>Ga0335070_10000949_pt1 | contig 33296 bp, 30 predicted proteins | sample Lox_Sample_13_FD_206722 | JGI IMG/M metagenome (GOLD analysis project Ga0335070, IMG submission 206722) | Soil microbial communities from Loxahatchee National Wildlife Refuge, Florida, United States - Lox_Sample_1.3 | ecosystem: Environmental > Terrestrial > Soil > Wetlands | place: USA... | reverse complement strand
CTCCACCTGGCGCACGGAATCCGCCACTTCTTCGTGCTGGCGCCGAACCTCACGATCTACGACAAGCTGATCGCCGACTTCACGCCCAACACGCCCAAGTACGTCTTCCAGGGCATCGCCGAGTTCGCCGTCGACCCGCCGGCGATCATCACGGGCGACAACTACGAGAGCGGCGTCGGCGTCCGCGACGAGGCCCAGCGCGCGCTGCTCGGCGAGCGCCGCGTGCACGTCAACGTCTTCAACATCTCGAAGATCAACACCGAGGTGAAGGGCGGCCGGGCGCCGAGGATCAAGCGCCTGTCCGAGTACATCGGCCAGAGCTACTTCGAGTACCTAGCCGGCCTTCCCGACCTCGTGTTGCTGATGGACGAGTCGCACCGCTACCGCGCCAGCGCGGGTGTGCGCGCGATCAACGAGCTTCGGCCCGTTCTCGGGCTCGAATTCACGGCCACGCCGCAGATTGAGAGCGCGCGTGGACCCGTGCCATTCAAGAACGTGATCTACAGCTACCCCCTTGCGAACGCGATGGCCGACGGCTTCGTGAAGGAGCCCGCGGTCGCAACGCGCGAGAACTTCGACGCGTCGAGCTACTCGGAGGACCAGCTCGAACGGCTCAAGCTCGAGGACGGGATCCACCTGCACGAGAGCACCAAGGTCGAGCTCGACGTCTATGCACGCCAGACGGGTCTTTCCGTCGTGAAGCCATTCGTGCTCGTCGTCGCCCAGGACACCGAGCACGCCAGCAAGCTCAAGTCGATCCTCGAGAGCGACGGCTTCTTCGAAGGCCGCTATCGCGGTCGCGTGGCCGAGGTGCACTCGAGGCTGCGCGGGGAGGAGAACGACGAGAACGTCCAGAAGCTTCTCTCCGTCGAGAGCGCGGAGGAGCCGACCGAGGTCGTCGTTCACGTGAACATGCTGAAGGAAGGCTGGGACGTGACGAACCTCTACACGATCGTCCCGCTGCGCGCGGCCAGCTCGCGCACGCTGGTCGAGCAGTCGATCGGTCGCGGGCTGCGGCTGCCCTACGGACGGCGCACAGGTGTCGATGCGATCGATCGGCTCACCATCGTCGCGCACGACCGCTTCCAGGAGATCATCGACCACGCGAACGACCCGAACTCGATCATCCGCCGCGGCGTCGTGATCGGCCGCGATGTTCCAGCGGGCGGGCGAAAGGCGATCGTGGCGGTGCCCGAGATCGAGCGGCGGATCGAGGGTCTGCCGAGCCCGACCGAGCGGGCCATCGGCGCGCTCGTTCTCCGGAAGATCGGAGAGCTCGAAGGGTTGCCGAGCTCGCGAAGTCTTTCATCGCCGGACGTGCGCGCGCAGCTCGTCCACGATGTGACTGCCGCCTGGACACCGCCTCAGGGCGCGCTGCCCGGTGTCGAGGTCGGTCCGGAGATCGGACGTGTGGTCGATCACATGATCGAGGAGTGGGGCTCCCTGACTTTCGACATTCCCCGCGTCGTCGTCGTTCCCAAAGGCGACGTCACACCCGGCTATGAGGACTTCGAGCTCGATCCGCGCAGCGTGGCCCTCCAACCCGTGCCCGACAACATCTTGATCGAGCACCTGCGCACGCACGCGCGCGAGCGGCTGTCTAGTGGGACGGGCGTCGCGCACGAGAATCGGCTCGAAGACTACATCGTGTCCGCGCTGATCGACTACGACGACATCAACTACGACGCGCATGCCGAGCTGCTCTACAAGCTCGCAGGTCAGATGGTGGCGCGCCTCGGGTCGTACCTGCCGGACGAGGACGCGGTGAGGAACGTGCTCCAGTACCACCAGGAGCAGCTCGCGAGGCTGATTCACGCGCAGATGGAGGCGCACCGGCGAGAAGCGAAGAGCGACTACGACGCTCGAGTCACGCGTGGGTTCACCACGCTACGCCCCGCCGGCTTCACAGCGGACAAGGACGAGGAGATCCGCGACTTCCGCCCGCCGCTGGCAGACCCGCAGCGCATCCGCAGCATGGTGTTCAGCGGCTTTCGCAAGTGCCTCTACGGGATGCAGCGCTTCCAGTCTGATCCGGAGCGGCGCTTCGCGATGTCGCTCGAAGACGATCCGGACGTGCTCAAGTGGTTCAAGCCGGCCCCGGGTCACATTCGCATCTACGGACCCGGTGAGATCACGCACGATCCAGACTTCGCCGTCGAGACCAAGACGGAGAAGCTCCTCTGCGAGATCAAGCGCGCGAGCGAGATGGCGGACCCGGCGGTCCTGGCGAAGGCGGATGCCGCGGCCTTGTGGTGCGAGGCAGCGACCCGGCACGAGATGGAGCACGGCGGCAAGCCGTGGCGGTACCTCATGATCCCGCACGACGCGGTCGACGCAAGTCGAACTCTCGCGGGGTTCCGGGCCTCGTACAGCTACCGCCGTAGCCGATAGCCGCTGGCTACAGCACGCGCGCGAGCTGGAGCCCTGGCGCCGCGCGATCGAGGCGGACCGCGAGCTGCGGCAGGTGCCTTGCGGGTACCGACGGGAAGAGGTGGTGCTCGAGGCGGAAGAACATGTGGTAGAAGACGCGCGCGCGCAGCGCGCCGCGTACGGTGCGGGCCGCGCCGTCGCAGTCGTGGTGCACGGTCCAGACGGCGAAGAACGCGGTGAGGCACTGGCCGACCGCCAACGCGACGAGGTGGCAGCGCAGCGACGCGATCCCCGGCATGCCGAGCGCGAACGCGAGGAGCCCCGCGTTTGCGGCGAGCTCGGCGGCGATCCAGCGGCGCGTGCGCGGCGAGCCGGACGCCACGCCGCAGTGTGCAGCTGGATCGGAAAGCGTGGGCCTGCGAGCAGCGCGCGAAGCGCCGAGCCTTGGGCGGCGCCGCCCTCGACGTCGCCGTCGGCCAGGCACAGGCGGTGATGGCGGAGGTGGTTCCAGCGCACCGCATGCAGCGAGCCGCCCATCGCGACCGAGAGCAGGAACAGCTGCACGTCGTGTCCGATGCGCCCGAGCCCGGCTGCGGCGTGGAACGCGTCGTGCGCGCGGCGCAAGCCGCACAGGAAGAAGTAGAACGAACAGGCGAGGGCGGGCGGCAGAGCCCGCGGTGCCAGCAGAGCAGCGAGGCGGCGAGCCACGGCGCGCCGAGCACCAGCTCGCGGGCCAGCTCGCTCCGCGAGAGCTCGCGCAGGTCACGCCAGGCGACGGCCCTCAGACCGGCGTCGCGCGCGAACGCGCTCAGAGCAGCCGCGCCATCGCGGACTCGTCGTAGCCGCTGATGCGGTGCCCGTCGATCTCGACCACCGGGATCGAGGCCCGGCCGGTCTTCTCGACCAGCTCGTCGCGCCAGGCCGGGTTGGCCTCGATGTCCTTGTTGACGTAGGTGACGCGCTTCGCGTCGAGCCAGCGCAGCGTCCGCTTGCACCAGGGACACCACGAGGTGGTGTAGACCACGACCTCGTGCTCGCTTCCCGCGGCGGCCTGCGGCTTCGGGGCGCCGGACGGCTCGATCGCGGCCGGGGGCGCCGGGCGGGCGCTCTTCTTCACTTCGGCCCAGCCGCCGTGCCGCGCGGGCTGCGCGGCGATCGCGGTCTCGATGCGGATCGGCTTGGCGGTTGCTCGCGCCGCCTCGGGCACGTCCTCGATGCGCGAGACGAAGCGCATGCTGCCGCCCGGCTCGAGGTAGCGGTAGTAGACCGTGCGCGCCGGCGCGTCGGCCGGCTCCGGGTCGGCCGGATCCGCCGCGGCGGGGGGCTTCGGCAGGGCCGCCCGGATCGTCTCCAGCTGGGTCGCGGCCTGCGACGCGGCGCCCGCCAGCTGGCTCGCGGGGTCGCGGCAGCCGAGCACCCAGGCCGCCGCGATCGCGATCCCGGCGGCGAGACCTTGCCTTGCGAAGTTGCGCATCGGAACGCCTCTGCCAGGAAGACTTCGGCCGGACGCCGAGTGCGGTTGATGCGCCGTTCCGCCGCTCCTGCGCATCCCCGCTACAGGCGTGCGCGAGAGCTGCCGATTCCAGAGGGTGCGCGGAGGAAACGTGAGCCCCGACGCGTCCGCTCAACGGGTGCTGCTGCTGCACGACGGCGAGCTCGCCGACGTGCGCGCGCTCGCCGTGCGCATCGGGGCGGAGGTGGTGGAGCGGGCCGCGGCGGCCGAGCCCTGGGACGTCGCGGTGGCGAGCGCCCGCTACGTGCGCGCGCTCTCGAAGCCGGGACTCGGCGCGGGATCGATCCGCATCGCCGTGATCGACCGCGACGCGCGCACGGTGCGCGCGCTGCTGCGCCGCTCCGGCATCGACCTGATCGTGTGTAGGCCCGTCCACCCGGCGGCCCTGCGCGGGCTGCTGCTCCACGCGCTCTACCGCGGCCCGGAGCGGCGCAGCCGGCGCGTGGCGGTCGGCGCTCCCGTGCGCTTCCGCGCCGGGCTGCGACGGCGCAGCGCGGTGCTGGCCGACCTCTCGGCGCGCGGCTGCCTGCTGATCACGCGCGATCCGGTTCGCCTCGGGGCACGCTTGACGGTGTACCTGCCCGACGTGCGATCGCCCGGCCGTTCGTTCGCCGTGCGCGGCCGGGTGGTGCGCGCGGTCCAGGCGGCGAGCGACGAGCCCGGCGGAGAGGGCTTCGCGGTGGCGTTCGACCAGGTCACGCGCAACGCCGCGCTGCAGCTCAAGGAGGCCGTCGCCGCCCACCTCGAGGGGCCGGCGCTGCTGGCGGAGGGCAAGGTCGCGGCGCCCGAGGCTGCGTCCCCGTGCGCGGCGAGCGCGTCGGATCCGGCGCTGGCGGCCGCGCCGCCCGAGGGCACCAGCTACAAGAGCGGCTCCGTCACGCGCGAGGTCGTGCGCGCTCCCCAGTCCTTCGCGCTCGGCGGCGCCACCTGCATCGCGAGCCCCGTGGACGCCCCCGCTGGGTCCGAGCGACGCCGCGAGCCGCGCCGCGCCTTCCACGGGCGCCGCGTCGTGGCGCTCGGCGAAGAGGCGGCGCGCGTGCTGATCGGACGCGACCTCTCGACCGGCGGCATGCGCGTCGAGCCGACCCAGACGCTGCGCCTCGGCCAGCGCTTCCGCATCGCGTTGCACGTGAGCGCGGGAGAGACGCCGCTCGTCGTGCACGCCGAGGTCGCGCGCGACGACGGCCTCGCCGGCTTCGTGCTGCGCTTCAACGACCTCACCGCGGCGTCCGAGCGCTACCTCGCCAAGATGATCGACTCGCTGCCGGTGCTGGAGGCGCGCAACTCGACGGCAGCACGCGTCGTGGTTTCCGAGATCTTGCGCGAAGACGAGGCTTGAGCGCTGCCGGCGCGCTGCGTCGCGCCCGCATGGAGGCTCACCCGGTCGGTCCGTTCCGCCGATGGGAATGATGCCGATATGGAATGAGGTGGGGGATCGATCCGCGATGTCGCTGGAACCGACCGTGCTCGTCCTCGACGGCGGCGGGGCGCCGCGCGGTGCGCTGACCCAGCGCCTGCGCCGGCTCGGCTATCGCGCGCTGCGCGCGAAGAGCCCCGAGCAGGCGTTCCAGATCGTCGAGGAGCGACGCCAGCAGGTGTCGGCCGCGCTGATCCCGCCGGACCTCGCGGTGATCGACCTGCGCGCCGCGCTGGAGGCGCTGGCCGCGAACGCGCCGGACGGGGTGCTCTCGTACATCGTCGCCGGCGGCTACCCGCAGCCCGAGGCGCTCGCGGAGCTGCGCCAGTCCGGCGTCTCGCTCGCGCTCTGGGAGCCGTTCGACGACGCGCGGCTGCGCTTCCAGGTGAATCGCGCGCTCGCCCGGCTGCTCGACAACCCGCCGCGCCGCGAGCCGCGCGCGCCGCTCGACGTGCCGGCGCAGTTCACCCACGCGGGCCGCCAGAAGAACGCGCGCGTCTACACGCTCTCGGCCGGCGGCGTCTACCTCGAGACGCCGCGCCCGGCGGTGCGCGGAGCGGCCGTCGAGGTCGAGGTGCCGATCGGGCCGGGCGCGCTGCGACTCGCGGGCTCGGTGCTGTTCACCAACGTGCCCGGCAACCTGTGCCGCGCGAACCTCCCGGTCGGCATGGGCGTGGGCTTCGGCGCCATCGCGGAGGGCGCGCTCGCCGCGATCCGCCGCGAGGTGGCGCAGGTCTCGCTCGGCCTCACGCTCTGAGCGGGAAGACCTGGCGCGAGCCCCAAACCTCCCAGCGTTCGAAGACGCCCTCGACGGCGTAGGGATCGGTCGCCGCGAAGCGGCGCGCCGCCGCCAGGTCCGGAGCCTCGAAGACGATCACGCTGCCGACCGGCTGATCGCTCGCGTCGAGCAGCGGTCCGGCGTAGGCGACGCGGCCCGCTGCCGCGAGCGGCTCGAGGTTGCGCAGGTGCGCCTCGCGGTGGAGCTTGCGCAGCTCGCTGCCGCGCGGTCCGTCGCGTCCGATCAGCACGTAGAGTCCCACCGGCTTCCCCTTCCAGCGCGAGCGCGCGCGTCGGCTCCGCCCATCTTGCGATATAGCTTGCGCGCGCCGTCTCTGCCGCGGCACACTGCGGCGGAACGCGCGAGAGGAGGGCTCGATGGCCGGCTTCACGCTGATCGACGGCGAGCTCGCCACCCGGCGGCCCGCCGTCCCCGCCTCCCCGCCCGCCATCCAGCTGGAGGCGGAGATCGACGGCGACTCGGTGCGGGTCGCTCCCGCCGCGCTGCGCGACGCGCTCGGCTGGGAGCTGAAGCCGCAGGGCCTGTGCCGGGGCGAGACGTGCGTGCCGGTGCGCGACCGCGCCGCGCTCGTCGTCGGCGCGGGCATCGACCTCGCGGCCTTCGCGCGCGCGCTCGACCGCCCGCTCGCGCTCGACGTTCCCGAGCGCGCCGCGGCGCTCGCCGCCTCGGCGGCGGAGCGCACCTCCCGGCTCGCCTCGCTCGAGGCGCCGGACTTCGCGCTGCCCGACCTCGGCGGTCGCCTGCACCGGCTCTCGGAGCAGCGCGGCAAGAAGGTGCTGCTGATCGCCTACGCCTCGTGGTGAGGCTGTCGCGAGGACCTGCCGGTCTGGCAGGCGCTGTACCAGGAGCTCGGGCCGCACGGCTTCGTCCCCTTCAGCGTGGCGCTCGATCGGAGCGCCGAGGACGCGCGGCCCTACATCGAGCGCGCCCGTCCGACACATCCGAGCGTCATCGACACCGAGCACGTGGTGGCCGACCTCTACCACGTGATCAACGTGCCGACGATGGTCTGGATCGACGAGGCCGGGCGCATCGTGCGGCCGAACGACGCGCAGTTCGGGACCGACACCTTCACGCAGTTCCACGGCAAGCGCTCGGAGCCCTACCTGGCCGCGCTGCGCGCCTGGGTGCGCGAGGGCCGCGGCGCCCTCGACGCCGACACCGTCCGGAGCCATCAGCTGCTGCCGACCCGGGACACCCAGCTCGCGCGCGCCGAGCGCGCGCTGGCCTGGTGGCTCCACCGCGCGGGACGCCGCGACGCCGCGGAGCGCCACTTCGCCCGCGCGGCCGAGCTCTCGCCCGGGGACTGGACGATCCGGCGCGGCTCGATGCCGATCCGCGGCGAGAATCCGATGGGGCCGAAGTTCTTCGAGCTCGCGCGCGAAGGCGTGCCGCGCTACCCGATGGAGCGGCTGCCGCCCGACGCCGGCTAGGAGGCCGACTCGAGAGTCGGCCTCCGCGCAGCGAGGCGAAGTCTCCGGAGCCGAGCGAAGTCAGCAGCTAGCTTGCTCCGCCGCGCGGCCCGCGCGATGCTCGCGCGCCCATGGGCGCGCCGCGCGGAGACGGGCAGGAGGCGGAGGCGCGCGACCCGCGCCTCGACGGCCTGCGCGGTCTCGCGATCGCGCTCGTGATCTTCTACCACACGACGCAGTTCGGGCTGGCGCGCGGCGTCGTGGCGAACGCCCTCAGCGTGATCCCCTCCGTCGGCTGGTCCGGCGTCGATCTGTTCTTCGTGCTCTCGGGCTTCCTGATCACCGGGATCCTGCTGCGCGCCAAGGCGAGTCCGAGCTACTACCGCGCGTTCTACGCGCGGCGCGTGCTGCGCATCTTCCCGCTCTACTACGCGGTGCTGGTCGTGTTCCTGCTGATCGTGCCGCGCATCCCGCTCTTCGCGATCGCCAACGACTTCTGGTACCCGGGCGTGGCGCGCCAGGGGATCTGGTACTGGCTCTACCTGTCGAATCTGCACGCGGCGCTCGCGGGCGCCTGGCAGCACCAGATCCTCGACATCACCTGGTCGCTGGCGATCGAGGAGCACTTCTATTTGATCTGGCCCTGGGTGGTGCGCCGCTGCGACGAGCGCCGGCTGCTCGCGATCTGCGCGGTCACCGCGCTGGGCGCGCTCGCGATGCGCGCCGCGCTGGCCGCCGCCGGCGCGCCGAGCATCGCCGGCTACACGCTGACGCCCTGCCGCCTCGACACGCTGGCGACCGGCGCGGCGATCGCGCTCGCGGTCGCTCGCCCGGGCGGCTTCGCGGCGCTCGCGCGCCCGGCGCGCGCCGTGCTGCCCGCCGCGCTCGCGCTGTTCGCGGCCTGCTATGCGTGGGTGCGCCTGCGCGCCCCCGCGGTGCCCCCGGCGCGCGGCCTGGAGGCGGCCACGGTGCGGGCGCTGTCGTTCACGACGGAGCCGCTCATCCTGACGGTGGGATTCACGCTGCTCTGTGTCGTCTATGGTGCCCTCCTGGTCTGGGTGCTCACCGCGCCCGCCGGCTCGCTGCGCGCGCGGGCCTTCGAGGCGGCGTGGCTGCGGAGCTTCGGCCGCTACAGCTACGGCATGTACCTGTTGCACCTGCCGGCGGCGATGCTGCTGACCGAGTTCCTGCCGCCCGGCCGCTACCCGCGCCAGTACCTGCTCGTGCAGCCGGTCTTCTGGGCGCTCGCGTTCGCCTCGAGCTACGGCCTCGCGCGCCTCTCGTGGCTCGTCGTCGAGCAGCCGATGCTGCGGCTCAAGCGCTTCTTCCCGTATCGGCTCTAGCCGTGCCGCGCGGTCTGCGCGATGATCGCGCCGCGATGAGCGCAGCGGGGCCGCTCGCCGGCGCGAGCGACGCGGAGCGACGCGACCCGCGTCTCGACGGGCTGCGCGGCCTCGCGATCCTGCTCGTCATGCTGTTCCACATGACGCGCTTCGAGCTGGCGCAGCGGCCCGCCGGAATCGCGCTCAGCGCCGTCCCGCTGATGGGCTGGTCCGGCGTCGACCTGTTCTTCGTGCTCTCGGGATTCCTCATCACGGGCATCCTGCTGCGCACCAAGGAGAGCCCCGGCTACTACCGGACCTTCTACGCGCGCCGCGCGCTGCGCATCTTCCCGCTCTACTACGCCGTCCTCACCTTCTTCACGCTGATCGCGCCGCACGTCGCGCTGTCGTCGGGCGGCCGCCCCTTCGTGCTGGCGCCTCCGCTGCAGGGCGCCGCGTGGTACTGGCTCTATCTCTCGAACGTGCGGATCGCGTGGATCGGGCACACGCAGAGCCTCGTCGACGTCTCCTGGTCGCTGGCGATCGAGGAGCACTTCTACCTGATCTGGCCCTGGGTGGTGCGCCGCTGCGACGCGCGCCGGCTGCTCGCGATCTGCGCCGCCACGGCCGCCGGCGCTCTCGCGCTGCGCGCGGCCTGCATCGCCGCCGGCGCCAACCCGCTGGTCGCCTACGTGCTGACGCCGTGCCGCCTCGACACGCTGGCGACCGGCGCCGCCCTCGCCGTGGTCGCCGCGCGCGCCACGAGCCGCAGCGGCGGCGGGCTCGCGGTGCTGGCGCGCCCGGCGCGGCTCGCGCTGCCCGCCGCGGCCGCGGCGTTCGTGGCGTGCTGGGCGTATCTGCGCTTCAGCGCCGCCGGCGCCCCGTCCGATGCGACCGCGGCGACGGAGGCGCTCTCGCTCACTACGCGGCCGCTGATGCAGACCGCCGGATACACGCTGCTGTGCGTCGCCTACGGAGCGTTGCTGGTCTGGGTGGCGACGGCGCCGGCCGGCTCGCGCCGCGCGCGCTGCTTCGAGCTCGGGGCGCTGCGCCAGCTCGGGAAGTACAGCTACGCGCTCTACCTGCTGCACTTCCCGGTGGCGACCCTCGTGCTGCAGCTCTTCCCGCGCGAGCTCTACCTGCGCGCCTTCGTCCCGGCGCAGCTCCTCGTCTGGGCGCTCGCGATCGGCGCGAGCTACGCGCTGGCGCGGCTCTCGTGGGCTCTGCTCGAGGAGCCGATGCTGCGCCTCAAGCGCCACTTCCCTTATCGACTCTGAGGCCTACGGGTCGACTCTGAGGCTACGGGATCAGCAGGACCTTGCCGCTGGTCGCGCGGCTCTCGAGGGCGCGCTGCGCAGCGGCCGCTTCGGCGAGCGGGAAGCGCGCGCCGACGCGCACGCGCAGGCTGCCGTCGGCGATGGCGGAGAGCACCGCTCCCGCGCGCAGCTCGAGCTCCTCGCGCGTCGCGACGAAGTGCGCGAGGGAAGGGCGCGTCAGCATCAGCGAGCCGCCGCTGTTGAGCCGCTGCAGGTCGAAGGGCGGCACCGGCCCGCTCGCCTGGCCGAACAGGGCCAGCAGCCCGCGCGGCCGCAGCGACGCCAGGCTGCCGTCGAAGGTGGCGCGCCCTACGCCGTCGTAGACGACGTCGACGCCGCGGCCGCCGGTCTCGGCGCGCGCCGCCGCGGCGAAGTCCTCGCGGTCGTAGCGCACCACGCGCTCGGCGCCCGCCTCGCGGGCGAGCGCCGCCTTCGCCTCGCTCGAGCAGGTGCCGATCACGCGCACGCCGGCGCGCTTCAGGAGCTGCACGAGCAGCAGACCGGTGCCGCCGGACGCGGCGTGCACGAGCGCCACGTCGCCGGGCCGCGGCTCGCGCAGCGCGTGCACCAGGTAGTGCGCGGTCATGCCCTGCAGCATGGCGGCCGCGGCGAGGTCGTCGGCGACACCGTTCGGGATCGCGACGAGCTGCGCCGCCGGCGCCGCCACGACCTCGGCGTAGGAGCCGGGCGCCGAGGCCCACGCCACGCGGTCGCCCGGAGCGAAGCCGCCGACGCCGGGCCCGACCGCCTCGACGCGCCCGGCGCCCTCGAGCCCGGCGACGAAGGGCAGCGGCCGCGGGTAGAGGCCGGTGCGGAAGTAGACGTCGATGAAGTTCACGCCGGCCGCGGCGACGCGCACGCGCAGCTGGCCCGGCCCCGGCGCGCCCGGGTCGCGCTCGGCGAGCTGCAACGCCTCGGGGCCGCCGGTGCGCTCGACGACGATGGCCTTCGGCATGCCGGCAGGGTAGCGGCGGCCCGCGGCTCTTCAGCGAGCACGCCGCCCGCCGACAAGAGACCCGGGCGAGCGAGGCGGGAGGTGCGGCGATGCGGACCGGGCGCAAGACGCTTGCGATGCTGCTGCGGCAGTGGGTTGCCGCTGCCGCTGCGGGTGGGCTGCTGCTGGCGGGTCCTGCCGGCGCCGGCACGACCTTCACCGTGGACTCGACGGCCGACGCTGCCGACTTCGGGCTCGACGGCAACTGCTCGGCTGTGGTCGGCATCGACCCCGGACCGCCGATCCAGCTCTACTTCGCCTGCACGCTGCGCGCGGCGCTGCAGGAGGCGAACCACCTGCCGGGCGAGGACACCGTCGTGGTGCCGCCCGGGGTCTACCCGCTGAACGTCGCCGTCACCACGCCCGACGACGCAGGCGGCGACCTCGACGTGACCGACGACGTGGTGATCCTGGGGGCCGGCAGCGCGCTCACCCGGATCGACGGCAGCGCGCTGGCCCCGGACAGCATCGACGAAGCGGTGCTCGAGGTCAGCGACCTGGTGGCGGGCGGCCCGCCCGTCCATCTGAAGCTGCGGGGCGTGACGCTCGCCAACGGGCCCACCGACGGGCTGCTCACCGACACCAACACGAGCTTCGACCTCGTCGACGTCGCGATCACCGGCAGCGGCCACTACGGCATCCGCAAGAACGGCGTCTTCACCGACAGCCTGACGCTTTCCCGCGTCGCCGACAGCACGCAGGCCGGCATCTTCAGCGTGGAAGGCTCCCTGCGCCTCGAGGACAGCGTCGTCGAGAACAACACCGGCGGGGTGCTCAACCTGCGCGGCGCGCTCGACGTGATCCGCAGCACGATCCGCGGGAACATCGGCGGCAGCGACGGCGGCATCCGCCACGAAGGCACGGCGCTGCGCGTCGAGCACAGCACGATCGAGGGCAATCACGCGGTGCAGCGCGGCGGCGGGATCCGCATCGAGAGCGGCGCCGCGCCCAACCTGATCCTCGCCAGCACCGTGAGCGGGAACAGCTCCGACCAGGACGGGGGCGGCGTCTCGACCTACGCGCCGCTCACCATCGCGAACAGTACGATCAGCGGGAACCAGACGAACGGGAACGGCGGTGGGGTCTTCGCGACGGGCTCCCCGGCGCAGGTGCAGATCCAGAGCAGCACCGTGTACGGCAACGCCGCCGACGCCGACGCGGCCGGCGGCGGCACGGGCGGCGGCATCGATCAGGACTACTTCTCTTCGATCACGGTGCGCAACTCGGTGCTGGCGGCGAACATCGCTGCGCCCGCGGCCGGACGCGACTGCGCCGGCGTGCCCGTCTCCCAGGGCTACAACGTGATCGGGATCGACGACTGCGGCGCCTTCTCGGCGGGTCTCGGCGACCTCGAGGGCTCGGGCTCGCCGCTCGACGTGCAGCTCGGCCCGCTCGCGCACAACGGCAGCCCGACGTTGACGCAGCTTCCCGCGCCCGCGAGCCCGCTCGTCGATCGCGCCACCCCGACCGGCTGCACGATCGACGACGACGGCGTCTCCGGCACGCCCGACGTGCCGCTGCTCGTCGATCAGCGCGGCAGGGCGCGGCCCCTCGACGGCAACGGCGACAACGTCAAGCGCTGCGACGTCGGCGCCGTGGAGGTGCCCGAGCCGGCCGGCGCGGCGGCGGCCGTGGCGGCTGCGGCCACGCTGGCGGCGCTCGCCCGCCGGCGCCGCGCCTGAGCGGCGCCGCCCACGAGCAGTCCCGACCGATTCCTTCTACCCTGCCGGCCGCCCGCGCGCTTGCGAGGCGAACGAGATCCCGGAAGGAGGGAGCGGATGGGTCGCAAGGTCTACGTGGTCGGCGTCGGCATGACGAAGTTCGAGAAGCCCGGCTCCAAGCAGTGGGACTACCCGGACATGGCGAAGGAAGCCGGGCAGAAGGCGCTCGCCGACGCCGCCATCCCCTACGACCAGGTCGAGCAGGTGGCGGTCGGCTACTGCTACGGCGACTCGACCTGCGGCGAGCGCGCGGTCTACGAGATCGGCCTCACCGGCGTGCCCATCTACAACGTGAACAACAACTGCTCGACGGGCTCGACGGCGCTGTTCATGGCCAAGCAGCTCGTCGAGGGCGGCATCGTGGAGTGCGCGATGGCGCTCGGCTTCGAGAAGATGGAGAAGGGCTCGCTCGGCATCAAGTACACCGATCGCACCGTGCCGCTCGACAAGCACATGAAGCTGATGGTGGAGCTGCGCGGCTTCGGCAAGGCGCCCGCCGCGCCGCAGATGTTCGGCAACGCCGGCCGCGAGCACATGGAGCGCTACGGCACCAAGCCCGAGACCTTCGCGAAGATCGGCTGGAAGAACCACAAGCACTCGGTCAACAACCCGTACTCGCAGTTCCAGGACGAGTACAGCCTCGAGGACATCCTCGCGGCGCCGATGGTCTACGAGCCGCTCACCAAGCTGCAGTGCTGCCCGACCTCGGATGGGGCTGCGGCGGCGATCCTCGCCAGCGAGGACTTCGTGAAGAAGCACCGGCTCCAGAAGCAGGCGATCGAGATCGCGGGCATGGCGATGGCGACCGACCTGCCGAGCTCCTTCGAGGCGAAGAGCTGCATCAAGATGGTGGGCTTCGACATGTCGCGGAAGGCGGCGCAGAAGGCCTACGCGCAGGCCGGCATCGGGCCGGAGGACGCGCAGGTCGTCGAGCTGCACGACTGCTTCAGCGCGAACGAGCTGATCACCTACGAGGCGCTCGGGCTCGCGCCGGAGGGGAAGGGCGGCGAGCTGGCCGAGTCGGGCGCTATCACCTACGGCGGCCGCTGGGTCGTGAACCCGTCGGGCGGCTTGATCAGCAAGGGCCACCCGCTCGGCGCCACCGGCCTCGCGCAGTGCGCCGAGCTCAACTGGCAGCTGCGCGGACAGGCCGACAAGCGCCAGGTCGCGGGCGCCAGGGCGGCGATCCAGCACAACATCGGGCTCGGCGGCGCGGCGGTGGTGGCGGTCTACCGGAAGCCACAGGCGTAGCCGACCGCTTCGCGTGTCACGAGAGGGCCCGGAGGCGCGCGCCTCCGGGCCCTCGCACGTCTCCGGCAGATTTCATCCGCTTCACGTCTCGCTCGCGCATCCGGCGGCTTCCGCACGCCCCCGACGTCGCCGCGGCCGCTCGAATGCGCACGCTCCTCATCTGTGTTGCGCCCACGGCGCGTACTGCTCGCCGGCCTTCGATGTGTGCCGGCCGTCACCATCGCCGGCGCGCGGTCCGACGAACCAACCTGGAGAAGTCCCTCTCACGGCGGCGCGAGGGGCGCCGCAGATCGGAGGCGACGATGCTCCAGTACACCGTCATTCTCATGCCCGATGGCGCGGACGCCGTGCGGCGCTTCCGGGTCCGGGTCTCCTCGCCGCGCAAGGTCGCCGGCATCGCGCTCGGGGTGGTGCTGACGCTCGCGGCGATCACCGCGGACTGGGTGCGCCTGCGGCTGGAGGCCGTCGACCAGAGGCAGCTGCGCGCCCAGCTGGTCGCCCAGCGCGAGCGGCTGCGGGGCTACACCGACCAGCTGCGGGTCTACTCCGAGAAGGTCGGCGAGGCTGAGGCGCAGCTCGCGCAGGTGCGGGAGTTCGAGCGCAAGGTGCGCGTGATCGCCAACCTGCCGGCGGGATCCCCCGAGCCGCGCAGCAGCGCCGCCGCGCCGCTGCTCGGCGTGGGTGGCGGCGCCGACGACCCGGCGCGCGCGACGCCGCCACAGGCCGCCGCCCCCGACGACGTGTCCTCGGCGGCGCCGCCGCCGGACTCGGTTCCCTGGGAGCGGATCCAGGCGCGGGCGGAGACGCTCGCGCGCCGGGCGCTGGAGCAGCAGGGGTCGCTGCGCAGCCTGATCGAGCAGATCCGCGCCAAGACCGACCTGCTCGCGTCCACGCCGTCGATCTGGCCCGCCCACGGCTGGGTCACCTCGACCTACGGCTATCGCATCTCGCCGTTCACCGGGCTGCGCGATTTCCACGCCGGCATCGACATCTCGGCGGAGCCCGGCACCGAGATCGTGGCGCCGGCGCGCGGCCGCGTGGCGTTCGTCGGGTCGATGGGGGCGCTCGGCAACGCCGTCGTGCTCGACCACGGCCACGGCATCCGCACCACCTTCGGCCACGCCAAGGCGCTGCTGGTCCAGCCCGGGCAGAGCGTCGAGCGCGGCCAGAAGATCGCGCTGGTCGGCAGCTCCGGCCGCAGCACCGGGCCGCACGTCCACTACGCCGTCGAGCGCGATGGACGCTTGACGAATCCGATCGACTACATCGTCGAGTGAGGCGCGCGCGCAGCCGCCTGCTGCGCCCAGCGGTAGTCGGGCTTGCCCGCCGGTGAGCGCTCGATGCGCTCCACCAGCGCGAGCTGGCGCGGCACCTTGTAGCCGGCGAGGTGCGCGCGGCAGTGGGCCTGCAGCGACTCGAGCGTGAGCGTCGCGCCGGGTCGCGGCTGCACGACGGCGGCGACGCGGCTGCCCCAGCGCTCGTCGGGCACGCCGATCACCACTGCGTCGTAGGCGTCGGGGTGGGACTTGATCGCGTGCTCCACCTCCTCGGGATAGATCTTCTCGCCGCCCGAGTTGATCGACACCGAGCCGCGCCCGAGCAGCGTGATCTGGCCGTCGGCCTCGACGCGCGCGAAGTCGCCCGGCATCGAGTAGCGCTGGCCGTCGGGCGCCGTGAAGAAGGTCGCCGCGCTCTTCACCGGATCGCGGTAGTAGGCGAGCGGGATGTGCCCGGTGCGGGCGATGCGCCCGATCGTCTGCGAGCCGGGCGCCACGCGGCGCAGCTCGTCGTCGAGCACCACGGTGCCCTCGCCCGGCTTGAAGGTCGGGCCGCCGCCGAGCATCGCGGTCCGGCCCTTCGTGCACAGCAGCAGTCCGTTGCCGCCCACCTCGGACGCGCCCACGCCGTCGATGATCAGCAGGCTCGGGAAATGGCGGAAGAAGTCGTCCTTGACGGTGGGCGAGAAGACGGCGGCGGTGCTCGTCACCAGGAACAGCGAGGACAGGTCCAAGCCTTCGCCGCGCCCGGGCGGCTCGTCCAGCGCCTCGACGAGTGGGCGCCCCATCGCGTCGCCCGTGATCATCAGCGCCTGGACGCGCTCGCGTTCGACGAGCCGCCACACCTCGTGGGGATCGAAGCGCGCGGTGAGCACGTTCTTGTGTCCCACGAAGCTGCGGCTCATCACCGACCACTGCGTCGCGCCGTGCATCAGCGGTGCGATCGAGAAGTAGACCCGCGGTCCGGGCGCCTCGCCGCGGGCCACCATGTCCTCGGGGCGCTGCGCCTTCCAGCCGCTCGCGGCGTCGATGCCGCCGCCCAGCGCGAAGAAGACGTCTTCGTGGCGCCACACGACGCCCTTGGGCAGCCCGGTCGTGCCGCCGGTGTAGAGGATGTAGCGGTCGTCGCCCGAGCGCGGCGCGAAGTCGCGCTCGGGAGAGCCCGACGCCATCGCCGCCTCGAAGTCGGCGGCGTCGAAGCCGCCGGCGCCGCTGCCGTCCTCGATCGCGATGGCGTGGCGGAGCTCGGGCATCGCGGCGCGCACGGCCGCGACGCGCGGCGTGTACTGGCGCTGGTAGATGATGGCGCGCAGGTCCGCGTTCTCGAACAGGTAGCGCAGCTCGTCCTCGACGTAGCGGTAGTTGATGTTGATCCAGACGGCGCGGAGCTTGAACACAGCCCACAACGTCTCCACCCACTCGACGCAGTTCTGCGCATAGATGCCCACGTGGTCGCCGGGGCCGATGCCGGCGGCCGCGAGGTGGTGGGCCATGCGGTTGGCGCGCGCCTCGAGCTCGGCGTAGCTGCGCCGCACGCCGTTCGCCACCAGGCACTCGCGCGCGCCGAAGTGGTCGACCGCCTGCTCGAAGAGATCGGCGAGGTTGAACGACATCCGGGCCGGCGAGCTCCTGGTCGGCGAGACCACGACGGTATCGCAGGCCGGCGCTTGCGCGCCGAACCGGTATCGTGTGCCGCCGATGCGCCGCCTCGGTCGTGCCGCGCTCGCCGCGACGCTCGCCCTCGCCGGGTTCGTCGCCTACCAGCTGCTGCGCCCCGGATCGACCCCGCCCCCGCGCTCTCCCGCCGGCATCGCCTCGCTCGAGCCCGTGGCGATCAGCGGCTCGCGCCAGTGGGTGCTGATCCGCGGCGACGACGCCTCGAAGCCGGTGCTGCTGTTCCTGCACGGGGGCCCCGGCGCGCCGATGATGCCGGTCGCGCACCTGTTCTCGCCCGAGCTCGAGCGCAGCTTCGTGATGGTGCACTGGGACCAGCGGGGATCGGGCAAGTCGTACGACGGGCCGCCCGCGCCCGGCTCGCTCACGCTGGACCGCTGCGTCGCGGACACGATCGAGCTGACCGAGTGGCTGCGCGCCCGCCTGCACGCCGACAAGGTGTTCCTGGTCGGCCACTCCTGGGGCGCGGCGCTCGGGGTGCTGGCCGCGCAGCGGCGGCCCGACTTGTTCTACGCCTACGTGGGCCTCGGGCAGGTCGTCGACAACCCGCGCGAGGAGGAGATCGGGCTGCGCTTCGTGCGCGAGCGCGCCCGCGAGCACGGCGACGAGCAGGCCCTGCGCGAGCTCGCCGACCTGAAGCCCCCCTACCTCGAGAACCCGAAGCAGATGCTCGTCGAGCGCAAGTGGCTGGCTCGCTACGGCGGGGACTTCCACACGGGCGTGTCGCTGCCCCTGCTCAGCGACTTCGACGCGCGCTGGGTATGGGCCGCGCTGCGCTCGCCCGAGTACTCGTGGGGTGACCTGATCCGCTTCGAGCTCGGCTTCTCGCAGGTGCGCTGGGCGCTGTTCCGCGAATTCAAGCAGTTGAGCCTGCTGCGCTCGGTCCCGCGCCTCGAGGTGCCGGTGTACCTGCTGGTCGGGCGCTACGACTACACGACGCCGTTCGAGCTGGTTCAGGAGTACTTCGACCGCCTCGACGCGCCGCTCGGCAAGCACCTGGTCTGGTTCGAGAACTCGGCGCACTCGCCGGTGCTCGAGGAGCCCGAGCGCTTCGCGCAGGTCCTGATCGAGCAGGTGCTGCCCGAGGCGCGGGCGGCGCGCTAGCGGCGCCGAGCGGCCAGCGCCGCGCAGGTGAGGAGCGCCGCCCAGCCGCAGCCGAGGCTCTCGGGCTCGGGCGCGACGAAGAGCCCGGACGGGAGCGTGAGCGAGCCCTGGAGGTCCGGCAGGCTAGCCACCACCTCGCGGGTGTCCCACACGCCCGGCGGGCCGACGCGCACCACGCGCGCGGCCGTGCCGAGCGGCGCCGGCAACAGCGTGTCGGTGACGTAGAGCCGGCCGTCCGCCGCGGCGGCCACCGCGAGCGGGCAGTGCAGCGGATCGCCGTCGCCGGGCGCGATGTCGGTCCGGATGGCGTCGTGGTGGTAGGGGATCAGATCGGTGATCCCGTATTGACTCACGGCCGTGTTGGCCGGATCGCAGAACGGGATGCCGAGCACGATCTGGGTGGCCTGGAGCGTCAGATAGACGCGCTCCGACTCGATCCCCTGCGGCTTGGCGCGCTCCACGTCCCAGGCGGGAAAGCCGGGCGAGACGTCCGTCGGCGGTTGGACGATGCCGGCCTCGTAGTAGAGGGGATTGAAGAGCCCGCCGTTCGAGAGCACGACGTTCGAGTACCCCTCGCCGTCGTCGCGCGCGACGTGCAGGACGTCGACGGCGTCCTCCGAATCGAGCGCGATGCCGCGCGCCGACGCGAGCACCGGATTCGACACCACGGGAAGCGACACGATGCCGAAGCCGGTGAGCGCGACGAGGTGGCGGATCTCGTGGGATCCCCGGGCGGAGACCCAGAACTCCGTCGCGCCGGGCTGCTCGCGGATCGCGAGCCCCCACGGCCCGCTGCCGACCGAGACCGGCGTTCCGCCGATCACGTTCACGACGGCCTGCTCGCCGCTGGTGGGATCGATTCTGATGAGCTCGTCGAGCTGGTTGTCGACGACGAAGACGGCCCCCGTGCTCTGGCTCTGCACGATGCCGGCCGGCGCCGCGAGCAGATTCGGAACCCCGAGCCGCGGGGCGAGCGCCTCGACGCTCCCGTCCGCGACGCGCACGACGAACACCCGCGCCCCGTTCGTGTCGGTGACGAGGAGATCGCCGCTGTGGATCACGACGGCGTGGGCGGGGAACGCGAGCAGGCCGATCGAGAGGAGCAGGGCTGCGGGGTGGCTGCGTCGGCGCAAGGAACGGGATCTCCGCTGCGGCCCGATCCTACCACGCCTGCACTGCGCGAATCCACCGCGACGCCGCGGTGTGACACTGTGTCTCGTCAGAGCGACAGGACGCTGCGGATGCCGCGGCCGGCGCGCAGGTCGGCGAAGGCGTCGTCGACCTCGGCGAGCGGGCGGCGCGCGGTGACGAGCCCGGCGAGGTCGAGCCGGCCCGCCCGCCACAGCGCGATCAGACGAGGGATCTCGAGCAGCGAGTTCGACGAGCCGAGGATGCAGCCCAGCAGCTTCTTCTCGGTCACCGTGAAGAGGGCCGCCGGCGCGATCTCGATCTTCTCGGTGATCGGCGCAGCGCCGACGCAGACTACGGTGCCGCCGTTGCGTGTCGCCTGCAGGCCGGTCTGCACCAGGCTCGCGCGCCCGGCCGTCTCGAAGGCGTAGTCCGCGCCCACGCGCGTCGCCTCGCGAACGCGCGCCGCCACGTCCTCCGCGCCGGGGTCGAGCAGGTCGGTGGCGCCGAACGACTCGGCCGCCTTGCGGCGCTCGGGGAGCGGGTCCGAGGCGAAGATACGCGCGGCGCCCGCGATGCGCGCCCCCTGGACCGCGGAGAGGCCGATGCCGCCGAGGCCCATCACCAGGACGGTCGCGCCCTCCGGCACGCGCGCGGTGTTGAGCACCGCGCCGACGCCGGTCTGGACCGCGCAGCCGATCACGCAGGCGATCTCGAGCGGGACGTCGCGCTCGACCTTCACGGCGCCGCTCGCCGGCGCCACGACGTACTCGGCGAACGCCGCGACGTTGAGCCCGCGGTAGACCGTGGCGCCACCGCGCGAGAGGCCGGTGGTGCCGTCCGGAAACGAGTTCGTGGTGATGCCCGCGGCGTCGACGCACAGCGCCGCCTCGCCGCGCACGCACCAGTAGCAGCGCCCGCACGGCGGAACCGGCGTCAGGATCACGGGATCGCCGGGCGCGAGGCCGTCGACGCCCTCGCCGACCGCGTCGACGTGGCCGGCCGCCTCGTGGCCGAGCACGATCGGCAGCGGCGCCGGGAAGACGCCGTCGGCGACGCTCAGGTCCGAGTGGCACACGCCGCAGTGAGAGACCCGCACCCGCACCTGGCCGGCGCGGGGCGGCGCGATCACGACGTCGTCGCACAGCCGCAGGCGCTCGCCCGCTCGCTCGAGGATTGCAGCCCGCATCCGTCCTCCTGATGGTCGCGCATCCTATCGCAGCACCGGCGCGACAGCGCTGGTGGCTACGGGCGGGCCGGGAAGAGCGCGGCCGCGATCGCGCCGCCGAGCAGGCACGCGACGAAGATCGCGAGCCCGCTCGCGAGCCACTGCGCGAAGGCGATCCCCAGCAGCAGCACGCTCGAGAGCCCGAGCAGCCAGACGATCGCGGCCACCGTGAACAGGTGGCGCCCGCGCAGCTCGCGCGTCGCGGCGCCCGCGACGACGAAGCCGAGCAGCGAGAGCACGAAGCTCGACGCGGCGACGTGCGGCATCGGGACGCGTCCGGCGCCGACGCCGCTGCAAGACGACACGAGCAGGCCGCCGACCGCGACGAGGATCGCGATCCCGAGCGCGTCGCGGATCACGCGGGGCCATCGAAGCATGTGCGCTCCCTCCCTGCGCTACGATATTCGACCGCGATGAGCGCGCCCACCCCCGCGAACGACCCGTTCTCGCCTGCGAAGCTCGGTCCCATCGAGCTGCGCAACCGCATCGTCAAGGCGGCGACCTTCGAGGGCATGACGCCCGACCACGTCGTCACCGAGCGCCTGATCGAGTTCCACCGGCGCGTCGCGGCCGGCGGGGTCGGCATGACGACGCTCGCGTACTGCGCCATCTCGGACGAGGGCTGCGGCACCCCGAACGAGATCATCCTCGGCGAGGCGGCGCTTCCCGGGCTCCGCAGCCTGGCGCAGGCCGTCCACGCCGAGGGTGCCGCCGTCGCGGCCCAGATCGGCCACGCCGGCGCCGTGGCCGCGGCCGCCGGCCGGCGCGGCCTGTCGCCGTCGCCGATCTGGAGCTCGATGGCGATGCGACGCACGCGCGCGGTGACGCAGGACGACATCGCGCGGATCACGCGCGAGTTCGCGAGCGCCGCGCGCGTGGTCGCCGAGGCGGGCTTCGACGCCGTCGAGATCCACCTCGGCCACGGCTACCTGCTGAGCGAGTTCCTGAGCCCCCGGCTCAACAAACGCCGCGACCCGTTCGGGGGCTCGCTCGAGAACCGCGCGCGCTTCCCGCGCGAGGTGGTGCGGGCGGTGCGCGACGCGGTCGGCGATCGCGTCGCGGTGACCGCGAAGCTCAACATGGCCGACGGCGTGCCGGGCGGCCTGTGGCTCGCCGAGAGCGTCGCCTTCGCCCGCATGCTGGAGGCCGACGGCGCGCTCGACGCCATCGAGCTCACCGGCGGCAGCTCGCTCGAGAACCCGATGTACCTGTTTCGAGGCGAAGCGCCGATCGCCGAGATGGCCGCCGCGATGCGCGAGCCGATCCGCACCGCCTTCAAGCTGTTCGGCAAGCGCTTCCTGCCGGAGTATCCGTTCGAGGAGGCGTACTTCCTGGCGTACGCGCGGCAGTTCCGGGCGGCGCTGCGGATGCCGCTGATCCTGCTCGGCGGGGTGAGCCGGCTCGACACCATCGAGCGCGCGATGGCGGAGGGCTTCGAGTTCGTGGCGATGGGCCGGGCGCTGCTGCGCGAGCCCGACCTGGTCGAGAAGCTGCGCAGCGGCGCGTCGCGCGAATCGCTGTGCGTGCACTGCAACAAGTGCATGCCGACCATCTACCGGGGCACGCGCTGCGTGCTCGTGGGGTGAGCGGGCGGCGCTCGCTCGGCTAGCCCAGCGTGACGCGCACCGCGGGATGCGCGCGCGCCCAGATCGAGGTGATCCAGGTCGGTCGTTCGCGCAGCCGGTAGTCCGGGAAGCGCGCCAGCAGCTCTTCGAACGCCACCTTCGCCTCGAGCCGAGCCAGGTTCGCGCCGAGGCAGAAGTGCACGCCCTGGCCGAAGGCCAAATGGCGCTGGATCGAGCGGGCCGCGTCGAAGCGCTCCGCGTCGGCGAACTCGCGCTCGTCGCGGTTCGCCGCGCCCCAGACCAGCCGCACCAGCGCGCCTTCCGGGATCGTCGCACCGTGCAGCTCGACGGGCCGGCGCGCGATGCGCGGGAGCGCCTGCGCCGGCGACTCGCAGCGCAGCATCTCCTCGACGGCGTTCGGGATGCGGCTCGGGTCCTCGACCAGCAGCTTGCGCTGGTCCGGATGATCGGCGAGCAGCACGGCGCCGTTCGCGACCAGGTTGGTGGTCGTGTCGTTCCCCGCCACGATCAGCACGAAGCAGAAGCCGAGCAGCTCGTCCTCGCTCAGGCGCGCGGCGTCGATCTCCGCATCGAGCAGCGCGCTCATCAGGTCGTCGCGCCGGGTCGCGCGGCGCTCGCCCAAGAGCCGCGCGAATTCCTGGTAGATGCGCAGTGCCGGATGCCCCCCGACCTGCTTCGCTCCGGGCCGGGCCTCCACCAGCGCCTCGGTCCACTCGAGGAAGTGCTCGCGGCGCTCGGGCGGGATGCCGATCATCTCGCCGATCACGCGGCTCGGCAGGTGCCGCGCGAAGCGCGCGAGCAGATCCGCCTCGCCGTCGTCCGCGAAGCCGTCGATCAGCTCGCGGGCGATGCGGCGGATCTCGGGCTCCATGTCGGCCGTGCGGCGGGGCGTGAAGGCCTTGGACACCAGCTGTCGCAGGGCGTCGTGTCGCGGAGGGTCGAGGGCCTGGATCATCGGCAGCAGACCCTGGCTGGTGTCGGTGCCTTCCGACGAGAAGGCGAAGGGATCGGCCGCCGCCGCGCGCACGTCCTCGAAGCGGCTCAAGGCCCAGAACCCGGCCTCTGCGTTGTGGTAGACCGGGTGCTCGTCGCGCAGCGTCCGGTAGACGTCGTAGGCGCGATCCTGGAAGTCCGGGCGCGCCGGATCGTATACGAAGGGAGCGCGCATGGAGTCATCGACCCGAGAGCTGGTCCTGGAACTGCTTCATGTCGAAGTAGTCCCGCCACTCCGCGACCCGGCCGTCTCGCAGCGCGAACGCGCCCATCACCGGGAGCTCGAGCCACTTGCCGCGGATCAAGAAGCGGTCCGTGCGCTCGGTGAGGACGACGCCATCCTGTGTCTCGGCGAGGTGGTGGACGACCCAGTCCACCTGGCTCGCCATGCCGAGGAAGCTCTGGATGACGCCCCGGATCGCGGCGGTGCCCTGCACCGGCTGGACGGGGATGTTGTGGTAGACGGCGTCGTCCGTGAAGAAGCCCATGACGCGCTCGAGGTCGTTCGCGTTGAACGCGCGGATGAACGCCCGGACGACCTCCTGGTTCTCACTCATGCCTGCGCCTCCCCGCCAGGCGGCCCCGCCGCCGCATCCGGAGCCTACCAGCGCGGCCGCGGCTGCGCGCTCCCCGTCTCTCATGGGGGCCGGGCAGCCGGGCGGCCGCCTGCCGCCGAGTGGGCTAGAAATACCGGGCGGATGGCGCCGATCGCTCTCAGCATGCCCGGATCTCCGCGCTGATGCGGCCCGGATCCGCAGCGTCCGTCGGAGTCGCCGCCGCGGTCGTGGCGACGATGCTCTACGGCCTCGCCCTCGTGATGCAGAAGGGCCAGGCGCAGCGCGTCAGCGTGCGGGGCGTGCGGATCCTCGGGACGCTCGCGAAGCGGCCCGTGTGGCTGCTGGCCCTCGGCATCCAGGTGCTCGGCCTCGGCTTCCACTCCTTTGCCCTCACGCGCGCGCCCGTCGCGGTGGTGCAGCCCATCATCGCGTCCGGCGTGATCTTCGTCGTGCTGTTCGCCTTCCTGCTCCTCGACGAGCGGCCGAGCCTGCGCGAGGTCGCCGGAACGGCGCTCCTGATCGGTGGGCTCGCCCTCCTGGTGCGCGAGCTGCGAGGATCGGCGGCGATCCGCCACGTCGTGCCGGAGGACCTCGGCCTCGCGCTCGGCAGCTGCGCGGCGCTGATCGCCGTGCTGACAGGCAGCGAGCGCATCCCGCGCATCGGGAGCAGCTTCGCAGCCGTCTCGCTCGCCGGCGCCGCGGGGCTCGGGCAGGGGATGAGCGATGCGATGAACCGCCTGGTCGGCGCCTGGCTGGTGCCGAGCCGAGGCTGGGTGCCGCCCGACGGGATGGCGATCGCGGCCGTGCTGCTGCTGATCGGCTTCGGGCTTCAGGGGCTGGCGACGGCGCAGAACGCGCTGCGGGCGCACCGCGCGAACACCGTCGTCCCGTGCCTGGTGGCTGCGCAGCTCCTGGTGCCGATCGCGATGGCCCAGGCCGTCTACGGACAGGACGTGCGCGTCGCATCGCCTTGGGCGCTCGGCTTCGCCGCGTTCGGCACCGCCGCCGGGCTGCTGATCCTCTGCACCTCGCCGCGAGCGACGTCGAGCATCGCCAGCTCGAGCGGATCGCCACCGCGCTAGAGCAGCCACTTCGCGACGAGCGCCAGGCTCGCGACCAGCACCCAGGCGAGCGTGCTCTGCTCGTCGTTGCCGCGCACGCGCGCCGTGCTCCAGCGCGCGGAAGCTCGCTCGACCCGCACGGCCGGCGGCCAGGGCGCCCAGCGCGGCACGAGCGCGCGCACGTGCATGCGGTAGGCGCGATAGGCCGGACCGTGGGCGGCCGCGAGCCGGTCGGTCTCGATGCGCTCCTTGCGCGGCAGGTAGTAGAGGAAGAAGAAGGCGAAGCCGAGCGGCAGTGCGACGGCAGCCACCTGGAGTCCGGCCGCGATGGCGTAGCCGCAGCCGAGCGCGAAGGCTCCCGCGTAGAGGGGATGACGCAGATGAGCGTAAGGCCCCGTGACGGTGAGCTCGTCGGTCTTGCGCAGGTGTCCGGCCGCCCACAGCCGCAGCGCCTGCCCGGCGGCGACGAGCGGCAGCCCGCTGGCGAGGCTCGCCCCGGTTGGCTGTGCGGCGAGCAGCGCGGTGATCGCGGAGGCGTGGATCACCAGAGGCCGCGGCTGCAGCTTCTTGCGCCGGAACGGGTGGTTGAGCAGCGGCTTCGGCCGTTCGGGACCCGGGTCGCGGGTCGGCCCGGCTGAGACGGGTTGTGCCATCGCGTCTCAGTCTAGCCTCACCCCCCTTCGCCGGAGCGAGCTAGCCTCCCGGGGTCGAGGGAGTCCCGCGTGAGCTCCGATCCGAGCGACCCCACCTTCCCCGCGACGGAGGTTGGTGCCGAAGCAGGCGCCCCGAGCGAGGCGCCGGCCGCTCTCCTGGCGGAGCGTCCGCTGCGGCTCCGGGTCGCGCGCGAGGCGCTGCCGCGACTGCGCCGCCACCCGCTCCTCCACGCGCTCGCGCACGGGCGCCCCTCGCGCCGCGCGTTGCGGCTCACCTACTTCGACACGCCGGACCTCGATCTGGGGCGCGTCGCCCTCGCGCTGCGCCTGCGCCGCGTCGGCCGCCACCACGTGCAGACGCTCGAGCGCCTCGGCCCGGCCCGGCCGACCGTCGCAACCCTCGAGTCCCTCGTGCCCGGCGCCGCGCCCGATCCGGAGCGGCTCCCCGACCCGGCCGAACGCGAGCGCGTCCTCGAGCAGATCGGAGGGAGGCCGCTGGTCCCGGCCTTCGAGGTCGAGCTGGTGCGCTTCCACCGCACGCTGCGCGAGGACGCGAACGAGCTCGCAGTCGATCTCGAGGTCGGTGAGATCCGCAGCCGCGCCGGGAGCGAGACGGTTTGCGAGCTCGAGCTCGCGTCGCGCAGCGGCGATCCCGGCCAGCCCCACCAGCTCGCCCTCGAGCTGCTCGACAGCGTCGCGCTGCGGCCCAGCACGCTCGGTCTCGCCGAGCGCGGATACGCGCAGCTCTCGGGTCAGCCTCCTGCAGCGCGCCGGGCCGAGCGCGGCCTGCTCCCGTCCGAGTCGACCCTGGAGCAGCTGCTGATCGCGGTCGTCGCCGGCTGCCTCGATCACGTCGCATCCAACGAGCCGGCGGCGCTCGCCGGCATCGATCCCGAAGGCGTGCACCAGATGCGCGTCGGCTTGCGCCGGCTGCGCTCGGCGCTGGCGTTCTTCGGCCCCGTGATCCCGGATACGCAGCGCAGCCAGCTGCGCGCGGAGCTGCGCTGGCTGGCGGGCGAGCTGGGCCCCGCCCGCGACATCGACGTCTTCCGGGGCGAGCTGCTTCCGCCGCTGCTCGCGCTGCGCCCGCACGACGCCGCGCTCGCGCGCCTCGGCGAGGCGGCCGACGCGGTGCGCGCCGAGCGCTACGCGCGCGTCCGCGAAGCGCTCGCCGGGACGCGCTATCCGCGCCTCGTGCTCGGGCTCGGCCGCTGGCTGGCGCGGCGCGCCTGGCGCCAGCAGCCGACCAACGAGCGTTCGGCCGCGCTGTTCCAGCCGGCGCGCCCGTGGGCCGCGGCGCTCCTCGAGCGCCGGCACCGCAAGGCGCGCAAGCTCGGCCGACGCCTCGCCGACGCCTCGCCCGCCGAGCGCCACCGCCTGCGCATCCGGCTGAAGAAGCTGCGCTACGCGGCGGAGTTCTCGCGCGGCCTGTTCTCGCTGAAGCGGGCCGACCGCTACGCGCGCCGACTCGCCGACCTGCAGGACGCGCTCGGGCGCCTCAACGACGCGGCGATCGGCGAGCGCCTGCTCGCCGAGCTGCTCGCGCGGCTCGGCGACGAGGAGACGGTGCGCGCCGCCGGCTACGCCGGCGGATGGATCGCGCACGCCGCGCATCGCGAGGCGCAGGACCTCACCTCGCACTGGGAGCGCTTCGAGCAGGTGGGCCGCTTCTGGCCGCGCGACTGAGGAGGAGCCGATCCTGATCCGCATCCGCCCCGCCGCCGAGCGCGGACACGCGCAGCACGGCTGGCTCGAGAGCCGGCACACCTTCTCGTTCGCCGACTATCACGACCCGGCGCACATGGGCTTTCGCGCGCTGCGCGTCATCAACGAGGACCGCGTGCAGCCGGGCGCCGGCTTCGCGAGGCATGGGCACCGCGACATGGAGATCGTGACCCACGTGCTCGAAGGTGCGCTCGAGCACCGCGACAGCCTGGGCACGGGCTCGGTGATCCGCCCGGGTGACGTGCAGCGCATGAGCGCGGGGACCGGGATCGAGCACAGCGAGTTCAACGCCTCGCGCGAGGCGCCCGTGCACTTCCTGCAGATCTGGATCGTGCCCGACACCACCGGCCTCGCGCCGTCCTACGAGCAGAAGCACTTCGCGGCCGCCGAGCCGCGCAACCGGCTGCTGCTGGTCGGCTCGCGCGACGGGCGCGAAGGCTCGGTCACGATCCACCAGGACGTGTCGCTCTACGTCGGTCGCCTCGACGCAGGTGCGAAGCTGCGCCACGCGCTGGCGCCGGGCCGGCATGCCTGGCTGCAGGTCGCACGCGGCGCCGTCCGGGTCGCCGACGCGCCGCTGCGCGCCGGCGACGGCGCGGCGCTCGCCGGCGAGGCGTCGCTCGAGCTCGCGGCGCAGGAAGCGTCCGAGATCCTGGTCTTCGACCTCGCCTGATCGGCGCGTTCCGCGCAGCGAGGCGTAGCCGAGCGAAGCTCATCAGCAAGGAGGCCGAGTCGGGAGTCGGTCTCCGCGCAGCGAGGCGTAGCCGAGCGAAGCTCATCAGCAAGGAGGCCGAGTCGGGAGTCGGTCTCCGCGCAGCGAGGCGTAGCCGAGCGAAGCTCATCAGCTAGGATCGCCGCATGAAGATCGGACTGGTCGGATTTCCCGGCGCGGGCAAGAGCACCGTGTTCGGCGCGCTCACCGGGCTCGAGGCGACGGCGGGCGCGGCGCCCGACAAGGCGCGCGTCGGCGTGGTGAAGGTGCCGGACCCGCGCGTGGACGCGCTCGCCAGGCTCTTCGACCCGAAGAAGAAGACCTACGCGGAGATCACCTTCAGCGATCTGCCCGCTTCACACGGCGGGCACGGCGGCGGCCTCGATCGCGCCGCGCTCAACGCGATGCGCCCGCTCGACGCGCTGTGCCAGGTGGTGCGCGCCTTCGCGAACCCGGCAGGCGACCCGCCGCAGCCGCTGCGCGAGATCCTCGACCTCGCCGCCGAGACGATCCTCGCCGACCTCGAGGTCGTCGAGCAGCGCCTCGGGCGTCTCGAGCGCGAGCGCGGCCGCGAGCGCGAGATCGAGCTGCTCCGCAAGATCCAGGCCGGCCTCGAGTCGGAGCAGGCGATCCGCCAGCTCGAGCTCGCGGCCGAGGATCGCAAGGCGCTCGCCGGCTACGCGTTCCTGTCGCAGAAGCCGCTGCTGCTGGTGCTGAACGTCGCCGAAGCCGATCTCGCGGCGCCCGTGTCGCCCGAGATCGAGGCCGCGGCGAAGGAGCGCGGGCTCGGGCTCGTCGTGCTCTCGGCGCAGGTCGAGAAGGACATCGCGCAGATGGCGCCGGCCGAGCAGAGCGAGTTCCTCGCGTCGCTCGGCGTCGACGAGCCCGCGAGCCACCGCTTCATCCGCGCCGCGTACCAGCTGCTCGACCTGATCTCGATGCTGACCGCCGGACCCGACGAGTGCCGCGCCTGGCCGGTCGCGCGCGGGACGCCGGCGCAGCGCGCGGCGGGCAAGATCCACTCCGACATCGAGCGCGGCTTCATCCGCGCCGAGGTCGTGTTCTGGCAGGACCTCGTCGAACTCGGCAGCGAAGCGCGCTGCCGCGAGGCCGGCAAGCTCCGCATCGAAGGCAAGAGCTACGTCGTGCAGGACGGCGACGTCGTGCACTTCCGCTTCAACGTATGAGCGGCGGCAGGTAGGCGCGCACCCAGAAGCCGCCCTGCATCTCGACGGCGCGGTCGAGATCGCCGAAGCGCTCCTGCAGCTCCGCGCGCAGCGTCTCGGTCGCCTCGGCGAGCTGCGCGTCGCTCATGCGCCAGGTGAACGACCAGGCGCGGCCCGCGACGCGCTCGATCAGCTGGCGCGGCACCACGCTGCGCGAGAACTCGATGCGCTGCGCCGGTCCGAGCGAGCGCCAGCCCTGCTGCTCCGGAAAGCGCTCGAAGTCGTCGTATTTCACGCCGACGTTCTCGACGCGGTGCTCGGTGCCGAAGCGATCGCGCCAGCGCGCCCAGCTCTCGGTGCGCTCGTCGGCGCCGTGCAGCAGCGGCGCGCCCGGCCGCAGCACGCGCGCCGCCTCGGCGAGCACCTCGCGCCAGCGCGGGATCAGGTGGAAGACGTGCACGCCGAGCACGGCGTCGAAGCTCGCGTCGGGAAAGGGCAGGCGCGCGGCGTCGGCGCGCGCCAGCTCGACCGGGAGCCGCGCGCGCTTCGCCAGCAGCCTCCGCATCATCGCCGCCGAGAGATCGATGCCGATCACGCGCCGCACGCGCTTCGCGAGCGGCAGCGCGACGCGCCCGGTTCCGATGCCGATCTCGAGCAGTCGCGAAGCGCGGTCGAGACCGCCGGCCGCGGCGATCAGCTCGGCGACGCGCTCGTCGGCGCCGGGCGGGAAGCCGCGCGTCGCGTCGTAGGAGCCGGCGGCTCGATCGAAGACGACGGGCTCGTCGGCGCTCGACATGCCGCCGATGGTATCCGCTAGCATGGCGCGCGCCGAAAAGGAGTCGCCATGCGCGCCGCGGTGATGCGCAACCAGCGGATCGAGGTCGACACGCTGCCCGACCCGGCGCCCGGGCCCGGCGAGGTGCTCGCGCGCACGCTGGCCTGCGGCATCTGCGGCTCCGACCTGCACGCGCTCCGCCACGCCGACAAGCTGGTCGAGGCGGCGCGCGCCAGCGGCGCGCCCTTCGTCCCCGACCTCTCGAGGGACGTCGTGATGGGTCACGAGTTCTGCGCCGAGATCGTCGACTTCGGCCCCAACACCACGCGGCGGATCCCGGCCGGGCGCCGCGTCGTCTCGATGCCGCTGCTGTTCCGCGGCACGCGCATCCACGGGATCGGCTACTCCGACGAGGTGCCGGGCGGCTACGGCGAGCTGATGGCGCTGTCCGAGCCGCTGCTGCTCGAGGTCCCGAACGGGCTCGCGACCGAGCACGCCGCGACCACGGAGCCGATGGCGGTCGGCGTGCACGCGGTCGCCAAGGCGAATCTCGGCAAGCGCGACGTGCCGCTCGTGGTCGGCTGCGGGCCGGTGGGGCTCGCGGTGATCGCAGGGCTCAGGCTGGCGGGCGCCGACGCGATCGTCGCCGCCGACTACTCGCCGATGCGCAGGCGCCTCGCGGCGCAGCTGGGCGCGACCAGCGTGGTCGATCCGCGCGAGCGGCCGGCGGTCGACGCCTGGCGCGAGGTCGCGGGCGGGCGCAGCGCGGTGATCTTCGAATGCGTTGGCGTCCCGGGCCTGATCGACTCGATCATGCGCGACGCGCCGCCGCAGGCGCGCATCGTGGTGGCGGGCGTGTGCATGGAGGACGACCGCATCCGCCCGATGTTCGGCATCAACAAGGAGCTCTCGGTCCAGTTCGTGCTCGGCTACACGCCCGAAGAATTCGCGCGCACGCTGCGCGCGCTGGCCGAGGGCGAGATCGAGGTGGCGCCGCTCGTCACGGGCCGCACGGGCGTCGAGGGGGTGGCCGACGCCTTCGCCACGCTCGCCAATCCCGAGGCGCACGCCAAGATCCTGGTCGAGCCCTGGCGCTGAGCCGCCCGGGCCGAAGAAGGCGAGCGCGTGCCCGAGCTGCCCGAGGTCGAGACCACCCGGCGCCAGATCGCTCCGCTGCTGGTCGGCCGCACCGTCGCCGAGGTGCGCACCACGCGCCCGAGCTATTTCTTCCTGACGCCGCCGCGGCGCCTGCGCCGCGCGCTCGCCGGGCGGCGCATCGAGCGGCTGGAGCGCCGGGGCAAGTACCTGATCGGCGCGCTCGACGACGGCAGCCGGCTCGTCCTCCACCTCGGCATGACGGGCCAGCTGTTCTCGAGCGCGGCGACGAGCCCTCGGCTGCTGCGCGCCGCCGACCGCGCGATGCTCGCGCCCGGAGCGTTCGCGCCCGACGCGCACACCCACCTGCGCCTGCGCTTCCGCGACGCGGGCCCCGAGGTGTGGCTGCGCGACGCGCGCAAGTTCGGCAAGGTGCTCTGGCTCGCGCCGGGCGACGAGAGCGAGCGCCTCGCGCGCCTGGGCGTCGATGCGCTCGACGTGAGCGGCGCGCTGCTGTTCGCAGCGAGCCGCGGGCGCGCGGTCGCGATCAAGAGCCTGCTGCTCGACCAGGCGGTGCTCGCGGGCGTCGGCAACATCTACGCGGACGAAGCGCTGTTCGGGGCCGGCGTGCGACCGACGCGGCGTGCGGGGCGCGTCTCGCGCGACGAGTGCGAGCGCATCGCCGCCGCGCTGCGTCGCGTGCTCGAGCGCTCGATCGAGACCGGCGGCTCGAGCATCAGCGACTACGTCGCGCCCGACGGCGCCGACGGCGCCTACCAGGACGAGCGCCGCGTCTACGCGCGCGAGGGCGAGCCGTGCCGGGTCTGCGGCACGCGCCTGCGCCGCATGGTGATCGGCCAGCGCAGCGCGCACTACTGTCCGAAGTGCCAGCGATGATGAGCCTCGCCGAGCTGCGCCGCGCCGCGGCGCTGATCGACCGCGAGCTCGCCGGCGCGCGCGTCGATCGGATCAGCCAGCCCGACGCGCGCCGCGTGGTGATCTCGCTGCACCGCCGCGCCGGCGCCGACGCGCACCTGCTGCTCTGCGCCGATCCGGCCGCGGCCCGGCTCTCGCTCGTCGAGGCGCGCTCCGCGGCGCCCCCGACCCCTCCCGCCTTCGCGCAGCTCTTGCGCGCGCGCATCGGCGGGGCGCGGCTCGCCGGCGCGCGCATCGTCGACGCTGATCGGCAGGCGGCGCTGCGCTTCGAGGCGCCCGAGGGCGCACACGAGCTGCTGCTCGCGCTGCTCGGTCCGCGCACCAACCTGGTGCTGCTCGACGCCGAAGCCCGGCTGCTGGGCGCGCTGCGCCCGCTTGCCGAGACGCGCCGCGACCTGGCGCTCGGCGCGCCGTGGCGGAGCCCGTCGAGCCGGCCGCCGCCGGAGGGGGAGGACCGCTTCGCGGCCGAGCCCGACGCGCGCTTCTTTGCGGCGCTCGAAGCGCTCGCCGCCGCGCGCGAGGAGCGGCGGGCCGAGGACCAGCTGCGCCAGCGCGTCGAGCGGGCGCTGCGGCGCGCGGAGTCGTCGCTCGAGAAGAAGCTCGCCGCGCTGCGCCTGGACGCCGCGAGCGGCGCCGAGGCCGCAACTCTGCGCCGGCAGGGCGAGCTGCTGAAGAGCGTGCTGCCGCGCCTGCGGCCCGGCGATCGCGAGGCGCGCGCGCGCGACTTCGAGAGCGGCGCGGAGGTGGTGATCGCGCTCGATCCGGCGCTGGCCCCGAAGGCGAACCTCGACGAGCGGTTCCGCCGCGCCCGCAAGGCCGAGAAGCGCGCGGAGCGCGGCGTGCGCGAGCTCGGCGAGGTCGAGTCCCGCCGCGAGGCGCTCGCCGCGCTGCGTGGCGAGCTCGAGGCGATCGGCGAGGAAGCGGCGGCCGCGGATCGGCTCGCCGCGTTTGCGGCGCGCCCCGAAGTCGAGCGCCTGCTCGGGCGCTTCGCTCCGGAGCAGGCCGCGCCGTCCGCTCCCGCGGAGCCGGCGGCGGAGCCGAGACCGCGCGTCTGGCGCATCGGGAAGCAGGAGCTGCCGGCGCGTCTGCAACCGCGCGTGTACCGGAGCAGCGCCGGCCTCGAGATCTGGGTCGGGCGCAGCGACGAGGGCAACGACCTGCTCTCGACCCGGCTCGCGCGCGGGCAGGATCTCTTCTTCCATCTCGACGCCTCGCCCGGCAGCCACGTCGTGCTGCGCACGGAAGGCCGCACCGATCCTCCCGCCGAGGCGCTGCTCGAGGCGTGCGAGCTCGCCGTGCACTTCTCGAAGCACCGGAAGGCGACGCAGGCCGACGTGCTGGTCGCCCCGATCAAGAACGTGCGCAAGCCGAAGGGCGCCAAGCCCGGCCTGGTGTGGGTGACCGGCGGGAGGATGGTGCGGCTGCGCCGCGACGCGAAACGCCTCGAGCGCGTGCTGGCGAGCCGAGGCGCTGGCGAGCCCGACTGATCAGGGTCGCGGCGAGCGGCCGTC
>Ga0335070_10000947_pt1 | contig 33313 bp, 31 predicted proteins | sample Lox_Sample_13_FD_206722 | JGI IMG/M metagenome (GOLD analysis project Ga0335070, IMG submission 206722) | Soil microbial communities from Loxahatchee National Wildlife Refuge, Florida, United States - Lox_Sample_1.3 | ecosystem: Environmental > Terrestrial > Soil > Wetlands | place: USA... | reverse complement strand
CCGGTCTGCCGGCGAAAATCGCCAGCGCTATACCCGCTTGTGCAGGCGGCGGTCGAGGGCGAGCAGGAAGGCGTTGGAAACAGCGGCAAAAACGAACAGCAGCAGGGTCACCGCCATCATCGTTTCGACGTCGTGCAGCCCGATGGCGTTGATGATGGTGAAGCCGAGCCCGCGCTTGGACGCGAACATCTCGCCGATCAGCACGCCGAGCAAGGTGAGCGAAAAGCCGACCCTGAGCCCGGTCACCACCTCGGGCAGGCTCGCCGGCAGCAGGATGGTCGTCGCCGCCTGCCACGGCGTGAGGTTCATCGTCCGCGCCGACTTGAGGTAGACCGGCTTGATGTTCTTGATCGCGTTCATCGTGAAGATGGCGACCGGGATCACGCCGTGGATCCAGCCGAACGCCACCTTCGCCGACAGGCCGAGGCCGAACATCAACAGGATCAGCGGGTAGAGGGTGACCTTCGGGAGGGAGTACAGGGCCACCAGAATCGGCTCGGCGAGGTCGCCCGAGAGCCGGTGCGCGCCGAGCCAGACGCCGAGCCCGATGCCCATGCCCCAGGCCAGCACCAGCGCGTAGGCGAAGGCGATCATCGATTCCTCGACGTGCGGCCAGAAGCGCGGCCGCGCGAGAAGCTCGATGGCATGGCGGGCGGTCTCGGCGGGGCCGGTCACCGCGACGTCGCCGACGATCCAGTTGAGCGCCTGCCACAGCACGATCAGTCCCAAGATGACGAGCAGCAGGTCGAGGCCGCGCTGCAGCCGCCCCAGTCCGGACGTGGCCGGGTGACCGATCGCGTCGTCGCTCATGATGCCGCCCACCGGTGCGCCAGCACCCGCTGCTCCCACACGTGCAGCGCCATGTTGACGCCGGTGACCACGATGATCACGAACAGCATCAGCGCGTACATCGTGCGGTTGTCGAAATTGTTGTAGGCGTACGAGATCTGATAGCCGAGGCCGGACGCCGCCATGATGAACTCGCTGGCGATCACGCCGATGAAGACGTAGGCGACCGCGAGCTTGAGCCCGGTGAACAGGTGCGGTGCCGCCGCCGGCAGCTTGAGGCGCAGCGCCGCCGAGAGCGGCGACAGGTGATGGATGCGCGCGACCTTGGTCAGCACCTTCGGGATGCGGTCGAGGCCGTTCAGCGTGTTGATCACCATGGCGACGACCGCGAACAGGAAGGCGACGGCGATCACCGGGCCGCGGCCGAGGCCGAACAGCACGATCAGCACCGGATAAAAGACGAAGAACGGCACCGCGTAATACGTCGCGAGCAGCGGATCGAGCGCTTGCCTCAGACGCGGCAGCGCATGCAGCGCGACGCCGCCGATGAAGCCGAACACTGCCGCCAGCACCAGGGCTGCGGCGACGCAGGCCATGGTCTGCGATATATCGACGTTGAAGCGGCCGCTCCACAGGATGTCCCAGAGCGCGGCCGCCATCTGCGACGGCGCGATGATGACCTGCCGGGAGACCACGCCGCTGCGGCAGACGATCTCGAGGAGAGCGACCGCGATCGCGATCAGCGCCGCCCGCGACCAGCCGAGATGACGCCGTGCGCCGGTCACGCGACACCCCCCACCCTAACCGTCCCCCGCAAGGGGGGAGGGAACAAAGACGCGCGATACTTTCTTCCCCCTCCCCCCTTGCGGGGGAGGGCTGGGGAGGGGGGTAGCCCATGGAGCGACAAAGTTAGCGGAGGCCGCGGAGGTCGGCCGGCAGGAAGCGATCGTCGATCAGCGCCTTCCAGTCGACCTCGCCCTGCAGCTCGCCGACCAGCCGCAAGCCGTTCGCCATGCGCTCGAGCTCGTCCTTCACGAACTCGCCGCGGCTCCACAGCTTGGCGGCGTGCAGGTTGGCGACCGCTTCCTCGGCGACCTTCGGATCGAGGTTCTCGAACGTCTTCGCGCCGATGCGCGCCGCCTCCTGCGGATGCGCATAGACCTCATCGACGCCGGCGCGGCGGCCGGCGACGATGGCGGTCAAGGTCTCGGGATGGGCGGCCGCGAAGTCCTTGGTGGTGATGCCGACGGTGATGACCATCGGCGCCAGCAGGTCCTTGGGCGCGAAGACGGTGCGGTATTTCGCCTTGGTGATGGTGCGCGCCGGCTCGACGACCGGTGCCGCGACCACGCCGCCGCTTTCCATCACCGTCAGGCCCGGTCCGTAACCGCCCGAGGAAATGCGCGTGACGGAGTCACGCGGCACCTGGGCGGCGTCGAGCGACATCAGCAGCAGCATCTCGGTCACCGATTTCGGATTGGTGAACGAGACTTTCTTGCCGGCGAGGTCCTTGATGCTGTGGACGTCGGAATTCGGCATGGTCACCCAGGCGAACTCGGCGATCGAGCGCGAGCCGACGTTGACCATCACGACCGGCAATCCCTGCGCACGTGCCGCCAGTGCTGCCGACAGCGCGACCTCGCCGTAGGGCAGGGGGCTGGCCAGCATGTTGCGCACGGCCGTGCCGCCGCCCGCCGCGGTGAGGATGCCGGTGACGTCGATGCCGGCCTTCTTGAAGTAACCCTTGTCCATGGCGACGGCCACGGGCAGGCCATAGAAGCCGACGCCCCATTGCGTGATCGTCAGCTCTTCCGCGCGGGCGGCGCTCGCGAGAGCCATGACTGCCAGCGCCGCCACCACGCGCAACCATCGCCGCATCGTCATGCCGCCACCCCGAAGTTACGATCGGGGTACGTTAGAGAGCCTCTCCGGCCGGGTCAAACCGGCCGGAGAGGCCAGACGCTTATGAGCTGCCGCGCAGATCGGCCGGCAGGAACGAGCGGTCGATCAGCTTCTCCCAGTCGACGTCGCCTTTGACCTCGCCGATGATCTTGAGGCCGCGGGTGAACTCGTTCATGCCCTTGAGATCGAAGTCGCCGCGGCTCCAATAGCTGACCGCCACCATGTTGGCGACCGCGACCTCGGCGATCTCGGGCTTGAGGTTGTACTCGCGGGCGAGAACCGCCGCCGTCTCCTTCGGATTGGCGTACACGTAGTCGACGCCGGCGCGGCGGCCGGCGATGATCGCGCGCAGCTTCTGCGGCTGGCTCTTGATGAACTCGCCGGTGGTGACGCCGACGGTCTGGGTCATCGGCGGCAGGATGTCCTTGATCGCGACGACGGGCCGGTACTTGTCGCGGCGGGCGCTCCAGATCGGTTCGAGGATCGGCGCCGCCTGCACGCCGCCGCCTTCCAGCGCGGTCAGGCCGCTGCCGATGCCGCCGAGCGCCGGCCGTTCGACCTTGTCGAGCGCGATGCCGGACTTCTCGAGCGCCATGATGCTCAGCATGTCGGTCACCGACTTGGGACTGGTGATCGACATCTTCTTGCCGACAAGGTCGTGGATCGTCTTCACCTCCGAGTTGGGCATGGTGACCCACTGGACGTCGGCGACCGAGCGAACGCCCGAGTTCACGATCTTGAGGTCGATGCCCTCGTTCATCGCCGCGATCACGGCCGAAAGCGCCACCTCGCCGTAAGGCAGGCCGCCGGAGAGCACGTTGCGCACCGTCGTGCCGCCGCCCTGGGAGGTGAGCAGGCCGGTGATGTCGACGCCGGCCTGCTTGAACAGGCCTTTGTCCATGGCGACCGCGTAGGGCACGCCGTACATGAGCACGCCCCAATGCGTAACCGAGATCTCCTCGGCGGACGCGCGCGCAGCCGGAAGCGCAACTCCTGCGGCAATCACCAGTGCGGCGAGCCTGTGTCTGATGGATGTCATGGCCTCTCCTTTGAATTACGACGACGCGGCGGTCGGTGTCAGCGTCTCCAGAACCTTGCCGCGGGTCTCGATGGCGAACAGGTGACAAAGAACGCCGCCGAGGATCGCGGCGACCCCGAAGAGGGCGAACACCGCGCCGAGGCCGGCAGCCGGCAGAAGGAAGCCGACCAGCAGCGGCCCGATCATCGACGCGATGCGCAGCCAGGCGCCGGCGACGCCGCCGCCGAGCGCCCGCAGATGCGCGGGATAGTTCTCCGCCGTGAACATGCCGAGCGCGATCGAGACCGAGTTGATGCAGACGAGGCAGGCCGAGACGCGGATAGCCACGTCGAGCGGGGCCATGCCGGCGGCATTCCACAGCAGGAACAGCGGAACCGAGGCGAGCAGCAGGGCTGCGGTGAACCACGGCTTGCGGCCGGTGACATCGATCAGGAACGCGACGGCGATCGAGCCCAAAGTGCCGACAAGGGCCGAGATGAGGCTGTAGCCGAGCGCGTCGGGCGCCGACAGGTGGTATTGGGTTTTGTAGATCGACGGCAGCCAGCCGGTCAGCCCGTACCCGACCAGATACGTACAGAACCACAGCGACCACAAGGTGAGCGTGCGCCGCAGGTAGATGCCTTTGAAGAGGTCGGCCGGTCGCGTCGTCGAGCGCGGCACCGGCGGCACGTCGTCGGGAATGGGCGGCAGCGCCCTGCCGCCACGCTGTGCGATCTCGTATTCTATGCCGCGCAGGACCTGGTCTGCCTCGTCAAAACGCCCGCGGCTCGCCAGCCAGCGCGGCGATTCCGGCAGCAGACGCCGCAGCCACAGGGCCAGCACGGCCGGCACCGCGCCGATCACGAACATCCATTGCCAGCCGAGCGTGGGGATGATCAGCCAGCCGGCCAGTGCTGCGGTGTGCAGCCCGAGCGGAAACGGCAGCTGATAGACAAGGGTGAAGCGGGCGCGCCCTTGTGCCTTCGCGAACTCGTTGATGTAGGCGTGCATGACCGGCGTCTCGCCGCCGAGGCCGAAGCCCTGCAGGAAGCGGATCACCAGCAGCGACGCGTAGCTCCAGGCGAAGGCGCAGCCGAGGCTCGTGACCGAGAAGATGGCGATGGTGATCACCGCGGTCGGGATGCGGCCGATGCGTTCGCCGAGCCAGCCGAAGAACAATGAGCCCAGCGCCTGGCCGGCATAGCCGATCGAGATCATGGCGCCGATCTCGGCGGGCGCGAGCCTCCACAGCGGGATCAGGACCGGCAGGACGTAGGCGATGGCGATGGCGTCGAACGCATCGAAGAAGGTGGCGCTGCCGACGATCAGCCGCATCCGCGTATGCCACCACGCGACCGGCAGGCGCTCTAGCCGCGCCGAGATCCGATAGCCCGGATCGACCGCCCCCGGATTTAGGAGTGCTGCCGTCCCGTCGTTCGCCACGTTTCCCCCTGCCTGATCTGTTCTTGGCGAAGAGTTTGGCAGGGACTTGGGCGGCTGGCGAGTCCGGCGGCGCAAGCCGTCATTGCGAGGCCGTCCGCGGCCGAAGCAATCCAGGGTTAGTGTCGCGGCCCTGGATCGCCTGGGTTGCAGGGGGCTTCGCCCCCTGCAGAACATTGGGCTGTCGCTCGCGATGACGTCTTCAGTCTGCTATCCGGCTGTCCCGTACCGCGTCTCTTTCTCCCAGTATTCGGGGAAGCCGACGACCTTCTGCAGCTCCTGGAACGAGATGGCGGGCGGCATCGCCGCCGTCGAGCCGGGCCGCAGGGCGGCCAGCGTCGCCTGCATGGCGGTGATCGCCGTCGACAGCAGCATCACCGGATAGAGGGCCAGCTTGTAGCCGATGCGCTGGAGCTCGGGCGGGGGCAGGATCGGAGTCTTGCCGCCGGGCACCAGGTTGGCCATGCACGGCGCCTTGATCGCGGCGCAGAAGCGGCGCATCTCGTCTTCGGTTTCGGGCGCCTCGAGGAAGACGATATCGGCCCCCTCCGCCTCGAAGTCGCGGCAGCGCGCCAGCGCCTCGTCGAACCCATGCACGGCGCGGGCGTCCGTGCGCGCTAGGATCAGGATGTCCGCCTCCTTGCCGGCGGCGACGGCGGCGCGGATCTTGAGCCGCGCCTCGTCGCGTCCGATCACCTGCTTGCCGCGGGTGTGGCCGCATTTCTTCGGGCTCAGCTGATCCTCGATCATGACGGCCGCGGCGCCGGCCCGCGCGTACTCACGGACCGTGCGCTGGACGTTGAGGGCGTTGCCGTAGCCGGTATCGCCGTCGCCGATCACAGGGATCGTCGGGGCGGCCGCGCAGCAGTTGCGCAAGCTGTCCAGCATCTCGGCGAACGAGATCAGCCCGGTATCGGGCAGCCCGAGGCGCCCCGCCGCTACCGCGAAGCCGCTCATGAAGCCGACCTTGTAGCCGGCATCGGCGATAAGCTTGGCCGAAAGTCCGTCGAAGCAGCCGGGCATCACCTGTACCCCAGGCTCCGCCAACAAGGTCCGCAAGCGTTGCGCGGGCGTCATGGGCATCCTCCGAAAACGCGCGCTGAAAGCGCATATTTAACAACGCTATCAAGACGATGAGCGGACCGCAATGCGGCTTGACCGGAGCATCGCAACCGCTTACCTACCGCTCATGGCGTTGCTTCCCATCATCGTCGCTCCCGATCCCCGCCTCAAGGTGAAGGCGAAGGCCGTGGGCGAGGTCACCGACCGGATCCGCAAGCTCCTCGACGACATGGTCGAGACGATGCATGCGGCGCCTGGAATCGGCCTGGCGGCGCCGCAGGTCGGCGAGGCGCTGCGCATGCTGGTGATCGACATCGCCAAGGACGGCCAGCCGTCGAAGCCGATGAAGATCATCAACCCGGAGATCACCTGGGCCTCGGCCGAAGTGGCGCCATGGGAAGAAGGCTGCCTGTCGCTGCCCGATCAGTTCGCCGAGGTCGAGCGGCCGAAGGAAGTGAAGGTCCGCTATCTCGATGAGACCGGCAAGAAGCAGGAGGTCCATGCCACGGGCCTGCTGGCGACCTGCATCCAGCATGAGATGGACCATCTCGACGGCGTGCTGTTCGTCGACCACGTCTCGGCGCTGCGCCGGAACATGATCCTGCGCAAGCTGGTCAAACTCAAAAAGCAGAAACAGTCCGAAAGGCCGAAGGCCGCCGTTCCGGCCTGACGTCTGGCGTCTCTGGGGGCCCGCCGTCATGCGTCTCGTGTTCATGGGCACGCCGGATTTCGCCGTGCCCGCGCTGCGCGCCCTGCTCGACGCGGGCCACGAGATCGTGGCCGTCTACACCCAGCCGCCGCGCCCCGCCGGCCGCGGTCAGCGCGAGCAACGCTCGCCGGTCCACGACTTCGCCGCCGGACGCGGCCTCGCCGTGCACACGCCGAAAAGCCTCAAGGACCCGGCCGTGCAACGGGAGTTCGCGGAACTGGCCGCAGACGCGGCGGTGGTCGCCGCCTACGGCCTGATCTTGCCGAAGCCGGTGCTGCAGGCGCCGCGCCATGGCTGTCTCAACATTCATGGCTCGCTGCTGCCGCGCTGGCGGGGTGCTGCACCCATCCAGCGCGCGATCCTTGCCGGCGACGAAGAGACCGGCATCACGATCATGCAGATGGACGAAGGGCTCGACACCGGCGCCATGTTGCGGCGGGCGCCGACGCCGATCGGCAGACATGACACGGCGCAGACGCTTCACGACCGGCTCGCTGAGCTCGGCGCTCGGGAAATCGTCGCGGCCTTGCGCGAGGTCGAGCGGGGCGCCGTGCGGCCGCAAGCGCAGCCGGCCGACGGTGTGACCTATGCCGCGAAGCTGACGCGCGAGGAAGGGCGTCTCGACTGGGAGCGGCCGGCGGCTCAGCTCGCACGGCAGATACGTGCCTTCGATCCGTGGCCCGGTGCGTGGTTCGAATACAAGGGCGAGCGCATCAAGGTGCTTGCGGCGGAGGTCGTGACCGGCGGCTCCGGCCAGCCCGGCAGCGTGATCGACACGTTGCCGGTCGTGGCCTGTGGCGAGGGCGGGCTGCATCTCATGCGGTTGCAGCGGCCGGGCAAAGGGCCGCTCGCGGCCGGCGATTTCCTGCGCGGCTTTCCGCTTCCTGCCGGCACCCGGTTAGGCTGATGCCGCGTTACAAGCTGACCGTCGAATACGACGGCACACCGTTCGTCGGCTGGCAGAAGCAGGACAACGGCATGTCGGTGCAGGCGGTGATCGAAGAGGCCGTGCGCAAATTCTCGGGCGAGACGGTCACGGCGACCGGCGCCGGCCGCACCGATGCCGGCGTGCACGCGCTCGGGCAGGTCGCGCATCTCGATCTCAAGAAGGACTGGACGCCCAACCGCGTGCGTGAGGCGCTCAACTACCATGTGCAGCCGCATCCGGTGACGATCCGCAGTGTCGAGATCGTCGACGATGCATTCCACGCCCGCCTGTCGGCCCGCCGGCGTTCTTACCTCTATCGCATCCTCAACCGGCGGGCGCCGCCGGCGCTCGACTTGCACCGTGTGTGGCACGTGGCGAAAGCGCTGAACGCGGCGGCGATGCACGAGGCGGCGCAGATCCTGGTCGGCCGCCACGACTTCACGACGTTCCGCGCCAGCCTGTGTCAGGCCAAGTCGCCGGTGAAAACGCTCGACCGGCTCGAGATCGCGCAGGCGGGCGAAGAAATCCATGTCCACGCCGAGGCGCGCTCGTTCCTGCATCACCAGGTGCGCAACATGGTCGGCACCTTGAAGCTCGTCGGCGAAGGCAAATGGACCGGGAAGCACGTGGCCGCGGCGCTGGCGGCGCGCGACCGCCGCAAGGGCGGCCCGACCGCACCGGCGGAAGGGCTCTACCTGGTCGAGGTCAGCTACTAATACGATCGTCATCGCGAGCGATAGCGAAGCGATCCAGGGCCGCGCCGCTGACTCTGGATTGCTTCGTCGCTACGCTCCTCGCAATGACGCTCGCTGAAGCGGACGTCACTTCGTCGTGGCGGTGACCTGATCCGTCCGCCCGTAATAGTCCTGCACCGTCTCCCAGGCGACGGTCTGCAGGAAATGCGCGGTGTGGCTGCCGAGACCTGCGGTGTACGTCAACCCGACCGGCGATTTCTTGAACAGCGACGCGTAGAGCGTGCACGCCGCGAGATACGTGCCGGCCGGGCTCGGATGGCGCCGGTCGTAGGCGTACAGGATCAGCTCGGGGTCGCGCTTGATCGCGTTCGCGAAAGCGAGGCCCGCGGGGACGACCAGCACGTCGTTGTCGTTGCCGGCTTTCGTGTACGCGTCCGCCAGCGCTTGCGTCATTTCGGGGCGATCCGCATAGGCCCAGGACATGAAGAAGACCGGCACGGCCCCGTGCTTGCGCACGGTGGCGCTGTCCTTTTTCGCGTACTCGAAGAAGTTCGCCTGCAGCTGCGGATGGATCGGGCACTGGCTGCAATCCATCATGATGGCCAGGTCGAACAGCTTGTCCCGCGGCTCGTTGAAGACGATGTGATTGTCGAGATCGAACGAGTACGAGCCGATGGCGTTCGGCCGGAAGTATGAGTCGACGTCATGCCAGCCGAAGCCCGAGCCGCTGATCGTCACCGACGTCGCCCGCATCTTGACCGGCGGTTCCGCGGACCGCGCGAGCAGCAGCAGGTGATTGTGCATGCTGTTGTTGTAATAGAAGAAGCTGTTGCCGATGAAGATCGCCGTCTGCGGCTGTGCCACGCCGGTCTCGACGACCTTCGGCTTGGTTTGTGCCGCGGCCGGGGCGGCGGCGATGACGGCGGCCGCAAAAACCGCGAACAGCAGCCGGCGCAGGATGAATTTTGACGCAGTGTATTTCGACATTGGGGGCGTCCTCCTCCGGGCCGATTACTCGGCGCTGAGGACATACTGCCCGCGCCGGCGGCGGCCGACAACCCGAGCCCTGCGATCGACGAGGATCGGACGGAGACGAACTCCGGCCGCGTCAGTGCATCTGCATGCCGGTTTCGGCGTAGTCGAGGATGAGGCCGATGACGACGTCGGCGCCGACGAAGGCCAGCGCCGGCAGCGCATCGACGACGAGCGCCGAACGCGCGATGAAATATTCGTAATAGAGGACGCCGACGGTGACCGCGAGGGCGACGATGTTCACGATGCTCGACGGCACCGCAGACGACGCGGCCAGCACGGCGACGGGCACCGCGACGATCAGTTGCAGGACCTGCGCCCAGTTGTAGGCGACGATGAAGCCGAAGTAGCGGCCGCTGCAATTGAAGGCGCGCGCGAGATACCAGGCCGCGAGCGGGAAGGCGGTCCAGCGGATCACATAGCCGATGCTCTCGATCAGCAGCGCGCGCAGCGGATCGGGCGAGAGCGGCTGATCTTCGGGACGCAGCAGCACCAGCGCTGCGTACAGCGGGGCTGCGATGATGGCCGCCTGGAACGAGCGCCAGAAGCCCTCTTCGCTGGCGTCGAAATAGCGCATGCCGCCGCGGTCGAGCCGGGCCAGCCGCCATGCTCCGGTGAGCCCTGCCGCCGCGGCGCCCAGATCGATCATGCGGATCCGAAATAGCGGTCCAGAATGCCGCCGTAGATGTTCGCGAGCTCCCGGATGTCGGCGACCGCGGCGCACTCGTTCACCTTGTGAATGGTGCGGCCGACCAGCCCGAACTCGACCACCGGGCTGTAATTGCAGATGAAGCGCGCGTCCGACGTGCCGCCGGTGGTGCTCAAGGCCGGGGTGCGGCCGGTGGCCTGCTTCACCGCCTCGGCCACAAGGCTGCTGAACGCGCCGGGCTGGGTGAGGAAGGCCTCGCCGGTGACATAGACGTCGAGGTCGTAACGGGCGCCGCCGGCATCACAGCGGTCTTTCAACCACTGCTTCAGCTTCGCCCCGCTATGAAGATTGTTGAACCGGATGTTGACGTTGGCGCGGGCGACGGCGGGCGTGACGTTGGTCGCGGGATTGCCGACGTCGATCGTCGTCACCTGCAGGTTGGTGGCGGGGAACCATTCGGTGCCCGTGTCGAGCTCGGTCGACAGCATGTCGGCGAGGATCCGCACCAGCCGGTGATTCGGATTGTCGCCGAGATGCGGATAGGCGGAATGCGTCTGCACGCCGTGGACGGCGAGCTTGGCGTTGAGGCTGCCGCGGCGGCCGATCTTCATCATGTCGCCGAGCGCCTGCTCGTTCGTCGGCTCCCCGACCACGCAGCCGTCGATCTTTTCGTTCCGCGCGGCGAGCCACTTCAGCATCTTGGCCGTGCCGTTGATCGCCGGGCCTTCTTCGTCGCCGGTGATGAGCAGGCTGATCGAGCCCTTGAACTCCCGCCCGCGGCGCCCGAGAAACCGCTCGGCCGCCGCGGCGAAGGCGGCAATCGCGCCCTTCATGTCCGAAGCGCCGCGCCCGTAAAGCTGACCGTCGACGATCTCGGCTCCGAACGGGTCGAGATTCCAGCCGGCGCGGTCCCCGACCGGGACGACGTCGCTGTGTCCGGCGAAGCAGAAATGCGGCGCACCGCTGCCGAAGCGGGCGTAGAGATTGTCGACGTCGGGCGTGCCGGCTTCCGTGAACGGCAGGCGATGGCAGGCGAAGCCGAGCGGCTTGAGCGCCGCCTCGAGCACGCCGAGCGCTCCCTCGTCGTTGGGCGTGACGCTCGGACGGCGGATCAACGCGCGCGTCAGCTCGACCGGGTCGATGGTCGCGCTCACGTCTTTATCCTCGCAGCAGCTCGTTGATCGACGTCTTGGCGCGCGTGCCGGCATCGACGCGCTTCATGATCACCGCGCAATACGTCGACGGGCCGGGGCTGCCGTCCGGCAAATTCCGTCCCGGCAGGCCACCCGGGACGACCACCGAATACGCCGGAACGCGGCCGACATGGAATTCGCCCGTGTTGCGGTCGACGATCTTGGTCGATGCGCCGATGAATACGCCCATCGACAGGACCGAACCGGTTTCGACGACGACACCCTCGGCGACTTCGCTGCGCGCGCCGACGAAGCAATCGTCTTCGATGATCACGGGGCCGGCCTGCAGCGGCTCGAGCACGCCGCCGATGCCGGCACCGCCGGAGATGTGGCAGTTCTTGCCGATCTGCGCGCAGGAACCGACCGTCGCCCATGTATCGATCATCGTTCCGGAATCCACATAGGCGCCGAGGTTGACGAAGCTCGGCATCAGGACCACGCCGGGTGCGATATAGGCCGAGCGGCGCACGACGCAGTTCGGCACGGCGCGGAAGCCGGCGGCCCGGAAACGCGCGTCATCCCAGCCGGCGAATTTCGACGACACCTTGTCGTACCACGCGCCGGCCCCGCGCACCGGATCGGCCGGCCCGCCGGGCATGGGCATCGAATCGTAGAGCCGGAACGACAGCAGCACGGCCTTCTTCAGCCATTGGTTAACGTGCCAGGCGCCGCCGGTTTTTTCGGCGACGCGCAGCTTGCCGGCGTCGAGGCCGTCGAGCGCCGCTTCTACCGCGTCGCGCACCTCGCCCTTGGTCGATGGATTGACGCGGTCGCGCTCATCCCAGGCTTTGTCGATGATCTTCTGCAGGTCGGCGGTGCTCATAGGAGGGTCCGGAGGGGCCAGTTGGAGACGGGAAAACGGGGGGCAACATGGGAGAGATGCCCGTGGCTGTCAACTTCACAGCAAGGGGCAGCGTGCTATCCTTAAACACGGTGCCGCGTAGCGGCGAAGGGGAGTCCATGCCGTCACGGCCTGTCGTCAAGCGTTCGAGCCGCCGCGTGGCGCGCCGGGTGCCGGAAGCGGGTGCGATCACCGCTCTGCAGAGCATCCAGGCGATCGTCGACGCCTGGCCGGGCCCCGCGGCGCATCTCGACGCGCAGGGTGCGGTCGTTCATGCAAACCCCGCGGCATCCGTCCTGGTCGAGGAACTGACGGCGCGCGCCGGAGCAGGGGGGCTTGCCGCGTTTGTCGCCTCCGCCCGCGACACCGGGCAGGCGCGGACCGACACGATCGTGATCGCCCGCAACCAGGCGACGCTGACATTCGACCTATGGGCGCTGCCGGCACCGAGCCCCTCGGCTGGGGCCTTGCTGTTCGCGCGGGACGTCTCGCTCGCCGCCAATCTGCGGCAGGCTCTCGCCGAGTCGCGCCAGCGCTTCAAGGACCTGGTCGAGATCTCCAGCGACTTCGCGTGGGAGACCGACAGCGAAGGCATCTTCACGTTCGTTTCCCCCAAAGGCGCGCTCGGCTGGACGGCGAGTCAGCTCATCGGACAGACCGCGGCTTCGTTCGTCGAGGATCAGGAAGGCGCCGCGGCGACCCTGCCGTTCACGACGCGCACCTTGGTCGATCAGACCGAGTTATGGCTGCGGCGCGCCGACGGCACGCCGGCCTGTGTCGCGATCTCGGCCTTGCCGCTGATCGGCGCGAACGGGCGCTGGCGCGGTGTGCGCGGGGTCTGGCGCGACGTGACCGAGGGCCATGCGCGCGACGCGGCATTGGCCGAGGCGCAGAACCGCGAGCGCCTGGTCGGCTACATCGTGCGCACGATTCGCGACGAGCTCGAACCCGATGCCATGCTGGCGGCCGCGGCCGGTGCCGCCGCGCGCGTGCTGGGCGCCGCCGGCTGCCGGATCTGGGGCTGCAACCCCGGCGGCGAGCTCGTGGCGGCGGCCGAGTTCGGCGGGACACTGCCCGAGCCGGCGGAAGCCCTGATCAAGTCGCATGCCAAAACGCTCGCGGCCGCGGCCGAGGGCGGCGGCACGCGGGCGGACGAGCTGGAGGACGGCGCTTTCCTCGGCGCGGTCACCCGCTTTCGCCGTCAGATCAATGGCGCGATCGGCCTGTGGCGCGACGCCACAGCGCCCGGCTGGAGCGAATCCGACCGCGAGATCATCGCCAAGATCGCCGATCAGATCGGCATAGCGCACGAGCAGATCGCGAACCACGAAGCGCTCGCCAAGCAGGCGCGGACTGACGCGCTCACCGGTCTTTTGAACCGGCGCAGCTTCATCAAGCGGCTCGAAGAGGGCGTGGCCGAGTGCCGGCACGCCAACCAGCCGGGCACGCTGGTCTATGTCGACCTCGACAATTTCAAGGCGGTCAACGACCGTCTCGGCCACCAGGCGGGCGACGCCGCGCTGAAAGGGCTGGCCGCCAGCTTGCGGCGCGTCGCGCGCGCCAGCGACGTCGTCGCGCGGCTGGGGGGCGACGAGTTCGCGCTGTGGCTGGCGACCGCCGACAGGGATGCGGCGATCGCGCGCGCGAACGCGATCCTGGCGCTCAAGGATGAGATCGCGCCGTACTCGGCCGGTCCCGACAAGCCGCTCGGCTTGTCGGTGGGGCTCGCCGTGTACATGCCGGCGGTGGCCGAAACCACCGCTGATCTGCTGGCGCGGGCCGACGCCGCGATGTACGAGGTCAAGCGCCGCGGCAAGGGCTCTTACGCGGTCGCGCCCGCCGCCGGGCAGGCCAAGTCATGACCGACGACGCCGCCTACGAAGAAGCCAAGCGCCTCGCGCGCGATCCGAAGCTGAAGGTGCGGCAGGACCTTGCCGCGCGCACCGACGTGCGGCCGGAGATTCTCTACTATCTGGCTGAGGACGCGGCACCCGAAGTACGCCGGGTGATCGCGGCCAACCAGGCGACGCCGCATCAGGCGGACGAGCTTCTGCTGCGCGACAAGGACGAGGCGGTGCGCGCCGAGCTCGCGCACAAGGTCGCGCGCCTCCTGCCGGGCCTGCCGGCCGACGCGCAGGACCAGGCGCGCCAGCGCGTGATCGACATGCTCGAGGTGCTGGCCCGCGACCAAGCCGCGCGAGTGCGTACGGTCATTGCGGAAGCGGTCAAGGCGGTGGCGAACGTGCCGGCCGAGCTCGTCCGCCAGCTCGCGCGCGACGCCGAGCTTGCGGTGGCGAGCCCGGTCCTGCGCTTCTCGCCGCTCCTGACCGACGAGGACCTGCTCGACATCATCGCCGGCGCGCCGGCGTCGGGCATCCTGTCGGCGATCGCCGGCCGCGACCGTCTGGGCGCCTCGGTGTCGGATGCGATCGTCGCCGCGGACGACGAGCCGGCGGTCGCGGCGCTGCTCGCCAATCCGTCGGCGCAGATCCGCGAGGAGACCCTCGACCTGATCGTCGAGCGGGCACCCGCGCGCTCATCGTGGCACGAGCCGCTGGTGCGCCGGCCGGCGCTGTCGGCGCGCGCGGCGAGCCGCATCGCCTCCTTCGTCGCCGAATCGCTGCTCGATGTCCTCAAAAATCGCAGCGACCTGCCGGCCGACACGCGCCGGCAGATCGCGAAAGAGCTGTCACGCCGGCTGGATGCGGCCAAGCAAGCGGATGCTGGCACAGCCGCAGACGACGACGGCGGCGAGACCGTCGAGGAGAAGGTCCGCCGGCTCAAGAAAGAGGGCAAGCTGACCGAGGACGCGGTCTCGGACGCCATCGATGCCGGCCAGCGCGCCTTCGTGCGCGCGGCGCTGGCGGTGCTGGCGGAGATCCCGATCAGCACCGTCGACAAGATTCTGTCGGCGCGCAGCGCCAAGGGTGTCACGGCGCTGTCGTGGAAGGCGGGCCTGTCGGTGCGCACCGGCGTGCAGCTGCAGACGCGCATGGGCGGGATCTCGCCGCGCCAGGCGCTGCACCCGCGCGGCGGCAAGGACTATCCGTTGACCATCGAAGAGATGACGTGGCAGATCGAGTTTTTCGGCGGCTGAAAATGCCTATAGGCATTTGAGGAATTGGCACCCACGGCTTTGTGCGGCCGCGTTAAATTCGCCTTTTTAAATGCGACAAATCTTCCCATCGTTGTCCGCGCCTCAATCGTGGCCGGGGTCGAGCGTGAAGAGATCCTGCGGCTGTCCAACCCCGCGCAACGCGTAGCGCCCCACCGAGACCACGCGCTCCGGCTCGGCGAGCGCCGAGGCGAAGGCGGACGACAGCAGAACCGGCTGGTCGACCGAGCGGCACATCGCCGCGATCCGGCTCACCTCGTTGACGGCCGGCCCGACGACCGTGAAGTCGAGCCGCTCCTGGCTGCCGACATTGCCGTAGAACACCTCGCCGACGTGGAGCCCGAGATACATCTCGGTGATCGGGCGTTCGGCGGCGGCGCGGCGCCGGTTCAGCTCGCCGATCGCCTGGCGGGCGGCGCCGGCGGCGGTCAATGCCCGCCGGCAGGCCGACGCCCGGTCAGCGGCCGGGAAAATCGCGAGCGTGCCGTCGCCCATGAGCTTCAGCACGTCGCCCTCCTCGGCATGGATGGCCGAGATCACGGCGTCGGCGTAGTCGTTGAGCAGCGGTATGATCTCGCCGGGGTCGGCGGTGTCGGTGATCTTGGTGAAGCCGCGCAGGTCGCTGAACCACAGCACGGCATCGATGCGGTCGGTGATGCCGCGCGCGATCCGGCCGCTCAGCACGCGCCGGCCGGCGTCCCGGCCTAGATAGGTCTGGACGAGCGTATCGGCGATGCGCGCCAGCGACGCGGTTTTGACGGCGAGCGCCAGGAACGGCGCCAGCTTCTGCAGGGCCGTCACCTGCGGCTGGCTGAAGCCGTCGGGCGCATCGGTCGTCCACGAGGAATAGACGCAGTCCATGCCGCCGATGATGCCGCTGGCGGCGAAGCGAGTGATGATGGCGACGTAGTCCGTTCCCCCGCTCTCCTTGAGGTCGGCCAGGACCGGAAATTCGGCAGCGTTCGCGGCGGTGACGCGCCGCTGCAGCATCGACTCGCCCGTCTCGACCAGCCGGTAGAACGGGCTCCGCCGCCAGCGTTCGGACGTGTCGGTTTCGCCGGAACGGCCGTATTCGGCGAACGTCGCCTCCTTGGTCCGGTACCAGCGAAACATGCGGCCTTCATGCACCGGATGCAGGGTGTCGATGAACACGGCGGCATTCAGCAGCGGCACGCCGGCCGCGACCATGCGCTCGCAAAAACCGGTCAGCATCTGGGTCTCGGGCAGGCCGGCGAGGCCGGCCTCATTGACCCATGCCGCGAGTTCGGCCAGCCGCGTGCTGTCCATTCGCGAATCGCTCCTATGACTCGAGCCGCGCCGTCGTACGGCGCTGTCTCAGCCGCCGATCAGCGTACCGATACCGCTTTCGGTGAAAAGCTCGACCAGGACGGCGTGCGCGACGCGGCCGTCGAGGATCACCGAGGCGCCGACCCCGGCCTCGACGGCGGCAAGGCACGTCTCGACCTTCGGGATCATGCCGCCCTGGATCGTGCCGTCGGCCATGAGCGCACGCACCTCACCGACCGACAGGCGCGCCAGCAGCGTTTTGTTCTTGTCGAGCACGCCGGCGACGTCGGTCAACAGCAAAAGGCGCCTGGCGCGCATGGCGGCGGCGACCGCGCCGGCCACGGTATCGGCGTTGATGTTGTAGGTCTCGCCATTGGGGCCAAGGCCGATCGGCGCGATCACCGGGATCAGATCGGCGCCGGCGACCGAGTTCAGAATGGTCGGATCGACGCGGTCCGGCTCGCCGACAAAGCCGAGGTCGAGGACCCTCTCGATGTTCGAATCGGGGTCACGCTTGGTTCGGGTGAGCTTGCGCGCGCGGATAAGGCCGCCGTCCTTGCCGGACAAGCCGACCGCCCGGCCGCCGGCGGCATTGATGGCGGCGACGATCTCCTTGTTGATCGAGCCCGAGAGCACCATCTCGACGATCTCGACCGTGGCCGCGTCGGTCACGCGCAGGCCGTCGATGAAGGGGCTTTTGATCTTGAGCCGGTCGAGCATCTGGCTGATCTGCGGCCCGCCGCCATGCACCACGACCGGGTTGACGCCGACCTGTTGCAGCAAGGCGATATCGCGGGCGAAATTGTGCGCCGTCTCCTGGTCGCCCATGGCGTGGCCGCCGTATTTGACGACGATCGTCTGCCGGGCGTAGCGCTTCATGTAGGGCAGAGCCTCGACCAATGTCTGGGCCGCGGCGGCCTCGCGGCGCGTCGGCTTCGCGTGGCCTTGCTCAAGGCTGTCCGGTTTGGCGCTCATGAGACGGATGGTCTCCGGGGTGGTGGGTGGCGAGGCGCCGCGGAATCTAGCCGATCGGTTTGGCCTCGGCTAGCGCGGCTCTGTGACGAAACCGGCCAGGGCCGCGCGCAGCTCTGGAATTCCGGACCCCGTCTCGGCACTGGTGACGGCGACGTCGGGGTGGGCCGCGACATGGCCGGCGAGTTCGCTGCCCACCGCCCGTGCCCGGGCGTCCGCATCGTCGCTTTTGAGCGCGTCGATCTTGGTGAGCACGACCTGATAGCTCACGGCCGACTCGTCCAGCAGCTCGAACAAAAGCCGGTCGCTGTCCTTCAGGCCGTGGCGGGAGTCGACCAGGATCAGGACCCGCCGCAACGTCGGCCGCCCCTTCAAGTAGCGCAGCGCCAGATCCGACCACTGCGCGATCCGGCGCTTCGGCGCGCGGGCGAAGCCGTAGCCGGGCAGGTCCGCCAGCATCAGCCGGCCGCCCAGCCGGAAGAAATTGATCTGCTGCGTGCGGCCGGGGGTGCGCGACACGCGGGCGAGGCTCTTGCGCCCGGTGAGCGCGTTGATCAGGCTCGACTTGCCGACGTTGGAGCGGCCGACGAACGCCACCTCGGGCAACGTGGCGGGCGGGAGCGAAGCTACGGTGGCGGCGCCGGCGACGAAGTCGCAGCCGCTTGCGAACAACAGCCGACCGGCTTCGACGTCGGGCTCCACGCCCGCTATTTGCCTGGCTTCGCGGCCGTCTTGGCCGGCGCGTGGTGGAGCGTGGGCGCCGCCCCCATGCGCTTCATGATCACCCATTGCTGCGCGATCGACAGCAGGTTGTTCCAGGCCCAGTAGATCACGAGCCCGGCCGGGAACGACGCCAGCAGGAAGGTGAAGAACAGCGGCATCAGCAGGAACACCTTCGCCTGCACCGGATCGGGCGGCTGCGGGTTCAGCTTCTGCTGCAGGAACATGGTGATGCCCATGATCAGCGGCCAGGCGCCGAGCGTGTGGCCGAGGAGCATCATCTCCGGCGGGCCGAAGGGCAACAGCCCGAACAGGTTGAACAGCGACGTCGGGTCGGCGGAGGAGAGATCGTGGATCCAGCCGTAGAACGGCGCGTGCCGCATCTCGATGGTGATGAAGATGTCCTTGTACAGCGAGAAGAACACCGGGATCTGGATCGCGATCGGCAGGCAGCCGGCGAGCGGATTGGCGCCGTGCTTCTTGTAAAGGCCCATCATCTCCTGTGACAGGCGCTGCTTGTCTTCGCCGTATTTTTCCCGAAGCTTTTCCATCTCGGGCTGCAGCAGCTTCATCTTGCTCATCGCCCGATAGGACTTGTTGGCGAGCGGGAAGAACAGGCCCTTGATGAGGACCGTCAGCAGCAGGATGGCGAGGCCGAAGTTGCCGAGCAGCTGGTTGAAGTAGTCGAGCGCCACGAAGATCGGGCGCGTCAGGAAGCGGAACCAGCCCCAGTCGATCGCGAGGTCGAAGCGGTCGATGTTGAACTGATCGGCGTAGCGGTCGATCAGCTTGACCTCTTTGGCGCCGGCGAACAGCCGTGTCGTGATCTCGGCGCTGGCGCCGGGGGCCACGTTCTGCTCGGCTGCGAGATAGTCGACTTGATAGCGGTCGACATTGTTCACCGGCACGTACTGGAAGCGAGACGTGACCGCGGCTTTCTGGTCCGGGATCAGCGCCACCAGCCAGTACTTGTCGGTGATGCCGATCCAGCCGCCGGTCGACTTCTCCTCGATCATCGGCTTCTTCACGAGGTCCTTGTACTTGTATTCGGACAGCGTGCCGTTGAACACGCCGAGCGGGCCTTCGTGCAGGATGTAATAGCCGGCGGTCGGCGGCGTGCCCTGCCGCGATACCAAGCCGTAGGGCAGCACACGCACCGGCGCCGAGCCGGCATTCGTCACCTTCTGGGTGACGGTGATCATGTACTCGTCGTCGATGGCGTAGCGCCGCTCGAAGCGCAGGCCCTCGCCATTGTCCCATGACAAGGTCACCGGCTGCTGGACGGTCAGGGTCTGGCGGTCAGCCTTCCAGACTGTGTTCTCATCCGGAAGCTTCATGCTGCCGCCGGCGGCGACCCAGCCGAACTCCGCGAAATAGGGATCGGCGGCGCCTTGCGGCGCCAGCAGCACGATCGGCGGCGAATTCGGGTCCGTGGTTTCACGGTATTTCTCGAGACGTACGTCGTCGAGGCGGCCGCCGGCGAGCCGGATCGAGCCGGCGACGTTTGGCGTTTCGATCTTGACGCGTGGCTGTTGCGACGGCGGGACGACGGGTGCGGCCGCCGACGCCCCGCCGGGCGGGGTCGGCGTCGCCGCACCGGGGGCGGTCGCGGATGGGGCCGTCGAGGGCGACGCGGTGGACGGCGCCGTCGTCTCGCTTTGCGTCTGCGTCGCCGCGCGTTCCGCTTCCTGGGCCTTCTGCCGTTCGAGGCGCGGCAGGTTGTAGAAGAACTCGAAGCCGAGCACGATCGCGATCGACAGAACGATGGCGATGATCAGATTTTTTTGGTCGAGCTGCATGAACCTGTCCGTCAGCGCCCGGCAGCGTGCGGCGTCGAGCCGTCGGCAGGCGTCGTTTCGTAGGAAGAGCGGGGTGGTACGGGATCGTAACCCGATCCGCCCCAGGGATGACAGCGCGCGATGCGCCGAACGGCAAGCCAGGATCCGCGCAGAGGTCCGTGCACGCCAAGCGCCTCATAGGCGTATTCCGAGCAGCTCGGCGCATAGCGGCAGTTGGCGCCAAGCACCGGCGCCAGCACCCATTGGTACGCGCGGATCAGCAGGCGCAAGATGAACGACAGAGCACTCATGAGCCTGTCCTGACCTGGTTGGCGCGCGGCGCCAGCGCCGCCACGGCGGTGCGCAGGTCCTGGATCAGAGCGGGATAAGGCCGGGTCAAGGTGCCGGCCCGCGCAATCAGAACGTAATCGCAGCCGGCGACCGCCGCATCCGGCATCGCCGTGCGCGCGGCTTCGCGGAGCCGCCGGCGCGCCCGATTGCGGATCACCGCGGATCCGAGTTTCCGGGTTGCCGTGAAGCCGACACGGGCGGTGGTGGCGGGGATGTCTTCACGTTGGCGCATCTGCAACACAAGACCGGGCGTGACGTACTTTTGCCGGCCGTTCGCGACCCGAAGGAAATCGGGACGGCGCTTCAATCGTTCGATGACGACGGCCATCGTCCGACCCGCCGCATCGGGCGGACGCTAGGCCGAGAGGCGCTTGCGCCCCTTGGCGCGGCGGCCGGCGAGGACTTTCCGGCCACCCTTCTTCGCCATCCGCGAACGGAAGCCGTGTCGGCGCTTGCGGACGAGCTTGCTGGGCTGATAAGTGCGCTTCACGACTCTCTCCGGGAAAGCAAAGCGGCCCCGTGCGTATGACGGCGGGGGCCGGGTAGGCCCCGGCTTATATAGGCGGGGGTGGGCGAAGTCAAATACGCGCATATGATTGGCCGGACCCCCGCCAACCGGTACACTCGGCAGCGAATCTCACCGTAATTTCCATAGCTTGATATGCAGCACCGCCCCGGCGTCCGACCCGTCTCCGCCGTCCTCCGCTTCCTGCCGCTGATCGCGCTGGCAGGCGGCTTGGCGGCGTTCTTCGCGTTCGGTCTGCAGCGCTATGTCACCTTCGAGGCGCTGGCCCACCATCGCGAAGCGCTGCTGCAATGGGTCGCGCGACACCCCGTGAGCGCCCCGATCGCCTATACCGCCGTTTACGTCCTGGCGGTGGCGTTCTCGGTCCCCGGCGGGGCGCTCCTCACCCTCACGGGCGGGTTCCTGTTCGGCGTCATCGGGGGAACAGCCTGTGCGCTCATCGGGGCGACGATCGGGGCCACGGCGGTGTTCCTGGCGGCGCGCACCGCCTTTGGCGATCTGTTGCGGGCGAAGGCCGGCTCGGCCCTGCAACGGATGGAGGAGGGCTTCCGGCGCGACGCCTTCAGCTACCTGCTGGCCCTGCGCCTGGTCCCTGTGTTCCCGTTTTTCCTGGTGAATCTGGTGCCTGCATTCCTAGGGGTGCGCCTTCGCACCTACGTCGCGGCGACCGCTATCGGAATAATCCCCGCTACTTTCGTGTTTGCCAGTGTAGGCAACGGCCTCGGCGCAGTGTTCGACGCCGGCGATAAGCCGGACGTTCTCGGGCTCCTCCTGACCGCGCCGGTTCTGCTGCCGATCCTCGGCCTGGCGGCCCTGGCACTGATCCCGGTGGTCTATCGCCGGCTGAAAGGGCGGCCAGCCGTGGGGGGACAGGATGGCTGAACGCCTCGACGTCGACGTCTGCGTCATCGGCGCCGGCTCGGGTGGCCTTTCCGTCGCGGCCGGGGCGTCGCAGCTTGGCCAAAAGGTGGTTCTGATCGAACGCGCGAAGATGGGCGGTGATTGCCTGAATTACGGTTGCGTGCCGTCGAAATCCTTGATCGCCGCGGGGCGTGCGGCGGCGGCGATCCGCGCCGCCCGGCGCTTTGGCGTGACGGCGGGGGAACCGGCGGTCGATCCGCGCGCGCTGCACGACCACATCCGCGGCGTGATCGCGGCGATCGCGCCGAATGATTCGGTGGCGCGCTTCACTGGCTTGGGTGTGCGCGTGATCCAGGCGGCCGCCCGTTTCGTAAATGAAGACGAAGTCGAGGCGGGGGACGTGCGTGTGCGCGCCCGGCGGTTCGTCGTCGCCACCGGTTCGTCCGCCGCGGTGCCGCCGATTCCGGGATTGGCCGGCCAAGGCGGTGGCCCGGGGACGCCGTATCTGACAAACGAGACGATCTTCGATCTCGATAAACGGCCCGACCATCTGCTGGTGATCGGCGGCGGCCCGATCGGCTGCGAGATCGCCCAGGCGTACCGGAGCCTTGGGACGGCCGTCACCGTCCTTGAGATGGCATCGATCCTGCCCAAGGACGATCCCGAGCTCGTCGACTTCGTCCGCCGCCGCATGCGCCGCGACGGCGTCGAGATCCTCGAAGGCGCCAAGATCAAGCGGGTCGAGGGCGAGGCCGGCCGGCTCGCGGCGATCGTCGAGCATGACGGGCGGGAACTTCGGATGGCCGGGACGCATCTCCTCCTCGCCACCGGCCGCAAGCCGAACGTCGCCGGGCTGAACCTGGAGGCGGCGGGTGTGCGCGCTTCGCCGAAGGGGATCGAGGTCGATGCGAGATTGCGCACCGCCAACCGCAAGATCTACGCGCTCGGCGACGCCATCGGCGGCTATCAGTTCACGCACATGGCCGGCTATCACGCCGGCATCGTCATTAAAAACGCGCTGTTCCGGCTGCCGGCCAAGGTCGACCATTCGGCCGTGCCGTGGGTGACCTACACCGATCCCGAGCTGGCGAACGTCGGCCTCAGCGAAAGCGAGGCGCGCCGGGTGCACGGCGACGGCATCCGGCTCGCGCGCTGGTCCTTTCATGAGAACGACCGCGCCCAGGCGGAGCGCGACACCGAAGGATTGATCAAGGTCGTCGCCGACCGGCGCGGCCGCGTGCTCGGCGCCGGCATCGTCGGTCCGAATGCCGGCGAGCTGCTGCTGACCTGGAGCCTCGCCATCGCCAAGAAGGCGAAGCTCAAGGACATCGCCGGACTGATCGCGCCGTATCCGACCCTGAGCGAGGTCAGCAAGCGCGCGGCCGGCAGCTTCTACATGCGCCAGCTGTTCTCGCCGCGGACGCGGCGCCTGGTGCGGTTCCTGGCGCGGTTCGGCTGAGCCATGGTGGACCTCGGCAAATATCGCCGCTTGCCGACGGGCCTTTACGGCCTTTCCGCCCGTCTGCTGGTGCTGACCGTCGGCTTCGTGATGCTGGCGGAGTTCCTGATCTACTCGCCGTCGATCGCACGCTTCCGCCTCGACTGGCTGCAGGGCCGCATCGCCTCGGCGCACCTCGCGGCACTCTCGCTCGAAGCGACTCCCGACCACATGATCAGCGAGGAGCTCAAGGCGCAGCTTCTGGCGCACGCCGGCGCGCATGCGATCATCATCGCCAAGCCCGGTGACGTGCGGCGCGTGCTCGCGGCCGACATGCCGCCCGCCTCCGGCGACACGGTCGATCTGCGCGAAGGCGGCATCTTCCGGCCGATCGCCGAAGCCTATATGACGCTGTTCGGCCGTGGTGCCCGGATCCTGCGCGTCTTCGGCCCGTCGCCCTACGAGCCCGACGACCTCGTCGAGGTGCTCGTCGACGAGAAGCCGCTGCGCGACGGCATGCTCGCCTATTCGTGGCGAATCCTCGGCCTGTCGATCGTCATCTCGCTGATCACGGCGGCATTCGTGTACATGTCGCTGCAGTGGCTGATCGTTCGGCCGTTACGGCGCCTTACCTCCAACATGGTGGCGTTCCGCAATGCGCCCGACAATCCGGACAACGTGATCGAAGTCACGCCGCGTGAGGATGAGATCGGGCTGGCGCAGCGCGGCCTCGCGGAGATGGAGCAGGCGCTCCGCAGCCTTTTGCGGCAGCAGTCGCGGCTTGCGGCTCTGGGCACGGCCGTCACCAAGATCAGCCACGATCTGCGCGGCATCCTCTCCACGGCGCAGCTGCTGTCGGACCGGCTCGCCGATTCGAGCGACCCGAACGTCCAGCGGCTGGCCCCGACACTGATCGGCTCCATCGACCGTGCGGTCGTGCTCTGTAGCCAGACGCTGGATTATGCGCGGGACGACCTGCCGCCGCCGCAGCGGTCGCGGTTCGTGCTGGCCGGCCTCGTCGACGAGGTCGGGGGCGTGGTCGGCCTGCTCACGGGCAACCGCACGTTCTGGGACAAGAAAGTGGCGGGCGACCTCGACGCGTTCGCCGATCGCGACCAGATGTTCCGCGTGCTGGTCAATCTCGGCCGCAATGCGGCTGAGGCCGGCGCGCGCACGATATGCGTTTCGGTCAACGCCGCGGCTGGTGGATCGCTGCGCATTGAAATCGCCGATGACGGTCCGGGTCTGCCGCCGCGGGCGCGCGAGAACCTGTTCACGCCGTTCACCGGCTCGACGCGGGCCGGCGGCACCGGTCTCGGCCTCGCGATCGCGCGCGACCTTGTGCGCGGCCACGGCGGCGACATCGTCGTCGCGTCCTCGTCGTCGACCGGGACTGTATTTGCGATCGAGCTGCCGGGCGCGGCCGTCCCGCACGGCCAGGCCGCGGAATGATCAGTCGGCCCCGCGCTCTTCGATCTCCGCCCACTGCCTGAAGCCGACGATCTCCTTGTAAGCGTCGAACTCGACGCCTTCGCCGGCCAGCGACAGACGGCCGGCCTTGAGATCGGCGAGGGCTTTTTCCATCGTCCGCACGGCGCGGAAGATCAAGGTCGTGGGATAGGCGATCATCGCGAAGCCGAGGTTGAACAGCTCGGCCGCCGCCAGCAGGGGCGTCCGTCCGCCCTCGAGCATATTGGCGAGCTGCGGCACGTGGCGGAACTCGGCGCCGACCCGGGTGAGCTCTCCGAGCGTTTCCGGCGCCTCGATGAAGATGCCGTCGGCGCCGGCCTTGAGATAAAGTTCGGCGCGGCGCAGCGCCTCGTCGAGGCCGTGGGCGGCGCGCGCGTCGGTGCGGGCCACGATGAAGATGCCGTCCTGGCGCGCCGCCGACGCCGCGCGGATCTTCGTCGCCATGGCGTCGGCCGGAATCACGGACTTGCCCGCCATATGACCGCAGCGCTTCGGCGCCACCTGGTCTTCGAGCAGGATGGCGGCAGCGCCGATCTCCTCGTAGGTGCGGATCGTGCGCGTGACGTTCTTGACGTCGCCGTAGCCGTCGTCACCGTCGATCAGAACCGGCAAGCCCGAGGCGGCGACGATGTCGCGCATGCCGGCACTCATCTCGCCAAGTCCCACGAGCCCGACGTCCGGCAGCGCGTGACGCGATCCCACAAGCGCAAAGCCGCCGATCGAATACGCGCGGAAGCCCGCCCGCTCGATCAACCGTGCCGATAGGGCATCGTGGGCCACCGGCAAGAGCAGCGGCCGTTCCGCCTCAAGCGCCTGCCGCCAATTCGGTCTTTTCATGTCTCCCTCCTCCGGCTCGCATTATACTCGCGCCCTCACGCCGTATTGGCCAAGCGGGCGGGGCAAAACGCATGACCGGCACCTGGGATCCGAATCTCTACCTGAAATTCACCGACCACCGGCTGCGGCCGGCGGTCGACCTCCTGGCGCGCGTGCCCGTGCCGACGCCGCGCACCGTTTACGATCTCGGCTGCGGGCCGGGGAACGTGACGCGTCTTCTGGCCGAGCGCTGGCCCAAGGCGAAGGTCGTCGGCGTCGATGGGTCGCCCGAGATGCTGGCCAAGGCGCGCGCGATCTCCGGCATCACCTGGCAGCAAGCCGATCTTGCCAGGTGGCGCGCCGACGGCCCCGCCGACGTCGTCTATTCGAACGCCGCATTCCACTGGCTGGACGATCATGAGCGGCTGTTCCCGCATCTGCTGTCGCAGGTGGCGCCCGGCGGATTTCTCGCGATCCAGATGCCGCGCCAGCATCTCAATCCGACGCACCAGATCCTGTTCCAGCTCGTGCGCGAGAAGCCGTGGACCTCCCTTCTGAGCGCCATCCGCGAAAATCCCGCGCACGAGCCCGGCCGCTATTACGAGTGGCTGGCGCCGCAGGCGGCGATGCTCGACATCTGGGAGACCGAGTACATGCACGTGCTGGAGGGCAAGGACCCGGTGCTCAACTGGGTCATGGGCTCGGTGCTGCGCCCGGTGCTCGATCACCTTGAGCCCGCGCGTCACGCCGAGTTCCTGCGCCTCTACGGCGAACGGCTGCTCGCCGCCTATCCGGCCCGCGCCGACGGCAAGACCTTGCTGCCGTTCCTGCGCGTGTTCATGGTCGCGCAGCGGAAGTAAGTCCCTCAAACGCCGGGCGCTCGCATCCGCTCGCTTGGCTTCGCGCGCACAAGCGCGCGCGGGCGTGGTCACGCCCGTTATCTGAGGTCCTCGGATGCCTCGGGCTTTTCTTTCAATCCAGCTGGATCAGCGACGCCTTGAGATACACCGACTCCGGCAGGGCGGGGTGGGTCGGATGATCGGCGGCCGCACCGCTCTCGAGGAGGATGCGGCCGTTGCGCCTGGCGTCACCGAGCCCGCGCTGGACCTGCTCGTCGAAGGTCGGTCGGTCGACGTTGTGCGAGCACGACGCGATGAAGAGGAAACCGCCCGGCGAGACGATCGCGGCGGCGAGACGCGCCAGCTTGCGATAGCCGCGCGATCCGGCCGCGAGGTCCTTGCGCGATTTCACGAAGGCGGGCGGATCGGCCACGACAATGTCGAAACGCTCGCCGGCGGCCGCCCGGCGCTCGAGCTCCTCGAAGGCCTCGGCGCGGACGAAATCGCAGATGCCGCGAACCTGGTTCAGGCCCGCCGCTTCCTCGGCCAGGGCGAGCGCCGGCGCCGACCGGTCGACAACGGTGACCTTGGCGGCCCCGGCACGCGCCGCCGCGATGGCGAAGCCGCCAACATACGAATAGACGTCGATCACGCGGGCTCCTGCGGCGAGGCGCGCCACGGCCGCGCGGTTCTCGCGCTGATCGTAGAACCACCCGGTCTTCTGCCCGCCGTGGACGTCGGCGAGGAACGTCGCGCCGTTCTCGATAAGCTCGATCGGCCCGTCGAGCTGCCCTTTGGCGATGGAGACCTCGGCTTTGAGACCTTCGAGCGTCCGCGCAGAGCTGTCGTTGCGAAGCACGATCGTTCGCGGCGAGAGCTCGGCCTCGAACGCCTGCAGTATCTCCGGCAGCAGCCGATCCATGCCGGCCGTGTTCGCCTGTACGACGATCACGTCGCCATAGCGGTCGACGACCAGGCCCGGCAGCCCGTCGGCTTCGGCATGGATGAGACGGTAGAAGCCGCCGGGATAGAGCCGCTCGCGCAGCGCCGCGGCGGCGGCGATGCGGTGGCGAAGGAACGCAACGTCGATCGGAGTCTCGGGTCCGCGATCGAGGATGCGGGCCGCGATCAACGTATGCGGATTGAACATGGCGACGCCGAGCTCGTCGCCGTTGGCGGTCGCGAGACGAACGAGCGTTCCCGGCGGCAGCGCCTTCGCCGCTGCGTCCATCGCGATCTCGTTGGAGAACACCCACGGGTGACCGGCGCGCGCCCGCTTGTGGCGGCCAGGCTGTAAGCGGACCTGCGGACGGACGGCGGACCGAGCACCCTCGATGTCAGTCACCGAGGGCCACGCCTTCGCGGCGCGGGTCCGCGCCGCCGATGTACTGCGTCTTGTTGCCCAGGCGCAGCACCATGATGCCGTGAAGACCGCTGGTCTCGTCGTGGATCTCGACCTCGTGGCCGAGCTCGCGCAATGCCGGCGCCAGCTCGACCAGGTCGGTGCCGCGCTCGAGCTCGGTCGGGCCGTTCATGTTGACGTGATGGGGCAGGCTGACGGCGCGCTGGATGTTGAGCCGCCAATCGATCGTCGCCACCAGTGTCTGGACGACGTAAGGAATGATGCGCGCGGCCCCGGGCGAGCCGATGGTCATCACCAGCCGGCCTTGATGGTCGGTGACGACGGTCGGCGACATCGAGCTGCGCGGCCGCTTGCCCGGCTCGACGCGGTTGATCGCGCGCGTTCCGTTGATGTTCGGCCGGAACGAGAAATCCGTCATCTCATTGTTGAGCAGGAAGCCGCGCACGAACAGGCGCGCCCCGAAGGCGTTCTCAATCGAGCTCGTCATCGACACGGCGTTACCGGCGGCATCGACCGCCGTCATGTGGCTGGTGGTCGGGATCTCGACCGTGTCGTCGATGACCGGCCCTCCGAGCATGCTCTGCTGCCCGAGGTGCCCCGCTTCCGCCTGACCCATGTCGCGGGTCGGCGAGATCAGCGATGCGCGCTCCTGCAGGTAGCGGCTGCTCAGCAGCGAGCGGACCGGGACCTGGACGAAGTCGCTGTCGGCGACGTAGCGGGCGCGGTCGGCGAACGCGAGACGGCTGGCTTCCGAAATGAGATGGACCGCTTCGAGCGAGCCCGGCGACAGATCGCGCAGAGTGTAGTGATCGAGGATGCCGAGCGTCTGGGCGACCGCAATCCCGCCGGAGGAGGGCGGCCCCATGCCGCAGACCTTGAGGCCGCGATAAACACCGCACACCGGATCGCGCTTGATCGCGCGGTAGAGTGCCAGGTCGGCCGCGGTCAGCCGGCCGACATGGCCGGCGGTCCCCTGGGCGGCCTGATCGTTGACGGCCGTCACGATATCGCGGGCGACCGGACCGCGGTAGAACGCATCGGCGCCGCCATTGGCGATCAGGCGCAGGGTTTCGAACAGCTGCGGGTTCTCCAGACGCTCGCCGACCGGGCGCGGCGCGCCGTCCTTGCCGTAGAAATAGGCCGCCGTACCCGGCAATTCGCGCAGCTGTGGATTGTCCGCGATCAGCTTGTGCAGGCGCGGCGTGATCGGAAAGCCCGATTCCGCCAGCCGCATCGCCGGCTCGAACAGCCGCGCCCACGGCAGGCGCCCGTGGTCGCGGTGCGCCATCTCCAGCATCCGCAGCAGCCCGGGCGTGCCGACGGCAAGGCCGCCCACCGACGCCTCGCGGAACGGCATCGGCTGGCCGGAGGCGTCGAGGAACATGTCCCCGGTGGCGGCGGCGGGTGCCGTCTCCCGGCCGTCATAGGTGGTCACGGCCTTCCGCGAGGCATCGTAATGCAGAAGAAAGGCGCCGCCTCCGATGCCGGAGGACTGCGGCTCGACCAGGGTCAGCACCATCTGCATCGCGATCACGGCGTCGACGGCGCTGCCGCCCATGCGCAGGATCTCGCGGCCGGCCTCCGCGGCCAGCGGATTGGCGGCCACCGCCATATGCTTGCCGGCGACGACGGCACGCCTCGGCGTGAAGCCGCTCGGGCCTTCGGGTTCGGCGGCACGGGCAGGCTCGACGCGACGGGCGGGCTCGGCCGGTTGTGCCGCTGCGACTGCGGTCCAAAAGGCGAACAGGGCCGCCAGAAGCACGCAAACAGCGGCTCGCCGCGAGACGCCCTCCCGCGCGCTGGCACCGATGGTCACCTGGATCTCCTTGGTCGCGACGTCACTGATGACGGGCCCTGACCCGTCACGCCGCCAGTCGTAGCAAACCCGCGAGCGTTAGAAAAGTCAGCGCGCGTCCCGCGTGTACAGGATGTCGTCGCCGTGGCTTTTGAAGCGCAGCAATGTCCATTCGCCCGTCGGCGTATAGCCGATCTCGCCTTCGATCTCGCCGGTGAGCTTGTAGATGACGGTGTCGACGGCCTTACCGCCGATATCGACCGTCCGCCGTCCCGCCGGTGTCGACACCAGGGTGATGAGTTTTCCGTCCTCGATGTCGATGAATTGCGTGTGGCGGACCATATCGGCGCGCCAATAGCTGTCGGTCAGGGTTGTGGGCGGCGCCGTGTAGTTGACGTTCGAGCCGGCGACCTTCAAGCCCTGATCCGTCGTGTCGACACGTACCGCGATCTTCGTGCCGTTGTCGTCGGTGGACGTTTCCATCGCGACGAGGCGGCCGCCCTGCCACGTCTCGCGGCCTTTGAAATGATAGGTGTAGAGCGTGATGAACGCGGCCTTGACCTTGATGTCGATCGCGATATCGACGATCAGCCGGTCGCCATCCGCATGAAACGTCAAGCTATGCGTACCGATCGGCGTGCCATTTCGTGCGACGATGAAATGCAGCGGCGCCGGGATTGCTTCGGCGTGCGCGGCCGACGCGGACGCGACGAAAGCCAAGATGACGAACAGAACGCGGATCATGGGCGGATCATAACGCAGTTCAGTGGCGGTGATTTGACCCCGGCGGTCGGGGCTTCTAGCCTTCGCGCATGACGACGACCGAGCGGATTTTCGCCCGTATCGATAACAGGCGCGACGAGCTTGTGGCGCTCGCTCGCGACCTCGTGCGGGTGCCGACCGTCAATCCGCCCGGCGATGCCTACGCCGCCTGTGCGGAACTCATCGGCCGCAGGCTCGCCGCGCGGGGATTCCAGGTCGAATATCCGCGTGCCGAGGGTACGCCGGGCGACTCCGCCGGCCATCCCCGCGTCAACGTGGTCGCGCGCATCGAGGGTGCCGCGCCGGGGCGCTGCGTCCATTTCAACGGTCATATCGATGTGGTCGAAGCCGGCAGCGGCTGGACGGTAGATCCCTTCGCCGGCACGGTCCGTGACGGCCGCCTGTACGGCCGTGGCGCCTGCGATATGAAAGGCGGGCTGGCCGCCGCGATCGTGGCTGTCGAGGCGATCCTCGAGCAAGCCGAGCGGTGGCCAGGCGCTCTCGAGATCTCCGGGACGGTCGACGAGGAGAGCGGGGGCTTCGGCGGCGTCGCCTGGCTCGCCGAGCGCGGCTACTTTTCGCCGCCGCGGGTCGATCACGTGATCATCCCGGAGCCGCTCAATGTCGACCGCGTCTGTCTCGGGCACCGCGGCGTGTGGTGGGCGGAGCTCGAGCTGCGCGGACGCGTCGCGCACGGATCGATGCCCTTCCTCGGGGTCAGCGCCATCCGCGGGATGGGCGCGTTCCTCGCCGCGGTCGAAGAGGAGCTCTATCCCAAGCTCGACGCGCGGCGCACGCGCATGCCGGTCGAGCCGCCCGGTGCGCGCGTCTCGACGCTCAATTACAACTCCCTGCATGGCGGGCTCGCCGAGAATTACAGCGGTCTGCCGAGCCCGCTGGTCGCGGAAGCCTGTCGCCTCGTGCTGGATCGGCGCTTCCTGCTCGAAGAGAACCTCGACGACGTCAAACGCGAGATCGTCGATCTCGTCAAACGCGTCGTCCGCGACCGCCCGGGCTTGAGCTGGTCGATCCGCGACCTCATGACGTTCCACCCGACGATGACGGAAGAGACGGCACCCGTCGTGCGGGCGCTCGATGCCGCGATCGAACGCGTCCTTGGCCGCAGGCCCAGCCACATCGCGAGCCCTGGAACCTACGATCAGAAGCACATCGCGCGCATCGGGCGCCTGCACGACTGCGTGGCCTATGGGCCGGGCATTCTCGAGCTTGCCCACCAGCCGGACGAGTTCGTCGTCATCGATGACATGGTCGCGTCGGCCAAGGTAATGGCCGCGGCGGCGCTCAGCCTGCTGGGCGCCTAGCGGCCGCCGGTTGCTGCGGTCGCGGCGCCCGCAGCAATTGGTGGCGCAAACTGCGGCTCGGTGTCCCACGGGAACATGATCCATGTATCCTGGCTCACCTCGGTGACGTAGGTGTCGACCATCGGCTTGCCGGCCGGCTTGGCGTAAACCGTCGCAAAATGCGCGCCGGGCACCATCTCGCGGACGATGCGCGCGGTGCCGCCGGTATCCACCAGGTCGTCGACGATCAGCCAGCGCTTGGCATCTGCCGCAGCGCCGGTCAGCCCGGGCGTGACGCCTTTCAGGATGCGGCCGGCGTTCTGGGTCATGTGGTCGTAGCTCGCGACCGACACCGTATCGATCAGGCGCACGTCGAGCTCACGCGCGACGATCGCGGCCGGCACGAGGCCGCCGCGGGTGATGGCGATGATGCCCGTCCACGGCCCCGCGGTGACGAGCTTCCACGCGAGCGCCTTGGCGTCGCGATGCAGTTCGAACCAGGAAACCGGAAACATCTTGTTGTAGGGGCTGGCCATGGTGTCCTCGCGCCGTCGTACACCGGGATTTAACCCGACACGGAAGGCGTCCCGCAATCAAAAGGCGCAATGAAAAAGGCCGCTCCCGGCAGGGAGCGGCCTTCGTCGTCGAAATGTCCGGTCAGCGGACGAAGAGCTGGACCTCGTTGGTCTGCGCCTGGGCGCTTGTCGACGCCGACAGCGTGACGCGGTCGGCGGGCAGGCCCATATCGGTCAGCGACCGCAGCACCGTCTCCGCCTGACGTTTGGCGTTGGCGGAAGCCAGTGCGACCTGGGCCTGGTTGCCCTTGCCGGGGCTCACCGCCACGAGGTCGAACACCGCGTTCGGCCGGCGCTCGATCGCGCGGCTCACCGCGGTGTACAGCGCCTGCTCATAAGAGGGGTTCGGCCGGTCGAAGCGGATGACGACCAGGGGCCGCCGGCCGGCGGCGGAAGACGCCGGGTTCTCGGCCCGCGGCGACCCGCCGGGGGCGACGCCGATGCGCGCCGGTGAGCCGTCGGCCGGAGCCACCGGGGTAAATGCGCGATTGGCGAGGCCCGAGCCGAAGAGCTCGCCGTTCTTGATGGCGATCGACAGCGCCGTCATGTTGCTGCGCTCGCGGCTCATGTACGACGACTGGCGGCTGATGTCTTCGCTGAGGTCGTTGAGCAGACGGTCGATGGTGACCACCTCGCGGTTGACGCGGTCTTCGACGGCGGCGAGAGCCTTGTGGTCCTCTTCGACAGCACCCGAGAGGCTATACGCGGCGCGGACCGATTCCACGAGGAACGCCGCGCTGGACGCGTCGGCGGCGACCTGGTTCGACAGCTCGGACATGCGGCCGATCTGCGCGCCGAAATTATCGAGCGCCTGATTCGCCTGGTTCCATTGCGTTTGCAGAATGGGATTGCCGGGCGTGGTTCCGACCTGCAGCCGCGCGTTGATGGTGCCGACGAGACTTTGATATGCCTGCGCGGTCTGCACCGTCTCCGCCCGCAGTTGCTGCACGGCGTTGACTCGCGCGGCGACCGAGGCGTCGAGCTTATCGGCATCGGCCGCGAGCTGGAGGGCGCGACGGCCGACCTCGGTCTGGCCGACCGACTGGCTTTGCGCCGCGGCGGCCGGGGGGGCTGCCTGGGCCACGG
>Ga0335070_10000946_pt1 | contig 33351 bp, 25 predicted proteins | sample Lox_Sample_13_FD_206722 | JGI IMG/M metagenome (GOLD analysis project Ga0335070, IMG submission 206722) | Soil microbial communities from Loxahatchee National Wildlife Refuge, Florida, United States - Lox_Sample_1.3 | ecosystem: Environmental > Terrestrial > Soil > Wetlands | place: USA... | reverse complement strand
CGCAGATCCGCGGCCCCCTCCTCGAACGGCTGCCGAAGTTGCGCCTGATCAGCCAGCGCAGCGTCTATCCGCATATCGACGTCGATGCGTGCACACGCCTGGGCGTGATCGTGTCGTCCAATCTGCACTGGGGCACGCCGTCCTATGCCACGTCCGAGCTGACCTGGGGCCTGATCCTGGCCGCGGTGCGGCAGATCCCGCAGCAGATGGCCTCGCTTCAGGCGGGCAAATGGCAGTGCGGCGTCGGCGACACCTTGCGCGGCAAGACGCTCGGCATCTACGGCTATGGCCGGATCGGCGGCGCCGCCGCCGGTTATGGCCGCGCTTTCGGCATGAACGTGCTGGTCTGGGCGCGCGAGCAGTCTCTGCTCGCCGCGCGCGCCGACGGCTACGCGACCGCCCCGAGCAAGGCGGCTTTCTTCGAGGCCTGCGATGTCATCACCCTGCACATGCGCCTGGTTCCGGCGACACGCGGGATCGTCACCGCGGCCGATCTTGCCCGCATGAAGCCCACCGCCCTGATCGTGAACACGAGCCGCGCCCCGCTGATCGAGCCGGGTGCCTTGGTGGCGGCGCTCCGCGCCGGCCGGCCGGGCTTCGCCGCAGTCGACGTCTATGAAGAAGAGCCGCTGCGCGATGCGTCGCATCCGCTGCTCACCATGCCGAATGTCGTCTGCACGCCGCATATCGGCTACGTCACGCGCGACGAATACGAGCTGCAGTTTGCCGATATCTTCGACCAGATCCTGGCCTACGCCGCCGGAACGCCGACGAATGTGGTCAACCCCGAAGCGCTTTCGGCGGCCCGCGGAAGAGGTGCGGCATGAGCGCCGCAAGTCTGATCATGGTGCAGTTCCTCACCTGGGTCGCGGACCGCGCCCGCAGCTATGCGGAGGCGATGGACGCGTGGCGGACGAGCTGCCCGCGCCTGTCCGTTTGGGAGGACGCGACGCTCGACGGCCTGGTGCGGCTGGACAGCGACGCCGATGGGCGCACGGTGGTCAAATTAACGGCACGCGGGCGGGCCATTCTCGATGGCGAGGCACTGCCGTTGGCCGGTTCCGACCGGCCGGACGGCGTACTTCAAAAATTAAGCTAAACCGTGTAATCCAGAGGTCTTAGCGGCCGCCTCTCCGCAGGACGCGGGTGGGCGACGCCGTTCACAATTCCATACCTCGCGACAGGAGCCCGCCGTGCCCGCCATTGGCCATGACAGCTTGAAAACCCGCCGTACTCTCACCGTCGGCGGCAAGTCTTACGACTATTTCAGCCTGGATGCGGCGGCCAAAGCCGGGGTTGCGGGTGTCGCCTCGCTCCCGAATTCGCTCAAGGTCCTGCTCGAGAACCTGCTGCGCTACGAAGACGGACGCAGCGTCACCGTGGACGACGTCAAGGCGATCGGCGCCTGGACCAAGGACCGCCGCTCGGACCGTGAGATCGCGTATCGGCCGGCGCGCGTGCTGATGCAGGACTTCACCGGCGTGCCGGCCGTGGTCGATCTGGCGGCGATGCGCGACGCGATGGTCCACATGGGCGGCGATCCGAAGAAGATCAACCCGCTGTCGCCGGTCGACCTCGTCATCGACCACTCCGTGCAGATCGACTATTTCGGCAGCAAGGACGCGTTCGACAAGAACGTGAAACTCGAATACGAGCGCAACGGCGAGCGTTACGACTTCTTGCGCTGGGGCGCGCAGGCCTTCGCGAACTTCCGCGTGGTGCCGCCCGGCACCGGCATCTGCCACCAGGTGAACCTCGAGAATCTGTCGCAGACGGTGTGGACGGCCGACATCGACGGCAAGACCGTCGCCTATCCCGACACCCTCGTCGGGACGGACAGTCACACGACGATGGTCAACGGGCTCGCCGTGCTCGGCTGGGGTGTGGGCGGCATCGAAGCCGAGGCCGCGATGCTCGGCCAGCCGATCTCGATGCTCATTCCCGAGGTCGTCGGGTTCAAGCTGACCGGCAAGCCGAAGGACGGTATCACCGCGACCGACCTCGTGCTGACCGTCACGCAGATGCTGCGCAAGAAGGGCGTGGTCAACAAGTTCGTCGAATTCTATGGCCCCGGCCTTGACGCGATGACGCTCGCCGACCGCGCCACGATCGCCAACATGGCGCCCGAATACGGCGCCACCTGCGGCTTCTTCCCGATCGACAAGGAGACGATCAATTACCTGAAGTTCACCGGCCGCGATCCGCAGCGCGTGGCCCTCGTCGAGGCTTACGCCAAGGCGCAGGGCATGTGGCGCGACGCGTCCACGCCCGATCCGCTGTTCACCGACACGCTGGAGCTCGACATCGGCAAGGTCGAGCCGTCGCTCGCCGGGCCAAAGCGCCCGCAGGATCGCGTGGCTCTCTCCGGTGCCAAGGCCGGCTTCGAGAAAGCGCTGCCCGACCTGCTCGGTCCGAAGACGCCGAAGGGGCCGGTGAAGGTCGACGGTGCGAACTTCGAAATGCGCAACGGCGACGTCGTGATCGCCGCGATCACGTCGTGCACCAACACCTCGAATCCCAATGTGCTGGTCGCCGCCGGCCTCGTGGCGCGCAATGCGCGCGCGAAGGGGCTCACGGCGAAGCCCTGGGTGAAGACCTCGCTCGCGCCGGGCTCGCAGGTCGTGGCCGACTACCTGCAGGCGGCCGGGCTTCAGGGCGATCTCGACGCGCTCGGGTTCAATATCGTCGGTTTCGGCTGCACGACCTGCATCGGCAACTCGGGCCCGTTGCCCGATCACATCGCCGCCGCGGTCGAGGACAATGATCTCACGGTGTGCGCCGTGCTTTCCGGCAACCGCAACTTCGAAGGCCGCGTCCACCCGCTCGTGAAGGCGAACTACCTCGCGTCGCCGCCACTCGTCGTGGCGTACGCGCTGGCCGGCTCGCTGCTCAAGGATATCACCACCGAGCCGCTCGGCGACGGCAAGGACGGCAAGCCGGTCTACTTGAAGGACATCTGGCCGTCGAACCAGGAGATCCAGGACACCATTGCCAAGGCGCTGACGCCCGAGATGTTCCGCAAGCGCTACGCCAACGTCTTCAATGGCGACGCGCTGTGGCAGAAGATGGGCTCGTCCTCCGGCATGACCTACAAGTGGAACGACGGCAGCACCTACGTGAAACTGGCGCCGTACTTTGAGAACATGCCGAAGGAGCCGGCGCCGGTGACCGACATCAAGGGCGCTCGCCCCCTTGCCATCCTCGGCGACAGCATCACCACGGACCATATCTCGCCGGCCGGCTCCATCAAGAAGGACGGACCCGCCGGCAACTACCTGATGGAGCATCAGGTGCGGCCGCAGGACTTCAACTCCTACGGCGCGCGGCGCGGCAATCACGAAGTCATGATGCGCGGTACTTTCGCGAACATCCGCATCAAGAACGAGATGGCGCCTGGCACGACCGGTGGCCTGACGAAGTACATGCCCAGCGGCGAGGTCATGTCGATCTACGACGCGGCCGAGAAATACAAGGCGGCGGGCGTCCCGCTGGTCGTGTTCGGCGGCAAGGAGTACGGCACCGGCTCGTCACGCGACTGGGCCGCGAAGGGCACCCTGTTGCTCGGAGCCAAGGCCGTGATCGTCGAGAGCTTCGAGCGCATCCACCGCTCCAATCTCGTCGGCATGGGCGTGCTGCCGTTGCAGTTCCCGGACGGAGTCGATCGCAAGAGCCTGAAGCTCGACGGCTCTGAGACCTTCGACATCACGGGCGTCGCGGCCGGCATCAAGCCGCGGATGACGGTGACGCTCACGATCTATCGCGCCGACGGCAAGAAGGAGACCGTGCCGCTCCTCTGCCGGATCGATACGCTCGACGAGGTCGAGTACTTCAAGCACGGCGGCATCCTGCCGTACGTGCTGCGCGGCCTTTTGAAGGCGGCCTGACGCGGGGCGGGCCGGCCGTGCGCCGGCCCTGACCGCCCGCGCCGCTTCCTCCCGGTATCGCGCTACTCGTGCGCTGGCTCCACCGGAGCCGCGGCTGGTATCTGTGCGTCAGTGGGGGCAGGCGCGGCCGGCTTGCTGGCGAGAAGCCTTGGCGCGCGGCGTGAGGACGAGGCTGCGGGGGCGTCTGCCGCCGGCAGGCGATGAGCCATGGCTTCGTCGTGCAACGCCGCGGCGGGGATACCCTGCAACGTCAGCCCGAGGGCGAGGATCAGCTGGCTGACGGCGAGGCCGGCATAGGTGTCCGACTGGGCTGTTGGGGCCGTGAGGCGCTGGTTGACCGGGAGGTCTTGCGCCGGGGCGGGGGAAATTATTAACGGTGTGGCCAGAAGCCCGGTCACAACGACGACGACTGAAGACACGCGCATGGCCTTCCCCAGACTGACAGCCGTTCGTTCCCTTACATAGGTGGCTATGGAAGGACTGGTTCCCGAATCCGCAAAACTTTGTCGCGCGTCAGGTCGCCACCTCGTCGGGCGTGACTGTCGGTCGTTCCAAGGGTGCCGGGTCGGAGGGCTTGAGGCGGCGCAGGATGATGTCGCCGTGATCGTTCATTTCAGGCAACGCATAGCGCGGCACATCGTGGAGGGCCTGCCCGAGGGCCTGCACCAGCTGTTCGATGGCCGCTCTGAGAAGGACGTCAGCCTGTGAATTCGGCTCGATCGGCGTGGTCGGCGCATCTGTCGGCCCGGCCTGCGCCCCGCTTAGGGCAAAGGCGGTCAAGGACGCGGCCAGGAAAGCGGCGAGAACGCGGCGCATGGCAACTCCAAATCCGTCTGGCCGAACAACGGTTCGAGCGCCGGATTATTCACCCGCTGCGCGGAGCGCCCCACCGCTGCATGGTCCATCTCCATTCATCTGTCGTTCATTTGTTTCACGCCGATGTGAGAAGGTTCACCCCATGGTGATTGGGTCCACGGCGCTGCCGCGGTAAGATATGCGATGCTCCTGCGGTCAAAAGTGTCGAGAACGGTTGGGCTGGCTGTCGCCGCGGCCGCTTTGACATTAGCGCCGGCACGTGCCGGCGAGCGCACCGTTCCGATCCTGGTGGAGCTCTTCACAAGCCAGGGCTGTAACTCCTGCCCGCCGGCCGACGAATATCTGGGCGAACTCGCCAAACGCACCGACGTCCTGGCCCTGTCCCTGCACGTGGACTACTGGGACTACATCGGCTGGAAGGATCCGTTCGCCCAGCGCGCTTTCACGGTTCGGCAACGCGATTATTCGCATGCCCTGTCGCAGCGCTACGTCTACACGCCGCAAATGGTGATCAACGGGCACTGGCAGGGCATCGGTTCGGAGCGCGCCGATATCGAGCGGCTGATTGCGAACGCCAAGAAGGAGCGCGAGGTCAACGCGGCGACAGCGCCGACCATCACGTTGCAAGGCGATGAGCTCCACATCGGCCGCGGGCCGGCCGGGCCGGCGACGGTCTGGATGGCCATCTTCGACCCGCAGCAAAAAACAGCGGTCGGCCGCGGCGAAAACGCCGGCCGCGACCTGACCGAGTACAACGTCGTCCGCGAGTGGAGCAAAATCGGCGCGTATGACGGCCAGCCTGCAACGCTGAAGCTGGATATCGACTGGGACGAATACGAAAAGAGCGGCTGCGCCATCTTCGTCCAGCGCCAAACCCCGTCGGGTCCGGGGCCGGTCCTGGCCGCTTACGCGATCGATCCCCCGTTCCGGCGAAAATAGCTTCCGCGGAAATATCCCAAGGCGCGAACGGCGGCGCCGGTAGCGCTCAGGCGACCAACCCGCGCGCCAGCATTGCGGTCATCCGGCGCGCGAATGCGGAGACGTCGGGCAGCGGCTCGCCCTCGAGCAACCGTGCCTGGTCGAGCAGCAGGAATGCCGCGTCGTTGATCGTCTCCATCGACTGGTCCTTGCCGACCGCCGCCGCGAGCTTGCGAATGACGGGATGATCGGCGTTGACCTCGAGGATCCGCTTGGAGGCCGCGTTGATCTGCTTGTGCGCGCGCAACAGCCGCTCGAGATGAATGTCGAGGTCGCTGTCGTCGGCGACCAGGCACACGGCGCTGTCCGTGAGGCGCTGCGATACCCGGACGTCCTTCACGGCATCCGAAAGCGTCAGCCTGAACATCGCAAGCAGCGGCGCCACATCTGTGTCGTCTTTTGGGGCGCTTTCCGGCTTTTCTTCGATCGAGCCGAGCTTCGACAGGTCGGCAGCCCCGCGCGTCACCGACTTGAACGGCTTCTTGTCGTAGGCCCCGACCTGGGCGGCCCAGAACTCGTCGACCGGATCGGCGAGCAGAAGGACCTCGATGCCGCGCTTCTTGAAGCCTTCGAGTTGCGGGCTGCCGGACAACGCGGCGACGTCCTCGCCGGCGATGTAATAGATGGCATCCTGCTCCGGCTTCATGCGGCCGACGTAGTCGGCAATGCTGTGCAGGCCAGGCCCATGGGTCGTCGCGAACCGCGCGAGCGCCCAAAGCTTTTCGTGATTGACGGGATCCTCGTAGAGGCCTTCCTTCAGCACCGGACCGAAATTATCCCAGAACTTCGCATACTCCTCGGGAGCGTCCTTCGCTTTCTTCTCGAGCTCCGTCAGCACCCGGCTGACCACTCCGTTCCTGATCAGAGTCAGCACCGGATTGTTCTGGAGCATCTCGCGGCTGATGTTGAGCGGCAGATCCTCCGAATCGACGACGCCGCGCAGGAAACGCAGATAGCCGGGCAGAAGATCCTTCTGCCCGTCCGTGATGAAGACGCGCTTCACATAAAGCTTCACGCCGTGCTTGCGCTCGGGATGGTAAAGATCGACCGGTCGGCTGGACGGCACGAACAGCAGGCCGGCGTATTCGATCTTGCCTTCGGCGCGCCAATGCAAGGTCAGCCACGGCTCGTCGAACCCGTGGCCGACGTGATGGTAGAACTCCTTGTACTGCTCGGCCGTGATTTCGGCTTTGGGGCGCATCCACAGGGCCGAGGCGCGGTTCAGCGTCTCGCCGCGCTCGCCGCCGAGGAGGATCGGCAGAGCGATGTGATCGGAGTACTGCCGGACGATGCGCCGGATGTTCTCGGGATCAAGAAACTCATCGGCGTCCGCGCGCATGTGCAGCACAACCGAGGTGCCGGGCGCCGCCCGCTCGATCGATTCGATGGTGAATTCGCCTTTGCCGTCGGACACCCACCGCCATGCGGCGGCATCGCCGGCCCGGCGCGTCTCGACCGTCACCTGATCCGCCACCATGAAGGCCGAATAGAAGCCGACGCCGAACTGCCCGATCATCGGCATGTCTTTTTGCTTGTCGCCGGTCAGGCTTTTCATGAACGCGGCAGTACCGGAACGGGCGATGGTGCCGAGATTCTCGATGAGCTCGGTCCGGCTCATGCCGATGCCGTTGTCGGTGATGGTGAGCGTGCGGGCTGTCTTGTCGAGCGCGAGCTCGATGCGGAATTTCGCATCCGGCGGCGCCAATTCCGGCCGCGTCAGCGACTCATACCGCAGCCGGTCGCAGGCGTCGGATGCGTTCGAAATCAGCTCGCGCAGAAATACGCGCCGGTCGCTATAGAGCGAGTGTGCGACGATATCGAGCAGCCGGCCGACCTCGGCCTGGAACGAAAGCTTCTCCGCACCGCCGTTTGCCGCGGTGTCCGTGGCGGTCGTGCTCATCCTCTCACCCCTTCTCTCACCCCTTTGTAGGCCATCCCTGCCGGTATTGGTTCCGGATTTAGTGGGGAAAGCCGGGCCTCGCAAGAGGGTGATTCGGTACCACCGTCGCGCCCGCCGGTGCCTTGTCCCGCACGGCGCCGTACCTATTTTCCGGTAATGGTCCGTGCTGCATGTCTGGTGCCGGTCGCCGGCCTGTTGTCGGCTCTGGCGGTGGCCGGCTGCTCCGTCTTTCATGGGCGCGAAAGCGCCACATCGACGGGGCAAATGACCTCGCCGACCGCGGCTACGACGGCGCAGGCGCCGGCCAACGCCGTATTTTTCACGCCGGGCAAGACCGAGCTTACGCCGGATGCGCGCCGGCAGATCCAACGCTGGGCGCAGACGTTGCGGGCGCGGCCGAACACCCGGTTCACGATCATCGGCCACGGCGATGAGCATGGGACCCGGGACTATGCGATTGCGCTTGGTGCCGAGCGGGCGCAAGCGGTGAAGGATTATCTCGTTTCCCTCGGCGTCGACGAAGGCCGGCTCGCGACCACGAGCTATGGCAAGGAAAGCCCGGCCGTCGTCGGGCCTGCGGCCGAGGTGGCGGCGTTCGACAGCCGCGCCGACATCGTTTCGGAGTCGATCGCAGCCGTGCCGCAACCACGATGACAATTTAGCCAGGAAGTCCAAGCCTTAGAGCGGACTAGCCGGCGCTTGCATCGCCCGGCGAATCCGTCACACTACTGCAAGCAATGAGTACGGTCCGCGAGTCCGCGCGACTTGATAGAACTGGCGGGGAAACCGGCCGCCGCGTGATCGCGGTGCTCGGCCCGACGAATACCGGCAAGACCCATCTCGCCCTCGAGCGGATGCTCGGCCATCGCAGCGGGATGATCGGCTTTCCCCTGCGTCTCCTCGCGCGCGAGAATTACGACCGTATCGTCCGCCTGAAGGGCCGCGATAGCGTCGCCCTGGTAACGGGCGAAGAGCGGATCGTGCCGCCGAACCCGCGTTGGTTCGTGTGCACGGTCGAGGCGATGCCGCTCGATCGTGACGTCGCATTTCTCGCGATCGACGAGATCCAGATGTGCGCCGACCGTGAGCGCGGACACGTGTTCACGGACCGGCTGCTGCACGCGCGCGGCTATGCCGAGACGATGTTCCTCGGCGCCGAGACCGCCAAACGGCTGATCCGCGCCCTGGTGCCGGACGTCGAGTTCATCGCCCGGCCGCGGTTCTCGACCCTCAGCTGGACGGGCCCGAAGAAGATTACGCGTTTGCCCCGGCGATCGGCCGCGGTCGCGTTCTCGGCGGCGGAAGTCTACGGCATGGCTGAGCTGGTCCGCCGCCAGCGCGGCGGCGCCGCCGTCGTGTTCGGTGCGCTCAGCCCGCGTACGCGCAATGCACAGGTCGCGATGTATCAGGCGGGCGAAGTCGACTATCTCGTCGCCACCGATGCCATCGGCATGGGACTCAATATGGACGTCGACCATGTCGCGTTCGCGCAGCTGGCGAAGTTCGACGGCCGCAGCATGCGTCGCCTATCGCCGGCGGAGCTAGGCCAGATCGCCGGCCGCGCCGGCCGCCACATGAATAACGGCACCTTCGGCACGACGACCGGCGTCGACGGCCGCGACGTCGGCCCGCTCGAGGCCGAGACCATCGCCGGGATCGAGGAGCATCGATTTCCGTCGCTGAACGCGTTCCACTGGCGCAACACCGATCTCGACTTTTCTTCGCCCGGGCGGCTGCTGGCGAGCCTCGACGCGCCGGCGCCGCTGCCCGTGTTGATCCGCAGCCGCGATGCCGACGATCAGCTCACCTTGGCGGCGCTCGCCGCCGATCGCGAGATCGCGGTATTAGCCGAGGATCGCGAAGGCGTGCGGCTCCTGTGGGAGACGTGCCAGATCCCCGATTTCCGCAAGGCGCTTGGCGACGCGCATGTGAATCTGGTCGGACGCATCTTCCGCCACTTGCGGCAGGACGGCCGGCTGCCGACGGACTGGGTCGCCAGCCAGGTCACGCGGCTCGACAGCGTGCAAGGCGATATCGATACGCTGCTGGAGCGTCTCGCGCGCATCCGCACCTGGACATACGTCTCACATCGCGGATCGTGGCTGGAGGACGCCGGCCATTGGCAGGAGCGGGCGCGCGACGTCGAGGATCGGCTGTCGGATGCGCTGCACGAGCGGCTGCTGCAGCGCTTCGTCGATCGCCGCGCCGCGGTCCTGGCGCGGGCCCGCCGCAAGGGCGACGAGTACCTGGCCGCCGTCACGGCGCGCGGCGAGGTCCTGATCGAGGGCGAGCGTGCCGGCCGGCTGGACGGATTCAACTTCCTTGCCGACGCCGACGCGCGCGAAGGCGGCGGCCGCGATCTGCTGGCGGCCGCGAACAAGGCGTTGCGCCGCGACATCGGCGACCGCGTCCGCCGGTTCAGCGCCGCGGCGGACAGCGATTTCAGCCTCGACGAGCACGGGTCCGTCCGCTGGCACGATCAGGCCGTGGGTAAACTGATCGCCGGCGAGCAGCCGCTGCGGCCGCGGATAGAGACGTTGCCGGCTGATCTGCTCGAACCGCAGCATCGTGACGCGGTGCGGCGGCGGATGCAGGACTGGCTTGATGGCTACCTGCAGCGGGCACTGGCGCCGCTCTATGCGCTGCAGGATGCGCCGTTGAGCGGCGCCGCGCGCGGCCTCGCGTACGCGCTCTGTGCCAATCTCGGCTGTGCCCCGCGTCGCGCCGTGGCCGCTCAGATCGAGGCGCTCGCGAAGGCGGACCGTCCGCGCCTCGCGCAGCTGGGAGTCCACATCGGATCGGCGGCCGTGTTCGTCCCGGCCCTCAAAGGGCACGACAGCGCCAGGCTGCGCGCACTGCTCTGGGCATGCGCTCACGGGCATGATTTCGCGCGTGCGGCTGCGGCGGCGCCGACCAGCAACAGCGTGCGGCGCGCCGACGCACCCTTGCCGCCCGAGTTCTATGCGGCCTGCTCGTTCTTGCCGGCGGGACCGCTCTATGTCCGCGTCGACCGGCTGGAAGGTCTGGCCGGACGCTTGCGCGGCTTGGCCCGCCGCGGACCGTTCGCCGCAACTCCGGATCTGGCGAAGGCCATCGCCGCCAGCCCGGCGGAACTCGCGGCGGTGCTGGCGGCCCTCGGCTATCGCGCGATGCCCGGGATGGTCTTCGTGCCGCGTGCCGCGCGGCGCGCGGGAAGCCGTCCCGCCGCCGGCGGCGCCGCCGAGACCCATTCACCGTTCGCCAATCTCGGCCGGCTGATGCATCGCGGTAAATCCTGACCGCGGCGTTCACGTGGACAGCCAGCGGCTCGATAAATGGTTGTGGTGCGCGCGTTTCTTTAAGAGCCGGGCCGCCGCAGCGCGATTCTGCGACGACGGTCGGCTACGCATTGCGGGCCAGATCACCCATAAGGCGCACTACGCCGTGCGGCCCGGAGATGTATTGACCTTTCCACTCGGGCCGCATATTCGAGTGATCAAAGTGACGGTGCTTGCCGAGCGGCGGGGGCCGCCCGGCGAAGCGCGCGCGCTTTATGAGGATCTGGCGCCTCCGGAGGAGCAACCGCGCCGGCCTCGGCCGTGACGTGCACAGACGGGGGACGTGCACAGACGGGGGACGTGCACAGACGGGGAAGGTCCAGGGGCGGTTAACTTTGAGCGCAGAAGCCGGCGCGAGTTCGGCTGGAGCGCAGCGTTAGGGAGTGGAGACGGAGCGATATGGGCGTTTTCGACATGCAATTCTGGCTGCTGCTTCTGCAGATCATGGCCGTCAACATCATCTTGTCCGGCGACAATGCCGTCGTGATCGCTCTGGCGTGCCGCAATTTGCCGCCGAAGCAGCAGAAGCTCGGCATCTTGTTCGGCGCCGGTGCCGCGGTCGTGCTGCTGATCCTGTTCACGATCTTCGTCGCCTACCTTCTCGGCGTGCCGTTCCTGCGGATCGTGTTTGGCGGCCTATTGTTCTGGATCGCGTACAAATTGATGCTGCCGCAGGAGGGAGGCGACGACGTCGAGGCCGCGTCCACGTTGATGCAAGCGATTCGCATTGTCGTCATCGCCGACATCATCATGAGCTTCGACAACATCGTCGCCGTCGCCGCTGTCGCGAAAGGCAACTTCACGCTCCTGATCATCGGCCTGGCGATCAGCATTCCGATGGTGGTTTACGGCGCGACGCTGCTGATCAAGCTGCTCAACCGCTTCCCGGTCATCATTCCCGGTGCGGCGGCATTGATCGGTTTCGTCGGCGGCGAGATCGTGCTCGAGGATCCGATCTGGAAGGAGTGGATCGACCAGAACATGGCGTGGGCGCCGAACGTCATTCCGCTGGTGTGTGCCGTGCTTGTGGTTCTCGTCGGACGGTTGATGTCGCACGCCGAGGCCAGCGGCACCGAAGTCGCCGAAGAAGCCGCCGAGGCGGCGGCCCTCGTCGGCGTGCGGACTGTCGGCGCGGTCCTGCTGGCGCGGGCGCCGATGATCGTCGCCTTCATTGCCTCGGCCTTCGGCTATACCCAGGGGGCGCCGGAGGGGGACGCTGCCGGCATGGCCGGGTCGGCTCTGGACGCCGTGCACCCGATCTTTGGTGCCGTCATCGCGATCGCCGTGGCCGAGCTCCTCGCTTGGCTCATGCGCCGGACGCGGGGCCAGCAGACCGTCCAATCTTGACCGAAGGGGCCCGACTGACGGGGGGCCTGACGGGAGTGTGATCGAGCGGGCGTAACCCTATTTCGCCCGGGGTTGCCCCCCGAAAGTCGCCGTGTTACGCACCGGCCCCATCTTGCCGGCAATTTTTTGGAGTTTCGACGATGACGTACGTCGTCACTGAAGCGTGCATCAAGTGCAAGTATATGGACTGCGTCGAGGTGTGCCCGGTGGACTGCTTCTACGAGGGCGAGAACATGCTCGTCATCAAGCCGTCCGAATGCATCGACTGCGGCGTCTGCGAGCCGGAATGCCCGGCCGAGGCGATCGTCCCGGATACCGACCCGGGAGCCGAGAAGTGGGTGCCTATGAATACGGAATACGCAGAAAAGTGGCCTAATATTACCCGAAAGGCGGATGCCCCTGCCGATGCGGACAGCTGGAAAGGCGTCCCAGATAAATTTGAAAAGCATTTCAGTCCCAAACCGGGGGCCCGTTAGCCCATATTGTAAGGTTAATATCCCAAATTTAGACTTATATACCTCGTCCTCGCCCGTGCATTTTTCGCAAGATTGTGATAGGTTTACAACACATCGGGTGAGCGTTTTGCCTGCGCCCGTGCGGATCGAGGAAGAACGTTAGGGCTTCAGAACCGCATCGGGCCGCCCAGCCCGCGACAAGGTGGTCGAGTTTCATGCTGCTGGCTGTCCGCCAGCCGCGCGTGCCTCGAATTGCCTCATCGCCGGGCCGACGGCCACCGGCCGGCCGGTATGGTGCCGGACGAACGGCGGCGGATCGGCAGGCAAAAGGGCGAACAAGGTCCGAAACGAGGGTGTGGGAGTGAAAGGTCAAGGTTGAGATGAGCGCCACGAAGAGCAAGACGAGCAGCAGCACGCGCAAGGTTGCGAAGGAAGCCGACGACATCGGGTTCGCTGCCGGCGACCATGTTGTGTACCCGACCCACGGCGTGGGCCGGATCACCACGATCGAGTCGCAGGAGATCGCCGGCCACAAGCTGCGCCTTCTGGTCATCCAGTTCGATAAGGACCGCATGACCTTGCGTGTTCCGGTCACCAAGGCGAAGTCCTCGGGCCTGCGTCGTCTGTGCACGCGCAAGGAAATGCAGTCCGCCCTCGGCACGCTCAAGGGGCGCTCGCGCATCAAGCGCACCATGTGGAGCCGCCGCGCGCAGGAATACGAGGCCAAGATCAACTCCGGCGATCCGCGGTCGATCGCCGAGGTCGTGCGCGATCTGTATCGCAATGCCGGCCAGCCCGATCAGTCGTTCAGCGAGCGGCAGATGTATCAGGCGGCCCTCGAGCGGCTGTCGCGCGAGTTCGCGGCGGTCGAGCGGATTCCGGAAGATGTCGCCACGCAGCGCCTGGAGGCGATGCTCAAGGCGGCGTGATCCGGCGGCAGCGCGAATAAAGAACCGGCGGGCCTCTCCGCCGGTTTTTTTATGCGCGCGATATTCGCAGCGCCTTTCACCACCTCCGGCGCTGCAACAAAATTAAGACACGCCCACTTTTTTCTTGCGGTTGGGCAGCGATGCACCGCTATATCTTGATTCTATTATGTTTGCCGCCCGTCGAGTCGCGGAGTCGCCGGCCGTTCCTGCCTCTCCGGCTCCCACCTCCTCCGCCGTGGGGTCGGATCAGAAATTCGCCGTGCTCCGACGTTGCCGGCGGATCTGGATCGTCGCGGCCATTCACGGCGACGTCGATCGCCTCCGCGCTGTCCACGACGCGCTCTGGCCCCGCTTCGACGAAGGCGACCGGCTGGTCTACCTTGGCAACTACATGGGTCGCGGCGCCGCGATTGCCGCCACGATCGACGAGCTCCTGCAGTTTCGCTGCGCGGTGATCGCGCGGCCGCGGATGTTTGCTTCCGACCTTGTGTATCTGCGCGGCAGCCAGGAAGAGATGTGGGAAAAGCTGCTGCAGTTGCAGTTCGCCGTGAACCCGCGCGAAGTGTTCGAATGGATGTTGCCGCAAGGCGTTGCCGCGACGATCCGCGCGTATGGCGGAGATCCCGAGCGCGGCCGCGCCGCCATGCGTGACGGTGCCGTCGCCATCGGCCGCTGGACGGCCGATCTCCGTCAGAGGATGGCCGAGCATCCCGGGCACCGGCCGTGGATCGCCACGTTGCGGCGCGCGGCGTACACCGATGACAAGGCCCTGCTGTTCGTCCATGCCGGGATCGATCCGGCGCGCGCGCTCGCCGAGCAGGGCGACGCGCTGTGGTGGGGGCATTCCGGCTGGGCCGGCATCGTCACCCCTTATGCGGGCTTTCGCCGCGTCGTCCGCGGCTTCGACCGCGCGACACGCATGCGAGCCCCCTTCGAGGACGGTACCGCCGGGATCGCCAGCCAGGAATTCACCCTCAGCGTCGACGGCGGCTGCGGCTTCGGTGGGCCGCTGCTGGCTCTGTGTCTCTCGCCAGCGGGCGAAATCGTCGAACGCCTCGAGGCTTAGCCGGTCCGCCCAGCGGGATATCTACCGGCGTGCCGGCGTTGCATTCAAAACCTCGATTTGCGCCGGGTGATCGACGTCGATGACGGGTCCGCTCTGCCAGCGCACCCAGCCGCGGACGCGGATGCTGCGCTCCGCCAAATCCGCCGGCTCGACCCCGGCGGCGCGGAAATTTCGCCGTGCCGTGGACGGAATGACGACGCTGGCCGGACGCGGGCCGGCATCGGCGAACGTCAGGACCGTCTGGGTGGCGCCGCGCCGGACGGCTGATATCTGTCCTTCGACGATTTGAAAACTGTCGACGGTGCGGCCGAGATCGGCGGGACGGCGCACCCGGTACGCGGCATTGCCCCACACGCCGCGGCGCGCCGCCCGCGCCTCAGCTTCCGCCTGCAGCAGGCCGGCGGCGGCCGCCGCCGTATCGAAAGTCGTATGCACGCGCGCAAGCCCGCGGCGCAGCACGTCCGTCTCGATCCACAGATCGGGCTCGCGAACGGCATGCGCGACGATGCGGCCGTAGCGATCGTTGCGCCGCTCTTCGTAGTAGAGGGTGAGTTCGCGGCCTTCGACGATCTCCTTCAGGGCAGCCCGGGCGGCGTCGCTCAGGGTCATGAGCGAGGGCGCCGGCCGGCGCCGCGACCCCGACGCGGTGTCGGCGCGCGGCAAGTCGGCTTGCGGCGCGTCGATGCCGGCCAGCCGCAGGACCCGGCCATCGTCCAGCTGCAAGGTGGCACCGTCGAGCGTCGCCGCGACGGTGACCCGTTCGCCGGCCTTGAGCGCGGTCAAGCCGTCGGGACCGTCCGCGTCGGCAGCGGCAGTCGCAGCGAGCAGCGCAAGAATGAGCGGAAACACAGGCCAGCGTGACATTTTGGGAGTGTAGCGCCGAACCGGTTGACGCGCGCCCCGGCCGCTTGCGATCCTCTGCGATCATGGCTGATTCGACGCATCGCAACGATCTTTATCCGCCGATCGAGCCGTTTTCATCGGGGATGCTGGATCTCGACGGCCGCCACCGCATGTACTGGGAGCAGAGCGGCAACCCGTCCGGCGTGCCCGTGCTCTTCCTCCATGGCGGACCGGGCGCCGGCTCGACCCCGGCGCACCGCCGCTTCTTCGACCCCAATCATTATCGGATCATCATCTTCGATCAGCGCGGCGCCGGCCGGTCGACGCCGCACGGCGATCTGACCGACAACACCACGCAGCATCTGATCGACGATATCGAGAGCTTGCGCCGGCACTTGCGGATCGATTCCTGGCTGGTGTTCGGCGGATCGTGGGGATCGACATTGGGTCTCGCCTATGGCGAAACCCATCCGGCGCGCTGCCGGGCTTTGGTCCTGCGCGGCATTTTCTTGTGCCGGAAAGTCGAGATCGATTGGTTCCTCCACGGCCTGCGGCATGTTTTTCCCGAAGCATGGCGCGCGTTCGCCGGGTTTCTCCCGGAAAGCGAGCGCGGTGATCTTCTCGGCGCTTACTATCGGCGGCTGACCGACCCGGATCCCAACGTCCACATGCCGGCGGCGCGCGCGTGGAGCACGTACGAAGGTGCGTGCTCGACCTTGTTGCCGAGCCCCGAGACTGTGTCGGCGTTTGCCGAGGATCGCATGGCGCTGGGCCTGGCGCGCATCGAGGCACATTATTTCCGGCACAACAGTTTCTTCGACGAAGACTACCTGCTGCGCGGAGCGCGCCGCCTCGCCGGCATTCCGGCTACGATCGTCCAGGGCCGCTACGACATGGTGTGCCCGATCCTCAGTGCCGACGAGCTCACCCGCGTCTGGCCGGAGGCCAACTACGTCGTGGTGCCCGATGCCGGTCACTCGGCGATGGAGCCCGGCATCCGCGCCGCGCTCGTCGCTGCGATGGAGCGTTACAAGACGCTCTGACCGCGGCTAATTGATGAATCGCCAGACGCCGTCGGGCTGCTGGCAGGCGGTTTCGACGCCGATCGCGGTCTGGAAATCGCGGCAATAGCCGTACGCGGTCCAATAAAATCCCGAGATCGGCACCGGCGCGTACGGGTACGGCGGATAATCGGGGTAGGCCGGCGTGTAGTAGACCGGCGGCGGGACGACCACCGCCGGAGCGCCGAAGAACAGTCCGAACGAGCTATGCGGATGATGGAACGGCGCGCCGTGGTGCTCGGAATGGCTGCCGCCGCGACCGCTGTCGTGATGCCGATCCGCGGCCATGGCGGCGGGCGCGATCGTCACCATCGTCGCGACGACCAGGGACGCCCATAGCGATGTGATGTGAGAAAGCGGCCGAGTCATTCCGCGCTCTCCATTCCGGCGTTCCTCAGAAGGCGCCGTCCAACCCATTAACGGCCGGTTTGGTTAAAAAAATCCGCCGTGTCGCAAAAAAGCGCCGGCCGCAAAAATTGTTTAGTTCCCGGCATTTGCCAGCGAACCATGGCTTGCCTTGGCCCGAGTCGATTGGTATAGCGATACGGGCTACATCGCGGTGTGGCGGGGGACGTCGGGAAAATGAAAGCCTTAGCAGTCAGGCTCGCGGTTCTGAGCGCGGTGCTCGCGATGCTGTGGGCGGCACCGGCCGCGGCGCAGGGCGATCCGTCTTTCGTGACCTTCTCGGCCGGCGCCTACGACTTCAACCGTCAGAAGGCGCCCGCGTACGAATTCGGCATGCAGTACCGGTCCGATCTCAAGCTGTGGATCTTCCAGCCGATGATCGGGTTCATGCATAACTCGAACAGCTCGAACGACATCTACGCCGGCATCAGCCTCGACGTCTTCTTCGGCAACCGCATCGTCTTCCGGCCGAGCTTCGCGTTCAGCTACTACAATCGCAATGGCGGCGAAAACCTCGGCTACCCGCTCGAGTTCCGGTCGGGCGCCGAGCTCGCCTACCGGTTCGACGATCGCTCGCGCCTGGGCGTCGAGCTCTACCACATGTCGAACGCCCATCTCGGGACCACCAATCCCGGCGAGGAGTCGATCAATCTCGTCTACTCGCTGCCGACGACCAAGATCAGGGAATGGTTCGGCAATTAGCGCCGGCGCTGCGGCGCTGACCGTCGTTCAAGACTCAGTCGGCTATTGGCGGGCGAAGCTGGCGTCGCGCAGCCGCCAGCGCGCGATCACATCGAGACTTTCCTGCGGGCTCAGCCGGCGGAACAGGTCGAGGGCCGCGACCGGCTCGGCGCGCAGCAGATCGAGCAGTGCCGACAATGTCGCACGCTCGATCCCGGCGGCCCGGCAGGCGACCGCCAACGCCCGGCCGTCCGGCTGGTAGACGATGCGCCGCGCCAGCCGAATGCCGATGTTCAGGTAGCGCGCGAACAAGGCTTCGAACAAAGAGATATGGCCGTTCTTCAGCAGCCGCACGAGAACGGCGGGATCGTTGATTCGCTCGGCCTTGATCGCGTCGGCGAGATTGAGCGCCGCGTCGTCCCAGGCGATCTCCGGCCGGTGCTCGGCCGCCACCTCCTCGAGCGATTCCCATAACGGGGGGTCGAGCAGCTGCGGGGCGACGCGATATTTGGTCTCGATGTAGGTCTTGAGCTCGCTCGCCACCCAGCCGTACATGCGCGCCGCGATGTCGCCCGGCAGGTCGTCGCGGTGCAGCAGGGGCGCCTGGAGCTCGGTATCTTTCTTGGAGCGGTTCGCCAGGTACGCGTAGGTCGCGTCGGCGATCTTGGCGCTCGGGTTCTTCAGGAGCTCGGCGACGACATCGACGCTCGCGGTCTCGGCGACGACCGCCGACACCGACTCGCTGAGGTTGGCGCGCGCGGCGATCGCCAGCTGATGCTGCTTCGTCTTGTGACGGACGATCTCGATCAGGTCCTTGTCGCGGAGCGCGGCACTCATCGACAGGATCGGGCGGGCGACCAGGAAATCGTCATTGGCCAGCGCCGTGACCAGATCGTGCGGCGCCTTGGGATCCTTGGCGAGCCGCTCGGCCATGCGCTGGCGCACCACGACTTCGGTCTCGCGCACCAGACGGCGCAGGATGTCGGTGGCGATATCGAGTTCGCGCTCGCTCAGCGGCGCGCCGTCGACGTAGATGATCTCGCTGAGGTCGTCGGCAATGCGCGATTTGGCCTGGTCCGCCTCGGCGCGGGCCAGGTCGAGCAGGGCTTCAATCCTTTGCTGGATATCGGTCACGGCTCAAATCATACCATGCCAATCGTAAACGGTTGGCGTCCCCGAGAGGATTTGAACCTCCGACCTACAGTTTAGGAAACTGCCGCTCTATCCAGCTGAGCTACGGGGACTTGGACCGCGCGAACAGGCGATTTCTACCAAAAACCCGCCCCCTTCGAAAGCAGTCGGAGCCGAAAGCACGCGGGGCCGGAGGCAGCACGGCCGGAATGCCGCCGGGCCTGGCTTGCGGGACGATGGCGGTTGCCGCGCCCTCGGGGGGCCGTTTCGCCGGCCCGGCCTTGGTTGCGTCGGCGCCGGTGCCCTATATCCTGCGGTTGCCATGGCCCGCCCGACCGGAACCCCCGTGCAATCGGATGCACGCGACCGTCCTGCGACTCCCCCTGTCTGGCGACGGATCGGGCGGGACGGCGGCGCGGTGGCCGCATTTCTGGTCCTCTATGTCGCGCTGGACTGGGTCAGCGTCATCGAGCCGTTCGGCGCGCTCGGCATCACGCCGTGGAACCCGCCCGCCGGGCTGATCTTCGCCCTCTTCCTCCTGCGCGGGGCGCGCGCGCTTGTCCCCGTGTTCGCGGCCGTCACCCTGGCCGATGTCCTGCTCCGGGGCGTCTGGGCGACGCCGTTCTCCACCCTGGCCTCGGCCGCGGTCATTTCGCTCGGCTACGGATGGACGGCAATGCTGCTGCGCGACAAGGTCCACTTCTCGCCGCGGCTCGACAGTCGGCACGACGTCTTGTGGCTGCTCGCCGCGGCTCTCGGCGCCACCGCCGTGATCGCCGTCACCGTCGTCTGGATCTTCTGCACCTCGGCTCTGGTGCCATGGTCGGACTTCTTGACCGTGGTGTTGCGCTACTGGACCGGCGACGTGATCGGAATCGCCGGGCTCACGCCGTTCATATTGCTGCTGGTCGACGGCGAGCACCGCCAGGCGGCGATCAGACGGTTGACCGCGACGGAGGCCGGGCTGCAGCTCGCCGCCATCTGCGCCGGGCTGTGGACCATCTTCGGCCTCGAACGGGCCCAGCATTTCGAGTTCGCCTATGTCCTGTTCCTGCCCCTGATCTGGATTGCGCTGCGGCACGGCATGATCGGCGCGACCTGGGGTATCGTTGCGACCCAGCTCGGGTTGATCGTCGCCATCCAGCTCCGCGATTTCGACGCACATATCGTGACGCAATTTCAATTGTTGATGCTGGCGGTGACGGTCAGCGGCCTGTTCCTCGGCGCCGTCGTCGACGAGCGGCGGCGGGTGGAGCTGGCGCTGCGCGAACACCAGGCGGAGCTCGCCCATGCCATGCGCCTGACCACCACGGGCGAAATGGCCGCCGCGATTGCGCACGAGCTCAACCAGCCGCTCACCGCCGTGATCAGCTTCGTGCGGGCCTGCCAGGGCCTGTTGCGCGGGCCTGACGCCGATCGCGAGGCAACGCGCGGCGCCGCACTCGACATGATCGACAATGCCGTCCAGCAGGCGACGCGCGCCGGGCGGATCATCCGCAGCACGCGGGAGTTTCTCAAGCGCGACGACCGGCGTTCGGCGAAAGCGGTTCTCGCCGACATCATCGACGCGGCGATCGATCTCGTGCGCGCGGAGGCCGCGCAAAACGGAGTGCGGATCGCGGTCCGCCTGCCGGAGCAGCTGCCGCCGGTGCTTGTCGACCCGATCCAGGTCGAGCAGGTGATCCTCAACCTGCTGCATAACAGCATCGAAGCCATGGTGCGCACCGCAAGTCCCAGACGCGAGATCGCGCTATCGGCGCGCCTCGCCTCTGCCGATGGGTTCATCGAGATCGGCGTCCGCGACAGCGGCCCGGGTTTCGCCGCCGAGATGGCCGATCGCCTGTTCACGCCGTTCTCGACCACCAAGGACAGCGGCATGGGACTGGGCATGGCGATCTGCCGCTCGATCGTCGAGGCGCATGGCGGCACCATATGGGCGGTCCCGGGCAGCGCCGGCGCCGAAATCCGATTTACGTTGCCTATATATGACGATGACACCGAAACAGCGTGAACGCGTCTTTGTGGTCGATGACGACGAGGGCGTCCGCCAGGGGCTGAAGGCGCTGCTGACGGTCGAAGGCTATGATGTGCAGACATTCGAATCCGCCGAGAGCTTCCTTGCCGCCGTGGATCCGAAGGTCAGCGGCTGGCTGCTGCTCGACGTCCGCATGCCGGGCATGAGCGGGCTTGAGATGCAGCGACAGCTGAAACGCGCCGGCAGCAGGCTCGCGATCATCATCATCACCGGCCACGGCGACGTGCCGATGGCGGTGACCGCGCTGAAAGCGGGAGCGGTCGATTTCATCGAAAAGCCGTTTGACAAGGACGACATCCTTGCCGCGATCGGGTCCGTCCGGCAGCTCGGCGCCGCGGCACCGCCCGCGGCCGCCCGCACGGCCGTCGTGTCCGCGGTCGGCCGGCTGACGCCGCGCGAGCGCGAGGTGATGGAGCTGGTGGTCGCGGGACACGCCAACAAGGTGATCGCCCACCGGCTCAAGATCGCGCTCCGCACCGTCGAGATCCACCGCGCGCGGGTGATGGAGAAGACCGGCGCCCGCAACCTCTCTGAGCTCGTCCGGATGGCGATCCTGCTCGAGGGTCAGGCGAGCACCTGATCTGCAACTCAGATCGTCGCACCGCCGACCGGCGTAGTGGATAACCACTATATCGAGGCGCGCCGGCCGCTCCTACGTTTCAAGTCAGGCCGACGAGCACCCCGGGCCGGGGTCCCCCTGACGTACGAGACGGGGGCGGCCTGGCGCCATTCCGCCGGGAGACAGCTGACGCGAGATGTTCGACCTCGAAGCACTAGCCGGCCTTCTGACGCTCTCCGGACTCCAAGTCGTCTTGAGCATCGACAACATCGTGGTTGTCGCGATCATCGCCGGTTCTCTCCCTCACAATCAGCGCGACGCGGCGCGCATCTTCGGCCTGGCGCTGGCGACCGGCACGCGGCTGCTGCTCCTCTTCTCCATCACCTGGATCGCCGGCCTCACGGCGCCGATCGTGACGGTCTTCGACGTCACGCTGTCCGGGCGCGATCTGCTGATGCTCGGCGGCGGCGTGTTCCTGATCGTGAAAGCGGTGCGCGAGATGCACGAGGCCCTCGAAGAGGCCGTCGCCCCGGAGCGCCGGCGGCGGCGCGCCAGCCTGGTCATGGCGGTGGCGACGATCGTCGCGATCGACATCGTGTTCTCGCTCGACTCCGTCATGGCCGCGGTGGGCATGACCCACGACCTGTGGATCATGGCCACGTCCGTCGTGATCGGCTCGATCGTCCTGCTCGTCGCCTCCGGCCCGATCATGCGCTTCATCAACCGCCATCCCACGGTGAAGATGCTGGCGCTCGCTTTCGTCCTGCTGATCGGCGTGGCGCTGGTGGCGGATGGCGTCGGTTTCGACATCCCGCGCGGTTATCTCTACTTCGCGATCCTGTTCTCGGTGTTCGTCGAGGGCCTCAACATCGCCCTGACGCGGCGCCAGCGCGAAGGGGCCGCGGTGCCGGCCAAGGTCCAGGTCACCGAGCGCGAGAGAACGCGCGCGTATTCGTAGGGTCGCCGGATGCGCACGGTCCTGATCGCTTGCGACGGCTCGGCGGATGCGGAAGGTGTCGTGCGCCGCGTGATCCGCGAGGCGCGCGGCGACGCCGTCGACCGTATTCATCTCCTCAACGTGCAAACCCCGCTCGGCGGCTACGTCAGCCAGTTCGTCGGCCGCCGCGCGCTGCGCGAATTCCAGCGCGACGCCGGCGAGGCGGCGCTTGCCGGCGGCCGGCACCTGCTCGACATGGCCGGCTGCGACTATCGGACGCATGTCCGCATCGGCGACGCGGCGAAGACGATCCTGCGCACCGCGGCTGAACTTGGTGTCAGCCAGATCATCATGGGAACCGGCGGGCCGGGCCTCCTGGCGAGGCTCGCCCAGTATCTCCTGATCGCCCGGGTCATCCGCCGCGCCGCGGTGCCGGTCGTGATCCTGGCCGCGGAGCCGGGCGCGTTCGCGCTCCCGCTGCCCCTGAACGGCCCCGGATCGACCGTGGTGCGGTCTTAAGACCGGCCGCGGCCCCGCCCGCGGGCGAGCGGTACGATCTTAACGCTTCCCTAACCGAATTCGGGCCTTAATCCACGCTCACGCGAACGGGTACCCGATGAGCGTCAGCGACTTATTGCGTCAATCTCTTGGCCTGGGTGAACGGCGGCAGCATCCGCGGACCGACATGCCCAAGCTGACGCTCCGCTTCGCGGACCGAAAATACAAGACCGTCGATTGGTCGCTCGGCGGGTGCCGGATCAACGGCGACGCGGCCCAGTTCCGGGTGCGCCAGCGCATCGAAGGACGTCTGCAGATCGAAGGCGCCGAAGAGCGCGGCGAGTTCATCGCCGAAGTCGTACGGGTTGGCGACAACGGCGACATCGGCCTGCGCTGGCTCGAGCTCTCGCCTCACATCTTCATGACGGTGGCGGCGGAGTAGCCCGGCTCTTATTTCGTCAGGGCGACGAACACGCCGTCCCAGTCGGCCGGCGGCGGATCGGCTTCGAACGCCGCAATACGCTCCCCGTAAAGATCATAGAGTGCCTGCAGCGAGTGCGGGGCCTGCGCGCGGCAGGCGCGGAGCCGTGCCCGCGCCTCCGCCCAGTTGCGCGCGCGATAAGCGCCCAGCATCGCGTCATGCTGGACCGTGAGCGCGGAAAGCGCCGGCTCGATCGCCGCCGTCTCATCGCCGATGAGCGCGTAGATGTGGACGGGCCTGGTCTTGCCCTTGACCCGGATCAGGTCGAGCTCGATCGTCGCGAACGCGGGCGCTTCGGCGGCGGTCTTTTCACCGATGACGATATCGACACCGTAGGTCTTGGTCTGGCCCTCGAGGCGCGAGCACAGATTTACGTCGTCGCCGATGACCGAATAATTGAACTGCTGGTCGGAGCCGAGGTTGCCGACGCAGCACTCGCCGGTGTTGAGGCCGATGCCGATTTTTACCTCGTCGAACAATTCGCCCTGGGCCGCCGCGTCCGCCTGCCATCGTGCGTTGAGCCGGGCCAGTTCGCCGCGCATCGCCAGCGCGGCCCGGCAGGCATTTTCGGCATGCGCGGGATCCTCGAGCGGCGCGTTCCAGAAGGCCATGATCGCATCGCCCATGTACTTGTCGACGGTACCGCCAGCATCCCGGATGATGGTGGTCATCGGCGTCAGGAAGCTGTTGAGGAAGCGGGTGAGATCGTGGGCGTTGAAACGCTCCGACAAGGTGGTGAAGCCGCGGATGTCGCAGAACATCAGCGTCATCTCGCGCATCTCGCCGCCGAGCTTCAACAGGCCGGGATTGCTCGCCAGCTGGCGGACATAGTGCGGGTTGAGATAGCGCGCGAAAGCCGACTGGATGAACTCGCGCTGGCGCCGCGCGTCGCGGCCGCTGATCGCGTCGCTCGACCACATGGCGAGCAGGAGCGCCGCCGTCGGCTCCACGACCGGAATGATCAGTCCCATCACATGGAGGAGGAGGAATCCGGCCGACCACAGCAGGCCCAAGGTGGTGACGCCGAGAACGACATGGCGCGCGAGGCGGCGGTTGATCATGCCGAAGGCCACACCCAGCCCGGCGACCAACGTCACGATCGCCAGCTCGCCGCCGAAGCCGAGATGGCCGGAGCGCCGCCGCTCGATGATCTGCGACACGGCGTTCGCGTGGATCTCCACACCCGCCATGTCGCCGCGCGAGCGGTAGACGGTGCTGAACGGCGTGCGGTGGCGATCGGTGAGGCTGACGATCTCGCCGATCAGCACGATCTTGCCGGCGAACCATTCGGCCGGCAGCACCGGCACCGTATGGGCCGGGTATACCCGGAACGCCGTCGTGTCACGGTCGGGCTGACCGTGCCACACCATCGGCTGGTAGAAGTCCGGGCGGCGCGGCGTGGCATTGAGCCCGAGCCTTGTCGCGACGGCGCGGGCGAAGCCCAGCATGTAACTGCCGTCGCGCACAGTGTCGCCCGGGAAAATCCAGCGCACGGCGTCGTCGATGGGATCCGGGGCCAGCTCCGCCAGCGCCCGCAGCTTGGGCGGGACGAAATCGTTGAGGAACTGCTGCTGGTCCTCGTCGAGGATGTGGGGATTGTCCGTATACGAGACCACCAGCGGCACGGGCAGCGTCGCCAAAGTCGATTTGAGCGCGGCATCCTTGTCGGCCTCGGTCGGCTGGTCGAACAGCACGTCGATGCCGATGACCTTGGCGCCGCGCTGCGCCAAGGTCTGGAGGAGCCGGCTGAGAAAGGCGCGGTCGACCGGCGAGCGGTATGGGAACTGCGCCAGCGTGTCTTCGGTGATCGCGACGATCACGATCTTGTCGTCCTGCGGCTCGCGCGGGCGCAGCGCCACAGTCCGGATGTCTTCGATGATCTGCTCGGTGTGGGTGAGGAGGGCGATCTTGTGGAACAGCCCGACCGACACCGCCGTCGTCATGGCCGTCAGCGCGACGGCGACGAGGATGAGACGCTGGCGGCGCGTCATGCCCGGATCACTGCGCGCGGCGCAGCAGCGCCTGCGCCTGCGGATCGCACCCGGCTTCGATCATCCAGCCGGCACGCATCGCGTCGTTGCTGACCGCGGCCGGGATGGTGATCAGGGTGATGGCGGTTTCCTTGCCGCCGACGGTGACGATGTAGGTCGCGCGGTTGTGGAGCGGCAGCGTCCGCGGCACGACGAGGCGGTCGGCGCCCGCCGGCCATTCGGCGCGGGCCTGCCAGCTGCGGTCGTAGGGCGTCACCACCAGGCGGGTCGCGCCGTTGCCGCCGGCGGGCCGCCAGAACGTCACCGGGCTGTTCTCGGGCAGGCAGCGGTTGCCGACATGCGTGACGTCGAGGAGCCACGGCTCCGGCGGCACGACCTCGCCATCGCCGCCGCTGCGGACGACGCCGACCTTGTCGCTGCGCGCCAGCTTTTGCGTGATGAGCGCGTTCAGCGCGGCGGCCACATCGGGGCTCGTATCCGCAGCGTCGCCGAGCGGCGGCCGGTCCCACGGGCCGCGCAGCTTGATCGTCTTGCCCGCCGGCGAGATGAGGATCACCTGTTGGCCCTCCTTCAGCGTCAGCGGCTTGGTCGCGTCGACAGCCTGGCCGGGCTTCAGATCGGCGCCGCGCGATTCGACCACCACGAGGTCGGCGGCGGCCGCCTGACCGATCCTTAGCATCAGGAATGAGGCGATCAGCATCCCGGCGAAACTCACCCCCACCCCAACCCTCCCCCATCGAGGGGGAGGGGGATTCTTCTTTGTACCCTCCCCCCCAATCTTCTGTGCAAGGGGCGAAGCCCCTTGCTGAACCCGGGCGGGGGAGGGTAGGGAGGGGGGTAGCCGGAGCGCCATGATCATCGCGCGGCACTCCGCTCGGCGGCGGCCGTGGCAGCACCGTCGCCGATGACGGTGAACGCCGCCCAGAAGAACGGGTGCGCCGTCGCCGGCTGTGCGATCAGGGCGAGCTGCGATTGCCGCATGGCTTCCGCCGTGCCGCCGGAGAGATTCGGCCCGAGCCGCTGGAACATGCCGGTCATCAGGCCGACGGTGGCGGTCGACGGGACCTGCCAATGGCTGGCGATCAAGGTGCGGGCGCCGGCATAGAAGAACGCCTCGGCGAGACCGGACAGCGCCTCGCCGCCGAGCTTGGCACCGCCCTGTGCGGTGTTGCAGGCGGAGAGCACGACCAAGTCGGCGTTGAGCTGCAGCCCGGCGATCTCGCTGGCGTCGAGCAGCCCGTCCTCATCCTTGGACGTGGCGGCGGACGCCGGCGGCGACAGCGCCAGGGCGGGCTCGGATTGGCACGACAGCTCGCCGGGCAGGAGACCGTGTGTGGCGAAATAGAGCACGCGATAGTCGCTCAAGGTGTGGTGTCGCAGATTCGCTTCGTTGGCCGCGGCGCCGAGCAGCAGGGAATCGGAACCCGCGCCGAGAATGCGGCTGACCGCGCCGAGCTCGCCCGCGGTTTCCGGCAGCGGCGCCAATGCGCGCAGCATCTGCGGCGGGATCGGCCCGGCGTCGCGGCATTGGCCGGCCAGCGTGTCGAGCGCGTTCGCTGCCGGCCGCTGGCCGGGCCGGGCCGGAGCGGCGCCGGGGCCAGCGCCCTCGAACATCGGGTTGCCGACCCCGAAGAACGGCTTGGGCGCGCGCGCCAGGCTGGCGCTGTCGCGCAAAGTGACGAAGGCCCGCAGGGACGGCACTTCGCTGATGGCGAAGCGGCGCACCAGCCACGCCGCGCGACGGTAGTCCTGGCCGGCGGGCCGTTCGGTCACCAGCAGGGCGACCGGCAGGCTGGCGAGGGCGCCGCTCGGGCTCACGATCAGATGGTCGACGCCGGCGAGCTCGTTCTCGATCGGCGCGAAGAGTGCCCGGTAGAGATCGTAGGCGTCGGCGAGATCGAAGTCGTCGATGCCGCCGCTGCGGACGGCAAAGGCGCGGCGCAGCCCGCGCACCGCGGCGTCGAGCTTGGCTTGGTCGAGCTCGAGGGGGCGCGCCTGGAACCGGTCGCTGCGCACGACGATGGCGAATGCGCGCTCGCGTCCGAGCTCGAAGCGCACCAGCGCCTCGCGTGGTTTCAGATGCGCCTGCAGATCGGCGAGCGGCACCGGCCCGGGATTGGCGAGGCTGGCGTAGCTCGGAAAGTCCTTCTGCAGCTCGGCCAGCACGGCGTCGCGCCGCGCGTTGTTCTGGTTGATCTCGGTCAGCAGATTCGCCTCTTTGAGCGCGCCGCGCTGCTCGTCCGGCAACGACGTCTGATGGGCGAGCTCGATGCGGGCGGCGTCGCGGCGGCGCTCGGAATCCTGCAGGTCGCGGACGAGCCGCTCGATGGCCGGGTCCTTGGCGGCCAGGCGGGCCGAGGCGCGGCTGATGGTCTGGTCGGTGACGCCGGTGGTCATGAGCTGCAGCGCCCGCACGATCATCGCGTCGAGGCTCTTGCGCTGCGCCGGCTGTTCGCGCGCCAGCGCATTCGCGGCCGTGATCAGCGGCGCGATCTGGTCGAACACCACCTGCGAGCGCGCCACTTCGTCGCGGGCGAGGATGTTCAGAGCGAACTCGTAGGCGCGCACGGATTCGCCGTTGAGACCCTCGCCGGCGTAGACGCGGCCGAGGGCGAGCAGGGTCGCCGCCGTCGGCGCCGTATCGCCGAACAGCCGCTGCTGGAAGATCAGCGCGCCGCGGAAGCTCTGCTCGGCGTCGCTCAGCTTGTCCTGCCGGGCGTAGATCTCGCCCATGGTGGTCAGCACCTCCGGCCGCCACCACGGCGGCAGGCCGGGCTCTTCGCCGACGATCACGAGAGCTTCTTTCGCGGCCGCCTCGGCGTCGGCGAGCTCGCCGACCCGCAGCGCCATCGCCGCCTCGATATTCAGGCTGTGCGCGAGCTCGCCGCGCGCCGCCGACTTTGCTTCGTCGGCGCCGCCGGCGGTGTCGAAGCCCGGCGTATCCTTCTCGGCCATCTCACGCCAGATCGAGGTCGCTTCGCGCGCGTAGCGGAGCGCGTCCTGGAAACGGCCGGAATTGGCGGCATCGAACGCCATGTAGGTGAAGAAGCGCGCCCGGTCGCCGGCGTCGGGCGAGCGCTGGATGATCGGATCGGCGCGGCGGAACAGGGCCGCGGCTTCCTCGAAGCGGCCCTGGTTGCTGACCTCGAGCGCCAGATTCGTCAGCGTGAGGCCGATGCCGACGGCTCCGGGCGCGAACGCGCGCTCCTGGATGTTGAGCGCCTCGCGGTAGGCATCCTCCGCGGCGCGGAAGTTCTTGCGGCTGTTGTTCAGGCGCGCGGTCTCGGTGAGCTCGCCGAAGCGTTCGAAATCGCGGCCGCCGATCAGGTGCAGCTCGCCGCCGAGTGCCATCTGCAGCAGGCGGCGCGCCGCCTCGGGTTCCATCGCCGGCGCACCGGCATCGGGCGCCGTCCCGGCGAGGTTCTGCATCGCCGCCGCCAGCACCGGAAACATCGCCGGCAGGCCTTCGCCTTGCACGACGTATTTGCCCATCGCGGCCACTGTCTCGATCTGCGGCCAGCCGCCGTCGGAGAGCGCGCACGGCCTGATCAGGAGCTCGCTGCCGTCCGGGCCTTGCGTCCAGCTGCCGTCGCGGCACGACATCCGGGTGGCGGCGTCGCGGCCGGCGGGCGACGCGGCGGCGACGCTCTGCAGCAACGCGCGGCGGCCGGCGTCGTCCTTCGGCATGGTCAGCGGCAGCGGCGTGGCGCTCACCGCACCGCTCGCCCGCGTCTTCGTGCCGCAATAGAGATACACGGGCATCGGCGCCGCCGGATCGGGCGCGATATCGAACCGGTTCGCCGAGCGGCACGCCGCACCGGTCAGATCGCGGAGGGAGGCGACCTTGGCGGGATCGCCCTGGTCCGTCCCGGCGCGCTCCGGCGCTCCCGCAGTGCAGGCGGCGAGCAGGGCCGCGCCGAGCCATACGGCCGATGGGGTGCGAACCCCTACCATAGGCTGCTGTTCCCCGACGACGAGTAGTTATGCTGGATGCCCGGCACGCCGGCCTTCGGCACCGGCGGGCTCTGCACCTGGCTGAGGTAGCCCGGCACGACCGGCCGCGTCACGTTCGGCGGCACCGGCAACGGATGGCTGACCGACTTGACGGGCGGCGGCGAGGCGACGACGGAGAGGGCACGGTCGCCAACGTCGGGCGGCGGCGCGTTGCCGGGAGCGGCGGGCGTGTTGCCGGCGGTGGGCGGGGTCGGCCCGCCCGCCGGCTGGTTCTGCGGCCGGTTGCCGCTCGGCGTGTTGCCGGAGTTCGTGTTGTCCGTGTTCGACGCGGTCTGATTGCCGCCGCCCGGGCCGGAGATCGCGCTGAACGTCGAGCCGCCGGTGTCGGTGCCTTCGACCGTCTGCGGCGCGTTGTTCGACGGGGGCGTGTTCGCGACCGGGCCGGAGGGCGAAGGCGGCGGGGGCGGGGGAGGTGGCTGCACGGCGATAAAGCCGCCACCGCCGCCGCCTTTACCTCCGTCGAAGTTTCCGCCGCCAGAACCCCCGTTACTGCCATTGCTGGAGTTGCTGTTGTTGTTAAGCGGCGGCGGCGGCTGGATGGAGCCGGGCGGCGGTGCGGTCAGCGGCGGCGCCAGATCGACCAGCTGGACGGTCACGTTGTTACCCGTGGTGGAAAAGGTCGGCAGCGGCGAATGGCCGTATTTCAGAGTGAGCGTCTCCGGCGTCGCCGCGCTCACGGTGCCGAGCTGGATCGCCGTTGCCGCACCGCCGGTCGTGATCGTCGTCGGTGTTGCGAGCGTGATGTTGCCGGTCGCCGTGAAGCCGCCCGGCGCCGTGAACGTCCCGTCCAAGGTAATGGGTATGCTGCCGTAGTTCTGCGCGCCGGTCGTGGTGACGCTGGAGTTGTTGGCGACCGTGATCGCGCTGGCGTTGACGGTGATGCTGCCGACGCTGATCGAGTTGTTCAGAGTGAACGCGCTGGGGCCGGTATTGACCGTCACGCTATAGGGACCGTTTACGGAATTGAAGGTAACATCGTGGCCGGTGGTAAGGGCCGAAGAATTCCACGTGAACGGCGCGGTCAATGTGACGTTCGAAGGGCCGCCGCCGTTGAAGTTGCCGGCGAAGCCCCCAAGGAATGTCAGCGTCCCGCCCATCTTGAGGGTGCCGACCTTGTCCAGGGCGACCATGTCCGTCCCGATCGTGGCGCCGCCGTTGAGCGACAGCGTCTGCGAGCCGGTCGGCGTGAGCGTGGTCCCGGTGCTCGTCGCGCTCGCGTTCTGACTAAGCGTTATCTGGGTTGCCGAGTCGATCGACTGAATCGTGGTCCCATTCGGGATGCCGGCACCCGAAATCGTCTGGCCGACTGCGAACCCCGAGGTCGTGCCGATGCCGGTGATCACGCTTGAGCCGCTGCTGACGTTACCGGTGGTCTGGAAGACGCCTTGGAGATAGTGCGTCGTCACCAAGCCGTTGAACGTCAGGCTGCCCGAGGTGCGCTCGTCGACGATGCCGACTGTGCCGTCGCGCAAGCTGGAGCTCTGGTCGGCCGTCACCGCCTGCTGGAAGGTGACGGCATTGCCGCCTTTGATCGCGATCTGCTGCAGCGAATTGGTGCCGCCGACCGCACCGTTGACCGTGATGTTGCCCCCGGTGCCGGCGCTCAGGGTAAGGTTCTGCGCGTCGGCGGTGCTGCCATTCACCGTACTGCCGAACGTGATGTTGGCGCCGGCAGCGCTCGCCCCGCTGGCGGTCGTGTCGATGGTCATGTTGGTGGCGACCGTGGTCGCCGGGTTGAGCGTCACGGCACCGGCGTTGGTCCTGATGTTGCCGCCGAGGCGGACACTGCCGCCGCTGACCGTGAGCGCGCCGAGCGGCGTCGTCGAGCCGACATTGCCGCTGAGCAGCACGTTACTGGTTCCGCCCTTGATGGTGAGCGACTGCGCGCCTGAGGTCGTTCCGTCGATCTGGTGAAGATCGACGAGACCGCCGGTCGCGTTGGCGCCGCCATTGGTGGTGTCCAGAGTAACCGTGCTGCCGCTCACCACGATGCCGCCGCTGACGCCGATATCGGCGCCGCTGGTCGTAAGGTTGGCGCCCACGTTGACGTTTTGGCCCGAGGTGATCTGACCGCCCGTCGCGCCGCCGGCCGCCGTGTTGATGGCCGCGTTGACATTGTTCGTCGTGCCGCCGAGGCTGACGCTGCCGCCCTTGGTGGTCAGCGGCGCGTTGACGTTCACGGTGCCGCCGGTGGCAATGAGAGACACAGCCCCCAGCGCCGTCGTGCCGCCGATGGCCCCGCCGAGCGTGGTCGTCCCGGTTCCGGAAACAGTGGTCAGCGTCTGCGCGCCGGCCGTCGTGTCGTTGACCACGCCGAGCGAGAGGGCGGCGTTCCCCGAGTTAAGGGTGACATTGGTGCCCAGCGTCGCGGCCCCGGACAAACTGATGCCGCCCGTTCCGCTTGTGGTGATTGAGGCCGCGTTCAGGGCCTCGCTGCCGGCGGTGACGGTGAATCCTTGCAATGCCGTCGTCGCGCCGACGGTGCCGTTGAGCGTGACGACTCCGCCGGTGCCGCCGTTCAGCGTCAGGCCCTGATTGCCGGCTGAGGTCGCGTCTATCGTGCTGCCGAACGTGATGTTGGCGCCGGCCGCTGTGCCGTTGGTCGTATTGATGGTGTCGCTGCTGGCGAGCGTGACCGCCGGATTCAACGTGACGGCGCCGGCCTTCGTGCTGATGTTGGCGCCCAGCGAGAGCGAGCCCCCGCTCACCGACACGGCGCCGAGCGCCGTCGTCCCGCCGAGGGCACCGTTGAGCGTCACCGCACCGGTGCCGGCCGTGAGCGTCAGCGACTGCGCACCGGCCGCCGTGTCGTCGACGGTCGCCAGCGTGATCGCACCGTTGGACGCCGACGTGTTGATCGTCTCATTGCCGGACAGCGTGATCGGGTGACTGTAGCTGAACGCCGCCGTGTTCAGCGTGCCCGACAGGGTCATGCCATTGGGGATGCTCGGCACCGCGTTCATGTTCACGGTGACCGTGCCGTTGGACATCACGACGGTCGGGGTGGACAGCACGCCGTTGAAGGTCAGGCTTCCCGATGACCGGAGATCCGTAATCTGAGTGTTGGTGGTCACCGTGCTGCCGAAGGTGATCGAGCCGCCGTTCCCGCCGCTCGGGATCTCGCTGCTGATCCCGCCGCCGGCAACCAGGTTGTTCAACGGAGTCCCGCCGACCGCGCCGCTGATCGAGGCCGAGCCGTCGGCGGTCAGGACCCGAAGACTTTCGACGTTGGTCGTTGTCCCATTGACCGGTCCGTTTATGGTCAAGGTTCCGCCATGTCCTACACCACCGCTGACGCTCAACGCCACGGTCGAGCCCGCATTCACGCCGGTACCGGCGCTGGTACCGAGCAGCACATAGCCGGTCCCGTTCAGCGCGGCGCCGCCGGTCGTGCTGCCGATGGTGATGTTGCCGCCGGTGCCGTTGATGACCCCCGCGGACAGGTCGCCGAACGTCGACAAGCCGGTGAAGCCGCCGCGCGACGTCATCGTGATGTTGGTCGTGCCGCTGACGAGCGTCGGTGAGTCCGATTCGCCGTAGAGGGTGACGGCGGCGCCACTCGCCGCGGTCGCCGCCAGCGTGATGTTGGCGCCGGTGCCGCCCGTCTGACCGCTCGCGACCAGCGTGTCGCCGCCGCGTGCCTGCGCGCGCGCGAGTGAGATAGCGTTGGCATTCAGAGTGATGCCGGACGAAATGTTGGTCGGGGTGACGCCTGACGGCATGGCGGTGACGGTTGCAGCGTTGCCGCCGGAGGCACCGTACGAATCGCCGCCCTGCGCGAATATGCCGACGATGCTGCCTGTCGTCGTAGCCGGCGTGCCGACTGTGATTCCGCCGCCCGTATTCGTCAAAGCGACGGCGCCGCCATTACCGCCGTTCGTGGCAGAGCCAGTGAACTGCGCCTGGCCGCCGCGGCTGACGACGCCGAACGCGAGGTCGAGGCTTGTGCCGGCTGCGTTGACTGAGACGGCGCCGCCGTCGCCGGCGGTCTGGCCGCTGGCCGCAGCGACATCGAAGCCGCGC
>Ga0335070_10000945_pt1 | contig 33399 bp, 30 predicted proteins | sample Lox_Sample_13_FD_206722 | JGI IMG/M metagenome (GOLD analysis project Ga0335070, IMG submission 206722) | Soil microbial communities from Loxahatchee National Wildlife Refuge, Florida, United States - Lox_Sample_1.3 | ecosystem: Environmental > Terrestrial > Soil > Wetlands | place: USA... | reverse complement strand
GCGGCAAGGGAAATAACGGCGGTGATGGATTTGTAGCGGTGCGCAAGCTGCACGACGCGGGCAGAGAAGTGCGCCCGCTGTTGTTAGCGGCGCCTTCCGAGCTGCGCGGCGATGCGGCGGAGATGTTTACCAAGCTGCCGGTCAAGCCCGTAGTCGTTCGTTCCGGCGCTGACCTTCAGAGCGATGCGGCACAAGCCGCGTGGAAAGCCGATCTCTTGATTGATGCGATTCTGGGAACCGGATTCCGGCCGCCGGTGAGCGGTCTGTATGCCGAAGCCATTGCTGCATTGAATTCGAGTGGCATTCCCATCGTCGCCGTCGATGTTCCTTCGGGCGCGGACGCCGATGTGATGGGCGAGCAGGTGGGCGCAGTCGCGCGTGCCGATGCTATCGTGACCTTTACCGCGCCGCGGCCGGCACACGTCTTCGGGCGCCTGACGCGCGGGCCAACGGTGATCTCCCCAATTGGCTCGCCACAGGAAGCTATTGCTTCGTCTCTGAAGCTCAACTTCATTACAGTGCGCGATTTTGCCGCGCTGATGGGGCCGCGTCCTGCGGATTCGAACAAGGGGAATTTCGGGCATGTGCTGGTGCTTGGCGGGTCGGTGGGCAAGGCGGGCGCGGCCGCCATGGCTGGAATGGCAGCGCTGCGTGCCGGAGCGGGGCTCTCGACTGTGGTTACGCCGAGGTCCGTGCTCGCAACGGTGGCGGGGTTCCATCCCGAAATAATGACCGAGCCACTGCCCGAGACCCGAGACGGCAGCATTTCTCTCCGCGCTCTGGCGAAACTCGAAACGCTTGTTGACCAGAGATTCGTGCTGGCGATCGGGCCGGGAATTTCTCGTAATTCCGAAACTGCCAGGTTCGTTCGCAGCGTGGTGAAGAAGTACAAGACTCCCTTGGTCATCGATGCGGATGGGCTGAACGCCTTTGAAGGTCACGCACACGAACTCAGCGGCCGGAAACGGTCGCTGGTCATTACTCCTCACCCTGGGGAGATGGCGCGGCTGATCGGCGGAACCGTCGCGCAGGTACAACGAGACCGGCTGGGCATCGCGCGAAGCTTTGCCGCAAAGCACCAAGTTATCGTCGTCCTGAAAGGCCATCGGACTCTGGTGGCGCATCCCGGCGGCGAGGTATGGGTGAACGCGACAGGGAATCCGGGCATGGCCACAGGGGGCACGGGAGACATCCTTACCGGCATGGTCGCTGGTTTGATCGCGCAAGCCCCCCAAAACACGTTGGAAGCGGTTCTTGCCGCCGTGCATCTCCACGGATTAGCTGGGGACCTGGCCCGTGATGCTTTAGGGGAGCAATGTTTGACGGCGACCGATCTGGTGCGCTTCCTGCCTGAAGCCTTCCGGCGCGCAAAGCAAGCGCTGGCCCCGGATGCCCTTGTGCGAATCGACGGCTAAAAGCTACGCACAGCGCTCAATCCAAGGTGCCAGCACCCTGGTTTAGGGACCGCTGCTCAGGCTGGCAAATTCTGCTATCTGCGTGAGCGCAAATGGCATTGCGGTCACTTCCAGAGGCAGCCGGCTGTGGAATCCGGACAACGGGCTTCCGTAATCTGCCTTGTCCTTTCGGCCAGTGGCATAGTCTTCGATGGCTATGACCCACTTCCCCCAACCGCACCCACAGCGGCGTGCTACCCGGGTACACCTTGGCGGATCAGTTCTGGCCGTGGTTCACCTGGAAGATGGACAGCGCGCCAAAGCCAAACTCCAAACTGTTTCTATCACCGGCGGCCTGCTGCGGCTGGCGAAGGCACTCAGCCAAGGCGATTTTGTGGAAGTTGCTTTCCGGACACAGTCGGGCCCGGTCCGCGGCATGGCGGAAATGTTATCGCCCGTGCCACGCGTCGCGGATGGTGCTCTCCAGCCCTTCCGCTTCATTGCGCTTGGGGACGACGACCACCGCGCCTTGCGCATGATGGTGGATTCGGCCGCTGATCGCAGCTTTCTGGGTCTGCGCTCTGGAGGTTGGGCGCCTCCCAAGCCGCTCTAGGCGTCAGAGACTCTCGCTCGAATCTTCCAGTGCACCGTCTCGCTATACTGGTCTCCTGACCAGATGAACACGCGAGAATTCACCACTCATTCGGAAGAAGAGACCATCGCTCTGGGGCGAAGTCTTGCGCCTCTGCTCGTCCCGCCCAAGCTGGTTCTTCTGCGCGGGGAACTGGGAGCCGGAAAGACTACGCTGGTCAAGGGAATTGCATCTGCGTTCCGCGCTGCCGCCGAGGACGACGTCACCAGCCCCACCTTCACCCTGGTGCACGAATACCGCGGACCTGAGGTCAACGTTTATCACATCGACTTGTATCGCGTGGACACCCCGCGCCAGCTGGAGACACTGGGATTGGATGACCTGATGGGCGAAAAAAGCGTCTTACTGATAGAGTGGGGAGAGAAGTTTCCGCGCTTCGAGCACGATCGCGATGTGGAGATTGCGCTGGAAAGAGTTGGGGAGAACGACCGGCGGGTGCGAGTCAGCGGCGAGTAGTTCCAGGGCAGGATTTCTGGTGTGAAGATCAAGGGCAAGAGTCTGTGTGTCATCGCCGCATGCTGGCTGCTGTGGGCAAGCTCGAGCAGGGCACAGGCCGGTCAAACGGGTGCGGCATCGCAATCCGGCTCCAGCCCAAAAGCTGCCGCGCAACAAAACCCTTCGAAAGAGAAGACCGAACAGGAAAAGAAGACCGAAAAACAGGAACAGTCGCAACGGATGCTGGGAATCCTGCCCCAGTTCACGGTTACCAGCCGCAACGACGCGACTCCACTCACTCCCCGCGAAAAGTTTCACCTGTTCCTCAAGTCTGCGTTTGATCCTGTTGAATTTGCGCTGGTGGGAGCGCAGGCTGGAATCAGTCAGGCTGAAAATCAATTTCCCGACTACGGGCAGGGCGCGGCAGGCTATGGCAAGCGGTACGGGGCGGCATTCACGGATGAAGTTTCCTCCGGGTTTTTCAGCAACTTCTTGTACCCGGCAATTCTGAAGGAAGACCCGCGATACTTCCGTTTGGGGCAGGGCAGCTTCAAACATCGCGTCGGCTATGCACTCGTGCAGGAATTCGTGTGCCATAGGGACCAAGGAGGGCGATCATTCGCTTGGTCAAACGCGCTGGGGGCACTTTCGGCGGGGAGCTTGTCAAACGCTTACTACCCGGAACGCGATGGTGGTTTTGGCCTCACGATGAGCCGCGCCGGCATCGCAATCCTTTACGGCAGTCTGGGGGGACTAACCAGCGAATTCTATCCGGACATTGCCCGGAAGATCTTCCACAAACATAAGAAAGAACCGTCAAGCACGAGCGGCAAATAGTCCGGTATTAGTCTGTGGCGGAAGTCTTCGCGGGGCAGCGTGGAGTTCGCAGAGAGAACTGCAAGCGGTTCAGAATCCCATGATGTTGTAGCCGCAGTCGACGTAGATGGTCTCACCGGTGATCCCGGAAGAAGCATCGGAAGCAAGGAAAACCCCGGTGGCGCCGACTTCGCTCACTTCGACGTTGCGCTGCAAAGGGGCGCGCTCGGCGTGAGATTTCAGCATGTCGCTGAGTCCGGAGATGCCTCGTGCTGCCAGCGTCTTGATCGGACCCGCTGAGATGGCGTTCACTCGAATTTTGCGCTTCCCGAGGTCGTAGGCGAGGTAGCGCACAGTACATTCCAGTGCAGCCTTGGCAACGCCCATCACGTTGTACTTGGGTACGACCTTTTCAGCGCCGTAGTAGGTCATGGTGATGACGCTGCCGCCATCTTCCATGAGCGGGGCTGCGGCCCGGCATACCGCCACGAGTGAATACACGCTGACGTCGTGCGCAATGCGAAAACCCTCGCGGGTCGTGTTCACGAACTCGCCCTTGAGTTCATCCGCCGGAGCGAAGGCGACGCTGTGCACCAGAACGTGGAGCTTGCCATAGCGCTGTTTCAGGTCGCAAAACAGGCGGTCGATTTCTTCATCCCGGGAAACGTCGCACATGAATGCTTCGGCGCCAGGCAGGGACAGGATGAGGTCCTTGGCTTCCTGCTCCAGCCGTTCATTCTGATAGGTGACGGCGAGCTTCGCGCCAGCACTATGCAAGCCTTGTGCGATCGACCAGGCGATGCTGCGTTTATTGGCAACACCAAAGACGACAGCAAGCCGCCCTTCCAGGTTGAATGACATTCCTCTCTCCCCAGCAAATTTGGAAGGGAAAGGATAACAGGGGGGAAACCAAGTGCGAAATCCGAGGGAAACTGCGAAGGCACGACAGAATTCAACTTAGTCCGCGGTGCCGGCCTCCTCGACTGGCTCTGGAGCTTGCAGCGGCCAGCTGGAACTCAAGAAAGCGAGCGCATAGACCATGCCAATGATGGCGAAGCCCGCCGCCAGATTCCACTTGGCGATGGCGCCGACAAGAAATCCCAACGCAATCTGCAAAGCCGTTCCCGCGAAGTAGAACGTATTCTGCACCCTTCCCATGAAATGCGGTGGGACTTGTTCCATGAGGCCGGTATTCATAGCTACGCCGCTGACTCCGCGCGCCGAGCCCATGAGGCCGTAGGTTAGCACTGCAATTGCGAGCAGGGGAGAAAGTGGGGCGACTGTCATGCAAATGGCCAGCAGGCCCATGGAAATGGCGATGGCCCGGTGCGATCCCAGCAAATTGATCAGCAGCGGCGCGTACAAAGCACTCAGAAAAGCGCCCGTCCCCCACCCAGCGTTCAGCCAGCCGTACCCCACCGCGCCGGCGTGGAAGACGTGGTCGCTCAACGGAGGAGTAACCACCACGCCAGTGAGCATCGCCCCAAGAAATAACGCCCAACTTGTGCCCAAGAGAATCAGCCTAGGATTGCCGCGCAAGAACTGGAAGCCCTCACGCATCTCGCGACCGAAGCGTTCCAGCGCGCTTTCAGCCGCCAGGATGTCGGCGCGCAACTCCGCCGGTCGCGGGACCACGTGATGCCCGCGGCGCACCGCGAAGTAGCAGAGGAACGACACAAGGTATGTGGAGAAATCGACCAGCAACACCCCGCCCAGGCCGATGTGGTTGTAGACGAATCCGACGATTGAGCCCGCGATCAGCCAGCCTCCCTGGACTCCCGCCAGCAGGAAGGTGTTGGCGTGAACGAATTCCTCGCCCGGGGTCAGTTCCTGAATCAGGGCGGTGATGGTGGGCCAGAACATCCAGAAGCCGGCGGCCACCAGCGTATTCATCAAGTAGAGTTCCCAAACCCTGACCTTGCCCCGGAAGACGAGAATGGCAACCGTAACAATGATCAGAGCACGGGCGGCGTCCAGCATCATGACCAAGCGGCGACGGTCCTCACGGTCAATGATGACGCCGGTGAAAGGGAGCATCAGCATGGCCGGGATGGTTTGCAGGACGGCAAACATCCCCAGGGCCATCTCGGAGTGGGTGGCCTGCAGAATGTACCAGGCGACAGCGGCGGAGTTCATGCCGCTGCCCAACATGGAAATGACGTTCGCTGTGAAAACGTATCGCAGCGAGCGCTTCTGCAAAATGACGCGCATAAGCTACTGTAAACGATTGGAGGGAAGCTGGCCACGATAGCGGATCACGAAAGGCTTGAACCGCAGAGGTCGCGATGACCGATTCAGGACTTTCCAGGCAGGGCTCGACTCTCTTTGCGCGATCTCCCTTTATCAACTTCAGAAATCAGAAACACCACCAACACGAGCAGTTCCGGCTCAATCGGATGGCGGTAGCGGGCATGGGGATAAACAAAGTAGTACACCGTTGGATACGACAGGAACAGCAGCAAGAACAACGGAGCGGCAGGTATCTTTTTCCGGATCGCCCGGCCAAGGCCCCCAATAGCGAGAACGGAGGTGGCCAGGAAAAGTGAATTCCGGAAATCGACCGCTGCCGTGCTGTCGGTAGGTCTCGGAACTCCTCCCCAGAAATAGAAGAACTTTTTCAGGCTAATCCCGGCAAAGCGGCCAGGATTGTCGCGAATCCAGCTGAAGGCAAGGTTCGAGCAACGCCGGGCGTAGGCCAGTTCGCCCATACGACGGAATTCCTCGAACTCGGCCAAGTTCATGTTCGGCTGCAGGTAGACCCTTGACCAACCCTCGGCGTATGGACCATTGCCCAAGCGGAACTGCAGGCCGAAATCGTCGCGGATGAAGACGAACCTGCCGAAAGTTTGATAGTTGCGAACCAGCCAGGGTGTGACGCACAGGAAGAAAACTACCGACGCAAGTGCCACGCCTGCCACAGAGCGCAATCCGCTTTGGTGTCGACGGTACCAAATCCAGAGTCCGGAGACTGGAAGAAACGAAAGCAGTGAAGGGTTCGAAAGCGCCGCAAGGCCCCACATCAAGCCATATATCAGCCAAGCTCGTCGGCTGTTTTCCTCTTGCAGGTGGAGTGATAGCAGAAAGATCAAGCTGAGCAACAACGAGCCCAGCGTCGTGTCCCATATCCAGTGGACAGACCAATACATCGCGTAAGGAAGCAGGGCCCAAATCCAGGCTGACCAGAGGGCCACGCGCTCACCAACCGTCCTTCGGCCAATGAAGAAGATGGGAATGCATGTCAACGCGGTAAACAGGCTGTTGATGCTGAGCAAAACCCAGGCTGAGATGTCCGAGTAGATGCCAAACAGTTTGAACGCTCCGCCGATCAGAAAAGGGTAAAGCGGCGGCTCCCAAGCGGTCGGACCAGTCGAGTCTCCGTAGGGATTGCTGAAGCCGTAGCCCATGGCGATTGAGCGTCCGATGCGTCCCATTTCCCAGCCGAAACCGAAGTGGTCGTCTTCGGTGCGAAAGCGATAGGTATGAAACACACCGATCGCCGCGACCTGCAAAGCGAACGACAGGAGAACCATCCAGAAAAGGGAACGGACGGGCGCAGGTGCGGGCGCGCCGAAGGACTGCACCGTGGGTGGCGGAGCTGGGCTCAACGGGAACGTAGCAATTCGAAAAAATAACACAGGATTCGTGGGCTGACGAATTTGTCGAGATCGTGCGCACGCCGGTTGTCACCGCGAGGTTGTGACGGCTCATCTTGCGGCAAACCCCATTCGGAGATAGGATTCGCGCTGTTGGCGAGAAAAGGGCTGTCATATTCCCGCTGGGGCGGAGGTTATTTATGCGTCGTGCGTTGTTTCCCTTTGTTCTCATGGTTGTTCTGATCCCCGCGCTTTTGCGTGCGCAGCTGGAGAGGATCGTAATCGCGGCGGGCACGCCGGAAGATCAGGCGCTACAGGCGATTTCCAACGAGCAGGACGGGCAGAAGAAACTGGCCATGTATGAAGACTTCGTGCAGAAGTTTTCTGCGAATCCCGCTGCCGTCGCCTACGGGAACTGGCAGATTTCGCAGTATTACCAGAGTTCTGGCGATCTGCAGAAGGCGCTCGATTACGGGGACAAAGCGCTCGCTGGAACGCCGCACAATCTCGACATCTTGATGTCAAACGCCAGCATCGCGCAGCAGCTGAAAAACAGCGCGAAGGTCATGGATTATGCGGTGAAGGGCGGAGAAGTCTACAACTCGCTGGCTAAGCAGCCCAGGCCCGAGGGCATGTCGGACGAAGACTTTGGCAAGCGCGTGGAAGACGAAAAGAACTCGGCGAAGTCGGCGTACGAGTTTCTGGAGGTGGCCGGTTTCAATGCCATCGTGGATGAACAGGACGCCACAAAACGCATGGGATACATTGAGCGGTACACCCCGGCATTTCCCAATTCACGCTACGAAGAGGCGGTTGCTTCCTACGCGATGATGGCATTGTCTGAGCTGAAAGATATGCCACGGCTGGTCGCCTACGGGGAGAAGGCGCTGGCGGCGAATCCGCAGAGCTTGTCTACATTGCTGCTCCTAGCCAATGCTTACGTGGACGACCCGAAGCCGGGAAGCGTCGCGAAGGCTGTCACCTATGCCGAGAAAGTGGTAACTCTTGCCAAAGCCGATGCCCCGGATGCGGATCGCTCGAACAAACTTTCAGCGGGCGCGGCACATTCCACCCTTGGTTATGCCTATTTGAAGCAGGACAAGACGGCGGCTGCCGTTCCTGAGCTGAAGTCAGCTTGCGACTTGCTCAGAGGACAGGACGAGCAGTCGTATGCGGTTGCCCTGTATCGCCTGGGTTTTGCCTATGCCAAGCTGAATCGGGTGAGCGATGCGAGAGATGTCCTGACCGAAGCGGTGAAGATCGCAGGGCCAGTGCAGCAGCCGGCCCAGGACCTGCTGACCAAAGTGAATGCGGTACGCTCCCGGGGGAAATAGCCGATTAGTGTTTCACCAGATCATCTGACAGGAGGCGCGCCTTGGAGGCGAGATTCTGGGCGCGCTGAATGTCTCCTGCCTTGTCCGCTGCCACAGCCTGTTCCATGTAGTTGCGGATTTGATCCACAGTGTCCTTCTGGCTGGCATTGAGCTGGCGGCCTGACATCTTTTTCAGGTTGGCATCGGAGATCGCCAGCAGCTGCTTGATCTTCTGGCGTTCTTGGGCGGCCTGCTGCTGGCTCACCGGAGAGGAAAACTGCACCTTGGGCTCGGAGGTACTACCGTTCCTTACGACCTTCTTCTCTGGTGCATCAACGGCAGGGGAAGCCTGCGGCGGCTTGCGGGAACGCTGCCTATGTCTCGAAGTGGTAGGAACCTTCTTCGGGGCAGGTTTCGAAGACTCGGTGGGGGTCTGCTTTTGCTCTTCCGCTTGAGACGGCGCAGGCGCCGGAGAATTTTGGGGCGGTGTAGTAGGCGGAGCAGGCTGGTTCTCTTCCTGTCCGGTCTTAGGTGTTTCAGGCGGAGGATTGGTCTGGGGAGAATCCTGCTGGGTTTGCGCTGCGAGTGGAGTCAGTATTGCCCCTGGCGATTCATGATTCGCCATGCCCAGCAGAAGCGACACTACAGCGGTTATGGCCAGAGGCATTACGCACCCTTAGTGTAATCCCTTTGAATCATTTCCGGCGAACCGCTAAATGGCAACGAATGTTCAGGTTCGCGTGGCTGCTTCCCGCAGCGCCTCGGTACGCGACTCAGCCATGGGCAGCCGCAGGCGGAACGTGGTTCCGTGGCCGGGTACGGATTCAAAGTCTACGGAACCGTAGTGCCAATGGAGAATCTGGTAGGTTTGCGCCAGCCCGATTCCGCTGCCGTCTTTCTTGGTGGTGAAATAGAGTTCAAAGATCTTTTCTTGTACTTCCGGCGGAATGCCCGCGCCTTCATCGCGTATTTCAGTGATCACGAGGTCTTCTTCCCGGCGCGCCGAAATTGAGAGCGTTCCCCCGGATGGCATGGCCTGCACCCCATTCAGGACAACGTTGAGGATGGCCTGTTTCATCAGGTCGTCGTCCACCTTGACCAGCAAAGGCACGGCAGGCATGTCATGCTGGATCGTGACTCCATGCTGCTCCGCATCCGGGGCTGCGAGAAGAGAAACATCTTCCAGGAGTCTCCGCATGTCAATCTCTTCGATATGCAAATCTCGCGGCCGGGTGAAGTCCACCAAAATCTGCACCACACGGTCCAGGCGATGGATTTCGCTGTCGATGATGTCCATGTGGCGGCGAGTGTCCGGGTCGGTCCGCTGCAGCTTGGTCTGCAGCAGCTGCAGATGCAGGACAATCGCGTTGATGGGATTCTTCACTTCGTGGGCCACGCCGCGAGTCAGGCGTCCGCTGGCGGACATGCGGCGCGACATTTCAATTTCGTCTTCGATCCGCCGTACGGATTCCGCGTCACGCAAGGTGAGCAGCGCTCCGATTGCCGTCCCTCTTTCCTGAATGAAGTCGAGAGAAATCAGCACGTGCTTGCCATCCGGTGCCTCTAACTCCCTTTGCGTGATGTTTCGCTGCAACTGGAAAGCCTCCAGCACCAGTGTGCCTACGCTCGAGTCGGGAGAAAAAACTTCCTTCACGGTGCGGCCCAGCAATTCACGCCGTGGCCGTCCCAGAAAGCGTTCCACAGATGCGCTGACCAGCACTACCCGAGTGTCGCGAGTAAACAGCATCAGGCCATCCTGCAAATTGGCCATGATCTGATCGACGTTGTCTTTCAATGCCGAGAATATTTCTTTGGCATCGCGCATCTGCCGGCCCAAATGTGCGATTTTGAGCGTGACCAGGCCATATTCATCTTTGCCCGCCTCATGTTCGGCCACTGCATCCGTGTGACCTGCCGTCACGCTGTCCAGGCTGCGGCTGATTTTTTCCAGCGGGCCAAGAGCGATATGGGAAAGAGCAGCAGCCATTACCAGGGACAGAAGGATGGCGATCGCGGAAAAGACCACGGCGCGGCGCAAACGAGGCGTGAGCTCGTTCTTGAGAAACACGGTCGAAACGCCCACACGAATCATGCCGAACGGGGCCCCATTCAGCCGCAAGGGCATGCTCACGTCGTAAGTAGTGGGCGGGTTGTAAACGAAGCGGAGCTGCTCGCGGAACCGCGCGTCTTGAACACGCTGGAAGTCGGGCCGCTCGGGAAGCACTTTGCCGATAAGCTCGGCGTTGGTATCGACAATTGCCCTGCCCTCGGCGTCGGTGATGGCCGCGTCATAAATCATCGGCCAACTGCCGACCACTGACTCCATCATGTTGTTCAGATCGCGGTCGGTGCCGAGATAGTAGACGATCGCGCGGCGCACCGCTTCGGGGTTATTGGTGTCAATACGAGTGCTGGCCAGGTCCGGCGCGGCATTCGTCGCAAGATAAGCTAACTGCGAGGTCAAGTTGGCAGCGGTGTCGTGCGCCATGGCGACCCGCTGGCGAAGCAACTCGGAAACGTAGATGTAGGAGGCCGCCGAGACCAGCGCAGTCACCATAATGGTGACGACAAGAACGATTGTGGTCCTTCGGCGCATATCTCACGAGAGCCCGGCAATCGGGAAGATCAATATCAGGCCCGCAACCTAACGCAGATCCGGCACGATCACTCTTCTTTTTCGGCTACCTCGGCCTGAGCTCCGCCGTATTCCTTGAGCTTATTATGCAAGGTCTTCAGGCTGATGCCTAAAATCTCGGCGGCTCGAGTCTTGTTGTTGCTAGTGGACTCCAACGTCTTCAGGATCAGCCGGCGCTCGGCCTCCTCCACGGTTGTTCCCACCCCCAGGCGAACGGCGTCGGGGTCCTCCGCCGCAGGCCGGACGGTGCTTTGCCCGAAGCCTGGCGGCAGGTGTTTGGTCTCAATCACTCCGCCATCGCACACGATGACGGCGCGTTCCAGCGTGTTGCGCAATTCGCGCACGTTTCCGGGCCACGAATAATTCCGGAAAAGATTCAGCACGGCTTCGCTGACCGTGGCCACCTTCCGGCCGTGCTTCTCATTCATATCGCTGAGCAGATACTGCACCAGGTCGGGAATATCTTCTTTGTGCTCACGCAAAGGCGGCATGTGAATGTTGAAGACGTTCAACCGGTAATAGAGGTCGTTGCGCAGTTCGCCTCGGGCGACCGCCTCATCGGGAATCTTGTTGGTGGCCGCAAGGACCCGGACATCAACCGTGGTTTCGACTTTGCTGCCCAATCGTCTCAGCTTGCGATCCTCAAGCACACGCAGGAGTTTGGCTTGCGTTGCCACTGGCATCTCTCCGATTTCGTCCAACAGCAGTGTTCCGCCTTCAGCCAGCTCGAAGCAGCCGGTGCGACGCTCGAGCGCCCCCGTGAAAGCTCCCTTCTCGTGACCAAAGATCTCGCTCTCAATCAGTGTTTCCGGGATAGCCGCGCAGTTGATCGGCACAAAAGGTTTGCCTCGGCGCGGACTTAATTCGTGCACTGTGCGGGCTACTAACTCCTTGCCCGTGCCGCTGGCACCGGTGATCAGGACAGACGCAGTACTGGGCGCCACCATTTCGATGAGGCGGAAGATCTCCTGCATCTTCTTCGACGAACCCACCAGGCTGCCGAGGGAACCTGTGTCTCGCAGCCTGCGGCGAGTGACCTCCAACTCAACTTTGGCCCCAAGTAAGTTGGAGGCGTTCTGCAAGATGGTGCGCAGCCGAGCCGTATCGATCGGCTTGGTGATGTAGTCATAGGCTCCCATCCGCATGGCCTGCACCGCGCTGTCGATCGTGCCCTGTGCGGTCACGACTACTACGGCCATGGTTTGCGCTTCGGTGGCAAGCCGCTCCAGCAGTTCCAGCCCGCCCATGCGCGGCATCTTGAGATCGGTGACGACGATCGAGGGCGACCAGCTCTTGGCTTTCTCGAACCCCTCAGCACCGTCGCGCGCCGTTTCCGCATGATAGCCCCAGGCGGAAACCAGCTCTGCCAAGCCTGTTCGTTCGTTCTCCTCATCCTCGACAATCAACACTCGTTCCTGAGCCATTGGTCTGCCTTGCCGGTCATTATTGAAGCTGACACCGTAGTTCCCAAGTCTCGGCCACCGCGCCGATATCAATCTGAGACCGTAGCATGCTTACAGTAAACCATCCTTGCGACGGCTCGCCAGCTTGATTTGCCTTCTTTTGCTATGCTATAGCGTTCGGTCGAACGAACATGTAGTGCTGTTGAGTTGTTTTGACCCCCCGGAGCCCAAAGCGAGCCGAAGTCCACCACTTACTTTCAACCCACCAGCGTACCGGAGGACGCCATGTCACTTTCTTACAGAAGCAGCGGTCGCCATCAGTTCCCGACCGTTCTGTTGTTTCCCCTGGTGATTGCGTTGTTCTCGACGTTTGCCGTTGCACAAGATGATGTAACTCCCAAATGGGATGCCTTCCTTGGGTATCAGTACTTGGACCCAAGCATCACCGTAGCAGCCCCGGGCTCCAATCCCTCCAATCCGACACCATTCAAGTTGCCTGCGTTCTCTCCTGGCGCGGGGGGAGCCCTCGCGTACAACGTGAATGATTACCTGGGGTTCGAAATCGACGCCGGAGGGAATTGGAACAAGAGCGGAAGTGATACGACCATTTCTATCGGCCCTCGCCTGATGTTGCGCAATGAAGGGCTGAATGTCTTCGTGCATACCCTGGTCGGCTGGAACTACCTCAAGGTGAACAGCCTGGACAAGAGTTCCGGGGTAGGCGCCATCCTCGGAGGAGGAATCGACTTGCGGTTAGTGCGAAGCCTCTCCTGGAGAATTGGAGAAGCTGACTACGTGTGGGCGCACCACAATTTCGCCGATGTGGTGGGAACGCAGTCGCCAGACCTGCGGCGCCCGAACATGACAGGGATCCGGCTGCGCACAGGTTTGGTATTTAACATGGGCTTCCCGGAAACCACGCCACCCAGTGCGAGTTGTTCGCTGCAGCCCTCTGAAGTCATGGTGGGCGAGCCCATCACGGCCACGGCTACCGCAAGCAACTTTCATCCCAAGCGCGTGCTGACCTACAGCTGGAGCGGCAATGGCGGCAAGGTTTCCGGCAAGGACAACACCGCCAGCATCGACACTAACGGGGTCGCCGGTGGCAGCTACACGGTCACAGCCCGCGTAACTGATCCGAAGGCGAAGAAGAACGGAGAAGCAAGCTGCTCGGCCACCTATACAGTGAAGGAGCCGCCGAAGAATCCGCCGACCATGTCGTGCTCGGCCACACCAACCTCGGTGCAGATCGGAGCCACGGTGAACGTCTCCTGCACCTGCACCAGCCCGGACAACGTGCCGGTCACGGTCAGCGGTTGGACTTCTTCCGGTGGTACGGTTTCAGGGAGCGGCGGCAGCGCCACCTTGAATACCACAGGAGCCGTGGCGGGACCGGTCACGGTCAACGCCACCTGCGCTGACTCGCGCGGCCTAAGCACTTCCTCCTCGGCCCAGGTGACTCTGGAGAATCCGCCACCAGTGATCTCTCCCGAGGTCAAACAACTGGAGGCGCGCCTAGCGCTGCACAGCATTTACTTCCCAACTGCCCTGCCAACAGCTGCTAATCCCAAGGGCGGTTTGTTGGCTAGCCAGCAGCAGACGCTGACGGCCCTGGCCAGCGATTTCCAGAAATATCTCAAGGCCAAGCCGGATGCACATTTGATCCTGGAAGGCCATGCCGATCCGCGCGGCTCGGTGAAATACAATCAGGCTCTCTCCGAACGCCGTGTGGAGCGAACCAAGAGCTTCCTGGTGGAAAACGGCATTCCCGAAGGCAGCATCGAAACCAAGGCATTCGGCGATCAGCACAACTTGAGCGCCGCGGAAGTCAAGGCTTCGATTGAGCAGAACCCCGAGTTGACCACAGAAGAGCGGCAGAGGATTATCAGAAACATGCGAACAATCATTCTGGCCAGCAATCGCCGCGTGGATGTCACTCTGAGCACCACCGGTCAAACCTCAGTCCGCCAGTATCCGTTCAATGCGGCGGATTCGTTGACTTTGATTGGAGGACGGCAGGCGGCTCCCAAGAAAGTGACGAAACCCATGCCGAAGAAAGGAACCAAGAAGAAGTAGAACCGGGAGTTCAAATCGAGGCCGGTTGGGCTCGCCGCTCGACCGGCCTTTTTCTTTTCACAGATGGGTAGTCTGAGCAGGACTAAGTTTTCGAGGCAAGCCGAGCTTAGGGTATCGGCCGCGAGCGGTGAGAAATCGGCCCAACACAAGCGAACCGATCTCTTGGACCACCTGCGGAGATAAGTTCACCCCCTCGACAACCGCGTCAGTAGCGGCCGCGACCACCGCCTCCGCCGCCACGCTCGGTTTTCGGCCGAGCTTCATTGACGTTCAAAGTCCGTCCGCCAAGCTGCGAGCCATTCAGGGCAGCGATCGCCTTTTCCGCATCTTCCGCGCTGACCATCTCGACGAAGCCGAAACCGCGTGAGCGGCCAGTTTCACGATCGGTAAGAATGCTCACACGATCGACTTGTCCGTAGGCCTCAAAAAGCTGCCGCAGATCAGCTTCCGACGTATTGAAGTTGAGGTTCCCAACAAAAATATTCTTCAAGCACTCGCCTCGGGAGAATGAGCTATTTGAGCAAGGGCCGAACGTCCGGCGGAGAAAGAAACGACACACCGGCCATCTCATAGACCAGAGTTCGCCTCACCCCAAATGCGGGGGAAGTATATCAGGGGAAGGCAAATTCCGGTGCTCCTTAACCGTACCGCCCAGTTTGGGTTGCGTCCAAACCGGGTCCGGGGGGGGGTGCGATTAGCCGGGCTAGCACTCGTCCACTTTCCAATAGCCGTCGCGGTGATATCCCATTTGCAGCAGACGATTCTTGGGATCGTGGCGCTTGCCGCAGGTAGGGCACTTCAAATAACGGCTCCAAGTGGTGCCTTGGTGGTCGTAGTCTTCGGAAACGGCAAAGGTGGTGCCACAGCTGCAGGGCACGAGATACATTTTGAAGACGGCACGAGAGGATGTTCTGCTTGGCATGGCCCTTCTGCCTAGAGTATACAATCCAACTGCCGGTACCCTGGGTAGCAGCTGCGGTCGCACGAGTAAAGAACTGGGCTCTTAAGCCGATGATTCCGATAGTTCCCATTCTCAATAACTTGAGGGACTTGCCCTGATCCCAAGACGCACTCCGGAGTCTGCGACTGCGCAGGCCGATTCAAAGCCAGCCACGCGCAAAGCCGTCAACTCACTCCGCCTGGGGCGTGATTACGACTACGAGCAGGAGTTACGGCGGCTGCAGATTGAACTGGTGAAACTGCAAGAGTGGATCCGCCACCAAGGCCTGAAAGTGGTGGTGATTTTTGAAGGCCGCGACGCCGCCGGTAAGGGCAGTGCCATCAAGAGGATCACCCAAAGCCTGAACCCGCGTATCTGTCGCGTGGTCGCGCTGGGTACGCCCACGGAGAAGGAGAAAACTCAGTGGTATTTTCAGCGCTACGTGGCACATCTGCCCGCGTGCGGGGAGATGGTCCTATTTGACCGCAGTTGGTACAACCGAGCCGGAGTTGAGCATGTAATGGGTTTCTGTACGGAAAGTGAATATCTCGAGTTCCTGCATAGTTGCCCGGAATTCGAACGAATGCTGGTGCGCTCAGGCATCATTCTGATCAAGTATTGGTTCTCGGTGAGCGATGAAGAGCAGGAGCGCCGCTTTCAGGAGCGCATGAACGACACCACCAAGCGCTGGAAGTTGAGCCCTATGGATCTGGAATCGAGACGCCGATGGGTGGAATACTCCCGAGCCAAGGACCAGATGTTCGCCCACACTGATATCAAGCAGGCGCCCTGGTATGTGGTGAACGCGGACAGCAAAAAATGTGCGCGGCTCAATGTGATCCACCATCTGCTGTCACTGATCCCCTATGAAGATCTGACGCCCAAGCCGCTCAAGCTGCCCCCACTCGACAAAACGAAATATGTTCGTCCGCCCATCCAGGAACAAAACTTCATTCCCGAGGTCTATAAGTAAAGCAAGTGGAGGCGCCCGAAGACGCCTCAACGCCTTTCACCGAGCGAAACGGCTGTAAGACATGCCTACCCTAAATCGACTTCAGTTCCGGCTCTTTGTGGGCCGGCTTGACCGCGCCGCGCCGTACTCCGTCAAGCTGGCTTGATAAGCTTTCTCATAGTGAGCAGCATCCTTGGTCGCTGATTCGGAGTACTTGGCAAGAGTCTGTGCCAATCCGATCAGACCTTCTTCGAAGCCGGCCACTTCTAATTCCGGATTCGGTCCCCGCATGAGGTCGGGCTTGCAGGCGTTGATCCGGGCCTCATTCTGCTTGAACCAAACCCGATAGGCCGCGATTTGCTCCTTGTATTGGGCCTTGCGCTGGCTGAAAAGCGCGGTGCGTTGTTGGAGTTCCCAGGCAGCGCGATCACGATGGCGCGCGCCTTCTTCGCGAAGCAAAGGAACTACCAGGTTTGGGTCACGGTCTCTGCCGTATTCACCCAGTTCCACAATGGGCACCTTCTCCATCCGGGTCGCAATATCGTTGGCAATCTCGCGGTGACTGCCTTTGGCCACGGTAATCTCTTGGTCCTTCTTTGTGAACGTGACCTCAATTTCTCCCAGGCGTTGTGTCATCTGGCTGAGCTCGTTGCGCAGGGCCATTGCTGTGGCCACATCGTTCTTGGTCTGTGACCGTTGCTCTGCTGGAGTGGGGGCCCGCGGAGCAGGGTTGCCCATGTAGCCGCGAAGTTCGGCTTCTTTCTCCTGCTCATTCATCTGCATGAAGCGGGCGCGATACCCGGGATCGCTCATGACCCTTTGCATCATGGCTTGCATGCCCGGAGAATTTCTGCCGCCGCCGGTCATCAGATTCTGCTGAAAATTTGCCGCCGACTGGCGGGCGGCTGCCTCGCGCTGCGCCGGAGTCATCTGCTGGAGGCTGTCAATTCCACCCATCCCGGCCACGATAGGATTCGAGTTCACCTGGGCTCTGGACTGCTGCTCAATCTGGGCCTGGCTTGGCATGCCTTCTTTGGCGCGCAAGGTGGCGGTTTCCCTATGTTGCTTCAGCACTGCGTCCACTCGGCTGTAGAAGGGAACGTACAGGGTATCGAGGTTGACAGGCACCTCATACATGCGGATGTCCGGCCCGTAGGCGCGGGTAGCGGCCTGGGCAGCGCTGCTGGGCATACCGGGCGCCGCGTCCACGAGCGCCAGAATATCGGTCTTTCCCAGGATCGATGGCTGCTGCGCCAGCACGTCCACAGGGAAAACAATAGCCGCGATCAGCGCGAGGCGAAACAAAGTCAGGATTGGCTTCATAGGCATCCCCCCGAAATTCGGATTTTGCCGCGATTTCCGTGGAGGCTTACGCCACGTCCGCGGTGAGCTAAGGTCTTTTTGTGCTCATCTGATAACGCGGAAAGTTGGGAAGAACTGGCCCAGGGAAATCGGAGAAAACGAAGATCATTGTTGGGGGCTTAGCGGATTCCCAGCAGGACAGCGAGGTAGGCACGGGCTTTCTTAAGAAGTGCCGGATCAGCCTTAGAGTGAAACGTAGCACGGCGAGCGGACCAGTCTAGGCTCTTCAGATGGTCTACCAGAACTGCACCTTCCACTTTGTCCACCACGGCAGGCAGAGCAAACGGATAGGGCTTACGCTGGCTGGTGAGAGGACAAACCACAACCAGGCCGCTGGCGCGGTTGTAACTTTGATCTGTCAGCACCAACGCAGGACGCCGCTTGGCCTGCTCCCGCCCGCTTTGCGGATCAAAATCCAGCCACACGACATCGCCTGCCCGCGGCACATATCGGGCTACCATTCCACTGCTTCCTTGCCGCGCTCTCGCCCGAGCAGGGTTTCGCCGTAACGGTTTTCCGGAGTGATCTGCGCGACCAGTTGCTGCAGGGTCGGGACCTGATCGGCTCGCCGCAGCTCAATCTGCCCGTCAGTGGCTTCCATCAGGACGCGGTCGCCCTCGGCGAGCCCAGCCTCCTCGGCCAGAGGCTTCGGAATGCGGATCGCTAGACTGTTTCCCCATTTGACAATTTGTGTTCCTGTCATGGCGATACCTAGTATACACTAATGTAGATACGATGTATATATCAAGAGAAGTTTCGAAGGGTAGGTCCGTTCTTCGGTTGTTGTCCGGTTTAGGATTCTTCCACCGCCACCATCGCGCTCTTCTTGCGTTTGTTTGCCGGAAGAACTTTCTTCCGGAGGCGCAGCGACTTGGGCGTGACCTCGACAAATTCGTCGTCGGCGATGAATTCGATGGCTTGCTCCAGGTTCAATTGCCGGAAAGGTACCAGGCGGATGGCTTCGTCGGCGGTGGAGGCGCGCATGTTGGTCAGCTTCTTCTCGCGCACCACGTTTACATCAAGGTCGTTGTCCTTGGCGTTTTCGCCAATAATCATGCCCTCGTAGACCTCGACTCCCGGGCCGACAAACAGTTCGCCGCGCTCCTGCAGGTTCCACAGCGCATAAGCGGTGGAGGTGCCGGACCGGTCAGCGATCAGCGCCCCCGTCGGCCGGTGCGGAATCTCGCCTTGCCATTCGGTGTATCCGTCGAAGAGAGAATTCATGACGATTGTGCCCCGCGTGTCCGTCAGCAATTGGCTGCGCAGGCCGATCAGGCCGCGGCTGGGAACCTTGAATTCGATGCGTACGCGGCCGTAGCCGTGGTTGTGCATGTTTACCACTTCGCCTTTGCGCGAACCCAGCTGCTCCATCACCACGCCAACGAACTCTTCCGGTACATCGACGGTGAGCTGTTCCACCGGCTCCATGAGTTTGCCGTCTTCTTTCCGGCGTCTGGTGACGATCTCGGGTTTACCCACCATGAGTTCGTAGCCTTCGCGGCGCATCATTTCAATCAGGATAGAAAGCTGCAGTTCGCCCCGGCCCATAACCTTGAAAGTGTCCGTGTTCTCAGCGTCCTCGACGCGCAGCGAGACGTTGGTGAGCAGCTCCTTCTGCAGTCTCTCCCGCAGGTTTCGCGAGGTCACGTAGGTGCCTTCGCGTCCAGCAAAGGGCGAGGTATTCACGGTGAATTGCATGGCGATGGTGGGCTCGTCGATCGTGATCGGCGGCAAGGGTGCAGGATTCTCCGCATCGGTAATGGTCTCGCCAATAGTGATGCCATCGACGCCGGCGATGGCCACGATATCCCCCAGCTCGGTTTCCGTTGTGTCGGTACGCTTCAATCCGGAAAACGAAAACAGCTTCGTGATCCTCGTTTTCTGAAGCGAGCCGTCCAGTTTGGCAATGCCGACTTCTTCGCCAGTGCGCAGAGTCCCGTTGAAGACGCGTGCGATGGCCAGGCGCCCCAGATAGTCGCTGTAGTCGAGATTGGCAACCAGAATCTGCAACGGCCCGGAAGCGTCTCCTTTCGGCAGGGGAATTGTGCTGACGATCGCGTCGAACAAAGGGCGCAGGTCTTCGCCGCCGCCTTTTATGTCCGTGGAAGCCGTACCCGCTTTGGCGTTGGTATAGAGAACTGGAAATTCCAGCTGCTCCTCTTTAGCGTCGAGGTCAATGAACAGATCGTAAATTTCGTTCAGCACTTCCTGGGGACGGGCATCGGCACGGTCGATCTTGTTGATAACCACGGTAGGAGGCAGGTGGGCTTCCAGCGCTTTGCCCAGGACGTAACGCGTCTGGGGTAGCGGACCTTCGCTGGCATCCACCAGCAGCATTACGCCGTCGACCATCTTCAGTGCGCGCTCGACTTCGCCACCGAAATCGCTGTGGCCCGGCGTGTCCACGATGTTGATCTTCACACCCTGGTAGAAGACCGCGGTGTTCTTGGCCAGAATCGTGATGCCGCGCTCCCGCTCCAGTTCATTGGAATCCATCACGCGCTCGACCACGGCTTCGTTAGCCCGAAACGTGCCGCTTTGCCGCAGCAGAGCGTCCACCAGCGTGGTTTTGCCGTGGTCTACATGGGCGATGATGGCGATGTTGCGAATGCTGGAACTCAAAGACGCTAATCCTCCCCCAATTAACACTTTACTATGCGCTGCTGCTTTCCCGGGAAGGCTTGCGGGGATTCTTCAGGTAAGCTGGCCATAGTACACACGAGTGTCGTACTCCAGTGTGACATAGCCGCTGACGGCATGCGCGTCGAAGATGCGGCGCTGTTGTCGCAGCATGGGATCGTAACTGGGATGCCTGGGCTGCGGCGTGTAGGAAGAGGACAGCAATCTCCCCTCAAGCGCGTGGTAATCGACAGGCTGCCACATTTCAAAGGTTCGTGACTTGTAGGGCGACGGGGCAAAGAAGTCGGAAATCTTGGCGGTCGCGTGCTCGTGACGTACTTCCCGATAATCGATGCCGTACTGCAATAGCAGCTCTTCGTATTCGCGAGGGAATGCTGTGGAGTCAGTGCGGCGCTGGTTCCACAGCAGCACGACCCATCCGCCGGGCTTCAGAATTCGGACGAACTCCCGGCGCGCTTTTTTCGGATCAAACCAGTGATCTGCCTGCGCCGCCGTCACCAAATCCGCGACCTGGTCCTGCAAAGTGGTGGCTTCCGCCGTGCCGGCTACGCTCGTGAAGCGAGAGTACCCCGCCAGAAATTCTTCGCCAGCCCGGCGCATCTCCGGGTTCGGCTCAACTCCGATGACTGGATTACCGTTCTCCAGAAGCAGGCGAGTGAAAATGCCCGTCCCAAAAGCGATGTCTGCGATGACCTGATTGGGAGTGAGTCCGCAATCTGCCTGCAGTAATTTCAAGACTTCAGGCGGATACCCCGGCCGGTAGCGGACGTAATTCTCTACGCGCGACGAGAAGCGTTGGGTAGCATCATTAACGGCCACAATTTTCAGTTTATCGTGTCTGGTGGGCCGGATCCCGCGAGGTGAACCGCGCCGGAACGAGTGATCACAGGCTCCTGTGACACAAGGCGTATAATCAACCCACAAGTGGTTCCCCTGGGGGTTTAGTCCATGAGTTTTCCTTCCGTTCTGGGCGAGTTGCGCCATAGTTCCTTTTCCGAGCAACGTTTGCGCACCCGCCACGTGAAAGACGAATTGCGCGAGAACCTGGTCACGAAGCTGCGGGAGGGCAAGCCCATTTTCCCGGGCATCGTGGGATACGATGATACGGTAGTTCCCCAGATCATCAACGCCGTCCTTTCACGCCACAATTTCATCCTGCTGGGCCTGCGTGGACAGGCCAAGAGCCGGATTCTGCGCGCCCTCACATCGCTGCTGGATGCCTACATGCCCTACGTGGCAGGGTGCGAAATTCACGATAATCCCTACGCGCCGATATGCCGGCGTTGCCGCGAACTTCTCTCCCAGTGCGGAGACGCGACGCAGATTGCCTATCTGACGCCGGAAGAGCGTTATGTGGAAAAGCTGGCTACGCCTGACGTGACCATCGCCGACCTGATCGGCGATATCGATCCCATCAAAGCGGCCCGTGGCGGGCACGAACTGAGCAGCGAATTGACAGTGCACTACGGACTGCTACCGCGCGCCAATCGCGGCATTTTCGCCATCAATGAGCTTCCTGATCTCGCCGGTAAGATTCAGGTGGGCCTGTTCAACATCATGCAGGAAGGTGACGTGCAAATTAAGGGCTACCCCATCCGTCTCCCGTTGGATGTTGCGCTGGTGTTCAGCGCCAACCCGGAAGACTACACCGCGCGCGGCAAAATCATTACGCCGCTCAAGGACCGCATCGGCTCGGAAATCCGCACACACTACCCTGTTTCCATTGAAGAAGGAATTGCGATTACCACTCAGGAAGCCTGGACGCAGCGTGACGGCTACAAATTGATGGTACCGAAGTATGTCCAGGAAATCATTGAGCGAGTGGCCTTCGCCGCCCGCGAGGACAAGAAGGTCGACAAACGTTCCGGCGTCAGCCAGCGCCTGCCGATTTCCTGCATGGAGAACGTCATTTCGAACGCTGAGCGGCGCGCGATCCGCCAGCAGGAAAAGCTGGTGGTTCCCCGGGTGGGCGACGTTTACTCGGCGTTACCGGCGATCACGGGAAAGCTGGAACTGGAATACGAAGGCGAAATGAAGGGCGCGGACAACGTCAGCCGGGAGTTGATTCGCGCCGCAATCGCCAAAACCTATGACGGCTGCTTTAAGGGCGTGGATATGCAGCAAATCGTGCAGTGGTTCGATCTGGGTGGGGAAATCCAGCTTGCCGACTCCGCCGGAGCCACCGACGCACTCCAGTCCCTCCGGAGCATCCAAGGCCTGATGGACAAGACCGTAAAAGTTGGCGTTGGTCCCAAGGACAGTCCTGAACTCCAGGTTTCCGCCGCCGAATTCATCCTCGAGGGCCTGCACGCGCATAAACGTATCGGCCGCAACGAGGAGCGAGTATTCACGGCCGGGGAAAAGCAACCTAAAGTCGTCGAAAAGACTTTCGAGCGCGAGGAACCGCACTATCGCCCAAGGAGACCGTTTAATTAGGTAGTCGCTAGTCGTTGTCATTGGTCGTTGGCCATTCGTTGTATGCGATTGTGCCAACGACAAACGACCAAGGACCAACGACAGTTCTCATGAAGCGCATTCGCTACAGCAAGTACGTTCCCGATCCCGCGGGTGACATGAGCCTGGAGGACCTGCTCAGCGCCCTGTCCGATTATCTGTTGCAGAGCGGATTCCAGAACTATCTCTACAACTACGATTCTGATGGAGAGCAAACTCTCGACGATCTGCGTCGCGCCATCGAACGCGCCCTCATGGAAAGCGATTTGCTCGATGAACAATTGCGCGAGCAGTTACAACAGATGCAGATGGACGGCACGCTGGATAAACTGATCGAGCAGTTGATCGAGCGCATGGAGCAAGAAGACTACATCACCGTCGATCAGCCGCACGATCCATCCAAGCAATCGGGCATTGGCGGAAAGGTGGGCCAGCCGCAGCAGCCGGCGAAGTTCGAGATCACCGACAAAAGCCTTGATTTTCTCGGATTCAAAACCCTTCGCGACTTGATGGGCTCGCTGGGGAAGTCGAGTTTTGGGCGCCACGACACCCGCGACCTGGCTACCGGCATCGAGACCAGCGGCGCTTCGAAGCGCTATGAATTCGGCGATACCCTCAATCTCGACATCACCGGCACGCTTTCGAGCGCCATCCAGCGGGAAGGCCTGAATCTGCCACTCAACATCGAGTACTCCGACCTGCAAGTGCACCAGTGCGAATACCAGTCATCGTGCGCAACCGTCATGATGCTGGATTGCTCGCACTCCATGATTTTGTACGGTGAGGACAGGTTCACGCCCGCGAAGAAAGTCGCCATGGCCCTGTCCCACCTGATCCGCACTCAGTATCCCGGCGATTCGTTGTCTCTCATCCTGTTCCATGACTCGGCGGAAGAAGTGCCGCTGTCGCAGCTTGCTCGCGTCAAAGTCGGACCGTATTACACCAACACCCGTGAGGGGCTGCGGCTGGCGCAGCGCCTGCTGCAGCGCCAGCGCAAAGACATGAAGCAGATCGTCATGATCACGGACGGCAAGCCTTCGGCCCTGACGCTGGAAGACGGCCGCATCTACAAAAATGCCTTCGGGCTCGATCCGCTGGTCGTCAGCCAGACGCTCGAGGAAGTTTCCAAGTGCAAGCGCGCCGGCATTCTGATCAACACTTTCATGTTAGCTTCCGATTATGGGCTCGTGCAATTCGTGCAGAAGGTCACGGAGATGTGCCGTGGCAAGGCCTACTTCACCACGCCCTACACCCTGGGCCAGTACTTGCTGATGGATTACATGTCACGGAAGACGAAGACGGTCCACTAGAGGCTCCTGTTGTTCCGAATCCGCTTCAGCAGTGAAGAATCTGCTGTCGGCGGAGAAATGCAGATTCCTCGCACGCCTTCGCCGCGTGCACGCGGCTGCAAGCGGCTCGGAATGACAAGTGGATGGGAAGCACTTGGTGCTCGAGAACAAAAGCTATCGCCAGGCCACGAACGATTTGGGCAATCCCAGGAAACGTTCGGTTCTGATCTGGCACCCTGGGAATAGCTGTTTCATCTCGCGTCGCGTAAGCAACCGCACTGAACTTCTTAGTTGGTTTGATTGTTCCTGGCTTGGTTTGGCTAGAACGCCGCGCAGTGTTAAGTAGCGGTGAACCCGGTACGAGAACCATTTCCTCGGAAGCCAATGTACGAACATTCCCAAAAAATGAAACTCTACCGGGAACCACCGATTCGGCGTCTGGCAATAGACGCGTCGCCCGACTCGCATCATTTCCTGCGCAAACTTTTGCTGGTCTTCGAATGGGCCTACGTGTTCGATAACGGAGTTGGAAAATGCCAAATCAAAGGAGTCGTCGGGCATATTCAAGGCCCGGCCGTCGCCGCGGACGTAGTCGAAGCGAAGGCCGGCGGTTTCCATATCTTCCATGTTTACTAGCGTCACCCGGGGGCACATTTCCACCGTCTGCCACATGCTCTCCCTGCCGCCGATATCAACCACAGTCCGGCAAGAGCCGAATTCCTCTACCAGCCATCGATGGCGTCGCGTGCGGAAGTACGACATGATTCGGCTTTGGATTCTTGAGACAAGCAGCAGAGCGCGCTTGTTCGCCGTGGGCGAGCTGTAGGCAGGATTGAATGGGATCACCGGCATGGCTACGTCCTCGCAACCTTAGTAGCATGCGGGATAGATCTGCCGATGTGACCGCCGAACCAAAGGCGAGCTACACCTGTGGACTAGCACCTGGAGTGGGAAAAGGCTGTGCAGGTCACTTCTGCTCAGCAGCCTTCACAGCCGATTCTGCTCCCTGGAATCCGATTTTGCTGTGGGTTCCGTCGCAGAACGGTTTGTTGACGGATCCGCCGCAGCGGCACAGAGAGAAAGCAGGCTTTCCCGTCAAATCGTATTTGTTGCCGTCCGCATCGACCAATTCGATCGATCCCTCCGGAGCCTCTACACGATAGGGGCCGTTCTTCCTGATAGTGATTCTGACGTCTGCCATGGTGCCTCCGGCTGATGAAATGTTGCTGCTCTGAAGATCAAAATAGCAGTTTTGCGGGAGGTCTGACGACGAGGGTTGGCGAAAAAGTATCAGGCTGCAGCGCGCTCTTCCGCCAACAGGCTGTGATACAGCTGCAGATAGTCGTCCATCATGCGCTTGGCGCTGAAGCGCTCGCGAGCGCGCTGGTAAGCGCGGGTGGCGTATCCGCGGCATAGATCTCGCTGATCGGTCAAAAGCTGGATCACCTCGGCGAGACTACTGGCATCATTAGTGCGGAAGTAGAGCGCATCGTCTCCCCAGATCTCGTGGAAGGAAGGAATATCGTTGGCGACGATAGCGCAGCGGGAGAGCGCGGCCTCCAATGCCGCCATCCCAAAGGGCTCATAGCGGGAAGTCGCGGCATAGATGGCAGCGCGGCTATAGAGCGTCCGCATCTGCGACTCAGTCTGAGGGCCCTTAAATGAGACACACACGCGATCGATGGCCAGCTTTACATCGGCCCGGATCGGCAGTTTCGGCGCCGAACTCGGCGGATCCGAACCCACAATGCAAACCGGAACCGGGTGAGAGTGCTGCGTCAGCAAGGAGACCTGCTTTCCGGCGTCCCAGAAGCGGCCGACGGCCAGCACGGACTCATCTTTGTTGGCGTAAGGATTGAAGAAGATCGGGTTGCGGCCGTTGGGAATAACGCTCTCGCGGCGGGGTTGTGTGTAGCATCCTCGAACCGTCTCCAGCATGCAGGCGGTTGGAGCCACCACCACACCTGCTCCACGCAAACCATGCGTCACCATGTCGCGGTACCAGCGCAGCCAGCGGCTCTCCGGCGGCTCACATCCGTGCACCGCCTTCCACCAGCTGATCCAATCGCCATGCGCGACGACTATTCGTGGGACAGCCGCCGGCAGCCCGCCATAGCACATCTGGTTTAGGTGCAGCAGGTCTGGCTTCAGTTCCTTGATCAGGGCGGTGAGATAGGCGGAGGAATCCGCCAGATCCAATTCGCCTTCCTGCATCCAGTCCAGGCGGAAGGCCGTAGGAATGTACTCCAGCCCGTGCAGCGGCTCCATCCAGGAAATCTGCTGCGGTAGAGGCACTTCCCCAAAACTCACCAGGGTCACACGGAGACCGCGGCTGACCAGTCCCGTAACCAGTTCGCGAGTGTAGGTCCAGACCCCACTGAGGGTGTCAGTTGTAACCAGAACGTGCACACAATCCCCGAGAGAGGTTCCGCCAAAGGCGGAGAAAAATACGAACTCCTGCGCTGAGATTGTACGGGGAAACCGATCCCGGTTGAAGGGGCTTTTTCGCCTCTAAACGCGAGAAGTGTTGCAAGGTCTTGCACATAGTGGCTATCGCTATGTGGGACGAGGACTTGGGTTCGCAAATCGAGGCAGACCGCCCTTGCTCGAACTGAGTTTATTCAGCCGCACAAAACTTTCCGCGCATTTCCAGGGCTAGATCATACACGGCTCGCAGTTTGGACTCGGCTTCGCCGGGGAGGTCGGGGGCGCGTAGGGCCATCTCACAGGAGAGCAACATGGCGGTGACGCTCCCTTTGAGTTCGTTGCGCAGGGCCAGCTGAGCGGCGTCTCGTGCCACTGCTTCTTCGCGTTTCCGGCGTTGCAGGGCGACGTGGAGTTCTTTGACGACCCTCTGGGGCCCGCAGATCGCAAAGTTGAGATAGACAGGGATTGCAGCGCCTAGGTGCCCCAACGCGGCGTCGCTTTCGTCTGCCTCGGTATCAAGCAGAGCCTGGTCGAACACCACGGCGGAATACTCCTGCGCCCGCAGGAGCACGAGGGCTTGGCGGAATGAGGCGGCGACGTGGACCGGTTCCGAGGCTTCCCTCATAAGGGCGCGGACGGAGTCTTGCACTTTGACGTAAGGGCTTATCAGCAGAATCATGCCGCTTTGGGCTGCAAGCCGACCGCCAGAGCCGCGCCCTTGAAAAGACAAGACTTTGCGGCTCTGTCGTACCCAGAACTCCCAAGGTGGGAATGACCCGGTTCCTGATTCGGTCTACAGTTGGGAACCGTACTCCTTCAACTTGCGGTACAGGGTCGTCTTGCCGATGCCGAGGAGACGAGCCGCGAGCAGTTTGTCTCCGTTGAGCTGGGCGATGGTGCTGAGAATTGTTTGCTTTTCGAGTTCAGCCATGGGCAGAATCTTTGCTCCGGAGTCTCCGTTCGTGGGAACACTGCTCGACCCGTATACGCCGCTGGGAAGGTCCATGACGCGGATAAGCGGCCCAGTGGTGAGGGCACATGCCCGTTCCAGGCAATTCTCCAGTTCGCGGACGTTGCCCGGCCAGTCGTAGCTCAGCATCCCTTTCATGGCCTCATCGCTGATGGTCCTCGCCATGCCGGACTCTCGCGCGTGCCGCTCCAGGAAATGCGCAACCAGCAACGGAATATCCTGGCGCCGCTCCCGCAAGGGAGGAATTCGCAGGGTCAGGACGTTGAGCCGGAAATACAAGTCTCGCCGGAACGTTCCCTGTGCTACCGCCTGCTCCAGATCGCGGTTGGTAGCGGCCAGAATGCGTACATTGATGGATGTCCGCTTGGTGCTGCCCACTGGCCGGATTTCCTTTTCCTGAATGGCGCGCAGGAGTTTGGCTTGCAGATCAACCGGCAGCTCGCCTACTTCATCAAGAAACACGGTGCCGCCTTCAGCGATGGCCAACAACCCGTCTTTGGACTGGACAGCTCCCGTGAAAGCGCCCTTGACGTAACCGAACAGTTCACTCTCGATCAGGGTAGGTACCAACGATCCGCAGTCCACGGGAATGAACGGTTTGTCGCGATAAGCGCCAGAAAAGTGGATGGACCGGGCCACCAGCTCCTTGCCGGTGCCGCTTTCACCCAGGATCAGTACCGGATGATTGCTTTGCGCGGCCTTGGCGATGATCCGGTACAGCTTCTCCATTTCGGGAGAGTGCCCCACAATACTGCCGAAACCTTGTCTGGACTTGACCTTCTCTCGCAGGATGCGATTCTCCGATTGAAGTTTGAGGTGGGCGGCGATACGCTCCAGCAATAGCTTCAACTCGTCAATGCCAAAGGGCTTGGTCATGTAGTCGTAAGCACCGTTCTTCATGGCTTGGACTGCGGAATGCACAGTGGCATAGCCGGTCACCACAATCACCACCGCATCGGGCCGCCGCGCTTTGATCTGACGCAGGGCTTCCAGACCTCCAGCACCGGGCAGTTTCAAGTCGAGGAGGACGACATCGATCGCCTGCGGGTCGAGCATGCGGTAGGCCTGCTCGGCGGAGTCAGCCATGCTGGTGCTGAACCCCAGCGACTGCGCGACCTCGCGGCAGACCTCGCGGATGGCGCGTTCGTCATCGACGATCAGGAGATTCAGGAAATTGGCGCCTTCGATCTGGCGCGTGGTTGGGGTGTGCGTCACCGATTCCATGGTGCTCATATCTGGCTCCCTTGCGTTTCATAGATTGCTGCTACTGCATCGGCGGAGTCGATCGCCGGAAGACGAACCACCATTCGTGTTCCCTTTCCTGGTGCGGACTGAACTTTGATGGAGCCCCCGCGCGAGCTGACAATGTTGTGGACTGTGTGCAGTCCAAGCCCGGTCCCGTGGCTTTTGGTCGTAAAGAACGGTTGGAAGAGGTGCGCGCAGGTCTTGGCATCCATGCCCCTCCCGTTGTCGGCGATAACCAATTCAACCGCCGATGAAGGCTTGGACGACCTGGAGGCGTTTCGCGTCTGTACGGCGATGTGTCCGCCGTCGGGCATAGCATCGCGGGCATTCAACACCAGATTCAGGACGACCTGCTGCGCTTGTGTACGATCCAATGGGACGAGAGCCAGATCGCCAGCGAGTTCGGTGGCCAGCTCGATGTTTTCGCCCGCCAGGCGTCCGAGCAAATCTTTCATTTCCTCAATGACTTGGTTCCAGGATTGGACGCCAGATGGATCTCGGTGCTGCCTAACCGTGTTCAGTAGCTGTTGAATGAGATCCGCGCCGTGGCCGCTTACACGACGGATCTCTTCGGCGTGTTGCCGCAGGCGAGGATGATCGGCAAGTCCAGAGATCAGCAGCTCGGCATAAAGAACAACTCCGGTGATGAGACTGTTAAAATCGTGGGCTACACTGCTGACCGCGCGGCCCAAGGTCTCCATCCTTTGTGATTCCTTCTGCTTGCCTCCCAGTTCATTTGCCGTGCCTGTGTCGCGGACGTTGACCACCAGACGATCGCTGCCTTGGAACGAAAAAACAGCGCAGGAGGCCTGGAAGCAACGCACCGTTCCATCCGGCAAGCCACTGGAAAATTGGCCTTGGGGAAAGCTTACGAGTTGGGCCGCTCGCATGCCTCTTTCCAGCTTCTGCTCCGGGACTGGGCTGCTGTGCGGAATGAACTCCGAGAGGCTTCGACCGTGAAGATGCGGCCCGTGGCTGTACCCGAAAACGGCGGCAAAGGCTTGATTGGCATACACGATGCGGCCTTGCTCTACCACCGCAAGACTCTCACTGGAAGCGTCGACGGCTGCTCTGACCAGCGCGGCATCGATTGTGCCATGGACCTGATTTCCAATAGGAATGTTGACGGACATCTTTGAGCTCACGACCTGTTTCCGGAAAGCAAATCGTTGTTGGCTCCCGGATCGGGAAGAACTTTCAAAACGATTCTTCTGCGCTCCCCATTTGGGAAGTCTAGTTATGTGCGGTTGGACTGCTAAGGTTAGTAGTCACCTGAAAGAGTGACGCACAAACTGCCGAATCTTGTTGAAAACTACAGGAAGGGAAACAGACTTGCGGCTTTCAAGTCCTTGTCAACCTTGAATCAGGAGCGTGTGGGCAAGGCGGAAGGTGAGTCTGTGCTGGGGAAGAAATTGCACATCCCGCCTACCGCTTTCGTTGCGCGGTGCTTTGCCGTCTGCAGCAGAATCGTTAGCGTCTGCTCCTGAGCGAGCCTTTAGAAAAATACTGGCCACTTGAATGGGGAGTGCTTGCCCGCCTACGGAAAGGGAAGACAACGTCAACCGTAGATAGCCGGGATCCTCGCTGCTGACCGATGGCATGGCGGCAAGGATCCGTCCGGTTATTGGCGCTCCTTTAGGCGCCAGGATTTGACCGTGAACTGCGATTGGTTCGTCCAGGACAGCCTCGAACTCGTCCCCGTCATGCGACGACGCACTCGACAATCGGGTGCGGAGACGGACAATGAGCAGAGTTCCAGAGGGAATATCTCTCGTAACCAGCGGTCCGGTGGGGGACCAACCACCCTTGGCAGAAACACCTTGAAATGGAGGAGATATTGGGGCTTCGGGAGAGTTTTGGAAAGTGAACTGTCCCGTGCAGCCCGCCAGGCCCAAACCGGAGACCAGCAATGTCAGGGCCAGAGTTCTCCTCTGGAATTGCATAGGAGAAATCCTCCTTGCTCGCACCCATCCTGGACAAGTCGCAAGAACGGTTCCAATCTCCGGGTTCAAAGAATCAGAGACTTGGCGTATAGAACTTGGTCTCGTCGTGTACTTTCTGCGATGGGAACAGGGCGGAAACTGCTAGGGGAACCAACGGATGTCTGTATCGAGATTATGGCTTCCACGGGCTGGGTGGCTCATCGCCCTGGATCAGCACCCATGTGGTGAGCGCGCCTACGCCGATCACTCCACTCCAGACGGCGAACGGCGAGTTTAGAAGCCCCCCCCGGCCTCCGACCGGGGCGGCGGCTCCCCTTCTCCTGCGCCTCTTATCTTGGTCGGGATTGGGATTCTCCTCGACAGTGGTCTGCTGACCCTGCGCAACAGTAGTTGTGCCCGACTGCCCGCTGACACTCACATCACCCTTACGGGCAATGATTCGCACTGCGCCATCGACGTCAGCCACTTCAAACTGGGTCAGGCCAGCGCTCGCAGGCGTGACGGTCACCAGCCCCGCACGGATAGTCATCCCTTTCGAGGTCGCCACTACGAGCGCGCCGTGCTCCAGAAGAACTCCCTTGTCTTCCAACTTGACCAGAGAATCAGTGGAGAGAAGAACGTTTGACCCCGGGGCGTTGATCGTGGCCGCAGAATCCTGTTGCGTCTGTACCATGTCTCCAGGAAAAAGTGCGGATGAATGGGGGGCTGCGCCTCCATTCAGCCAAGCTGTTCCCTTCACATACAGCATCGCCGTTGCTCCCGTATCGCTAGCCGCCAACGACACAGGCAGCGCGGCGAGAATCAACCCGCAAAGAAGGTTCCGGACCATTGACCCATCCTTAAAAACCCACTATGAAAGTGACTATGCTCGGCATCTTAGCGCGGGTAACCATAAGCGTCAATTAACTTCTGGATTCTCCCCACACACAAGGCCATGAGTCGGCAGTGGAATTGCTAGCGCCAACGCTCGAACAGTTCCCACCAGAGCAAGCGTACCCACTCGTCAAAATTCACCTTGGCCCACTCCCGATGCGTCCACCACAGCGCGCCGAACTCACGAGGGTCGTATGCCGCGGCAACACTAAATTCGTAGCCGGGTACACGCTTGCTGAAAATGCTTAACGCCCGCCGGGTGTGATAGTCCGACGTCACCAGCAAAACACGGTGGCCACCCTGGGTTCGCAGGCAGCGCTCGGCGTCTTTAGTCTCATCGTTGGTCGATAGCCCCGCAATCGGACAAATCATGACCAGGCTGGCTTGGGGAAGGCCGTCGACATACTTCTGGGCGAGTTCAGTCTGCGACCACTGGTAGATGCGGGCCGCGGCGGGCACGTCCAGAATCAGCTTGCTGCCGTAGCCCTGACTCAGGAGCTCAAGTCCGCGTGCCGACCGGTGTTCGGTTTCCCCGGCAAGCACGAGGATGACGTCGGCCTTCTGCGGATCGTTGATTACTAGGAACCACGCCGAACCCGCGGCCAGAAACACGAGCAGGATAAGGACAACAAGAAGGAACTTTCGCATTGGTCGTCTAGAGATTACACCCTGAACAATCCGGGTGACCGAGGTAACAGGATTCAGGCCCCGGGTGCTGATTTGGCCGGAGGAGCACCCACGCACCACATGCTAGAATTTGCTTGCAGGATACGAATCGCACACATGACGACACCATCGGTTTCCACGTCACTTTTTGTCGAGTTGAAGAACAAAATTGAGGCCCGCCAAGCGCGAGTAGCGGTCATCGGCTTGGGCTATGTCGGACTGCCGCTGGCGCTGCTTTATACCGAACAGAAGTTTCCCGTGACCGGGTTTGATATCGACGAAAAAAAGATATCAACGCTTACCAACGGCGGTTCGTACATCTTCCGCATCGAGGCAGCCGAGATCAAGGCGGCGCGCGCGCAGGAATTTGAGGCTACGTCCGACTATTCTCGCCTGACGCAAATGGATGCCATCATCATTTGCGTTCCGACCCCGCTGAACGAGTATCACGAACCAGATTTGAGCTATATCACGAATACAGCGCACGCGATTGCCCCCAACCTGCGTGCGGGCCAGTTGGTGGTTCTAGAAAGCACGACCTATCCAGGTACCACCGAGGAAGTGCTCATACCTATTCTGGAAAAGGAGAACAAGCATGCCTTGAAGGCCGTCCGGGGTGACGACGGAAATGGGATGGAAATCTACGTCGCCTTCTCTCCCGAACGCGAAGATCCAGGCAACCAAACAGTTGCGCGACGGGACATTCCGAAGGTAGTAGGCGGGCTAAATCGGCAGGCTTCCGATCTAGCAGCCGCGCTATACGGGTCGATTTTCAAGCGGGTCGTGCGTGTCTCCTCCCCTGCTGCCGCAGAAATGACCAAGCTGCTGGAGAATATTTATCGCTGCGTGAATATCGCTCTGGTGAACGAGCTCAAGCTCCTGTCATTGCGTATGGGCCTCGATATCTGGGAAATCATCGAAGCTGCTGCGACCAAGCCTTTTGGCTTCCAGGCCTTCTATCCCGGCCCCGGGTTGGGAGGCCATTGCATTCCGGTTGATCCCTTCTACCTTTCATGGAAAGCGAAAGAATACGACTTCCGCACCCGTTTTATTGAACTGGCGGGCGAGGTAAACGTGGGCATGCCCTACCACGTAATCGCGTCTGTTGCAGGAGCGCTGAATAAACTGCAGAAATCCTTGAACGGCTCTCGTCTTTTGGTGCTCGGCGTTGCCTATAAGAAAGACATCGACGATCTGCGGGAGTCACCAGCGCTGACTATCATCGAACTGCTGCAGAAAGAAGGCGCCCACGTCAGCTACCACGATCCCTACTTCCCGCACGTTGGGAAAGGACGGAAGTACGACTTGCGCATGGATCGGG
>Ga0335070_10000944_pt1 | contig 33426 bp, 32 predicted proteins | sample Lox_Sample_13_FD_206722 | JGI IMG/M metagenome (GOLD analysis project Ga0335070, IMG submission 206722) | Soil microbial communities from Loxahatchee National Wildlife Refuge, Florida, United States - Lox_Sample_1.3 | ecosystem: Environmental > Terrestrial > Soil > Wetlands | place: USA... | reverse complement strand
CGCCCAGCTCTCGTACTGGGCGGCAAGGATGAGGAAGACCATCACCATCGCGAAGACGAAGACGATGCCGGCCGTGCCCTCGGCCCGCTTCTCCTGGAAGGAGACGTTCGACCACTGGTAGCCCATCTCCTTGGGCAGGACCTCGGCCGCCGTCTCCTCGAGGGCCTTCATGGCCTGCGCCGAGCTGTAGCCGAGCGCCGGGATCCCCGTCACCTCGGCGGCTCGGTAGAGGTTGAAGCGGTTCGTGAACTCCGGCCCGGAGGTCGGCCGCGTCGTCATGAGCGTGTCGAGCGGGATCATGTTGCCGTCGGGGCCGCGGACGTAGAAGAGCCCGAGGTCCTTCACCGAGCGCCGGTACTCGGGCTCGGCCTGGAGGAAGACCTTGTAGACGCGCCCGAACCGGTTGAAGTCGTTGATGTAGTTGCCGCCGAGGTAGCTGCCCATCGTCGAGAGCACGTCCGTCAAGGGCACCCCGACCTTGAGCACCTTGTCGGTGTCCACGTCGGCGAAGACCTGCGGAACCGCCGCGCGGAACACGCTGCTCGCGCGACCGATCTCCGGGCGCTTGCGCGCCGCGGCGAGGAACTTGTCGAGGTTCTCGGCGAGGAGCTCGGGGGTCCCGCCGCTCCGGTCCTGCAGCATGAAGGAGAAGCCCGATCCGGTGCCGAGGCCCGGGATCGGAGGAGGTCCGAAGGCGAAGACCGTCGCCTCGGGGAGCTGGCGCGCGAACTGGACGTTCAGGGCCTGCATGACCTCGAAGACGCGCTGCGCCGCCTCCTTCCGGTCGTGCCAGGGCTTCATCGAGACGAAGAAGAAGCCGGTGTTGGAGGCGTACGCCCCCGACAGCATGCTGTAGCCGGTGATGGTCGTGGCGTACTCGACGGTGGGGTCCCCCGCGAGGATCTCCTCGACCCTCCGGCAGACGGCGTCGGTCCGTTCCAGGGACGAGGCGTCCGGCAGCTGCACCGCCACCATGAAGTAGCCGTTGTCCTCGTCGGGGATGAAGCCGCTCGGGATGCGGGTGGCGACGACCACCGCGAGCGCCGAGACGACGCCGACGAGGATCGCGCTTCGGACGAGCTTGCGGACGAGGATCGAGGTGAGGGAGAGGTACCCGCCGGTGAACCGATCGAAGACCCGGTTGAACCAGTCGTAGAACGGCTGCAGGAACGACCGCTTCCCGCCCTTGGGCTTGAGCAGGAGCGCCGAGAGCGCCGGCGACAGCGAGAGCGCGTTCATCGCCGAGAAGAGCACCGACACGGCGATGGTGATCGCGAACTGCTGGTACAGCTGGCCGGAGATGCCGGAGATGAAGGCCACCGGGATGAAGACCGCGGCCAGGACGAGCGCGATGGCGACGACCGGACCGGAGACCTCCTTCATCGCTTGAGCGGTCGCGTCCTTCGGCGACATCCCGTGCTCGATGTGGTGCATCACCGCCTCGACGACCACGATGGCGTCGTCCACCACGATGCCGATGGCGAGCACCAGGCCGAGCAAGGAAAGCGTGTTCACCGAGAAGCCGAGCAGCGGAAAGATCACGAAGGTGCCGATGAGGGAGACCGGCACGGTCAGCAGCGGGATGAGGGTCGCGCGCCAGTTCTGCAGGAACACGAAGACCACGAGGATGACGAGGACCACGGCCTCGAAGAGGGTGTGGACGATCTCGTTGATGCCCTCGCTGATGGCGAGCGTCGTGTCGAGCGTGATCTCGTGCTTCACGCCCGGAGGGAAGCGGGCCGAGAGTTCGTCGGCGGTCTTCCGCACCGCGGTGGCGACGGCGAGCGCGTTCGAGCCCGGCGCCTGGTATACGGCGATCACCGCCGCGGGCTTGCCGTTCAGCCGTCCCTGCGAGTTGTACAGCACCGAGCCGAGGTCGATCCGGGCCACGTCCTTCAGCCGGACCTGCGAGCCGTCGGGGTTCGAGCGAACGACGATGTTCCCGAACTCCTCGGCGTCGAGCAGCCGGCCCTTCGTGCGGACGGCGTAGGTGTACTCGGTGCCCTTCGGGGCGGGCGGGCCGCCGATCTGGCCGGCCGGGAGGAGCACGTTCTGCTGCTTCACCGCGTTCGAGAGGTCGGCGACGGTGAGCCCGAGCGTCTTCAGGCGATCCGGGCGCACCCAGATCCGCATCGCGTAGTCGGAGCCGCCGAAGAGCACCACGTCGCCGACGCCGCGGATCCGCTTCAGCTGGTCGTTGATGTTGATGGCGGCGTAGTTGGAGAGGAAGTTGTTGTCGAACGCCCCGGAGGGCGACGTGAGGGTCACCAGGATGAGCGGGAAGTTCAGCGACTTCTTGACGGTGACGCCGTACGTCTTCACATCCTGCGGCAGGCTCGCCATCGCCTGCGAGACGCGGTTCTGGACGAGCACGTTCGACATGTCGAGGTTCGACCCGACCTCGAACGACACCTGGAGGTTGTAGGTGCCGTCGTTCGCGTTCGTCGACTTCATGTAGATCATGTTGTCGACGCCGTTCACCTGTTGCTCGATGGGGGCGGCGACGGACGACTCGACGTCGAGCGCGCTCGCGCCCGTGTACGTGGTCGTCACCTGGATGAGTGGCGGGGTGATGTCCGGGTACTGGGCGACCGGAAGGCGCGTGATCGACACCGCGCCGACGATCACCGTGACGATGGAGATCACCATCGCCACGATGGGGCGGCGAATGAAGAACTGGCCCATGGATCACTTCTCCGCTGGCGCGCCGGCCGGGGCCGAGGTGCCAGGAGGGGGCGCGGCCGGAGCCGCGGTGGGGTTCACCACCACCCCGTCCCGGAGGCGCTGGAAGCCCTCGACGACGACGCGGTCGCCCGGCTTCAGGCCGTCCTCGATGATCCAGCTCGTGCCGACCTTCGCGCCCGGCTTCACCTTCCGCGTCTCCACCTTGTTGCCCTCGCCGACCACGAGCACCGTGTAGGTGCCCTGCAGCTCCTGCACGGCGCGCTGCGGAACGAGGAGCGCCCCCTTCACCACCTCCGACTGGGCGATGAGCTTGCCGTACAGGCCGGGCCGGAGCGTCTTCTGGGGGTTCGGGAACGCCAGGTCCACGCGCAGCGTGCCGGTCGTCGGGTCAACGGCGCGATCGACGAAGATGATCTTCCCCGGGTAGGGGTGCACGGTCCCGTCGGAGAGAACGAGGCGCGGGGGAGCCGTCGACGCCTCCCGCTTGCCCTCGGCGGTGGCCTTGGTGAACCGAAGGTACTCCGCCTCGGGGATGGCGACGCTCACCCGGATGGGGTCGATGGAGGAGACCGTCGTGAGCACCGTGGGGATTCCCTTGCCGACGAGGTCGCCGACCTTCTTCTCGGCATGCCCGGCGATCCCGACGATCGGCGAGTACATGCGGCTGTACGAGAGGTCGAGCCGAGCCCGCTCCAGATTGGCGTTCGCCGCCTCGACCTGCGCCTTGGCCGAGCGGTTCGCGGCCACCGCGTTGTCGAGCTCCGCCTGGCTGATGGCGCGCTCCGCCGCGAGTGGCGTGTAGCGCTTCACGTCCATGTCCGTCTTCGCGAGCTGGGACTCGGCCCGGGCGAGCGCCGCCCGGGCCTCCGCGAGCGCCGCCCGGTACTGCTGATCGTCGATCGTGAACAGGAGCTGACCCTTCTTCACCTCCGAGCCCTCGGCGTAATCGATGGACGCCAAGTAACCCTCGACGCGCGCCCGGATCTCCACGTCCTCGTAGCCCCGGATCTGCGCGACGAGTTCGTAGTCGATCGGGGTGTCCCGCTGGCCGACCTGGACCACGGGGATGTCCGGAGGGGGGGGTGCCTTCGGTGCCTCCTCCTTGGCGCACGCTGCGGCGAAGGCGGCGATCGCGACGGCCAGGAAGGCGCGTCGGTGCGGGGCGGCGGGAAGGGGCATTGCGGTTCCCTCGATGAAAGCGAGGCGGCGACCATAGCCCGCCCTCCATCTCACCGGTCATCCCCATATGGGTCTGGGACCCGGCGTCAATGCGGCGCCCGCCGGCGCTCGCGCGCGTGGCCGCCCACGTGTCGCGGCGAGCGCCGGGCGATTTCGCCCCGAAGGCGCCGGCCCGAACGCCCCATCCGCTTGCGCGGCGTCAGATCGGCCCACCCCGGTCACCGGTGTCGGGCCGACGCCCACCGGAAGGCGTTGACACCGCCAGGGGGGCTCTGCTACCGCTTCGGCCCGAGCCGGTGCCAGCGCGGCCCTGGGCCCCGTGGCCCCCCTCTTGCACTTGCTCCGTACAGATTCGAACCATGCGCCCTGTTCCAGACAGCAGGCAGTACACCGTCATTGTGGTGAGCGATCACTCGCAGGCGGTGCGCAAGTTCCGCCTGCCGCGCCGGTACGTCAGCCGGGGCGTGTGGGTGGGTGGGGCTGCGGCGCTCGTCGCCCTCCTCACCCTGGGCCACTACCTGTCGCTCCTCTCCTCCTCCGCGGAAAACAGGGTGTTGCGCGAGGAGAACGCCCAGCTGCGGTCGCAGATCCTGCTCGTGCAGGAGAAGGTCGCCCACGTCCAGTCGACGCTGGACCGCGTCGAGCGCTTCGATGCGAAGCTCCGCACGGCCGTGACCCAGCTGCAGGACCCCGAGCGCAAGCTGGCGATCGGGCCGGTCGGCCCCTCCGACGCCGACGCCGCCAGCCCCTCGCTCGCGCCGGCCGCCCAGGAGAACCTCTCCGCGCTCCCGGGGCGCCTCCACGCCCTCGAGAACGAGGCGTCGCGCCAGGAGGCAAGCCTGCGCGAGCTGCAGGAGTACTTCGACGACCAGAAGTCGCTCCTCGCCTCGACGCCGTCCATCTGGCCGACGCAGGGATGGGTCACGAGCGACTTCGGGGTGCGGCTCGACCCCTACAGCGCCGAGCGGACCATGCACCAGGGGCTCGATATCGCGACGCCCCACGGCCAGAGCGTCATGTCGCCGTCCGACGGGACCGTGGTCTTCGCCGGCACGGAGGGCGGGTACGGCAAGGTGCTCGTCATCGACCACGGCTACGGCGTGAAGACCCGCTACGGCCACCTCTCCGAGATCCTCGTCCGCCTCGGGGAGCGGATCGTTCGCGGCCAGAAGGTCGCCGCGGTCGGGAACACCGGACGGTCCACCGGGCCTCACCTGCACTACGAGGTCCGCGTGAACGGAATCCCGGAGAACCCCCGGAAGTTCGTCCTCGAGTAGCGGTGCGCCGAAGCCACGGGAGCCCCGCGCCCCGGGTTTGCTTTTGGCTGGTGCGGCGTTAGCTCACCATGTAGCCTCCTGACGCCTGCCGCCGCGGGCCATGGCGCCGTGGCCGCGGGCTTCTTTTTCGCGGGGAGGCCGGGGCCGTCGCTGCGAGGGAAAGATGCTGAACTGGGTACTCCGCAAGGTCGTCGGCACGAAGAACGAGCGCGAGCTCAAGCGCATGCGGCCGCTCGCCGTCCGGATGAACGAGCTCGAGCCGCGCATGAAGGCGCTCGGAGCGGACGACATGGTCCGCCTGACCGCCGAGTGGAAGGAGCAGGTCCAGAAGGGGCGTCCCCTCGAGGACGTGATGCCGGAGGCGTTCGCGCTCGTCCGGGAGGCGGGCGTGCGGGCCCTCGGGATGCGCCACTTCGACGTCCAGCTCATCGGCGGCATGGTGCTCCACGAGGGGAAGATCGCGGAAATGAAGACGGGGGAGGGCAAGACCCTCGTCGCCACGCTCCCCTGCTACCTGAACGCGCTCGCGGGCCGCGGGGTGCACGTGGTCACCGTGAACGACTACCTGGCGCGCCGCGACGCGGAGTGGATGGGGAGGCTCTACCGGGCGCTCGGGATGCGAACGGGCGTCATCGTGCACGGACTCACCGACCGGGAGCGGCAGGACGCCTACGGCGCGGACATCACCTACGGGCAGAACAACGAGTTCGGATTCGACTACCTGCGCGACAACATGAAGTTCCGGCTCCAGGACTACGTCCAGCGCGAGCTGAACTACGCGATCGTCGACGAGGTCGACTCGATCCTCATCGACGAGGCGCGCACGCCGCTCATCATCTCGGGCCCCAGCGACGATTCGAGCGAGAAGTACTACCAGGTGAACCGCGTCATCCCGGCCATGATGCGCGACGTCGACTTCACGGTGGACGAGAAGGCCAAGACGGTCGTGATGACCGACGCCGGCGTGGAGAAGATGGAGCAGAAGCTCGGGATCCGGAACCTGTACGACCCCGAGCAGATCGAGTGGCTCCACCACGTCGAGCAGGCGCTGCGCGCCCACCACCTGTACCGCAGTGGCGTCGAGTACGTGGTGAAGGAGGGCGAGGTCGTCATCGTCGACGAGTTCACCGGCCGCCTCATGCCGGGTCGCCGCTGGTCCGACGGCCTGCACCAGGCCGTCGAGGCCAAGGAGGGGGTGAAGATCGAGGCGGAGAATCAGACGCTCGCCACCATCTCCTTCCAGAACTACTTCCGCATGTACTCCAAGCTCGCCGGCATGACCGGCACCGCCGAGACCGAGGCGGAGGAGTTCGCGAAGATCTACGACCTCGACGTCGTGGTGGTGCCCACGAACAGGCACATGGTCCGCAAGGACGCCGAGGACGTCGTCTACAAGACGGAGCGGGAGAAATTCACCGCCCTTTGCGACGAGATCGCCCAGCGGCACCAGGCCGGCCAGCCCATCCTCGTCGGGACGGTCTCGGTCGCGAAGAGCGAGGTGGTCTCCTCGCTCCTCAAGAAGCGCGGCATCGCCCACAACGTCCTGAACGCCAAGAACCACGAGCGCGAGGCGGAGATCGTCGCGCAGGCGGGCCGCAAGGGCGCGGTGACCATCTCGACCAACATGGCCGGGCGCGGAACCGACATCCTGCTCGGCGGGAACCCCGAGATGATGGCGAAGCACGAGGTCGGCCCGGAGCCGGACGCTCCCATGGAGGGCGAGCAGGAGGAGGAGTTCGCCGCCCGCAAGAGCGCCTGGGCGAAGCGCCTCGAGGAGCGCACCGCGGCGCTTCGGGCGCAGACGGCCAAGGAGCACGAGGAGGTGGTGGCCAAGGGTGGCCTCCACATCGTCGGCACCGAGCGGCACGAGTCGCGGCGCATCGACAACCAGCTGCGCGGCCGCGCCGGTCGCCAAGGCGACCCCGGCTCGTCCATCTTCTTCCTCTCCCTCGAGGACGACCTGATGCGCATCTTCGGGTCGGAGCGCATCTCCGGGATGATGGAGAAGCTGGGGATGAAGGAGGGCGAGCAGATCGAGCACCGCTGGCTCACCAAGGCCATCGAGAACGCCCAGAAAAAGGTCGAGGCGCACAACTTCGACATCCGCAAGAACCTCCTCGAGTACGACGACGTGATGAACCAGCAGCGGCGGTCGACCTACCGCCTCCGCCGGATGGTGCTGGGGTTCGGGGCGGGCGTCCCGGTCGTCGAGTACGACGAGGACGCCAAGACCCGGAAGAAGACGAGGCTCGAGAAGGTCTGGACCTGGGAGGACGCCCGCGAGCACCTCCTCGACGTCTACGAGGACCTCATCCGGGAGATGGTCGCGGACTGCTGCCCCGAGCAGCGAAAGAACTGGGACCTCGAGGCCCTGGCGCTGCGCGTCCGGGAGCAGTTCAACGTCGACATGAAGTTCTCGGACCCGAGTTTCTCCCGGGTCACCGAGGCCCGTGCGGCCCTCGAGGAGCAGATCTTCCGGGTCGTGGACAAGGCCTACCGCCAGAAGGAAGAGCTGTTCGGCGTCGATACCGAGGGTGTACCGCTGTTGCGGCGCTACGAGCAGTACCTGTACCTCCAGGCGATCGATGCCCTCTGGAAGGACCACCTCCTGCAGATGGATCACCTGCGCCAGGGGATCGGCCTGCGCGGCTACGGGCAGCGCGATCCCAAGCAGGAGTACAAGAAGGAAGGCTACGAGATGTTCCTGCGCATGACCTGGAACGTTCGCTCCAGCGTCGCCGGGAACGTCGTGCGCCTCGTCCCGGCTCGCCAGGAGACCGCCGAGGAGATCGAGCAGAAGCGGCTCGCGCTCGGGAGGCGGCAGCGCGTCGTGGAGAGCCACGCGGCGGCGGGCTCGGGCGACGGCGAGAAGCCGAAACAGGAGACCGTCGTGCGCTCACAGCCGAAGATCGGGCGCAACGACCCCTGCCCCTGCGGCTCGGGGAAGAAGTACAAGAAATGCCACGGGGCGACCGAGGCCGCCGCCTAGGCGCCGCTCCGGCCCGCGGCCGTCCCCCTACGGGCCTTCCTGATCGCGCGGGACCGCATGGCGCGAGTCGGGCGGCAGGTTCAGCAGCTCCTCCGGGCACAGCTCGCAGACGAAGTCGATGACATCCCGCGCCGAGACCATCCCCTTCGGGACGCCGCGCTCGTCGACCACGGGGACGTGGCGGAAGCGGCTCACCGACATCTTGTTCACCGCGTAGGCCACGCTGTCCTTTGCCCGCAGGCTCTCCGGGTCCTTCGTCATGAACTTCTTGACGGGCTGCTTGGCGACGCCGCGCGCGGTCAGGGCGCGCTTCATGAAGTCGCGCTCCGTGAAGATCCCGATGAGCTTCTTCGGCTTCTTCCTGTCGACGATCAGCACGGCGGACACGTCCTTCTTCAGCATGAGCTCGACGGCCTTCCCGACCGTCGTGTCCGGGCCGACCGAGACGGCCTGGGACTCCCGCTTGAGCTCCCCGATGACCGTCTGCAGGAGCTGCCGGCCGACGTCGGCGTGGCGGCCGACCTCGAGCTCGCCTTCGTCGCCTTCCATCGCTTCGACCACGTTGCTAGCGGGCACATCGATCATGGGGGCTCCCTCCTCTGGCGCCGTGCGTGGGGCCTCGACATTCATTCCGCGCCCGCCCGCCTCGTGCGGCAACGCCCCGGAGGGGTAGGTCTTGCGCACTCCGGTTCCCTTTGACCTGGATCGGGTCGTCCGCAGTCACGGCTGGTACGACCTGCCGCCCTGGGACTGGGACGCCCGGCGCGGGGTGCTCGCGCGTCCCCTGCTGCTCTCGGGTGGCAGGGTGGTGCGCGCCGAGGTCGCGGCCGCCTCGGGGGGTCTCGCCCTGCGCGTCGTCGCCAACGGGCGCCCGAACGGCGCGGAGGTCGCGGAGGCCCGCTCCAAGATGCGGGCGTGCCTGTCCCTCGACGAGGACCTGGAGCCCTTCCGGGCGCTCGTCGAGGAGCTCGCTTCCCGGCCAGAGGCCCCGGCGCTCCGGCGCGCGCTGACCCGGGGAGCGGGGCGGCTGCTGCGGTCCCCCACGGTGTTCGAGGACGCGGTGAAGACGCTCTGCACGACGAACTGCTCCTGGGGGCTCACCCGCGCCATGGTGGGCAACCTCGTCGCCGCGCTGGGGCGAGCCGGCCCGGGCGGGTCCCGGACGTTCCCAAGCGCCGAGGAGATGGCCGGGCTCCCCGAGCGCTTCTACCGGGAGCGCATGCGGGCGGGTTACCGGGCGCCGTTCCTGCGCGCGCTTGCCCGCGGGGCGGCGTCTGGCGCCCTGGACATCGAGAGCTGGAGGAGCCCGTCGATCGCCACCGAAGAGCTCGCAGATCGGATCCGCTCGCTCCCGGGGTTCGGCCCCTACGCCACCGAGCACCTCCTCCGCCTCCTCGGCCGCCACCGGGGACTGGCGCTCGACTCCTTCAGCCGCCGGAAGATCGCCAGGCTGCGGGGGCGGCGCAGGCAGCCCCCGGACCGGGCGCTCGCGCGCTGGTTCGCGCCCTGGGGCGAGTGGGCCGGGCTTGCCATGTGGCTCGAGGTGACCGCGGACTGGCACGGAGACGCGCCGACCTGGCCGTGATACGGAGGGAGGATGAAATTCGCCTTCGTCCTCGTGAAGTGCGGGCTCGGTCGCCTCGAAGAGGTCGCCAACGCCGTCATGGAGATCGACGGGGTCTCCGAGGTGCACTCGATCACGGGCCCGTTCGACCTGCTCGTGAAGCTCTATGCCCCGACCTACGACGACTTCGGCGACGTGATCCCCGGGAGGCTCCAGAAGGTTCCCGGGGTACGCGAGACGGAGACCCTCCTCGCGTTCCGCGCCTTCAAGGGCGCGGGCTAGCCGGCCCTTCGCCCGCAGGATCACGAGAAGGCGTCGAGCCCCGTGGCGGCACGCCCGAGCGCCAGGGTGTGAACGTCGTGCGTACCCTCGTACGTGTACACCGACTCGAGGTTCATCATGTGGCGCATGATCGGGTGGTCGTCGACGATGCCGCTCGCGCCGAGGATCTCCCGCGCCACGCGGGCCGCGTCCCGGGCCATCCGGACGTTGGCCCGCTTCCCCAGCGAGACCTGGACGGGATCGAGGCGCCCCTCGTCGGCCAGCTCGCCGAGGCGGAAGGCGAGGAGCTGGCCCTGCACGATTCCCTGCCAGATCTCCACGAGCTTCTCCTGCACGAGCTGGAAGGAGCCGATGGGGCGGCCGAACTGCACCCGATCGATGGCGTGGCGGCGCGCTGCCTCGAAGCAGGCCACCGCCGCACCGACGGCTCCCCAGGCGATCCCGTAGCGCGCCCGTGTCAGGCAGGCGAGCGGCGCACGCAGGCCCGCGCCCTCCGTCCCGGGGAGCGCGGCGGAGGCCGGCACGTAGGCCTCGTCGAGGTGGATCTCCGCGGTGACGGAGGCCCGCAGCGAGAGCTTGCCCGTGACCTCGCGCGTGCCGAAGCCCGGCGTGTCCCGCTCCACCAGGAACCCGCGGATGGACCGCGCGTCGTCGCCGACCTTGGCCCAGACGAGGGCGACGTGAGCGGCCGTGCCGTTCGTGATCCAAGCCTTCGCGCCGGAGAGGACGAAGCCATCGCCGCGGGGCGTGGCCCGGGTTCGCATCCCGCCCGGGTCGGAGCCGAAGTCCGGCTCGGTGAGGGCGAAGCAGCCGATCGCCTCGCCCCGGGCCATCGCCGGCAGCCACCGCTCGCGCTGATCCTCGGAGCCGTACGCGAGGATCGGGTACATGCAGAGCGCTCCCTGCACCGAGGCGAAGCTGCGGAGGCCGGAGTCCCCGCGCTCGAGCTCCTGCATGCACGCGCCGTAGGCGACCTCCGAGAGCCCGGCGCAGCCGTAGCCCCGGAGGTTCATCCCGAAGAGCCCCAGGGAGGCCATCTCCGGCACGAGATCGAACGGGAAGGTCCCGGCCCGGAAGTGGTCGCGGACGACGGGCAGGAAGCGTTCGTCGACGAAGCGAGCCACCGACTGGCGGGCGAGCCGCGCCTCCTCCGGCAGTCGCGAGGAGACGTCGAGGAGGTCGACGGGGGCGGGGTCTCGGCTCACGGGTTCCTCACGACTCCCTCCAGGTCTGCGCCACCGCGACGAGGAGGGCCACGGCGAGCGGCCCGGCCACGAGCCCGATCGGGCCGAAGGCGGCAAGGCCGCCCAGCAGCGCGAAGAAGACCACCCCCGCCGGGAAGTCGACCCCGCGCCGCAGGAGCAGGGGCTTCACCACGTTGTCCGCCATCCCCACCACGAGCGCGCCCCAGGCGGCGAGGAACGCCGCGGCAGCCGGGTGGCCCGTGGAGAGGCGGAGAAGGGCGAGCGGGATCCAGATCAGCGCCGTGCCGACGACCGGAATGAGCGAGGCGAAGAACGTGGCGACGCCGAAGAACAGCGCGAAGGGAACGCCGGCGAGCTGGTAGCCGGCGAATGCGAGGACCGCCTGCACGCCAGAGGTCCCGAGCGTCGAGACCACGACGGAGAGGGCGACGCGGCGCAGGAACCCGAGGAGCACGGCGGCGCGCCCTGCGGGCAGCGGCAGCGTGTCCTTCACCCACTCGACGAGCTGGCCGCCGTCCGAGAGCAGGAAGAAGAGCGCCACGAAGAACAGGAGGACGTTCGCGAGCACCGAACCCGTCGCCTGCAGGACGCCGCCCACGGTCGAGACGGCGCCGCCGCCGAGCGCCCGGGTGACGAGCCCCTCGAGCTCGGTCAAGGACTGGGGGAGGCGATCGAGCACCTCCGCGGCGCCGCCCCTGGCCCATTCCGGCAGCCGGCCGGCGAGCTCGGAGAAGCCCCTCGCGCCGAGTCCCTGGACCACCCAGCGCACCCCCTCGATGGCCTGGCGCACGATGACCGTGCCGATGGCGGCGAGGGGGCCCACGACGGCCAAGAGCATCGCGAGGGTGACGAGCAGGGCGGCGGTCGAGCGCCGCACCCGCAGGCGCGCGCCGAGCCATCCCTGGAGTGGCGCGAGCGCCGCGGCGAGCACCGCCGCGAGGAAGAGGACCGAGGCGAACGGGCGCACCACGAGCCACGCGAGCCAAAGCGCGAGGGCGGTGAGCAGCACCAGGAAGTAGCGGGATTCGACCCTTCGGTGCACGGCCCCGCTCCGCCTAGAAGTTCAAGTGGACCCGCTCGGGGGGGACGCCGGCTTCCTTGAGCGTCGCCTTGACCTCGTTCACCATGGCGCTCATCCCGCAGACGAACGCGACGCCGTCCGCCGGAGGGGCCCCGCCGAACGCGAGCGTGCGCGCGACCTCCTGCACCCTGCCGCGCACCCCTTGCCAGGCGTCGTCGGGCCCCGAAGGGCACAGCACGACGCGGACGCCGTGGCGCTCCCAGTCGAGGTGCTCGCTGCGGTAGGCGAAGTCGCCACCCCTGCGCTGGCCGTAGAACAGGGTGACGCGCCCATAGTGCTCCCGCCGGGACATGAGGTGCTGGACGAGCGCGCGGATCGGGGCGATGCCGGCACCGGCGGCGAACAGGAGCACGTCCTTGCCGACGGCCTCCGCGACCGGGAAGCCTTTGCCGAAGGGGGGCGAGAGCGAGAGCGCGGAGCCGGGCAGGGCCGTAACCACGATCTCGTCGGCGATGCGTCCGCCGCGCTTCACGAGCAGGTCCGCCCGGCCGTTGCGGGACGGGGCGCTCGCGAGCGCGAAGTACGCCTCGCCGGACGGCATCCGGATCTTCACGACTTGGCCCGCAGCGGTGTGGCTCGCCGCCAGCGGCCCGAGGGCGACCCGGATGGCCCGCAGCGAGGGGGTCTCGTCCCAGGCGTCGAGGACCGAGACTCGCTCGTAGGGCGTGGACGGAGAGGCCATCGGGCGAGAAGCTACCACCAACGGCGGTCCCATCCCACGGCGCCGTCCGGGGGCCAGTCCCGGACGCGAACGCAGCCCTGTCGCAAGGCCTTCAGGGGGTACCGGGTGCCTCGCCAGGTGACGGAGCCGCGGGCCGTCGCGAGCGCTGCGCTCGCGAGCACGGCAGAGGCAAGCGCCGGGGCGGCCAGGGGGAGGAGGAGCGCCTCGACCCCACTTCCGCCGACCACGCGCCGGGAAGCTCCCCCCACCACGCCCGTGGAGAGGGCGACGGCGCACAGAGCGATGGCCCGGCTCGCACCACTCCCGAGGAGCAGCACCGCCCAGGGCCCCGCGCCGAGGAGGCACAGGGCGAAGGCCGCGGCGAGCGCGACCGGCCACCGGTACTCGGCAGCTGCGAACGCGTTCTTGAGGAGCCCGCGCCAGGAGGCGACGAAGCCGGCGTTCCACCGGACCGAGACGAGGCGGCCGGCGCGGACGGCCCCCTGACGCACGCCGCTGCGCCGCAGCACCATGCCGAGCTTCACGTCGTCGACGGCCTCGAGCGGAAGCCTCCCGTGTCCCCCCACGGTCCGGTAGGCGTCGCGGAGCACGAGGTTGAAGGCGCCGATCCCCACGAAGCCGGCCGTTTTGGGGCGGCGGAGCTCCCAGGTGCGAAACGCCATGTTCGCGAAGGAGGCGAAGGTGGTGACAAATGCGCGCTCGAGAAGCCTCGGGGCGACGAGGTGCGGGAGGGCCGCGAGGTGGCCCAGGTCCCGGGCCTCCGCGTAGGCGACGGCCCGTCGCAGCGCCGTGGGCGCGAAGACCACGTCGCCATCGGTGAAGAGGATCCACCGGCCCGCCGCCTCCTCGGCCCCGCGCGCGCAAGCGTGGTTCTTGCCCAGCCAGCCGTGGGGGAGCGCCCGCACGTGCACGACGCGGAGGTTGGGAAACTCGCCGGACAGGCGGTCGAGGATCTCCCCTGTTCCGTCGCGCGAGCGGTCGTCGACGGCGATCACCTCGAGCGCGGGGTAGTCCTGGCTGACGAGCGACCGGATTGCGCGGTCGATGCCGCCGGCCTCGTCCCGCGCGGCGACGACGGCGGCGAGGGGCGGCCAGGCGCCTCGCGGGGGGACGGGGACGGTCTCGCCGAGGTCCTCGAGCCGGCGGTCGGCGAGCAGGCCAAGCCAGGCGGCCCGCGCCCACCAGAGGGCGCAGGGGAGGGCGATCGCCCAGCCGGCGGCTCCCCAGTGCCCCCCGCTCAACGCGCGGCTCCTCGCGAACGGCGCGAGCGCTGCTCCTCGGCCCGCGCGCGAAGCGCGGCGAGGTCGTCGAGCGGCACCGCCATGCCGTCCCGCGCGGCGACCACCGGGACGCCGAGGCGCTCCGTCATCTCGCGGGCGCGGTCCTCCGGGCCCGCCTGGAGCACCTGCATGCCGAGGTGGGTGAGGATCGCCGCGCGCGGGCGGATGGCGGCGACCAGGCGCTCGGCATCGTCCCAGCCGAGGTGCAAGAGGTGCCGGTCGCCGCCCCGTAGGCGCGTGGCGTTCACGACGAGAAGGTCCACCCGCGCGTAGGCGTCGGCGAGGGCGTCCATCCAGAAGGTATCGGTCACGTGGGCGACCGAGAGGCCGGGAGCGCGAAGCCGGTAGCCGTAGGTTTCCGTTCCGTGGTCGTGGGCGAGCGGTGCCGAGAGCGTGAGCCCCGGGGCGAGCGCCACCTCGCAGCCCTCCTCGAGGACGGAGAGGCGCGCCGGAAATGCCTGGGCGTACCGGAAGACGACCGGCTCGACCTCCAAGGCGTCGCGGGGCGCGAGGAGCGTGCCGCGCCGGGAGCGACCCCCTTCGGTCATCGCCTCCACGACCACCGTGGCGTCGCCACAGTGGTCGAGGTGACGGTGCGACACGAGCACCGCGTCCACCCGGCGGGGATCGACGCGCGGTCGCGCGGCGAGGGCGCGCACGAGGGCCCCCGGCCCGGGGTCCACCCACAGCGTGAAGCCGCGGAGCGTCCACACGAGCCCCCCGGAGTGGCGCGTCTGCGTGGATACCGCAAAGCGGGCCCCCGCCGTACCGAGGAACTTCAGGCTGTCGCGAGCGGTCTCGGGCACGGAACCGCCCCGGGCGACGGTGTTCAGAACCGCACGAGGGTCTCGACCTTCCCTGCGCCGAGCTTGCGCGCCCCGTGCAGGAAGGACAGCTCCACCACGAACGCGTAGCCGGCGACGTCGCCGCCCTGGCGCGAGACGAGCCGGCCCACCGCCCCGGCGGTCCCGCCGGTTGCGAGCAGGTCGTCGACGATGAGCACGCGCTCGCCGGGGCCGACGGCGTCGATGTGGAGTTCGAGCCCGTCCATCCCGTACTCGAGGTCGTACATCTCCTTGATGGTCTGGAAGGGCAGCTTTCCCGGCTTTCGAGCGATCGCCAGGCCCGATCCCAGCGCGTACGCGACCGGGGCCGCGAAGATGAAGCCGCGGGACTCGATACCCACCACCTTGCGGATGCGCTCCGACGCCCAGCGGTTCGCGATCGTATCGACGACCTTGCGGTAGAGCGCCGCGTCGGCGAGCACGGGGGTGATGTCCTTGAAGACGATGCCCTTCTTGGGAAAGTCGGGAATGTCGCGGATCGTCGTCCGCAGCGCTTCGGCGATGGAGTCCATGGGGTTGCGCCGGCTCGCGGCCGGCCTCCTCGGCGGTCGGTCGGGCGGAGTCTATCAGGGGAGGTACTGCAGCGGGTCGCGAGGCTTCGTGCCCTCGCGCACCTCGAAGTGCAGGTGGGGCCCGGTGGTCCGGCCGGACTGGCCGACCCGCGCGATGGGCGTGCCGGCCTCCACGCGGTCGCCCTCCTTCACGAGCACGGCGCTGTTGTGGGCGTAGACGGTGACGAGCGGGGGGGCGTGCCGGAGGATCACGATGACGCCGTAGCCGGACTGCCTGCCCGTGTAGACGACCTCGCCGGGGGCGGCGGCGAGGACCGGCGTTCCTTCCGGGGCCGCGATGTCGACCCCGTCGTGCCGCTGGCCCTGCTTCACGCCGAAGCCCTGCCGCAGCACGCCGACGCCCTTCTGGAGAGGCCAGTGCATCTTGCCGTTCGCGCCGAGCGCAGGCCCCACCGCGGGTCGCGAAGGCGAGGCGGGAGGTGCCGGCTCGACGGCGCCGGGCGGTAGCGTCGGGACCTCGAGCGCGCGCGGGGCGCCGGGGATGAAGAGCTCCATGCCGGTGTGGAGCGTACGGGGATCGGACAGGCCGTTCACCTCCATGAGCTCCCGGGGCTCGAGCCCGTAGGTCTTCGCGATGCGGTACACGGTCTCGCCCTTCTGGACGACGTGCGTCGAGCCGACGAGGTCCGGCTCGACGTGGGGGGCCTCCCCGTCGGCCGGGCTGGTGGGGGGGGCGACGGGCGGGGGCGTCGGGGGACGGGGCCTCTCCGCCGCGCACGCTGCCAAGGCGAGCGCCGCACCGGCCAGGCCGGCGCGGAAACTCACAGCGCGGGCTCCTTCCGGTACCCGGGGAGCGTCCAGTTGCGGAGGTCCTGGAGCATGGCTCCGTGGGTGAGATCGAGGTGGAGCGGGGTGATCGAGGCAAACCCGTCGTGAAAGACGGTGTTGCAGTCCGAGTGAGGGATGTCCCGGTAACTCGCCTCCGCGCCGATCCAGAAGTACTTGCGGCCGCGAGGGTCGAGCTTCTCCACCACCTCGTTGCCGTAGGTGCGGTGACCGAGAGGGGCAAAGCGGTACCCCCGCACCGGACCGGGCGGGACGTTCACGTTGAAGAGCGCCGGCGCGGGGGGCGGCGCGGTCGCGATGCGGCGGGCGAACTCGGCCGCAAAGGCGGCGGCGTGTCCGAACTCGTGCGGCGGTGGCGACGCGAGCGACACCGCGACGGCGTTCACCCCGAGGAGTGCCCCCTCCATCGCGGCGGCCACCGTGCCCGAGTAGAGGACGTCGTTCCCGAGGTTCGGGCCGTGGTTGATGCCGGAGAGCACGACGTCGGGGCGCTGCCCTTTGAGCACGAAGTTCATGCCCATGTACACGGCGTCGGTCGGCGTCCCATCCACGCTGAAGCGCCGCGGCCCCACCTCGTGGAGTCGCAGCGGACGGTGGAGGGAGATGGCGTGGCTGGAGGCGGACTGCTCCCGGTCCGGAGCCACGATCCACACCTCGTCTCCGGCGAAGGCCGATGCGAGCGCCGCGAGGCCCGCGGAGTGGATTCCGTCGTCGTTGGAGAGCAGGACGCGCAAGGCGACCCAAGATAGCAGCGGGGCGACGGACCCGCCAGGAACGGCGGGCGCTAGCTAGCGCAGGCCGCCGACGAGCACGGCGAGGCTCACCAGGGACGCCGAGAGGACGGCCCAGCCCACGCGTCGCAGCTGCCGCGGGGGAACTCGGAGGAGCACGATTCCCAGGGCGGCGAGCGCGACCGGTGCGACCGCTGCCGGGACCGCCCAGGGCAGGGACGTGCGCGCCGCGGCCGAGGACGCGAAGGCGAGGATGGCTGCGATGGCCGTCGCCGGGCCCCAGGCCACGCCGCTCGAGGGATTGCGGCGCGCGAGGACCGCCTGTACGGCGAGCGTGGCCGATGCGAACGCGAGGATCCAGGCGATCCAGGCGGCGGCGGCGACCCCGAGCGGTGCGCCGGCGGCCAGCGCGACCGGGTATCCGGTGGAGGAGAGCGCCGTCGCGACCACCATCTCGCCGACGGCGGTGCGCTCCGCGTCCCGCCAGACGAGCACGGCCACGACGCCTGCGAGGAGCGGGCAGACGAGGGCCGCCCACCGGGCGGCGGCCGGAGCGAGCGCGAACCCGGCCGTCCCGAAGGCCGCCGCAAGGGCGAGCAACGATGCCGCCCACCGGCGGGCGCGGGCGGCGTCGCCCTCCCTCGACCGGACGCCCCGGTGCCCTGCCGCGACCAGCAATGGCTCGTACGCCAGGAATCCGCTGAACGCGGCGAGAGAGAGGAGGGTGGCCGCCGGACCGGGGCGTCCGAGCGCGAGGCCCGCGATCAGCGGGAGGACGATCTGGCCGTAGGCTCCGTGCTCATGGGGCAGGAGGGATCTCTTCCCGAGGGGCGGCACGCGGGGCGTATGTAGCCGAGCGGCGGCGCACCCGCACGGGGTGGAGCCGAGGCGGCCCCAGGGGGCCTATCATCGCCACGTGCCCTGGCGTCTTGCGTCGCTCGCGATACTCGTCTTCGCCGGGGCGGGAGCGGCGGCCATGAGCGCGACCCTCACCTCGCCCGCGTTTCCCCACGGCGGCGAGATCCCGAAGCAGTACACGTGCCAGGGACGCGACGCGTCACCCGCGCTCGCGTGGACGGGTGTGCCGGTCGATGCGAAGAGCCTCGCGCTGGTCGTCGACGATCCGGACGCGCCGGACCCGGCGGCGCCCAGGATGACCTGGGTGCACTGGGTGCTCTACGACATCCCGCCCTCCGCGACCGGCCTGCCGGAGGCCGTCGCTGCGCAGGCGCTGCCACGGGGCACGCGGGAAGGCCTGAACGACTGGAAGCGGAAGGGCTACGGGGGGCCGTGTCCGCCGATCGGCCGCCACCGCTACTTCTTCAAGCTCTACGCCCTCGACGTCGCGCTCGGCGACCTCGGCGCCCCGACGAAGGCCGAGCTCGAGGGCCGGATGGAGGGACACGTCCTCGCGCGCGCGCAGCTCGTCGGCACCTACGAGAAGAGGTAGTCGCCTAGGCCTCTGCGGCAGCGAGCCCGACGAGGGGCCGCACGCCCTCGGTCCTCATCCAGTCGCGCGTCGTCACGAGGATCGAGTCCTCGTGCGTCCCGGCGCGCATGACGAGGAACGGTTCGCGGGCAAGCGCCTCGTCCACGTAGATCGGGATCCCGAACAGCGCGAGCGGGGGCTCCGCGCCCTCCTCGCAGGGCCAGAAGCGCTTTGCGAAGGTGGCCTCGGGCGCGAGCACGGCCTCGGACGAGGCCGTGGCGCGAGCGAGCGACTGCAGGTCGACCTGCCTGTGGGCAGGAACGACGGCGATCGCGAGCCAGCCGTCGAGGCTCACGACGACCGGCTTCGCCACCCGGTGGCCGGAGACGTGCTCCGCGGCGGCGAGCCTCTGGGCGGGGACGGTTCGGGCGTGGACGTGGTGCGCGAACGCGAGGTGGTGGTCCGCCAGGTACTTCTCGATAGGGGCTGGGATCATGAGAGTCCTCCTCCGGCTTGCACCGCAAAGATGGTCATCGGTGGGCGAGGGTAGTAGCCCCTCGTGGGGTGCCCCCTCGGGAGCGACCGGCCCGGGCCGGGTCAATTGCCCCCTCCCGCTCTTGAACGTAGACTTATTTCGAGGGCGGTCACGGGACCGCCCGTGCAGGTCCGCCAAGAGAGGAAGGCGCGAAGGCGCCGGGGCAACCGTGGCGACGCGATCCGAGGGGGGCAGCCTCGTCATCCGGCTGGATGGCGTGTTCGACAAGGAGTCTGCGCAGAAGATCGGGGAGGAGCTCGCAGCGCTTCCCGAGGGCTCCGAGGTCTACGTCGACCTCTCCCACGTGCGGCAGTTCCACGACCACGCCGTGGCCGTGCTCGGCGACTTCCTCGCCGCGGCCCACGGCCGCGTCTCCGTGCGCGGTCTGCGGCAGCACCAGTACCGCATGCTGCGTTACCTCGGCGTGCCGTCTTCGGCGCTCAGCCCCGTGGCCCCGGCCGCGGCCGCAGAGGACCGCACCTAGCTCCATCCCGCGCCGCAAGCGCTCCACCCGTTCAAGGCGGGGAGCAGGGGGCGTCGCTCACGCAGGTTCCCGCCGGGCAGGAGAGCGTCACGCACTCGGCGTCCGACGAGCAGGAGTCGCCCTTCCTCTTCCAGGCGGTGCAGCGGCCCGTCGAGTCGCAGTAGCCAGCCACGCAGGCCTGGCCCGCGGTGCACGCACTCCCCACCGTCGGCAGGGAGGCGCACCGGTCGTCGGTGCCGCACGTGAACCCGGGACCGCAGAGCGTCGACGGGTCCGCCGAGCAGTTGCCGCCGGCGCCGACGAGCGACATGCACGCGGGGCCCGAGCCCGTGCAGGCGTATCCCGGAGCGCACTGGTCGAGCGTCGGATCGCAGGACCCCGATGTGAGGCGCGCCGCGCACAAGGAGCTGCCACTCCCCGAGCAATACAGCCCGATCTGGCAGGGCAGGGGGTCGCAGGCAGTCCCCGCGGAAGCGCGTGCCACGCAGGTGTTCGTGTTGGCGTCGCACCACAGCGACGGGTCGCACAGCGTGGCCGAGCAGTCCCCGCCGACGGTGGCGTAGGCCACGCAGCTCCCGGGGCAGTTGTCGACCGAGGTGTCGCAGAAGGAGCCGGCCTGGCAGTCCGTACTCTGGTAGCAGGTGCCGCCGACCGGTACGTTCCCGTGCAGTGCCGCGAGGCACGGCGCGGGCGTGGTCGCTTCCGGGTCGAAGCTGTCACAGTTGGTCGCGGCCACCAAGCAGGCCTGGGCGCTCTTCGGGTCGAAGGTGAGACGCCCCGCGTCCGCCGCCTTCTGGAGGTCGGTGCAGTCGATTCCCTGGAACTCCAGGTTCAGCGCCGCCACGTAGGCCTGGTTCGCGTGCAGACAGGTCACCGCGGCCTTCACCAGGGCGGCGTTGACGCTCGCGCAGAAGGAGGACAGCGTCGAGCCGCCACCGCTTCCGCTTCCGCACGCGCACGCCAGGGCCGAGAGACCCACGATCGTCGTTCTGCGCATGGCGCACTCCTTCGAGGAACCGCCCGGGATCCGCGGAGGCGGGCCGGAATCACCGCAATTACGGTCCGACTGCACTCTCTGGCAACGCCCGCTTGGGGTGTAGCCGCCCGCACCCGGCCGTGGGGCAGACCGCGCCGTGGACTGGGGGCTGGGCGAGGTCTCCGGGCGTTGCGGCCCCGCCCCGCCGGCCGCCGCGGCGTCCGGGGCCACGACGGATGGCCGAGGCCCGACTGCGTGCGATCCTGGAGCGACCGGGGGTGCGGTTGCGTGGGAAGGACCCTCCCCGTATGGATCCGTCGCTTGCAGGGCCTCGAGGTCGAAGTCTGCACCGCCATCGGAAACGTGCCGGCCCGCGAGTGGGACCGGCTCTGGTCCCACGAGCCGGCCCGGGCGTCGCCATTCCTCTCGCACGCCTGGCTCAACGCGCTCGAGCAGTCGGGGGCGGTGTCGCCGGAGCAGGGCTGGACGCCCCGCCACGTTCTCCTCCAGCGCGGGGGCCGCCTCGTCGCCGCGGCGCCGGCCTATCTGAAGGAGGACTCGGACGGAGACTTTGGGCGGGACTGGCACTGGGCCGACGCCGCCCAGCGCGCGGGCATCCCGTACTACCCGAAGCTCGTGCTCGGCGTCCCCTTCACCCCTGCCACCGGCAGACGGCTCCTCGCGGCGGAAGGCGAGGACCGGCGCGCCCTCGCGCGGGCGCTCGTCCGTGCGGCGCGGGAGGTGTGCGCGGAAGAGGGGGGGCACTCCGTACACGTGCTCTTCACCTGGAGGGACGAGGTGGAGGACCTGGGGGCGGCGGGCCTCGCGGTGCGCCTCGACTTCCAGTACCACTGGGTGAACGCCGGTTACCGGGACTTCGAGCAGTTCCTCGCGCGCTTCGGGGCCAAGCGACGCAACGCCATCCGCCGCGAGCGCGGTGCCCCGGCGCGCCAGGGCATCGCCATCCGCAGCGTCCGCGGCGACGAGCTCGCCCGCACGCCGTCGGCCTGGGCCCGCGACGTCGCGCGGCTCCACGAGGCCTCCGTCTCGAAGATGGCCTGGGGGCGCAGGTTCCTCGACCGCGCCTTCTACGAACGGGTGCTGCGGACGATGCCCGAGCGTCTCGAGGTGGTGGAGGCGCGCAGGGAGGGACGGCTCGTCGCCATGGCCTTCAACGTTGTCGGGGAGGACAGGCTCTACGGCCGCTACTGGGGTGCCGCGGAGGAGCACCCCTTCCTCCACTTCAACGTCGCGCTCTACCACTCCGTCGAGGAGTGCATCCGGCGCGGGATCGCGGTCTTCGAGGGCGGGGCGGGCGGCGAGCACAAGCTGGCCCGGGGCTTCGAGCCCGCGGAGACATGGAGCGCCCACGCGTTCGTCGACCCGAGGCTCGACGGAGCCGTCCGGCGCCATCTGGAGGAGGAGCGCAGCCGGTCCGCGGCCGCCGTAGCGCGGTGGCGCGAGGAGGAGGCGGTGCTCAAGGGCCCGCCCGCCGGCCGAAGCGGAGCGTGAGCACCCGCGCCCAGACGGCCCCTCCGTGAGCCTCGGCGAGGCCCCGGGCACGGGCGAGCAGGCCCGCGACGGCATCGGGTCCGAGCGCCGGCCCGACGAGCGACAGGGAACGCAGGACCGCATCGAGGCGGGGAGGGGAGAGCGCCTCCTCGTGCAGGAACGTCTGCTCCTCGACGCGGACGACGGCCGCGGCGTGGAGGAACTGGGCGGGCCTTCCGGGAGCACGGGGGCGCGCCCTGTGGTTCGCCTCGGCGAGGAGCGCCGAGATCGCGCGGGAAAAGCCGCCGTCGGAGAGCCGGGCGGTCACGACGGCGACGAGCCCCCCGGGCGCGACCACGCGGGCCGCCTCCCGGCCGGCCCGGTCCGGGTCGATCCACTGGAGGGCATCCGCGAGGATCGCCGCGCCGGCACTGGCGTCGGGGAGCCCGGTCTCCTCGGCGGTGGCGTGGACCGCCTCGACGCGGCCGTCCCCGCCCCCGGAGCGGAGGAGCTCGAGCATGCGCCGGGCAGGCTCGACCGCCCGGACCTCGAGGCCCCGGGCGGCGAGCGGGAGGGCAAGGTGCCCGATCCCCGCGCCCAGGTCCACGACGACCGCTCCGCGGCCGCCCGCGAGTTCGGCGAGGCGGCCCACGAGCGCCGGGGGGTACCCGGGCCGCGATCGGTAGTCCTGGGCCAGGCGGTTGAACACCCAGCGGTCGTCGTCGTCGGGCCGGGCGCCGCGTCTCCCCACCTGGCGAGCCTACCAGGGGGCGGGCGCGGGCGCCCGGCGCACGGAATCCCCTGGGGCGCGGGCGGCGCAGGGACGCTAGACTGCGCACCCGTGGAGGAGCCAGTCGTCAGGTGGCGCGGCGTGAGCAAGCGCTTCGGCGGCGTCGCGGCGCTGGACGGCGTCGATCTCGACGTGCCGCCCGGGGAGATCTTCGCCCTCCTCGGGCCGAACGGCGCCGGGAAGACGACGCTCATCGGCATCGTGGCCGGGCTCGTGCGCGCCAGCGCCGGAACCACCACGGTGCTCGGCCGCGACGTCGTCGCCGACTATCGCTTCACGCGGCGGGCCATCGGGCTCGTGCCGCAGGAGATCAACTTCGACCCCTTCTTCACCGTGGAGGAGACGCTTCGCATCCAGGCCGGGTATTTCGGCGTGCGTCTCTCGACGGCGCGGCTCGAGGAGATCCTCCGCGCCCTCGACCTCGTATCGAAGCGCCACGCCAACACACGCTCCCTGTCCGGTGGCATGAAGCGCCGCCTCCTCATCGGAAAGGCGCTCGTGCACGAGCCCAAGGTGCTGTTCCTCGACGAGCCCACGGCTGGCGTCGACGTCCAGCTCCGGCAGGCACTCTGGGCGTACGTGCGCACCCTGCGGGCGCGCGGGACGACGATCGTGCTCACGACCCACTACCTCGACGAGGCGGAGGAGCTCGCCGACCGGGTGGCCGTCATCGACGGCGGCCGGATCCTCGTCGTGGAGGAGAAGGACCGCCTCCTCGAGCGCCACGCCGGCAAGACGCTCCGGGTGATTCTCTCGAGCGCCGTGTCGTCGCTGCCGCCGAGCCTGTCCCGGCTTGGCGCCAGGCTCGAGGACGGGGGGCTCTCGGTGGCGGTCGCCGCACCGCCGGGGGGGCATTTCGGGCCGGCCCTCGAGGCGCTCGCCGCAGCCGGTCTCCCCGTCCGCGACGTGGAGACCCGCCGCATGCGGCTCGAGGACGTGTTCGTGAGCCTTCTGCGCCGGGGCGAGCCGGGGGACGCCCCGTGATCGGCCTCGGCCCCCGCACGCTGTTCCTGAAGGAGGTGCGGCGCTTCCTGCGCGTCCCGGGGCAGACCGTCCTCTCCCCGCTCGTCACCACGACCCTCTACTTCCTGGTCTTCGGATGGTCGCTCGGCAGCAGGCTCCGCGAGGTCGACGGGGTCCCCTACGTGCGGTTCATCGTCCCCGGGCTCGTCATGCTCGGCGCCGTCACGAACGCCTTCCTCAACACGTCCTCCTCCATCATGGTGATGAAGCTCCAGGGCACCATGGTGGATTTGCTCGTCTCTCCGCTCTCCTATGGCCAGATCGTCGGGGCGTTCGTGGGGGCGGCTGCGGTGCGCGGGATGATGGTGGGATCCGTCGTCTGGCTCGTCGCTTCGGCCTTCACGGGCGTCCATGTCGCGCACCCCTTCTTTGCGACCTTCGCGCTCGCGCTCGTCGTCGTAGCGTTCGGCGCCATGGGCTTCCTGACCGGCGTCTGGGCGCGGACCTTCGAGCAGGTGAACTTCTTCCCGACGTTCGTCATCACCCCGCTCACGTTCCTCGGCGGCGTCTTCTACTCCGCCGAGATGCTGCCGGGCGCGCTCCGGTCCCTCACCCTCGCGAACCCCGTCTACTACATGGTGGACGCGCTGCGATGGGGAATGCTCGGCCGCTCAGGTGCCGGGCCCTGGCCCGGGCTCCTCACGCTCGTGGGGCTCTGCGCCGCCTCGCTCGCGGCCTCGCTTGCCGTGCTCGCGAGCGGCTGGCGCCTGCGCGGATAGGCACCCAGATCGGGATGGACTTTACCCCCTCGTGGGTTATCCTACGGCCGCTTTTCGAGCCGAACATCCTTTGGAGGAAGAAAAAAATGCGAATTGCCCTTGTAGTGTCACTCGCGCTGGCCCTGACGGCCTGCAAGAAGTCGGAGCCGCCGACGATGGCGGCGCAGGCTCCGGCCCCGGGGACCGCGCCCGGCGGCGCCAACGCCGTCAAGGGCAAGGTCGTCGAGCGCATCGACGCGGCGCCTTACAGCTACCTCCGGCTCAGCACGCCCTCGGGCGAGATCTGGGCAGCCGTGCCGCAGACGACCGTCGCGAACGGCACGGACGTGACGCTCGAGAACCCCATGGCGATGGACGGGTTCGAGAGCAAGACCCTGAACCGCAAGTTCGACAAGATCCTGTTCGCGACGCTCGCCGGCGCCGCCCCGGCCGCCGCACCCGGGATGCCGCCCGCGGGCGGCGCCCCGGTGGGGGCGCCCCCCGCCGGTGCTCCGGCCGGGATGCCCCCGGGAGGCATGCCGCCCGGCATGGCCGCCCAGCACGCCGCTGCTGCCGCTGGTCCGGCCGACGTGGGTGAGGTCAAGGTCGCGAAGGCCACTGGCCCGAACGCCAAGACCATCGCCGAGGTCTACGGGCAGAAGGGCCAGCTCAAGGAGAAGGTGGTCGCGGTCCGGGGCAAGGTCGTGAAGTACAACTCCGGGATCATGGGGAAGAACTGGATCCACCTCCGCGACGGCACGGGCGCCCAGGGCAAGGGCGACAACGACATCACCGTCACGACCGGCGACGTCGCCGCCGTCGGCGACGTCATCATCGTCACGGGCACTGTGCGGCTCGACAAGGACTTCGGCGCCGGCTACGCCTACCCCGTCATCATCGAGGAAGCGACCATCGCGAAGAAGTAGCATCCACCTCCGCCTGTGGTTCCGAGGGCGGGCCCGCGCGAACAGCGGGTCCGCCCTCTCGCGTCGGCTCGCCGAGGAGAAGTAGCCTGGCCCTTCCGGCGACCCTCCACGACTTCCAGGTCGAGCTCTCGAACGTCGACGCCGGCGTGAACGAGCGCGTGGCGATCCGCGCTGCCCGCCACCCGTCGGAGTCGCTCGAGCGCCTCTGGCTGCGCGTCCTCGCCCAGTGCTGGCTGTGGCGCCCGGGGATCGAGCAGGGCCCGGGCTTGTCCGACCCGGACCAGCCGGATGTCCTCGCCCGCGACCTCACCGGCCGGATTACGCTCTGGGCGCGCGTGGGTCGGCCCGACCCGGCCAGGCTCCAGCAGGAGGCGGACCGGAACCCCGGTGCGTTGGTCGCGGCGCTATTCGACTCACCCCGGCGGATGGAGGCCTTCGCGGCCGAGGCGCGCGAGGCCAGGCTCCCGCGCCTCGGCGGGCTGTCTCTTGCCGCGGTCGAGCCCAGCCTGCTCTCGGGGCTTTCCCGGGCGGAGGAGCGCCGGGTGCGCCTGTCCGTCACCATCGTCGGCGACCACCTGTACGTCGAGCGGGGCACGGAGGTGCTCGACGGGCCCCTCCACCGCGCCACGCTCGGCTAAGCGGCCGCCGTTCCCCAGATCCGGTTGCGCCGACCGGGGATTCCCGCTATCAGGACTATCGTAGTCCAGATAAGTCCCGGTCCTACCCAGCCGGGGCGCAACAGGGTGGCCTGTCCAACATGATCCGGATGACCAAACTTGCCGACTACGGGATCGTCCTCCTCACGCACATGGCGATGGGGAGCGAGGGGTCCTTGCACACCGCGCAAGGCCTTTCGAGCCGTTCGCACGTCCCGCTGCCGACGGCGAGCAAGCTCCTCAAGTCGCTCGCCCGAGCCGGGCTGGTCGTGTCCCACCGCGGGCGGAACGGTGGCTACGGCCTCGCCCGAGAGGCCGACCGCATCTCGGTCGCCGAGATCATCGCCGCGATCGAGGGCCCCATCGGGATCACCGAGTGCGGAACGGGAGCGGTCGGAAACTGCTACCTCGAGGAAGTGTGCGCCGCGAAGGGGCGCTGGGGCCCAATCAGCCGCGCCATCGAGCGCGCGCTCCAGGACGTCCCGCTCTCTGCCATGCGGCCCGAGCCGGCGGCAGGGCTCGTGCACCTCGCCGTCCCCGGAGGGGTCACGCCGTGAGCGACGCCATCCGCGAACTCGCAGATCAGAAGTACAAGTACGGCTTCGTCACCGAGATCGACGAGGACCGAATCCCGGCGGGCCTCACCGAGGACATCGTCCGCCTCATCTCGCGCAAGAAGGGCGAGCCGCAGTTCCTCCTCGATTTCCGGCTCAAGGCGTTCCGCCACTGGCTCACCATCGAGGAGCCGCGCTGGGCGAATGTCCGGCACGGCCCCATCGACTACCAGGACATCGTCTACTACGCCGCCCCCAAGCCGAAGAAGAAGCTCGCCTCGATGGACGAGGTGGACCCGGAGCTCCGCGAGGCCTTCCGGAAGCTCGGCATCCCCCTCGAGGAGCAGGCCCGCCTCGCCAACGTGGCCGTCGACGCGGTGTTCGACTCGGTGTCGGTGGCGACCACGTTCAAGAAGAAGCTCGCCGACCTGGGCGTCATCTTCTGTTCCTTCTCGGAGGCGGTGCACGAGCACCCCGACCTCGTGGAGCGCTACCTCGGGTCGGTCGTGCCTCACACGGACAACTACTTCGCAACGCTCAACTCCGCGGTCTTTTCGGACGGGTCGTTCGCCTACGTGCCGAAGGGCGTCCGCTGCCCGATGGAGCTCTCCACCTACTTCCGCATCAACGCCGCGGACACCGGTCAGTTCGAGCGGACCCTGCTCGTCGCAGACGAGGGCGCCTACGTCTCGTACCTCGAGGGCTGTACCGCACCGGTGCGGGACAAGAACCAGCTCCACGCGGCCGTCGTCGAGCTCGTGGCCCTCGACGGCGCGGAGATCAAATACTCCACGGTGCAGAACTGGTACCCGGGGGACGCCGAGGGACGCGGGGGCATCTACAACTTCGTCACCAAGCGCGGCAAGGCGATGCGCCGGTCCAAGATCTCCTGGACCCAGGTGGAGACGGGGTCGGCCATCACCTGGAAGTACCCGAGCTGCATCCTGCAGGGCGACGACTCGGTCGGGGAGTTCTATTCGGTCGCGCTCACGAACCACCGCCAGCAGGCCGACACCGGCACCAAGATGATCCACATCGGGAAGAACACCCGGTCGACGATCATCTCCAAGGGAATCTCCGCCGGGCGCGGGCAGAACACCTACCGGGGCCAGGTGAAGGTCGTGAAGGGCGCCGAGAACGCGCGCAACTACTCCCAGTGCGACTCGCTCCTCATCGGCGACAAGTGCGGCGCCCATACGTTCCCGTACATCGAGGTGAGGAATCCCACCGCGAAGGTGGAGCACGAGGCGACGACCTCCAAGATCAGCGAGGACCAGCTCTTCTATTGCCGGCAGCGCGGCATCAAGGAGGAGGACGCCGTCTCGATGATCGTGAACGGGTTTGCGCGGCAAGTGCTGAAGGAGCTGCCGATGGAGTTCGCGGTGGAAGCGCAGAAGTTGCTCGGGATGAGCCTGGAGGGGAGCGTCGGATGAGCCCGAAGGAACCGGAGAGCCAGCCGATCCTGCGCGTGGAGGGGCTCCGCGCCCGCATCGGCGAGCGCGAGATCCTGAGGGGACTCACCCTCTCGGTGAACCCTGGCGAGGTCCACGCCATCATGGGGCCGAACGGGTCGGGCAAGAGCACCTTCGCGGGGGTGCTCGCGGGGCGCGAGACGGCCGAGGTCACCGGGGGCAGCGCCGCTCTCGACGGGCGCGACCTGCTCGCCATGGCCCCCGAGGAGCGGGCGAACGCGGGCCTCTTCCTCGGGTTCCAGTACCCGGTCGAGATCCCGGGCGTGGGAAACCTCTACTTCCTGCGCGCCGCGCTGAACGCCCAGCGGAAGTCGCGCGGCGAGGAGGAGCTCGACGCCGTCGACTTCCTCGACCTCGCCCGAGAGAAGATGAGGCTCGTCGAGATGGACCCGGCGTTCATGAACCGGGGCCTGAACGAGGGGTTCTCGGGCGGCGAGAAGAAGCGAAACGAGGTCCTGCAGATGGCGGTGCTGGAGCCGCGGCTCGCCATCCTGGACGAGATCGACAGCGGTCTCGACATCGATGCCCTCCGCGTCGTGGCGAAGGGCGTCGAGGCGCTGCGCCATCCGAAGCGATCCACCATCCTCGTCACGCACTACCAGCGCCTGCTCGAACACGTCGTGCCGGACGTCGTGCACGTCATGGCAGCCGGTCGCATCGTCCTCTCGGGCGGTCGCGAGCTGGCCCTCGAGCTCGAGAAGAAGGGCTATGCGTGGATCGACGAGGAGGCCAAGCGCGGCGCGTTTGCCGAGGCGGCGCAGGTGAGTCCGTGACCCCGACCGAGGCGAGCCTGCTCGCGGAGGCGCTCCCCGCCCCCGAGCTCCCCGGCTTCGCCGCCCATCTGCGGCGGACCGGGCGCGAGGCCTACGGAGCCGCCGGCCTCCCGAGGACGGACCTCGAGGAGTGGCGGTTCACGTCGCTCGCGCCGCTCGCGTCGCAGGTCTTCGCCCCCGGCGAGCCACACGCCCGCGTCGACCTCTCAGCGCTGGACCGGCAGCTCGGCCCGGCCGCTGGCCCGCGTCTCGTTTTCGTCAACGGGCGGCTGCGGGCCGACCTGTCGCGCGAGGCCGCGCTCCCCGGCGGAGCATCGGCCGGGAGCCTGGCGCGGGCGTTGGCCGAGCGCCCCGCCCTGGTGGAGCCCCACCTCGGTCGCCTCGCGAAGGTGGAGGGGCGGGCGCTCGCCGCGCTCAACGCGGCCCTGCTCGCGGACGGGGCCTTCGTCCACCTTCCGGCGGGGTCCGCGGTGGCCCAGCCGATCGAGATCGTCTTCGTCGCCGTCGCCGGCCTGGAACCGTCCGCGAGCCACCCCCGGGTGCTCGTCGTCGGCGGACCGCGGAGCGAGGCGACGGTCGTGGAGCGCTACGTTGCCCTGGGGACCGCGCCAGCCCTCTCGAACGCGGTCACGGAGGTGCGGCTCGGGGAAGGGGCGCGGCTCGACCATTACCAGGTGCAGGACTTGCCGCCGAGCGCCTTCTACTTCGCCTCGGTCGCGGCCGAGCAGGGACCCGGCTCGCGCTTCCAGACGCACTCCACCGCGCTCGGCGCGGCCATCGCTCGCAGCGACGTCCAGGCGCGCCTCGCGGGCGAGGAGGCGGAGGCGAGGCTCTGCGGCCTGTACATGACCGACGGCAAGCGACTCGTCGACAACCACTCGCTCGTCGAGCACGCGACGCCCCGGGGGACGAGTCGAGAGGTGTTCAAGGGCATCTTGGACGGGGAGTCTCGGGCGGTCTTCGGGGGGCGGGTCCGGGTCCTCGAGGGCGCGATGAAGACCGACGCCCACCAGCTGAACTCCAACCTGCTCCTGTCGCGCGACGCCACCGTCGACACGATGCCGCAACTCGAGATCTACGCCGACGACGTGAAGTGCGGCCACGGCGGCACGGTCGGGCAGCTCGACGCGGACTCCCTCTTCTACCTGCGCTCGCGCGGCCTGCCGCTCGCGCGCGCCCGGAGCCTGCTCATCTACGCCTTCGCCCGGGAGATGGTGGATCTCGTGCGGCCCGCTGCCCTGCGCGAGCAGGTCGGCGCCCTGGTGGCCGCGCGCCTGCCCGACGGCGCCCTTGTGCGGGAGGCCGCATGAGCGAGCAGGTCGCAGGAGCGGTGGAGGAGGCCCGAGGGCTCGAGCCCTTCGACGTCGCGCGGGTGCGGCGCGAGTTTCCGATCCTCGCCCAGCGGGTGCACGGCAAGCCCCTCGTCTACCTCGACAGCGGAGCCACGGCGCAGAAGCCGCAGCGGGTCATCGACGCGGTTTCTCGCTTCTACGAGCACGACAATGCGAACGTCCACCGGGGCGTGTACGCGCTCGCCGAGCGTGCGACGGCGCAGTACGAGCGCGCCCGGGAGCGGGTCGCGCGCTTCCTCGGCGCGGCCGACCCGAAGGAGATCGTCTTCGTGCGCGGTGCCACGGAGGCGTTGAACCTCGTGGCGCAGTCCTACGGGCGGGCCAACGTCGGCCCGGGCGACGAGATCCTCGTGACCGCCATGGAGCACCACTCCAACATCGTGCCCTGGCAGATGCTGGCGGAGGTGAAGGGTGCCTCCCTCAAGGTGGCGCCGGTCGACGACCGGGGCGTCCTGGACCTCGACGAGCTCGAGCGGCTCATCGGGCCGCGGACCCGCATCGTCGCGCTCACCCACGTCTCGAACGCTCTCGGAACCGTGAACCCGGTGCGCCGCGTGGCCGAGATGGCGCACGCTCGGGGCGCGGCGGTCGTGGTGGACGGGGCGCAGGCCGTGCCCCACCTGCAGGTGAACGTGGCCGCCCTGGGGTGCGACTTCTACGTATTCAGCGGGCACAAGGTCTTCGGCCCGACCGGGATCGGCGCCCTGTACGGAAGGGCGTCGCGGCTCGAGGCCATGCCCCCGTGGCAGGGTGGCGGGGACATGATCCTCTCGGTCACCTTCGAGCGTACGCTCTACAACCGCATCCCGTACAAGTTCGAGGCCGGGACGCCCGACGCGGCCGGGGCGGTCGGGCTCGGGGCAGCCCTGGACTGGCTCGGGACGCTCGACCGCGCCGGGGTTCGCGCCCACGAGGAGGATCTCGTCGCCTACGGCGCCGAGCGCCTCTCGTCGGTCCCCGGCCTGCAACTCGTCGGGACCGCCCCGGAGAAGGTCGCCGTCTTCTCGTTCGTCCTCGACGGCGTCCACCCCCACGACGTCGGGACCATCCTCGATCGCGAGGGCGTGGCCGTCCGCGCTGGGCACCACTGCGCCCAACCGCTCATGCAGCGCTTCGGCGTCCCCGCGACGGTGCGCGCCTCGCTTGCGCTCTACAACACCCGGGACGAGATCGACGCCCTCGTCCAGGGCCTCGGCCGCGTGCGGGAGATGTTCCGATGAGCGACCTGCAGGACCTCTACCAGGAAGTGATCCTCGACCACGGCCGGCATCCGCGGAACTACCGGGTCATCCCGGAGGCGAACGCCGACGCCGAAGGGCTGAACCCGCTCTGCGGCGACCATTACCACGTGTACGTGAAGCTCGACGGCGATCGGATCGCCGACGTCTCGTTCCAGGGCGCCGGCTGCGCCATCTCCAAGGCGTCCGCGTCGCTCATGACTTCGGCCATGAAGGGCAAGACGCTCGCCGAGGCGGAGGAGCTCTTCACGCGCTTCCACAAGATGGTGGTGGAAGGGGACCGGACCCAGGCGGAGCGCCTCGGGAAGCTCGCCGTGCTGAAGGGCGTCTGCGACTTTCCCACGCGGGTGAAGTGCGCGAGCCTGGTGTGGCACACCCTCCACTCGGCGCTCCACGGCGAGCACAAGCCCGTGTCCACCGAGTGAGGCCATGGAGCGACGCGAACCCATCGCCCTGCGGCGCGCAGTGGAGGTGACGCTCGTCCCCTCCGGCGAGAGGCACGTCCTGCCCGAGGGGGCCTGGGTGGTGCCGCAGCAGGTGCTCGGCGGCCACTACACGGTGATGACCGATCGCGGCGGCCTCGCTCGCATCGCGGACGCGGACGCCGACGCCCTCGGCGAGGCCTACGCGGAGCAGGCGCGCCGTGCGGCGGAGGCGGAGAAGGCGAAGGTCGCCGACGCGGCGGACCGCCCGTTCGACGAGCAGCAGGTATGGGAAGCCCTCAAGAAGGTCTTCGATCCCGAGATCCCGGCGAGCATCGTCGACCTCGGGCTCGTCTACGAGTGCCGCGCCGAGCCGCTGTCCGCCGGCGGTCACCGGGTGGCCATCCGGATGACGCTCACCGCTCCGGGCTGCGGCGTCGCTCCGCTCATCCTCGACGACGTGCGCGACCGGGTCGCCAAGGTCCCCGGCGTGTCCGAGGTCGACGTGGAGCTCGTGTTCGAGCCCCCGTGGACGCCCGCGCGGATGAGCGACGCGGCCCGGCTCCAGCTCGGGATGTGGTGACCGCCGGGGACGAGGTCGTCAGCTCGCGGCCCGGGCGTGCCCCATGTGTCCCCGGAGGAGCTCCCGGAGCGTCTCCGCCTCGAATGGCTTCTGCAGGTGGGGCTGGCTGGAGTGTTCGAGGAACTCCTGCGCGGCCGCCGTGAACGGCCCGCCGGTCATGAGCACCACGCCCGCGCCCGCGCCGGGACGCTGACGGTCGAGCTCCTGCACGAAGTCGACGCCGCCCATTCCCGGCATCATCACGTCGCACAGGACGAGGTCGAAGTGCTCCCCGGCGACGAGCCGCGACAGGGCCAGCTTCGGGTCGGTGACGGAGACCACCTCGTGCTCCCGGGCGAGCATGCGCGCGACGCTCCGGCCGATGAGGGGCTCGTCGTCCACGACGAGCACCCGCCCGTGCGGGATGCCCGGCGGCGAGGAGGCGTGGCCCGCCAGCCGGGCCGCGTCGACGGGGACGGCCGGCGGCAGGCGGACCCGGAACGTGGTCCCCCGCTTCTCGGCGCTGTCCACCTCGATGGTGCCCCCGATGCTGGACACGATCCCGTGGCAGATCGAGAGGCCGAGGCCGGTGCCGGTCCCCACGGGCTTGGTCGTGAAGAAGGGCTCGAAGATCCGGGCGCGGATGTCGGCGGGGATGCCGGCCCCCGTGTCCGAGACCTCGACCACCGCCCAGCCCTCGATGTCGGTGCGGGTGGAGATCCGGACCGTGTGGATCGATGGGCTCCCCTCGGGAATCGAATGCGCCGCGTTCACGAGCAGGTTCACGAACACCTGCCCGAGCTGACCCTCGGAGGCGCGGGTCGGCGGCACCGGGTCGAGGCGGGTCACGAGCCTCGCACGATGGCGGATCTCCGTCTGAGCGAGGT
>Ga0335070_10000943_pt1 | contig 33435 bp, 33 predicted proteins | sample Lox_Sample_13_FD_206722 | JGI IMG/M metagenome (GOLD analysis project Ga0335070, IMG submission 206722) | Soil microbial communities from Loxahatchee National Wildlife Refuge, Florida, United States - Lox_Sample_1.3 | ecosystem: Environmental > Terrestrial > Soil > Wetlands | place: USA... | reverse complement strand
GCCATTCTCGGCGCGCTCCTCGTCGCGGGTCCCGGACTGTTCGCGCACGTGCCGAAAGCGGCGCTCGGCGGCGTGCTGCTGTTCGTCGCACTGCGCATCACGCGCGTCTCGAACATGGTCGAGGTCTTCCGTCAGGCCTTCGCCGAATTCCTGCTCATCGTCGCGACCATCGCCGCGATCGTCATCCTGCCGATCGAGCTGGGCGTCGGCGTCGGGATATTCCTCTCCCTCGCCCACGGAGTGTGGACGACGACCCGCGCGGGCGTGATCGCGCTGGAACGCGTGCCGGGAACCTCGATCTGGTGGCCGCCGACCTCCGCTTCGAGTGGCGAAACGATCGACGGGATCCTGGTTCTCGCATTTCAGGCACCGCTGTCGTTCCTCAACGCGAACGATTTCCGCCGCGAATTTCTCACCCAGCTGGAGCGCGCCGCCAAACCGCTCACGGCGGTAATTCTGGAAGCCAGCAACGTCATCGAAATCGATTTCACCGGGGCGGAAGTTCTGAGGCACCTCGTCATGACATGTGGTGCGTCTGGTATTCCGCTCTACATCGCGCGCCTGGAATCGCTGCGGGCGCAAGCTGCGTTGCGGCGGTTCGGAATCCTGCAATTGCTGGGCGAAAACCACTTGTTTCTGAGCGTTCAGGATGCCGTCGACGCGGTCCTTTCCGAACCCCGCCCGCGATAATTCGCCTCCGAGCATCGCAAACGGGCGAAACCGGACGGCGCATTCACAAATCCCGCGACCATTATAGGGTCGAAAGCGCGCAGCGGATCGTGCATGTTGCGTGCCGCGAACGCAGCGATCCTTCTTTCACCCGCGTTCGAACCTTGCGGAGATACAGGCATGCAGACGCGCCGACTTGGAAAAACCGGCCCATCGGTGGCGGCACTCGGGCTCGGCTGCATGGGCATGTCGGGAATGTACGGGCCGGCGGACCGGGGCGAGAGCATCGCAACGATTCACGCCGCGCTCTCCGCGGGCGTCACGCTGATCGATACGGGCGATTTTTACGGCATGGGACACAATGAGATGCTGATCGCCGAAGCGCTCCGGGGCGTGCCGCGCGATCAGGTCGTCGTCAGCGTCAAGTTCGGCGGGTTGCGCGATCCTTCGGGCGGCTGGGGCGGAACGGACGCGCGGCCGCAGGCGGTCAAGAATTTCCTCGCCTACTCGCTGCAGCGGCTCGGCCTCGACCATATCGACATCTATCGTCCCGCGCGGCTGGATCCGCAGGTTCCGATCGAGGATACGGTCGGCGCCATTTCCGACATGGTGAGGGCCGGCTACGTCCGCCACATCGGGCTCTCCGAGGTCGGCGCGGCGACACTGCGCCGGGCCGCGGCGGTGCATCCGATCTGCGACCTGCAGATCGAATACTCGCTGATCTCGCGCGGCATCGAGGACACGATCCTGCCGACGGCGAACGAACTCGGAATCGGAATCACCGCCTATGGCGTGTTGTCCCGCGGCCTGATCAGCGGTCGCTGGCAGAAAGGTGAGCCGGTGCCGGGCGATACGCGGAATTTCATGCCGCGGTTCCAGTCCGCCAATGCCGATTCGAACCTTCGTTTGGTCGAGGCGCTTCGCGGCATCGCCGCCGCCAAAGGCGCCAGCGTCGCGCAGGTCGCCATCGCGTGGGTGCTCGCGCGCGGCGAAAGCATTGTCCCCGTGGTCGGGTCGCGCCGCCGCGATCAGCTCACGGAGGCGCTTGGCGCGACCGGAGTGACGCTGTCCCCGGGCGACATGCAGGCGATCGAACGGGCAGTGCCGAAAGGGGCCGCTGTCGGCGACCGCTATCCGACGCCCATGATGGCGCATCTGGACAGCGAAAGGTCCTGACCGGATAGGTCTGGCGTCCCACCCGCTATTCCGCTGCGCCGCCTGTTTATGCATTCTTGCTCCAGCCCCCGGCGAACGGGGCGACACGGGGAGTGGACAATGGACGACTGGAAGACGATCGCGGACATTCCGCCAACATTCGCGCGCACGCAGCCCGACGAGATCGCCTTCTCGTTCGAAGGGCGCGACACGACGTTCGCGCAATTCGACCGACACACGAACCAGGTCGCCAACGCGCTTCTCGCCAGCGGCGTGAAGAAGGGCGATCGCGTCTGCTATCTCGGCAAGAACAGCGACCACTATTTCGAACTCTTCCTCGGCGCGGCGAAGATGGGCGCGGTGATGACGCCCGTGGGCTGGCGGCTGGCGCCGCCCGAAATCGCCTATATCGTCAACGATTCGGCCGCGCCAATGTTTTTCGTCGGCCCAGAGTTCACCGGCGCGGCGAAGAAGGTCCTCGAAGAGGCTTCCAATGTCCGCAAAACGATCGCCATGGAAGGCGGCGTGCCGGAATGGCAGAGCTTCGAAGCATGGCGCGACGCGCAGCCCGCGACGCCGCCTGACGTCTCCCTGACGCCGCGCGATATCGCCATCCAGCTCTACACCTCCGGCACCACCGGCCGCCCGAAGGGCGCGATGCTGATGCACGCCAACTTCATCGAGACACACAAGATCATGCAGGCTGCCGAGATCGACTGGAACACCTGGTCGAACGAGGACGTCAGCCTCGTCGCCATGCCGGTCGCCCATATCGGCGGCTCGGGCTGGGGACTCATGGGGCTGCGCAACGGCGCCAAGAACGTCGTGGCGCGCGAATTCGATCCCGGCAAGGTGCTCGATTTCATCGCCGAAGAGCGCGTCAGCAAGATATTTCTGGTGCCGGCGGCGATCCAGATCGTGCTGCGTGATCCGCGCGCGCGCGAGACGGACTATTCGCGCATGAAACATCTCGGCTATGGCGCGTCGCCGATTCCGCTCGACCTGCTGCGCGAGGCGGTCGAAGTGTTCGGCTGCGGCTTCGCCCAGATGTACGGCATGACGGAGACGACGGGCACCATCGTCGCGCTGGCGCCTTCCGATCACGATCTCAACGGCAATCCGCGCATGCGTTCGGCCGGCAGGCCGCTGCCGGGCGTCGAAGTGCGGATCATCGACGAAGCGGGCAATCCGCTCGGACCCAACGAGGTCGGCGAAATCGCGACGCGTTCGCCCTGGAACATGGCGGGCTACTGGAACCTGCCCGAGGCGACCGCCAAGACGATCGACGGAGAAGGCTGGCTGCGCACCGGCGACGCAGGATTCATCGATCAGGACGGCTATGTCTACATTCACGACCGCGTCAAGGACATGATCATTTCGGGCGGCGAGAACATCTATCCTGCCGAGGTCGAGAGCGCGATCTACGGCCATCCCGACGTTGCCGACGTCGCCGTGATCGGCGTGCCGGACGAGAAGTGGGGCGAAGCCGTCAAGGCGATGGTCGTGCCGAAGCCGGGCGCGTCGCCGGACCCGCAGAACATCATCGACTTTGCGCGCACGCGCATCGCCGCATTCAAGGCGCCCAAGAGCGTCGACTTCATCGCGGCGCTGCCACGCAACGCCAGCGGCAAGATTCTGCGCCGCGAGCTGCGCGAACCTTTCTGGGCAGGCAAGACACGGCGCGTCAACTGACCGCCGCGCGTTTGGCGTCGCGCCGCAGACCATTCTAAGCTCGCGCGCATGGAACGTTTGAGGCTGAGCCGCGCTGCGCTGGATCGCTTTCCGCCCGCCGTGCGCGTGCCGGGCTACGAGGTGGCGTCCGTCACGCCCGGGATCGTGCATCTCGGTTTCGGCGGCTTCCACCGCGCGCACATGGCCCGCTACACACACGACCTGATGGAGCGCCAACCGGCGGCGCGCAACTGGGGCATTGTCGGCGCCGGCCTGCTCGCGGGCGATCGCAAGATGCACGATGCGCTGGCGCCGCAAGACGGCCTCTACACGCTCGTCGAGCGTGACGACAGGACGGAGAAGGTGACGGTCATCGGCGCGGTGGCGCAAACGATCTGTTCCGCCGACGATCCTTCGTCTCTCCTTGCGGCGATCGCCGGGCGCGGCATCCGTATCGTCAGTCTCACGGTCACCGAAAACGGATACTGCCTCCATCCGGCGACCAAGCGCCTGGACCGCCGTCACGAGGCCATCGCAGCGGACCTCGAGGATCCCATGCGGCCGCATAGCGCGATCGGCATCATCGTCGAAGCGTATCGGCAGCGCATGATCTCGGGCCGCGCCGCCTTTACCGCGTTGAGCTGCGATAACATTCCCCACAATGGCCGCGTGCTGAAGGACGCCGTTCTCAAATTCGCCCATCTGCGCGATCCCGGTCTCGCCGGCTGGATAGCGGCCAAGGCCCGTTTTCCGAGCACCATGGTCGATCGCATCACGCCCATCACGCGGCCGGAAGACACAGCGGAGCTCGCAGCGCGCTACGGCGTCGTCGACAACTGGCCGGTGTTCTGCGAGCCCTTTTCGCAATGGGTGATCGAGGACGATTTCGCAGACGGACGGACGGCCTGGGAGCTGACAGGTGCGCAGTTCGTTTCCGACGTCGCGCACTACGAGTTCATGAAGTTGCGTCTGCTCAACGCCAGCCATCTCGCCGTCGCGGGACTTGGCCGCCTTGCTGGCTATCGTTTTGTCCATGAGACGATGCTGGATGCGAGCCTGCGGCGATATATGGAAGCGTTGATGGACCGCGAAACCGCCCCGACGCTGCCGCCGGTTCCGGGAGTCGACCTCGCCGAGTACAAGGCGACGCTGGTCGCGCGCTTCGCCAACGCCACGATCAGGGACACGCTCGATCGCGTGAATGCCGACGCGCCCGTCAACCTCCTGGTCGATCCGATCCGCGAGCGCCTGAAGGCCGATGCGGACTTCGACCTGCTCGCATTGGCGCTCGCCGCCTGGTTTCGTCGCGTGCGCGGGACGGACGATGCTGGCCGGCCGGTAGACGTGCGGCACCCGCTCGCGCCGCTTCTTCTCGAGAAGGCGATCGAAGGCGGCGCCGATCCGCGGCCGCTGCTCGGCATAGAAAACTTGTTCGGCGAACTGGGGCGCAACGAACGGCTGGTCTCGACCGTCGGCAAATGGCTGGCGTCGCTCTACCGCGTCGGCGCCGCCGGGACGTTGCGCGCGTTGCGCTAGACGCGAGCCGCCTCAGCCGAGTCCCTGATCCGCGAGCCAATCGCCCAACAGATCGATCCACCGGTCGGATGGGAAGCCCTGCCGCACCATGCCGAAGCCGTGCCCGCCGCGTCTGTAGATGTGCAATTCGGCAACGCGATCTGCGCTCGACCAGTCGGCGTAGAGACCTTCGACCACGCGAAAGAGCAGACGATCGTCCTGCGCGATGACCGTGAACAGCGGCGGCGCGTCCGGCGGCACGGGCCGGCCCTGCGTCTCGCCGCCATAGATGGCCGCAACGAATGCAAGCGGCGCTGCGCGCGGGTCGACGGCGACATCGGCGACGAGAAACGCGCCGGCCGAGAATCCGATCATGCCGATCTTGTCCGCCCGCAAATCCCATTCGCGCGCGCGTTCGCGCACCAGAGCCACGGCCCGGCGTCCGTCATCGGCGGCCGCTTCGCGCGGCTTGCGTATCATCTCGGCGGGCACGATATCGCCCATCGCCCGCGGGGCGTCGCGACCCGAACGCGGCAGCGCAATCTGCTGCGTCACCCGTCCCATGTCGGCTTCGAACTCCGCCTGGGACGTTGGCGTACCCATGACGCGGTATTTGAGGAGGAATGCGGTATAGCCCCGCTGGGCCAGCCAGCGTGCAACGTCGATGCCTTCATGTTCCCAGGCGAGAATGCGCCAGCCGCCGCCGGGACAAACGATGACGCCGATACCGTTCGACTCTCCGTTCGCAGGCCTGAACACGGTGAGCGTCGGCTCGGATACGTTGCGCAACATCAAGGTATCGACGGAGACGCCGGCGAGGCCGCGGAACTCGGTCTCGGGACCGACGCCTTCCAGCTTCGACGGCGGCCCGTCCGGCCAGAGACGGATCACTTCCTTGGGCAGGGCATCGCTGGTCATGGTCGGCCTCGTTTGCAGTCGCGCGCGAACGCTAGCATGTGTCCGGCGCGCTGCACATTATGGCCGGCGGTTGAAATGCGACCGCGTCGATGTCGGGGCACCGCAGAGCGGGCGCAACAACGGCACCGCGCCTCGCGCGAATTTACCCGCGGGTGCCCGGCCTCGCCATCACAATCCGCAGCCGGGGTGCTAGTCTCGCCAGCGAAAACGCCACACCGCGAGAGGCTTGAGAATGAGCAATTCCCCGCTTGGAGAGAGCCACTTTCACGGACGTCTGCGTGCCTCGGCAAGCACCTTGTTCTGGCTCGGTTTGGCCATGACGGCCCTTGGCGTCGCGGCGATCGCGTTTCCGGTCTTCTCGACGCTGGTCGCGGCGCTGCTCGTCGGCTGGACTTTCCTGATCTCCGGAGGTCTCACGTTCCTGGGTTCGTTCTCCATTCACGGCACGGGACCTTTTTTCGGCGCGCTTCTGCTCGGCTTGTTGTCCATCGCGGCCGGAGTTTTCCTCCTCTTCAATCCCTTGGCCGGCGCCGTCGGCCTGACGCTGCTGGTCGGCGTGATCTTCGTGTTTCAGGGCGCGTTCGAACTCTTCTTCGCGTTCGAGATGCGCCCGCTTCCGGGCTGGATCGGCATGCTGATCTCCGGATTGGCGAGCGTGTTTCTGGCGGTGCTGATTGCCGCAGGCTGGCCCGCGATCTCGGCGATCACGCTGGGGATCCTGCTCGGCGTGAACTTCCTGAGCACCGGCATCGGCTACATGCTGGCGTCGCGCACCGCCGGATCCTGAGCCCGGCAGCCGGCAAAGGCCGCTATTTCTCGAGAATGTGCACGTAGCAGACGGCGCCCACGCCCACCATGTGCGCGAGGCCCGTGCGGGCGCGCGGCTGCTGGCGCGGACCCGCCTCGCCACGCAGCTGACGCGCGATCTCGACGATCTGACCAAGACCCGTCGGTCCAATCGGATGGCCCATGGCGATGAGACCGCCCGACGGGCTGACCGCGCAGTGCCCTCCGATGTCGAACGCGCCTTCCTTCAGTTGCGCAATCGCCTCACCGTCGCCGCAGATCCCCATAGCCTCGACATACTCGATCTCCTCGACCGTGAACGCATCGTGGAGTTCGACGACATCGAGCTTGTCCGGCGCGATCCCGCTCTCGCGGAAGGCCGCGCGCGCCGTTTCGCGCGTCAGGACTGCGTCGTATCGCGTCGCATCCGTGCTCACCTTCTGACTGCGCCCCACCGACGCAGCGACCCGCACCGCGCGGCCCGCGTCGAGGCCGAGTCGCCTGATACCGTCTTCAGACGCGACGATGACCGCGGCGGCGCCTTCGCCGATCGGCGTGCATTGCAGCGACGTGAACGTTCCCGAGATCTTCTTGCCGCCGAGAACCTCTTCGAGCGTGCGCTCCTTCTGGTGCTGTGCGAAGGGATTTTTCGATCCGTTGCGGTGGTTCTTCACCGCCACCAGCGCGATATCCTCGAGGCGCGCGCCATATTGGCCGGCATATTGATCGGCGAGGAGCGCGAAATGGGTGAAGGGAGCGATGGCGTCGTCGGCGAGATTGCCGATCCCGGTCAGACCTTCCGAACGCGCGATCGGCATCGGTTTGTCCACGCCCAGCGCGAGCGCGACGTCGCTGACGCCCGAGGCCACCTCGATGCAGGCATGACGGAAAGCCGTCGAGCCCGAAGCGGACGCGTTCTCAACATGAACGATGGGAATGCCGGTGGCCCCCATGTGCCGCAGGATCGGCCGTCCGCAGGCCATCGGCAGAAGCGCGCGGCCGACATAGGCGGATTCGACCGCCGGCCATTCTATTTTCGCGTCCGCGACCGCGGCGCGCACGGCCGTGAGTCCGAGGTCGATATAGGTCGTGTCGCTGAGAAATTGATAGCGGTGCAGGCCGATGCCGACGACATAGACCGGACGCAGGTCCTTGAGCGTTTTTGCCACGGCGCGCTCCTCAGTGCCGGCGCACGAAGCGCAGGTCTAGGCGCGCTTCACCCTCGGGATCGCGCACCGGGACGAGCGTCGTGGCCATCGGGTCGCCGGGACGCACGTCCGCGTCGCCGTCGAGCAGCGTGCGCACGATGGGCCCGTCGTCCAGCGCGACCGATACGACGGTGAACGGCGCCTGGCGGTTCTTGCCGGCATGGAGATGCACCCGCGCCGAGGCGAGCAGCGTGCCGCGCCCGGAAAGCGCGCGCGACTTCAGCGCGGTGCCGCCGCAACGCTCGCAGCCATAGGTCTGCATGGGAAAGAAGACATAGCCGCAGGTGCAGACGCCGCCCAACAAGGCCGGGTGGGCGGGATCGGCGTCGCTGCCTTCGGCGCGGTAAAGCGCAGGTTTCAACAAGGCCGGGGCGGTCATCGGCATGTTCCTGAAAAATGGCTTGACCGGAAGACAATCATGTCATTTGCTTGCTGACAAGCAAATTATTGGAGAGACGATGGACGCCGCGGTCATGCCTCAGCCCCGGGCGCGCAGCAGCGAAAGACGGTCCCAGGCCGAGCGGCGCGAGGAGGCGGAACGGCGCATCCTTCGCGCCGCGGTCGCGATCGTTGCGAAACAGGGCTTCGAACGCTTCACCCTTGCCGATGTCGGCGAAGCCGCAGGTTACAGCCGCGGCCTGCCGGCGCACTATTTCGGCAGCAAGGATGGACTGGTCGCGGCGCTCGCCACGCACATTGTCGAAGATTTCGGCCGCGGCGTGGCGCGCACGGAAAAGCACGCGGCGGGCCTCGAGCGTCTTCTCGGCATCGTGGCCTACTACTTCGAAAGCGCCGCGCGCGATCCGCTGCGTACGCGCGCACTCTTCGCGGTTCTCGGCGAGGCGCTGACCAATCCGACGCTGCGCAAGCGGATCGGGAATCTCAACGCGCACAGCGCGGAGCCGCTGGCAGCCAACATCCGCGCCGCGATCGCGCACGGCGACGTCCGCAGGACGGTGAACCCGAAGGCGCAGGCCATGTTGATCCTGTCGGGTCTTCGCGGCGCGGTATCGCAATGGCTGATCGACCCGGCGCGGATCGACCTGAGAGTCCTCAGCAAGGAATTTGCCGCATCGCTGCAGAGGAGCCTTGCTCCATGAATGAGCCCGTCGCCGGTTCGGTCGAATATTGGGCGCGCGAGAAGCCCGGCACGATTGCCATCGTCGAAGGCGGACGGACCCTGACCTGGGGAGAACTGGACCGGCAGGCGAACCGTGTTGCGCACGGCCTTCGCCGGCTCGGCGTCGAACCGGGCGACATCGTCGTCACGCGTCTGCAGATCCGCTCGGAATGGCCCATCATCAGCGCGGCGCTCGGCAAACTCGGCTGCCGGCTGCTGGGATTGAACTGGCGCCTGACGCCCGCCGAAACAAAATACGTTCTCTCCAACAGCGGCGCGAAAGTCGTGTTTTGCGACGACCCCGACCCTTCCGCGCTTGCGCCTGCGTTCGAAGGGCTGGACGTCAAGCTCGCCATTTCCCTCGACCGCGACGCGCCTGGTTTCGTTCCCTATTCGCAGCTCCTTGATGACGGCGACGGCGATCCGCTTTTCGCGAGGGCGACGCCGCCGCTCATCATCTACACCTCCGGCACCACCGGACTGCCCAAAGGCGTGGTGATGGGTCAGCCGGCGCAGGGCGGCGGCGAAGCGGCCATGCGCGAGATGATGGAGTATCTGAGGAGCGTCGGCGAAAGCCGCCCGATGCTTCCGGGCGACGTCGTGCTGGTGACGATGCCGATGCATCACGGCGCCGGACCCGGCATCGTGTGGGGCGCGCAGCGCCTCGGAAATCTGCTCGTCATGTTGCGACGCTTCGATCCCGAAGAAACCTTGAGGTTGATCCAGGCGCATCGTGTGACGTTCTGGACGGGCGTACCGACGATGTACAAGCGGATCGCGGGCCTGCCGAAGGACACGGTCGCGAAGTACGACGTTTCGTCGATCCGCGCGCTCGGCGTCGGCGCCGCTCCCGTGCCCTTCGCCCTGAAGGAGTGGATCATCGGGCATTTCGGAAATTGTCTGGCCGAAGGCTACGGCGCCACCGAGACCGGCATGCTGACGGCACTCGCACCCGAAATGCAGACCCGGAAACCCGGCTCAAGCGGCCTGCCCCATCGCCATGTGCACATCCGTATTCGCGACGAAAACGGCACCGATTTGCCGGCAGGAAGCGTGGGCGAGATTTGGGTGAAGACGCCCGTCGTCATCCGGCAATATCTCAACCAGAGCCCCTTGGGCAACGACACGCTCGACGCCGAAGGGTTCTATCGCACGGGCGATGTCGGCCGGCTGGACGAAGAGGGCTATCTGTTCATCACCGACCGCGCGAAGGACATGATCGTCTCGGGCGGCGTCAACATTTATCCCGCCGAGATCGAAGCGGCGATCATCCGGCATCCGGCGGTGCAGGACGTCGCGGTCATCGGCATTCCGGACGAGGAGTTCGGCGAACAGGTCAAGGCGTTCTGCGAGCTGAAGCCCAACCAGTTCGCCGACGAAGCGACGCTCCTGGATCACTGCCGGGAGACCCTCGCCTCATACAAGCGGCCCCGCACGATCGACATCGTCGCGGAGTTGCCGCGCAACACGATGGGAAAATTGCTGAAGCGCGAATTGCGCGATCCATACTGGAAAGACAGGGAGAGAAAAGTATGACGGACATTCTGGATCTCGGCGGGCGCGTCGCGCTCGTCACAGGCGCCGGCCAGGGCGTCGGCAGGCAAATCGCCTTGCATCTGGCGGCACACAATGCAGGCGGCGTGGTCGTCAACGACTATGTGCTCGAACGCGCGGAAGGCGTGGCCGCGGAGATCAAGGCGGCCGGCGGCAAGGCGCTGGCGGTTCAAGCCGATGTGAGCAATCTCGCGAGCGTCAAGGAGATGGTGGCCAAGGGCGAGAAGGAATTCGGCAAGATCGGCGTCCTGGTGAACAACGCCGGCAATGCGGGCGCCAATCCGAGCCCGGAGCTGCGCAAGCCCTTCTGGGAAACCGGACCCGAGGTCTGGAACAGCTTCATCGGCGTGAACCTCTACGGCGTGATCAACTGCGCCGCCGCCGTCATTCCCGGCATGATCGAGCGAAAAGCGCCGGGGCGCATCATCACGATCATCTCGGATGCGGGCCGCTGGGGCGATTCCGGCCTTGAGATCTATGCCGGCGCCAAGGCCGGCGCAGCCGGTTTCACGCGTTCCTGCGCGCGCACGCTCGGCCGCTTCGGCATCACGGCGAACGCCGTTGCCATCGCCCTCACCGCCACGCCTGCCGTGGAAGCGCGCCTGAAGGGCGATCCCGAGACGCTGAAGCGCACGCTGGAAAAATACGTCATCCGGCGCCCCGGCCGCCCGGACGACATTGCCAACATGGTCCTGTTCCTCGCTTCGGATGCGAGTTCGTGGATCACCGGACAGACCTATCCGGTCAATGGCGGTTTCACCTTCGCCCTGTGAGGCCCGGATGAGCGACCAGAGAATACGCACGGAGCGCAAGGGACACGTCTTCGTCATCACGATCGACCGTCCCGAAGCCAGGAACGCGTTCGACGCCGCCAGCGCCGAAGCGCTCGAGGCGGCGGCGGATACGCTCGACGCGGACGACTCCCTGTTCGTCGGCGTGATCACCGGCGCGGGCGGCACGTTTTCCGCCGGCGCGGACCTCAAGGCCGCGGCGCGCGGCGAACGCGGCAGCACGCAAAAGCGCGGCGGGTTCGGGTTTTTCGCCAGGCCGCCGCGCAAGCCGATGATCGCGGCGGTCGAAGGATTCGCCGTCGGCGGCGGCTTCGAACTGTGCCTGTCCTGCGACCTGATCGTTGCGGCGAAGACCGCCAAGTTCGGCCTGCCCGAGGTCAGGCACAATGTGGTGGCGCTCGGCGGCGGTCTGTTCCGCCTGCCCAAGCGCATTCCCTACCATGTGGCGATGGAACTGGCGCTGACCGGCGAGTTCAAGGATGCCGAGTACTTTCACCGGCTGGGCGTGGTGAACCGCTTGTCCGAAACCGGCCGGGCGTTGGCGGACGCCATCCTCTGGGCCGAGGCTCTGCAGGTGAACGGCCCGACCGCGTTGGCGGCGTCCAAGGAGATCATCTTCCATTCCTCGGAATGGAGCGATGAAGAAGCCTGGCGTGCGCAGATGACCTACGCGTCCCGCGCGCTCAACTCCGAAGATCGCGTCGAGGGCCTCAAAGCGTTCGCCGAAAAGCGCAAGCCGGTGTGGAAAGGCCGATAGGTCGGCGATGGCGACGAACCGCCTGCCGCCCGGCATCGTCTCGCGTCTCCGCTTGCCGCTGATCGCGGCGCCAATGCTGCGCGTCTCCGGACCCGAGCTGGTGTCGGCCGCGTGCCGCGCCGGCGTCATCGGCGCATTCCCGACCAGGAATGCGCGCACGGCCGACGAGCTCGACGACTGGCTGACTCGCATCGAAGCGCGCAACGGCCAGGGACCGAGCGCGCCCTATTGTCCCAACCTGATCATGCGCGACGCGCGGCTGGCCGACGACCTCGCCCTTCTCGTGCGGCACCGCACCGAAATCGTCATCACCAGTGTGGGCTCGCCCGCGCCAGCCGTCGCGCCGCTGCACGATGCCGGCTGCCTCGTGCTGGCGGACGTCGCGACCTTGCACCACGCCGAACGCGCCATCGCCGCCGGCGCGGACGGACTGATATTGCTGACCGCCGGCGCGGGCGGCCAGACGGGCTGGCTCAATCCTTTCGCCTTCGTGCGCGCGGTGCGCGGCATGTTCGACGGACCGATCGTCCTTGCGGGCGGCGTATCGGACGGAATCGCATTGCGCGCCGCCTGCGTGCTCGGCTGCGACCTCGCCTATATGGGAACCAAGTTCATCGCGACGCGGGAAAGCATGGCGAGCGACGCCTATCGCGCGATGCTCGTGTCCTCGAGCATGGACGATGTCCTGTTGACGTCGAGCTTCACAGGCCTGCCGGCGAACATGCTGGAACCTTCGATCACCGCGGCCGGGCTCGATCCCAGGCGGCTCGACGAGTCCATCGGCGAAGAGCGCGCGAGGGAGAAATTCGGCGGCGCGGCGGCGTCGGGTCCGCGACGCTGGGCCGATATCTGGAGCGCGGGCCATTCGGTCTCCGGTGTGACGGCCGTCCTGACCGTCAACGAATTGGTCGATTTGACGGAAAAGGAATTCCGCGACGCCGAGGCCGACGCTGCGGCAACTGCTTTGCGCTGATCGCGTCGTCCGGGGCGTTTGGGCTTGTCGTGGCCGCAGAACTTTTGGCCCTGCCCGGCAAAAACGCCGCTATAGTTCGGTCCTGGGTCGGTGTCGGCGCTTGCAGGCGTCCTGACGCGTTAAGTAGATCGGGAGCGTCGGGGCGGCATGTCGAATTTGATGGAAGAGATCGTCACTCCCATCGACGGAGTCGCCGCCAACCATGTCGCGCGCGCGCAGCGCCTGAAATTCGGAACGCTCGCTGTCTACGGCTCGGGCATGCTGGTGCAGGACACGCTCGCGCTCGGCCTCGGCACGCTGCTCCTGTTCTACCTGACGGTAGTGTGCGGACTTTCCGGATCGGCTGCGGGCATCGCGCTGGGCGTCGCGCTCGTCGTGGACTCTTTCGTCGACCCTCTGGTCGGCTCCATCTCGGACAACAGCCGGATGCGCTACGGCCGGCGGCACCCTTTCATGCTCGCGGCCGCGGTACCGATCGCGATCGGCTTCGGCCTTCTGTTTTCCATCCCGACCGCGCTCAGCGGCATCGCCCTCTTCGCTTACGTCCTGTTCATGCTCATGGTCGTTCGCGTCGGCCTCAGCTTTTTCCAGGTGCCCTATATCGCGCTCGGCGCAGAACTGTCGGACGACTACGCCGAACGCTCGACGATCGTCGCTTCGCGGGTCTTGTTCACCGTCGTGGCAGGCATGTCGGCCGCGTTCCTCGCCTATGGCGTGTTTCTCAAGGGCCATGACGGCCAGCTCGTCAGGGCAGCCTACGCGCCCTATGCATGGACGTGCGGGCTTTTGGTTCTGCTGGGCGCCGGCTTGTCGACGTTCGGCACGCTCGGTTCGCGCCATCGCCTGCACGCCGCGCCGGACGGTCCCGCGACTCGGCAAATTCTTGCCGAAGTGATCGAAGTCTTTCGAAACCGGTCCTTCTCGATCCTGTTCAGTGCCTGCCTCGTGCTCTTCGTCGGGCTCGGTTTCGCCGGCTCGCTCGCCTTGCACGCCAACACCTATTTCTGGAAGCTGCAGCCGCAGCAAATCCTTGTCATCACGCTGCTCGTATCGCTAGGCTATTTTGTCGGCGTCTTCATCGCGATCTGGCTGACGGGCCGGCTCGAAAAGCGCTGGATCGCCATGATCGGGATCGCGATGATCGGCCTCGCGCAACTGGTACCGGCCGCGTTGAAGGTCTTCGGCGTCATTCCTTCGGCGGGCGAACTGTCGACACTGATGCTGGCCGGCGTATTCACCGGGATCGGCGCCAGCTGCGCGCTGATCGGCTTCCAGTCGATGATGGCGGACGCGGCCGACGAGCATGAAATGCTGTTCGAGGCGCGCCGCGAGGGATTGTACTTCGCCGGCATCAGCTTTTCCGCCAAGGCCTCGAGCGGCATCGGCGCGCTGCTCGCGGGGTCCGTCCTGGACCTGATCCAGTTTCCCCGCGACCTGGCGGGACAGGCCGTGGCGCACGCGCACATCGCGGTCGGAACAGTCCTCCGGTTGGGGATTCTGCAGGGTCCGGGAGCGGCGGCGATCACCGCCATTTCCGTGGTCGTGCTGTTCCTCTATCGGCGCGGGCGCCGCGAACATGAAGAGGTCCGCCAGGTTCTGGTCGAGCGCCGCACAACCAAGTAATCGAAGCGCTGCAGGCGAGCCTTGCCGAAATGCGGATCGGGAATAAGCAATGAGGTCGTTCGTGAAGTCCGAAATGATGTTCGATGAAGTCGTCCAGGGTCGGCGCAGCATTCGCGGTTTCAGGCGCGAACCGGTGCCGAAAGAGCTCATCAAGGAAATCATCGCGATCGCGATGCGGGCGCCGTCGTCGCTGAACACCCAGCCGTGGAATTTCTACGTCGTGAGCGGTGCGCCGCTCGACCAGATCAGAGCCGGAAACACCGAACGCAATCTGGCCGGCGTTCCTTCGTCGCGCGAATTCCGCAGCCATGGCGAGTATGCCGGTCAGCACCGGGAGCGTCAGATCGGCATCGCCAAACAGCTTTTTCAGGCGATGGGCATCGAGCGGCACGATCAGGAGAAACGCAAGGACTGGGTGCTCCGCGGGTTCCGCCAGTTCGACGCGCCGGTCTCGATCGTGGTGACCTTCGACCGGTCGATCCATGGCGGCGACATCGCGCCGTTCGACTGCGGCGCGGTCACCAATGCCCTCGTGAACGCTGCCTGGTCGCGCGGCCTGGGCTGCGTGATCAACAGCCAGGGCATCATGCAGTCGCCCGTCGTGCGCGAGCATGCGCAAATCCCCGCCGACCAGGTCATCATGATCTGCGTCGCCATGGGCTATCCCGACGACCGGTTTCCGGCCAACGCCGTCGTGTCGCAACGCAAGTCCGTCGACGAAGCCGTGGTTTTCGTCGGGTTCGACGAATAAGCGCGTAAGACCCGTTGCGCGGACGCGCTCGACGACCGCCGCCGCGACCGATCGGCATCGCTCCCGTTCTAATCGAACGAACGCAACTGCCTGCCTCCGATGAGGTGCATATGCAGATGATAGACGGTCTGAGCGCCATCCGGGTTCGTGTTGACGACCAGACGGAATCCGGATTGGTCGATATGCGCTTTGCGCGCCAGTTTCACCGCCAATCCGACCATTTCCGCCACGACTGCGGGAGGCGCATCCAGGATCGTGTCATAGCGCTTCTTGGGAATGATCAGGATATGGACGGGCGCATTGCGGTTGATGTCGTCGAAGGCGATCGTGTTCGGCGTTTCGCCGACCCATTTGTTTCGGGGAATGCTCTCGAACGGAGTCGGGTGCGCCAGGCTTTCCGCACGTATTTCGGGCAAGCGCCATTCCGCGAGCTTCCAATAGACGAAACCCAGCGGGTTGAGCTGGCCTAGGCCGAAGGCCGCCAGCAGCGCCGCAACAATTCGCCAGTTTTTCCACATCGTCGTCCCCCCTGCTCGAATCCGAAGACCGGTCGTTGCCAAGACTGTGTCCCACCGGCGTGACATTGTGGAATCGGCACTCGTGCCCGCAAAGCGGCCGCCCCCGGTCGGTGTGTTTACACCTGTCGGCAGTCTGGGCTCACGCCTCCAGGCGAGCGCGCGAAAGGCGGCACCGGGCGGGTCTTTGCCCCGTGCGGCTCCGGGTTTAAACTTTTCCCGAAGGCAAGGGATGGAAGCTATGAGCGACGCGGTCGGACCTGGCGATCTCGTTCTATGCGTCAATGCCGCGCCGAACCACGCGACGGGCAGGCCCGTGCCCCTGCGAGTCGGGGAGACTTACCGCGTCATCGCGGTCATGGAGTATGCCTGTCCATGCGGGCGTTCCGATGCTCTGCTGGATGTGGGCGTCGATTTTGCGTGGTGCCAGACGCGCTTCCGCCTGCTGCCCAAACCCAAAGCCGAGGCGAAGACGCGCCGCGCGTCGGTGCCGAAAGTAAAGGAGACGGTTCGCTGAACGGCGGGCCTTGAGTCGGGCCGAACGCCGTCACGCACATCCGCCGGCCGCGGGAGCCTGCCGCGAAACCGATGCGGAATGCCGGTCGAACGGCTTACCGCCAGTCGTCCATCGCCGGACTGTCGGGCGGAGGCTGAGCGCCTTTCCAGATCGGCGCGTCGGGCCGAGTCCAAAACCAACCCGTGTGCGCGTTGTCGCTTCTGCGGATCGTAACGCTCTGCGGATCGAAGTTGACGAACATGCGCGCGTTTACACCGCGAATTTTGTCGGGTTCGTTCAGCGCGGTGTGATGGGTGACGCAACCGCAGGCCTTGCAGCGCCAGAAGCCGAGTTCGCGGTCGCCCCAGATATAGGCCTCGACCGCCTCGGATCCCTGCACGAGCGTCATGCCGATTGTTCGCTCAGCGATGGAGTCCCAGGAATAGGCCCACAGCGTTCCGTATCGACGGCAGATCGAGCAGTTGCAGTCGCACACCCAACCCGGCGCATCGTCCAGCGTGATGCGCACGGCTCCACAATGACACGCGGCTCTGATCATAAAGCGCTCCCGCAATCGAAGCTAACGGCGATCTGATGTGGCGGCCGGCCGCGTGCATTGTGTCCGGCGGATACGAGGTGCGCAACCCGAAGCAAGCTGCCGCCGGGTTGCCTGTGTCGAAGGCGGCCACCGACGCGGCCAGGGATCAGCCGCTCAGAGTCTGCCGCCGTCGATTTGCCGGGCGATCGCCGGCATGACCGCGTCCAGAAGCGCGAGGCAATCCCGATATGCCGGGAGTCCAAACTCATAAGGATCGGGGATGCCGCCCTGCCGTTCGTTGGCAACGATGACGACCGTCGACGCGTTTGAGCCCAACCATGCGCGGACCTTGTCGGCTTCGTCGCGTCCGACGCAGACGATCCATCCATATTGAGTCAGGTCGAGGTCGCCGGCCCAGCGGCTCGCATGGCCGGACAAGTCGATGCCGCGTTCCTTCATGCATGCGATGGACCTGGCGTTGGCCCTCGCGAACCCCGCAGCCTCGCGGCCCGCGCCGGCGCTTTCGACCTGAAAGTCCGGACCCAGGAGCTCCTGCAACACAGCCTGCATCATCGGGCTGCGGCTGCGATTGCCGAGACATACGCACAAGACCCGCTCCATGCTGCGATCCTAGCGCAAACAAAGTCGGGCGGAAAAACTTTCGCGTCGGGAGCGATGCAGCCCGATGACGGTCCACGACCGCGTCGCCGAAGGAATAGTCGAGGCCAAGACCGGCTTCGTTCGCAACGGCGATTTTCACTCTCGGAACGGACGCGCCGGGAATAGTGAATGGTGCCGCCTGCGTGACTCGAACACGCGACCCCGTCATTACGAATGACGTGCTCTACCGGCTGAGCTAAGGCGGCTTATGCGCGCCCGAGGGCATTCGCGAAGCGGGCGGAAAATACGCACACCGGCGCACAACTGCAACAGCGATTTCCCCTAAGGAAAGCGGCTTTTTTGACGTTGCTCTGCCGTCCCGCCGGGGCCATGCTGGCCAGAACCCACAATAAGAAGCGTCCCATGCTGACAAAAGCCGACGATTTTCCGGTGCACCAGTTACCGGAACCGATTGCCACATCCGGCACCGACCGCAATTTCTACGACCGATACTTCTTCAACGGCTACGCTCCCGACGGTTCGGTCTTTTTCGCCGTCGCCCTCGGCGTCTATCCGCATCTGAACGTCATGGATGCCGCCTTTTCGCTCATCGTGGACGGCGTTCAGCACAATCTGCACGCCTCCAAGCTGCTGAAGATGGAGCGGATGGATACGCGCGTCGGCCCGATCTCCGTCGAGGTGGTCGAGCCTTTGAAGGTTCTTCGCATCCGCGTGGGCGAAAACCCGCATGGCCTGCGCGCCGACATAACCTTCCACGCGCGCGCGCTACCGGTCGAAGAACCGCGCTTCACCTATCGCCAGGGTCCGCGCACCGTCATGGACTATACGCGCCTGACGCAGAACGGTTCATACGATGGCTGGCTGGAGATCGCCGGCAAGCGCATCGCCGTCACGCGCGACTCGTTCGTCGGAACCCGCGACCGCTCCTGGGGCGTGCGTCCGGTCGGTCTGGGCGATCCGCAAGGCGTGGCGCCGGCCCGCCTGCCGCAATTCTACTGGCTGTGGTCGCCGCTCAACTTTCCCGACCGCTTCATGCTCTATCACAACAACGCGGATGGCGACGGGACATCGTGGAACACTGCGTCGGTCATCGGCGGGCTCGGCGACGCGGCGGCGGAGCATATGGCGAGCTGCCGCTCGAGCATTGTCTACAAGTCCGGAACGCGGCACGCCAAAACGTGCGTCATCGACGTCCGGGACAAGAAGGGCGGCGAATGGCGCGCCGAGCTGACGCCCAGGTTCAACTTCTACATGTCCGGGATCGGCTACGGCCATCCCGAATGGGGTCACGGCCGCTACAAGGGCGAGAACGAAATGATGTACGACAGCTTCCGCACCGCCGAGGTCGACGAGAACCTGCCGCACTTCCAGCACGTCCAGGCATTCTGCACCGCGACTCTGCAGGGGCCCGGCGTGAAAACGAGCGGCTGCGGCATTCTCGAACAGCTTGTCGTCGGAGCGTTCGAGCCGCACGGCCTCAAGGGCATCTTCGATCCCGCGCCATGAAGGAAATCGAAGACAGACTGTCCGCCTATCTTCGCGCCAAGCTGGGCGCACCCGATCTGGTCGTCGCCAATCTTGCGCGCATCCCGGGCGGCGCGTCACGCGAGACCTACCGTTTTCGCGCGCGCTATACGTCGGGCGGCAAGCAGCTCGATCGCGGTCTGATCCTGCGGCGCGACCCGACCGCGAGCCTGATCGAGACCGAGCGCACGACCGAATACCGAGCCTATGAAGCGTTCTTCAAACTCGGCCTGCCGGTGCCCGAACCGATCGCGCTGGAGCTGGGAAGCGAGGCGCTGGAACGGCCCTTCTTCGTCATGTCGGAAGTCGAGAATTGCGCGCCCGGCACGATCATGAGTCCGGACCCCTATGGGCCGCATCGCCAGAAAGTTGGCGAGCAGTTCTACACCATCATGGGCCGGATCGCGGCCGCCGACCCGCGCAAGATCGGGCTCGGCGATTTTGAAGGCGCCCGGGACGTTCACGCCGCGGCGATGCAAGAAGTGGGACGTTGGGAGAAGGTCATCGAAGAGGACGAGCGCGAGCCTCAGCCCATCGTCCGCGCGGCCATCCGCTGGCTGAAGAAGCATCCGCCGCCGCCGGCCCAGAAGATCAGCGTGGTCCACGGCGACTATCGGAGCGGAAATTTTCTCGTCGACGATGCGGGCGACATTCGCGCCATTCTCGACTGGGAAATGTCGCATCTCGGCGATCCGCTCGAAGATCTCGGTTGGGCCATCGATCCGCTCTGGGCGGGCCCCGATCCGGGCCGACCCGGAGGCATGATTCCGAGAGACGAAGCCATCCGCATCTGGGAGCAGGCGAGCGGATTGAAGGCCGATCCGAAGGCACTGCTGTGGTGGGAGATTTTCGCCAGCCTGAAAGGCGCCGCGATCTGGATTTCGGCGGCGCTCGAATATGCCGACGGCCGCAACAGCGATCCGATCAACGCGTTTTCGGGCTGGTATACGCTGGCGGTGCACAACAAGGTGCTCGCCGACAGGCTCGCGGAGCTCGACGCATGAGGCCGGAAATCGGAACCATTCTCGGATTCACCGCGCAGCGGATCGTCATGGGCCTTGGCGATCAGGGAGCCGCCTATGCCCAGGGCTCGGCGGGCATCATCGCGATCCTCCTCGGTGCCGCGGCAAAGGAGTATGAGCGCGGCGCGGATATCCGCTTCAACGAGAATGCGGAGATCCGCGCGCTGTTCGGCGAGCTCGCGCCGCTCATCAGGGACGACGGCCTCCGCCGGGAGCTGCTCGATGCGGCCGGCGCCAGGGACAAGTCGCTCCGCATCTCCGATCTCAACGAAGGCAATTATGCGCTGCGCAGACTCTTGACGAAGCTGCAGATCGACGCCGAAGAGCACGGCACGCCGGCGACGCGCAAACGCATCTGGTCCGTCCTCAAAGCGATGGCCGACCGCCGCCTTGTCCAGCTCGGCCTCTGACGCGCACGATCCGTCGCCCATCGCCGTCCGGCTTTCGGTCGCCTGGGGCACATGGGGCACGAGCGGGGGTATCTACACGCCCTTCGTCGGCGCCTGGCTCGCCTATACCGGCATGCGGCCCGTCGAGATCGGCGCGCTTTTGTCGACCGGAATGCTGTTGCGCGTGATCGTTCCGCCGATCACGGGAATCGTCGCGGATGCGCGCGACGACCGGCGCAGCATGATGATCGCGCTCATGGCGATCCAGCTCGTCTGCTGGGGCGCGCTCAACTTTCTTCTCTCGCCGCTCGAAATCTTCGTCCTGGTCGTAACGTCGAACGCCGCCGGCGGTGCGGCGGGACCGCTTCTCGAGAGCGTCAGCATGCGTCTCGCCGAGCGCTTCGGCTTCGACTATGGCCGCGTGCGTCTCTGGAATTCGATCTCGTTCGCGCTCAGCAACGTGGTTTCGGGATTCGCGATCTCGCGCTGGGGCATGACGGTATTCGTCCCCTGGCTCACCGTCTCGCTCGCGCTGACCTTCACATCGGTGTGTTTCCTCCCACCGCCGCCGCCGGGAGCCTCGAAGGGACAGTTGCGCGTGCGCCTCGCCGCCACTTTCGCGGAGGCCCGCGAACTGGCCGGCTCGGGCGTTTTTCTGCTGTTCCTCCTCGCCGCCAGCTTCGACCAGGGAAGCCATGCGTTCTACTACAGCTATGGCAGCCTGCATTGGCAATCGCTCGGTTATAGCGGCGCGGTGATCGGCGCCATCTGGCCGCTCGGCATCATCGCCGAGGCGGCATTGTTCTCGGTTTCGTTGCGCGTCTTCCGCGCGGTCGGCGCGACACGCCTGCTTCTGCTCGGCGGCATCGGCTGCGTGCTAAGGTGGACGATCCTCGCGCTCGATCCGCCGTTCGTCCTCGTCGTCTTTGCGCAGTTCCTGCATGGCGCGACATTCGCGCTCGCGCATCTCGGCGCCATGTATTTCGTGCTGAAGGCCGTGCCGCAGCGGCTGGCGGCCACCGCGCAAAGCCTCTATGCCGTCGGCTCCAACGGGATCGTGATGGGACTGGCGACATTTGCGTCCGGACCCCTGTACGAAGCCTATGGCGGGCGCACCTATCTCTTGATGGCTGCGATGGGCGTCGTCGCTGCCGCCTTTGCGCTTTGGCTCGGCAGAGTTTGGCAGGGCGGCCGCATCACCGGCAGCGCAGGAGACGATGCGTTCGACGCGATCTAGCGCCGGAAGAATATCTTCGCCGCGTTACCCTCGCGGATGCGCTTTTTCGTAGACGTCCATCAGCGTCCTGGTGTCGATCTGGGTGTAGGTCTGCGTCGTCGACAGCGAGGCGTGCCCCAGCAATTCCTGCACGCTGCGCAGGTCGCCGCCGTTCGCTAAAAGATGCGTCGCAAAGGAGTGGCGCAGCGCGTGCGGCGTTGCGCGATCCGACAGTCCGAGCGCCGCGCGCAATCTCTGCATCAGAAGCTGCGCTTCGCGCGGGCTCATCGGCTTGCCGCGACGCGAGAGAAAAAGCGCCGCATCCCTGCCGCCCGTGAACGGAATAAGCCGCTCGTAACCGTCAATGGCTTCGCGCACGGCCGACAGAAGCGGGACCACGCGCTCCTTGCGGCCCTTTCCGAGGATGGTGAGCGCAGCGGGAACCGGAACGTCGCCGCGGCGCAGGCTCAGAGCTTCCGAGACGCGCAGCCCGGCGCCGTAGAGCAGCGTCAGAAGGGCGACGTCGCGGGCGGCGAGCCACTCGACGTCGTTCTCGCCGGCCTGCGCGATGGCGCGCGCCGCGTCCGCCTCGGTCAGCGGCCGTGGAAGTCCGCGCTGGATGCGCGGGGTGCGGACGCTGCGAGCGGCCGCATTTTCGAGGATGTCCTCGCGGGCCAGATAGCGGAAGAAACTGCGCACCGCCGCGACGGCCCGCTGCACGCCTTTCGAACCCAGTCCTTCGGACCGGCGCACGGTGATGAACGCACGGATGTCGCCGGGTGTGAGCTTCGCGAGCGTCCGATCGTCGACGGCGCCGCCGAAATGACCCTGCAGGAAGGAAAGAAAGCGTCCGGCATCGTCGCCATAGGCGCGCAGCGTGTTCCGGCTCGCGCGCCTCTCATGGGCAAGCGAGGCCAGCCACTGCTTCTTCAGATCTTCGGCAGATCGAGCCATGCACGGATCGCGCGTTCGAGGGCTCGGGCGGCGTAACGCAGATCGACGGCGATTTCCTCGCCTTCGAAGGCGCCGCCGGCAAACGCGCCGAGTACGAACAGTGCCGCCGGCGCTTCGCGTCCGATCTTGAGGCGGAAGGCGGCGAGGCTCTTGCAGTCTCCGCCGCCGCTACCGAGCAGCAGCTCGCCGCCGCCGGACAGTATCGCGCCCGTGCCGTCACGGCCGAGCACGGCTTCCGTCGTTCCCGGCGGGATCAGGCGCACGCCTTCGGTGCGCGTGCCCGATGTGCCGCGTTCGCCCTCGACGCAGATCGCCGCCCGGTCGGCGCCGAAGGAAGGCGCTGCGGCGATCGCCAGGTGGATCGCCTCGGCGAAGCTGCGCGCGTCGATCAACTCGAGCACGAAGCGGCGCACGCCTTCGCCCATGCGCACGCTGGCCGTCTGGCTGCCGCGCACGGCTTCGCGCTCCGCCTTCAGCGCCGCATTTTCCGCCGCGAGCCTGTCGATGACAAAGCGTTGGAAATCGCGCACGTCGCCCAGATCGGCGCGGTCGGGGAGCAACAAGGCCAGCAACTCGCCATCGGCCGCGAGCGTGCTGCGATTCATGCGGATATAGGCCTTCACCGCCTCGGCGGCAGCCTGTGCAGGCTCGACCGACTTTGCCTGTTCGCTCATGCGTCGCGGATCCTGACGCCGGCCTTCTTCGCATCGGCGAGAAACGCGGCCAATCCCTTGTCCGTCAGCGGATGGTTGAGCAGCGCCTTGAACACATCGGGTGGAATTGTGGCGACGTCCGCGCCGGCAAGCGCCGCGCCGCGCACATGCGGGATGTTGCGTACCGAGGCGGCGAGGATCTGAGTCTTGTAGTCGTAATTGTCGTAGATGGCGCGGATTTCGTGGATCAGGTCCATGCCGTCCTGCCCCGCATCGTCGAGGCGGCCGATGAAAGGCGAGATGAAAGTCGCGCCAGCCTTGGCCGCCATCATCGCCTGGACGGGCGAAAAGCACAGCGTGACGTTCACCATCAGGCCGTCATCGGCCAGCGTCCGGCACGCCTTGAGCCCGTCCCAGGTCAGCGGCACCTTGATCGCGATGTTTTTGGCGATTTTTGCAAAACGTCGGCCTTCCGAAATCATGCCCGCGGTTTCCGTCGCCAGTACCTCGGCGCTGATCGGTCCCGGAACGCTGGCGCAGATCTCGTGCAGCGATTCGACATAGTCGAGGCCGGTCTTCGCCGCGAGCGAAGGATTGGTGGTGACGCCGTCGACGAGCCCGGTTTCGGCCAGTTTCGCGACTTCCTTGGGATCGGCAGTATCGATGAAGATTTTCATGGCACCAGTATGGGGTTGACCCGATAGAATCGCCATACGAATTGTAGCGCATGAAACAGTCCGCGTATCGGCCTTCAGACGATGTGCTGCTCCAGCCGGCGCCGCGCGCGGGCGTGCTGCTGCCTTTGCCGCTGTCCGGTGCGTACGACTACAAGCTGCCCAAGGGCACCCGCGTCACCCGCGGCATGCTGGTCTCTGCACCGCTCGGCCCGCGCGAGCAACTGGGCGTCGTGTGGGGCGAAGCGGAAGGATCGGTCGGCGACAACCGGCTGAAGGAGGCGCTGCCGCTGGAGGGCGGTCCCTGTTTGCCGGAAAAACTCTGCGACCTTGTCGATTGGGTATCGCAGTACACGCTGGCGCCGCCCGGCATGGTCCTCGCTATGACCTTGCGAAGCGCTCGCGCCTTCGAGCCCGAACCGATGCGCATCGCATACGTTCGCACCGGCGTGACGCCGAATAAAGTGACGCCGCCGCGCCAGCGGGTTCTCGACATTGCGTCCGACGGCCTCGCACGCAGCGTGCCGGCACTGGCGCAGGAGTCGGGCGCGTCGCCTGCGGTCGTTCGCGGCTTGGTCGACGCCGGTGCGCTGGTGGCGACGGAGCTTCCCGAGTTTGCAAGATTCGATGCGCCCGATCCCGACTTCCTGACGGTCAGTTTGCGCAATAACCAGCGGGAAGCGGCGCAGACGCTGCGCCACGACGTCGAGGCCGGACAGTTTCGCGCCAGCCTGCTCGACGGCGTGACGGGATCCGGCAAGACCGAGGTCTATTTCGAGGCCGTCGCCGCCGCGCTGAGGTCCGGCCGGCAGAGCCTCATCATGCTGCCCGAGATCGCGCTCACGGTGCAGTTCCTCGATCGCTTCGCCGAACGCTTCGGCTGCCGACCGGCGGAATGGCATTCGGACCTGTCGCAGAAGGAGCGCACGCGCACCTATCGTGCGGTGCTGAACGGCGAAGCGCGTGTCGTGGTTGGGGCGCGATCGTCGTTGTTCCTGCCCTTCCGTGAATTGGGCCTCATCGTCGTCGACGAGGAGCATGAGCAGGCCTACAAGCAGGAAGAGGGCATCATCTATCACGCGCGCGACATGGCCGTCGTGCGCGCCCGGATTGAAGGCTGTCCCGTCATTCTCGCCAGCGCGACGCCGTCGCTCGAGTCCTACGTCAACGCCACGAGCGGGCGATACGCGCATCTGCGGCTCTCCGACCGGCACGGCGCGGCCGTGCTGCCGCGGACCGAACTGATCGATTTGCGGGAAACCAGAACCGAACCGGGAAGCTGGCTCTCCCCGCCCTTGCGCGATGCGCTCGCCGCAACGCTCGCCGCGGGCGAACAGGCCATGTTGTTCCTCAACCGCCGCGGCTACGCGCCGCTCACACTGTGCCAGAGTTGCGGCCACAAGATGATGTGCCGCGATTGTTCGTCCTGGCTGGTCGAGCATCGTTACCGCAAGCGGTTGGTTTGCCACCAATGCGGTTACGAGACGGCGACGCCGCCGCAATGTCCGGAATGTGGGGCGGACTCGAGCTTCGTCGCCTGCGGCCCGGGTGTCGAACGCGTCGCGGAGGAATTTGCCGCCTTGTTTCCGAATGCGCGGATGGCCATCGCGTCCAGCGACACGCTGCACGGCCCGCAGGAAACGCAGGCCGCGATCCGCGCGATGGCCAAGCGTGAGATCGATGTCCTTATCGGCACGCAGATCGTCGCCAAGGGTCATCATTTTCCCCAGCTCACGCTGGTCGGGGTTGTCGACGCCGATCTCGGCGGCTCGGACGGCGATCTGCGCGCGCGCGAACGCACTTTCCAGCTTCTGCATCAGGTTGCCGGCCGCGCCGGGCGTGCGGAAAAACCCGGGCTGGTGCTGATCCAGACGCGCAATCCCAAGGATGCGGTGATGGTGGCGCTCGCCTCGGGCGACCGCGACGCCTTCTATGAGCAGGAACGGATCTTCCGCGAGCGCGCGCACGCCCCGCCTTTCGGCCGGCTCGCCGCGCTTATTTTGTCGGGCCTCGACGGCGCGCAGGTACAGGAGGCCGGCCGCGTTCTTGCCAGTGCCGCGCCGCCGGCGAAAGGCGTGAAAGTGTGGGGACCGACGCCTGCTTTCTATCACCTGCTGCGCGGACAGACGCGCGAGCGTCTTCTGGTGCAGGCCGAGCGCAACGTCGATATGCAGGCCTATCTTCGCGCCTGGCTGGCGGGCGTCAAACTCTCCAACAAGGTCCGCGTCGCGGTAGACGTGGACCCGGTCAGTTTTTTCTAGCGCCTGTTATTGGTAGTCGCGGACATCGGCGAGTCGGCCGGCGATCGCCGCCGCCGCCGCCATCGCCGGCGACATCAGATGCGTGCGTCCGCCGCGGCCTTGCCGTCCCTCGAAATTGCGGTTCGACGTGGAGGCGCAGCGTTCCTGCGGCGCGAGTTTGTCGGCGTTCATGGCGAGGCACATGGAGCAGCCCGGCTCGCGCCATTCGAAGCCGGAGGCGATGAAGATCTCGTCCAGCCCTTCCTGCTCGGCCTGTTCCTTAACGAGCCCCGAACCCGGAACCACCATCGCACCGACGTGCGGCGCGATCTTCTTGCCGCGCAGGATGGCGGCTGCGGCGCGCAGATCCTCGATGCGTCCGTTCGTGCACGAGCCGATGAAGACGCGATCGATCTTGACGTCCCGGAGCGCTTCGCCGGGCGTGAGGCCCATATAGGCGAGCGCGCGTTCGACGCTGGCGCGCTGGTTTTCGTCAGCGATGCGAGCCGGGTCGGGAACCTTGTCCGTCACCGGCAATGCCTGTTCCGGCGACGTGCCCCAGGTGACCATGGGGACGATGTCGCCGGCATCGATGCGGATCTCGGCATCGAACCTCGCGCCTTCGTCGGATTTCAATGTCTTCCAGTACATGACCGCGTTTTCGAACGCCGCCCCCTTGGGCGCGCGCGGCTTGCCGGCGATATAGCGGAACGTCACCTCGTCGGGCGCGATGAGTCCGGCGCGCGCGCCGGCCTCGATCGTCATGTTGCAGAGCGTCATGCGTCCTTCCATCGACAACGCGCGCACCGCTTCGCCGGCATATTCGATGACGTAGCCCGTGCCGCCGGCCGTCCCGATGCGGGCGATGATGGCAAGCGCGATGTCCTTCGCCGTGACGCCGATGGGCAGTTTGCCGTCGACGCTGACGCGCATGTTCTTGGAGTGCTGGGTCAGCAGAGTCTGCGTGGCCAGTACATGTTCGACCTCGCTGGTGCCGATGCCGAACGCGAGCGAACCGAAGGCGCCGTGCGTCGAGGTGTGGCTGTCGCCGCAGACGATGGTAAGGCCGGGCAGCGTCCAGCCCTGTTCGGGCCCGACGATATGGACGATACCCTGGCGAATATCGTCCATCCGCAGATATTCGATGCCGAATTCGCGCGCATTGACTTCGAGCTGAGCGATCTGGTCGCGCGATTCCGGATCGCTGATGCCGAGCGCACGATCCTTGGTCGGGACATTGTGGTCGGGAACCGCGAGCGTCAGGTCGGGACGGCGCGCCTTGCGACGCGACGTGCGCAAACCCTCGAAGGCCTGCGGACTGGTCACTTCATGGACGAGATGCCGGTCGATATAGAGTATCGCCGACTCGCCCGGCGTCTGATTGACCAGATGGGCGTCCCAGATCTTGTCGTACAGGGTCCTAGGCGATGCCATGAAAGCCACTTACGCTGATTTCCGGCGTTGCCGTATCAGCCGGGACGGGCCGTTGGCAAGCCAAACCGCCGCCGCAGCCTAGCGGCGGGTAAAGTACAGAACCGCCATGATGATTATGATGGCCACGAATTGCGCCAGGACGCGCAGGCGCATCAGCCGGTTCGACCAGCTTGCCGCAACGTCGCCGCCCTTGAACAGCGTGTAAAGTCCGGCGACAAGGATCGAAGCGACAACCGCGATGGCGATACCGACCAGGATTTTCAGGCTCATGCCGGCTTCCCCATCGTCGGGGCCCAGCCCGACGCTCTCTTCGTAAGGTCGCGAAACTTGCCCGAAACCTGATCGAGCCGCGCGGTCCATTCCGCGTTCGGCGTCTGGCCCTCGATTTCCTTGAAATAGACCTGCATCAGCGCGGCGATGGCAATGGGTTCCATGATCGCTTTCTTGACGGCGATGGCGAAGACCACGGCAAAAGCGAAAGCCCAGACTGCGGAGTTGGAATGGATGAGTGTGACGAAGGCGGCCGCGGGAGCGAGGAAGAATACGAAGATGACGAAGGTGAGCATCCACATCATGACGGAGAGCCAGGCCGCGTTCTTGAGGAAGTGCGTGTAGTTCTGCGCGAACAGGATGAGGCCGTCGCGCGCGGTGCCCCACGGATTTTGCGTCTTGGTGCGGATGAGATAGGCGAGGATGATCTCGTCGACATAGGTCAGCGACATGCGGACGAAGGCTTCCGCCAACCGGATGAGGCTTTGCAGCGCCGGAATCGGCAGGAACGCGGTGAAGAAGTTGATCGTTCCGAACAGGGAGCGCAGCACGGCCTTGATGATCTGGTCGACGCCGAACAGTACCGACGATTCCGCGAAGTGCGTTTTCACGAAGGTGGCGCCGAAGCCGATCTGGCTCTGGCCGGCGGGAACGGCGTGGCCGTCATAGAGTTCGACCAGCACGGCGATGTGCGCGGCCTTGACCAGATAGAGGATGTACTCGCGCGCGAGGAAGAGCGCGCCGCTGACAAGGCCGAAACCGATCGCCCCGCCCCAGAACGCACCGCTCGCCGGCCCGTCGCCGCCTGTGCCCATGTGGCCGAAGCCCCATCCGAGGGCCCCGCCGATGCCGACGGTGAAGACGTAGGCAAACGCGATCGCGGCATAAACGACGACGCGCAGGACGATAAACGGCAGGGTCTGCATCACCATCGCGATAGCCCGGCCGAAGCTGAAATCCCACATGCGGTGCACCCCGGAGTCGGTCGGCCTATATCGTCCTGTCGCGGCCTCCGGCGCAAGGTCTTGAGCGTCGCAAGCAATCTCGCGCAGTATGACCCGTCACGATCAGGAGCAGCTCATGAGCGTCGTACCCTATCTGACGATTCCGGACGGTCGCGCGGGAGAAGCGGCCGATTTCTACAAGAAGCTCTTCAATGCCAAAGAAACCGTGCGCATGCCGTCCGAAGACGGCAAGCGGCTGATGCATGTGGCGCTCGACTTCCATGGCGGCACGCTCTTCCTCAGCGACGATTTCACCGGCCATGCGCGTTATCCGTCGATGTGTTCGGTCTTCGTCAGGCTCGAAAAACCGGCGGACGTGGACGCGCTGCTCGCCAGGGCGTCCGGAGCAGGCGCCAGCGCGACGCATGGACCCGAAGACATGTTCTGGGGCGACCGGTTCGCCAGCTTCACCGATCCGTTCGGCCATAGCTGGCAGATCGGCGCGGCGAAGGCCTAGGCGAGCGCGTCGATGGCGCTGTCGGAGAGATTTCCCGGAACGATGGTGACCGGGACCGCCTGAACGCCCGTCGCGAACAGAGACACCAGCGGGCCGGGGCCCTCCTTGGCCGTGCCCGACGCGAGCACCAGGATCGAGATGTCCTTGTCTGACTTGATCAGCTCGAGCAGCGCCTCGGTCGGACGTCCTTCCGCGATCACCAGCTCGCAGACGATTCCCGACAGCTCGTTCACATCCTTCGCGGCCGCATAGATCTGCCGCTCCGCTTCCTCGCGCGCCTCGGCGCGCATGATCGACTCGACGCCGCGCCACTGCTGGAAATCGGCTTGCTGGACCACGCAGAGCAACGTCACGCGGCCGCCCGTGTGCTGCGCACGGCGCGAGGCGAAGCGCACTGCGACGCGGCACTCCTCGGTCTTGTCGATCACGACGAGGAATTTGCGCGGACGGGCATGGACGGGCTCGCTCATGGCGGGAATGCTGACACCATAGGAGGCGCAGCGGCAAGGGCGCCTCGTCCATGCAGGCCCGCGGCGGGCGATACTACCTCTTGATCGCTTTCAGCTTGTAGACCAGTTCCAGCGCCTGTTTCGGCGTCAGCGTGTCGGGCTCAATGTCGCGGAGCGCGTCCTCGAAACCGTCCGTCTTCGGCGCCCGCTGCGGCGCGCTGGCCGCAAACAGCGGGAGGTCTCCGATTTTGGCGAGCGGCTTGTGCCCTTCCCGGCCTTCTTCCAGCGCGCGCAAAACGTCTTCGGCGCGCGCCACGACCGCCGCCGGCAGACCCGCGAGCTTGGCGACATGGATGCCGTATGAACGGTCGGCCGCACCCGGCTCCACTTCATGCAGGAAGACGATCGTGTCGTTCCATTCGCGCACCCGCATGGTGACGCAGGCGAGCGACGACAGCCGTTCGGCGAGCGCCGTCATCTCGTGATAATGCGTCGCGAACAGCGCACGGCTCCTGTTCTTCTCGTGCAGATGCTCGGCCGTCGCCCAGGCGATGGCGAGGCCGTCGAATGTCGCCGTGCCGCGGCCGATCTCGTCGAGGACGACGAGGCTTTTTTCCGTCGCCTGATTGAGGATCGCGGCCGTTTCGACCATCTCGACCATGAAGGTCGAACGGCCGGCCGCGAGATCATCGCCTGCGCCGACGCGCGAGAACAGGCGATCGACGATGCCGATATGCGCGCTGTCCGCCGGGACGAAGGCGCCGGCCTGCGCCATGATCGCGATCAGCGCGTTCTGTCGCAGAAACGTCGATTTACCCGCCATGTTCGGTCCGGTGACGAGCCATAGCCGCCCGATCCCGCCGGGCGACAGATCGCAGTCGTTGGGTACGAAGGGATGCTCGTGACTGCCCGCCAGCGCGGCTTCGACGACGGGGTGACGGCCGCGTTCGATCCGAAAGGCGAGACTCGTGTCGATCCTGGGGCGCGTGTGGCGTGCAGCAACGGCAAGCTCGGCGAGCGCGGTCGCCACGTCGATCACGGCGAGAGCGCCGGCGATGGCGCCGAGGAATGCGCTGCCGCCGATCGCCAGCGCACACATCGCCTCGAAAAGCTCCCGCTCTATGGCGAGCGCCTGCTCGCCCGCCTGGGCGATCCGGCTCGCCAGCGTTGCGAGTTCGTCGGTCGAGAAGCGCACCGCGCTGCCGATGGTCTGGCGATGGCGGAACAGCTCGCGATTGACGCCGGCCTGCAGCTTGTCGGCGTGCTGCGGCGTGACCTCGATGAAATAGCCGAGTATGCCGTTATGCTTGACGCGCAGCTGCGGCACGCCGCTTTCGCTGCGGTAGCGCGACTCGAGTCCGGCGATGACACGGCGCGATTCGTCGCGCAGCTTTCGCACCTCGTCCAGCGGCGCATGCACGCCGCCGGCAATGAAGCCGCCGTCACGCGCGAAAAACGGTGGCTCGGAGACGAGAAACTGCTCCAGCTGGTCGGTGAGGCGCGAGACGCCGGCAATGCCGTCGATCAGGGCCGCTGCAGCATGACCGACATCCCCGGCCGAGGGTTTCAAGGGGTCATCGAGCTTGAGTCTGTCGCGCAGGATCCGTGCGGTCTTGATGCCGTCGCGCAGATTGGCCAGGTCGCGCGGTCCGCCTCGCCCAACGGACAGTCGCGCCAGCGCCCGCGCGATGTCGGGCGCGCGGCGCAGATCTTCCCGCAGCGAGCGGCGCAGGTCGGAATCTTCGACGAAGAAAGCTATCGCATCGTGACGCAATCCGATCGCCGCGACGTCGGTCAGGGGCGCGGCAAGCCGCGCTGCGAGTTCGCGGGCGCCGGCCGCCGTTACGGTGCGGTCGACCACGGAGAGCAGACTGCCCTTGCGTTCACCGGAGAGCGTTTCGCTGAGCTCGAGATTGCGCCGTGTAGCCGAGTCGATACCCATGAATGCGCGCGGTCCGACGCGCGCGATCGGCTGGAGCGCCGGAAGGTTTCCCTTTTGCGTGAGGTCCAGATAGGCGATGAGCGCGCCCGCGGCGGACAGTTCCGCACGGCTGAAGGCGCCGAATCCGTCGAGGCTCGTCACCTTGTATTGCGACTTCAGCGCGCGCTCGCCCTGGGCGGAATCGAATTTGATCGAGGGCAGCGGCGACAGCGCCGGCCCGAAGGATGTGAGGATCGGCGCAAGGACCTCGTCCGCCAGAAGCGCGTCGGGCACGAGCAGTTCGCGCGGACCGACACGCGCCAGCTCGGTCGCGATCTCGGACGCTTCGACGGGCGAAACGTGAAACGTGCCGGCCGAGATGTCGGCGGCGGCGACGGCGAAGGCGCCTCCGGCCCGGCCGAGCGCGGCCAGCACGTTGGACGCGCGCGCCTCGAGGAGCGAATCTTCGGTCAGCGTGCCGGGCGTCACCAGCCGGACGACCTCGCGCTTGACGACGGACTTCGAGCCGCGCTTCTTGGCCTCGGCGGGATCCTCGATCTGCTCGCAGACCGCGACGCGGAAACCCTTCCGGATCAGCTTCTCGAGATAGGCTTCCGCGGCGTGAACCGGTACCCCGCACATGGGTATGTCTTCGCCCTGGTGCCGGCCGCGCTTGGTCAGGGCGATATCGAGCGCCTCCGCCGCCTTCACGGCGTCGGTGAAGAACAGTTCATAAAAGTCGCCCATCCGGTAGAACAGCAGATAGTCGGCATGCGCCGCCTTGATCTCCAGATATTGCGCCATCATGGGCGTCGAGCCCTGCGCATTTTCGGCCAGATCGGGCGGTTTCTCGTTCATGGCGCCACGTTAACACGCCGCATCGCACGCCACCGCTGAGCCATTGAAACAGAGGCCCCCAAAAAGGGATATTCTGTGGATTGGTTCTAGCGGTGCGACATGTCCAACATAAAACGGCCCTCCTTTACCCAGGAAGAGGCGCTTGCGTTCCACGCCCATCCCAAGCCCGGCAAGCTTGAGATCACGCCGACCAAGCCCATGGCGACCCAGCGGGACCTTTCGCTCGCCTATTCGCCTGGCGTGGCCGTTCCGGTGCGGGCCATCGCGGAGAATGCCGACCTTGCTTACGACTATACGGCCAAGGGCAACCTGGTCGCCGTGATCACCAACGGAACCGCGATCCTGGGTCTGGGCGATCTCGGAGCGCTCGCCGCCAAACCGGTGATGGAGGGCAAGGCCGTTCTCTTCAAGCGCTTCGCCGACGTGGACTCCATCGACCTCGAAGTCGACACCACGGACGTCGAACAGTTCATCAATGCGGTCCGCTTTCTGGGACCGAGCTTCGGCGGGATCAATCTCGAAGACATCAAGGCGCCCGACTGCTTCGTGATCGAGGAGCGGCTGCGCGAGTTGATGGACATACCGGTGTTCCATGACGACCAACACGGTACGGCCATCATCTCCACCGCCGGGATCATCAATGCCCTCCACCTGACGGGCCGCGACATCAAGGAGATCAAGGTCGTCGTCAATGGCGCGGGTGCCGCCG
>Ga0335070_10000942_pt1 | contig 33436 bp, 23 predicted proteins | sample Lox_Sample_13_FD_206722 | JGI IMG/M metagenome (GOLD analysis project Ga0335070, IMG submission 206722) | Soil microbial communities from Loxahatchee National Wildlife Refuge, Florida, United States - Lox_Sample_1.3 | ecosystem: Environmental > Terrestrial > Soil > Wetlands | place: USA... | reverse complement strand
GATCGGGCTGTTGGCCCGCACCATGACTGCGTTGGGAACCGACTCGTCGTTGCCGACGGCGAAAAGGTAGGTGCCGAAGCGAAGAGCGCCCACGCACGCGGGAACAGCACCCATCCCCGCGAAGACCCACTGCTTGGCCGGTAAAGCTTCCAGTTGCGCCATACCCGAGTCAAAGTAGTGCAGCTTGAACTCCAATCCCTCTTCCTTGTCCCAGCCTTTCTGCACGGCATACCAGACCACGAAGGTCTCGTGCTCCGGCTGCCAGGCCATGTTGAGCGGGACCGGTTTCTGTTGGGCAAGCGCAGCCGCGCACCACATGAATGTGAGGAGAGCAGCCACGAGTAACACGAACAGCAGCGTCATTCGCCTCATACATATCACCCCTTTCGCCTCAGACTAGCTCCTTCGCATCCCGTCGCGCTTCACAGTGACGGATGTATTATGGACCTCGGCAGTAACGCTTTCACCAGACCGCTCGAGGATGTCATCAGTCGGGGGCCAGCACCAGCCCCACAACCCCAGCTAGGATAAGCAGTGATCCCGCCAGCCGTCCCCTGCTCACCCGCTCCTTCAGAACGAAGAGACCGACAAGAGTGCTGAGGACGATCCCGATGTTTCGCCCTGCGGTCACGTAGGTGACATTCCCGTAGCGCAGCGCCAGGACGATGAGAAAGTAAGCGGCAGGGATGGACACCCCAACCATCAGAACCCTGCCCCGGTTGGTCATCCACTCGCTCAGGAGCTCTCTACCGCGCCTGAGGCAAAGCCCGAACCAGAGCGTTACCAACGCCGACATGAAGAACTGAACGAGAAAGAGGTATTCTACAGGACTAGGCGCCGTCGCCATGGTCATCGCCCGCCGATCCACAAGGTGATATCCCGCGCTCATGCAACCGGTGGCGAAGGAAAGAAGGAGTCCCGAGCGGTTGAGTGCCTGTCGGTGGGGATCGCGCGAGGAGAGGCCCACGCTCGCGACGCCGGCAATGACGGCAAAGACCGCCGCCCCCTGGAGCGGCGACACCCAGTCCCCTAGGAGCCTGCCGCCCAGGACCAGAGTCACCAGTGGCGCAACACCGCGGCTGAAGGGATATACTACGGAGAGATCGGCCCGCCCATAGGCGCCGAAGAGCACGACCATGTACAGCGCTTCAAAGAGACCGGAGAGGGCTGCCAAGCCCCATGCTGTAGAAGCGAGAGGTCCCGGGTGGACGACACGGGTCACGATGAAAACCGGCAGAAGCGCCAGGGCTGCCGTGAGTGTGGTGAGCACGGCAAAGGATGGTTTGTCTTCCGATTGCTTGACCAGGGTGTTCCAGAGGACGTGAATGGAGGCTGAGAGCAGGACCATGAAAAACACAACGAGAGTCATAGGTTCCCTTTTCCGAGGGGAGCGAGCCCCGGACTCAACCGCAGAGGGAGCGTAAGAAGTAGATAGACACTTGTTGCCACCACGCGCTCCATGCCGTTCGAGGGGACGGCTGGTCTTCCATCGAGGCCGGGGCTATCGTGAGCATCCGAGCGGCCAAGAATCTCGTGAGCTAATGAAACGGGCTAGACGAAGGGGGATTCTGGATCGGGATCACCCAGCAACCTCAGCGGTTTCCTGAAGATAGAAGCTCCGCACGAAATTCTCCTGCGCCGGGAACGACCAGTGCTGGTCTCTCATGACCTTCACGGCACCCTCGCGGTCGCCTTCCTTGATACATTGAATGAACGCGTCGTGCTCCTCACAGTTCCTCAGCTCCCAGTCGCTGATGTACCCCCGCCGGGGAAAGTCGTAGAGCCGTTGCTTGATTGGCATAACGATACGCCGCAGCATTTCGTTGCCGGATAGTTCCAGGAACACATCATGGAAGCTCAGGTTCAGCCGGTAGTATGTGTCGAAATCTCCTGTGTTGATTGCGGCCCGCATCTCCTCGTTCAGTCGCTCCATCTTGTCGATGTGGCCTTGGCCAAAATTGTGGAAAGCCGATTGAATAGCCACCCCTTCGAGAACACCCGCTATTTCATAGGCGTGTCTAATGTCCTCTATCGTTAGTTTGTTCACGGTCACGCCACGGCGAGGGCTGATCGTAACAAACCCTTCGCACTCCAGCTGAATGAGAGCATCCCGCAAGGGAGTCTTGCTGATTCCCAGGCGGCTGCTCATTTCGTTGAGGTTAATGGTCGACCCGGGAGTCAGGGTTCCCCTGTTCATCTCATCCCGAAGATATTCGTAGACTTGCTCTCGAAGGGATTTGAGCAGTAGCGGGGGACCGCCATTCTCAAGTTTTTGGTTTTCTGTTGGTTCCACCACTTATCCTTTCGGCAATAGGCCGTGTCCACCCCGCAAAAAGTTGCCAGGAGGCTCAGGGAGGAGGCGAATACACGGGAGGAGATGGCGTTGGTAACAGACCGGAGGAACTCCGGCAATCCCGGAGGCTAAGCCGGTAACCTTGTTGGTTTTGGCAACCGTTCTGAAGCCACTCGGCAGATTAGCACGACAGGTACCGCATTATTCTAAGTGCACCCGCAGTCTCACTCACTTCTCTATGACCGGTATCTCACAGCGTCAGTGCGGTCGTCTCGATTAGCTTCTGACGCAACTCCAGGAACTTCATGTCGGTATGTTCCCGAGGCCGGGGTAGATCGACTTCGAAAACTGTCTGCATTCGTCCTGGCAACTTCCCCTCCAGGCTGACGACACGGTCGGCAAGAAAGATGGCCTCATCGATATTGTTTGTCACAAACATAACGGTGCGTTTTTCAGTCTGCCAGATGCGTTCGATCTCCTTCTCCATGAACACCCGTGTCTGAGCATCAAGTTGGCCGAAGGGCTCATCCAAGAGCATCACCTCAGGGTTGTTCGCATAGGCCCGAGCGATGCCGACCCGCTGCTTCATTCCACCACTGAGTTGATGTGGGTAGTGCTTTTCGAACGTAGTCAAACGCACCAGGTCAATATAGCGCTGGGCGATCTTGCGGCGCTCATCCTTGGGTAGGCCCCGCAGCTTCGGCCCCATTTCCACATTCCCCATGACGGTCTTCCAGAAGAAAAGCATGTAGGTCTGGAATACCAGGCCACGGTCCGGCCCTGGACCGGTCACCTCTCTCCCGTCCAGCAAGACACGCCCGGTAGTTGGCGTCTCGAGGCCCGCGATGATCCGGAGCAGCGTGGTCTTTCCCGATTGCCCCGGACCGAGAATGACCAGAAACTCGTTGTCACGCACATCAACACTGATGCCCTCAAGAACGTGGACCCGCTGGGTGCCTTTTTGAATAAAGGTCTTGCTGATATCCTCACAGACGATCTTTGGGGGTTTCGTCGCTTCCATCACTGCTGTTCCTTTCCTTATCGAGCTCCCGCAGGATCGCTCCCACAGCTGCCGTCCTACACCAGAGCCTTGCGCTAGTCTCCTGCTCCACCCGGAGCATCGGTCCGGTTGCCAGAGTTTTTCCTTCCAGGCCGAGAAAAGAGCACTACAGTATTTCTCTCTCCCTTCATTCCCATCGCCCGATGACGTCACCCGAGCGCCCTTTGGGGTACAAAGCTGACGGGCAGGCGTCTCAGGGGATCTCAGGCTACAGGCCCGCAATTTTCCGCTTCCAGGGGCAAACGAGCCTTTCCAAACCACTGACGGCCAGGGAAAACAGCACGGCGACTATCGCGATGATCACCATGCCCCCTAAGACCAGTTCAGGCCTGGTGAGTCTCATGCCGCGCACGATAATCCACCCCAATCCCGAGCGGGAACCCACCAGTTCGGCTGCCAGCACGCACGTCCACGCGATGCTGATCGAGATTTGCAGACCGGCAAAGAGGGCGGGAAGGGCAGCCGGAAAACTCACCTGGAAGATCTCATCACGGCGGTTGCCACCAAGCACGCGGACCACGTCGTACAACTCCTCGTCGATGATGCGAATGCCGTTGTACGCGTTAAGGAGACAGGGAACAAAAGAACCAATGAAGATGATGAAGACCTTGGAGGCCTCGCCGATGCCGAACCAGAGGATAGAGATGGAGATCCAGGCGATGGGCGGCATGGGTTTGAACAGGTCAAAAATCGGCTTGACGATGGCGTTCACGTGCCGGTTGAGAGCCATGAACAGGCCCAGGGGTATGCCGAAAGCCGCGCCAAGCGAAAAACCGATGAGGATCCGCTGTGTGCTGGCCCAGATGTGGCCGAACAGAGTGTTTCCCGCCAGCTCGAGCGACATCATCCGGCGCATCTCCTTGACCACGTCGTAGGGAGTGGCCAGGGACTTCCCGAGAATCTGAGCTTGGGCCACGTAGTGCCAGATGGAGAGAAAAGCGACGAAGGAAACGACGTACAGGACGTACTCATTGGTAATGACGGCCTGGAAGCTGAGCTCACGCCTCTCCTTGACGGGCTTGATGACTTCGTCTGCTACTGTCTTGGCGTTCATTGCGTCTTACCTCTTGATCCAGGCCAGAAGCCTTCTTTCCAGTAGATCAACAACCACGCCGATGAAGGCCCCGCCAATGCCTACGCAAACCATCCCCAGGACCACCATCTCCGGCATTGCCAGGCGCCGGCCCATCTCGATCAAAAAGCCGAGTCCTGTGTCAGCGGCGAGGAGCTCCGCCCCCACCAGGTTCGTCCAGCAGTAGGCCAGGGCAATCTGCAAGGCACCGAAGACCATGGGGAGAGCGGAAGGGATGCAGATCTGTGTGAAGATTTGCCAATCGGTCGCCCCGTAGGTCCGCGCCATCTGAATGAAGGTCGGATTGGTCATGTTCACCCCGGCCCACGAGTTGATGGTGAAGGGGACGATACCGGCGATCCAGATGATGAATACCTTGCCCCAGATGCCGATGCCAAACCAGAAAATGCAGAGCGGAATCCAGGCGATAGGAGGGATGGGTCGAATGAGCTCGAATACCGGCCGGAATATTCCTCTGATCACTGTGAACCACCCCATCGCCAAGCCTAGAGGTACCCCCATGATGAGGGCTAGAACGTACGCGGTAACCGCTTCCTTCGCGCTCATCCAGGCGTGGACGCCGATTACAGCCCCGTCCGGGTTTGGGTTGGTCAGTTTGTCAATAAAGAGTCTCACCACGCTGCTCGGGCTGGCAAGCATCGTGGATGGGATTATGTTCGTGTCCACGATGAGTTGCCACCCACCGAAAAAGACAAGTAGACTGATCATCGGCAGGATGATGAGGACCCAATTGTGTTTGATTTTCACGTGTTCGTAAGCCATATTCCGTTTCTCTCCCGGGGAGCCGCCCCCATTGCGTGGTCAGATCGCTGCTCTGCGGAGGGCAGGGACCGGAAAGGCCCTCCGGCCCCCGCCTCAGATGCTACTTGTAGGGCGGAATGGGAGTTTTCACCATCTTCAGGTACTTGTCAGTTACCCATTTGGCGTCTTTGACCTTCGCATACTCAGCATCATTCATCCTGCCGTTGTCGTGGAGGAACGCCGCCAGGAGGCCCTCCCACCTCTGGGCTTCGCTCTGGCCCTTCGAGGCGTCCATGAGTTTCACCTGTTGCTCGTACTTGAATACCGGATGGCCTTCAATGTCCTTCTTGGCGTCCTCGGCGCTGTACTCCATGCCGGCAAATTCTTTGTACATCTTCTGGAACAACGCTATGTTTTCGGGAGTGGCGCCCTCGTCCGCAAGCTTGTTGATACCGCGGAACATGACCCGAAGGAACTTCGCGACCACTTCGGGGTTCTTGTCACAGAACTCCTTGTCCCCTACGAAGGTGATCGGAATGGCCGCTCCACAGGTATTGACGTTCCCTGCTTCAATCCAGCCGTTTTGTGCAGCTTTGTAAGTGTAAGGAGCCCAGAGGCAGGCAAAGTCGCCTATCCCGGATTCGAAGGCGGCCATGATCGAGGCCTGATCCATCTGCTTGATCACAACGTCCTTATCTTTCAGGCCAAATACTTTAAGGTAGGAACTCAAGGCGTAATGGGCGGAGGAAACCGTGGTCACCAGGACAGTCTTGCCCTTGATGAGCTCCGCCTTGCCGTAAACTTTGGGGAACCCAGAGACTGCACCTTTGGCCTTGGCTACTGGACTGTTTGGCCGGACATATACTGCGTTCAAGAATGATTCATCATTTCCAATGCCGATGGTCTGGACGCCATAGCGGAGAGCGCCCATAACGTTGGGGACACCACCGGTCGCACCCAGCACCCACTGTTTCGCAGGCAAAGCTTCCATCTGCTGCATGCCGCTCTCAAAATATACAAGCTCCATGTCCAAGCCTTCTTCTTTATCCCAACCCTTCTGCTTGGCATACCACCCGAAGAAGAGCTCATGCTCTGGCATCCAGCAAGTCTTGACCTTGACCAGATCTGCCGTAAATCCCATTTCGGGTGCACAGAAGATCAACCCGACCACCAAGACGAGCGCGGCGATAATTATAGGTCTCCTCATTCCAAGCTCCTTTCGTGATCCCGACACCTTCCACCTTGTTGTAGACCAATCCGTCAACCAGAGACACCTTGATTCTTTCCTCTCATTGGATTTCTGTCGCCGCCAATCACCTCCTCCCCGCTAGCACCCAATTTCATCTTGGCTGGTCCCACCGGCCAGCCTACCACCACCTGATCAGGTCAGTCACATGCTTCCTGATCTCAACGAATTTCGGGTCTATGGTGTTCCTCGGGCGAGGAAGATCTACCTCGACCTCCGCCCTGATATGGGTTGGTTTGTTGCTCAACACTAGGATACGTTCAGCCAGATACACGGCTTCCTCGATGTTGTGGGTGACGAAAAGGATGGTGTTTCCCAAGGCCTGCCAGATTCTGACCAGCTCATCTTCGAGATAGAACCGCAACTTGACGTCCAACTGCCCATATGGCTCGTCCATGAGCAGGAGATCTGGGTCTACGGCAAAAGCTCGTGCCACGGTGATGCGCTGAACCATGCTCGCCGAAACCTGATTGGGATATAGATTCTGGGTGCTCCTCAGGCCGACTAGATCCAGCATGTAGTCCACCCTCTCGTTCAGTTTCTCCTTGGGAAAGTGCTTGACTTCCATGCCGTAGGCCACATTCTCCCGGACCGTCCGCCACGGCAGGCACGTCGGCTCCTGGAAAACAAAAGAGATGTTGTGCTTGCGCGGATTGGCGACCTCACCGTCGATGAAGATATTCCCGTCTGTTGTTGGCATGAGCTTGGACAGACAATTCAAAAAGGTTGTCTTGCCACATCCCGTAGGACCGACGATGGCGAGGAGCTCGCCCTGAGCCACGTTGAAATTGATCTTATCCAGGACCAGGAGCTCACCGAATCTCTTGGTCAGATCCTTGACTTCAACCTTGGTTTTTCTCGCAGGAGCTTCTCCCAAAGTATTCCCCCTTTCCGTACCGGTCGGCCTCACCCTTCCGCAGCCGGGGCCCGCCCGCAGGAATCCCGGTTATCAGGTTGTCCCGTAGGCGAAAGGCGCCGCCTGCCTCCTCTCCGGCGCGGCTTGACCGCAGCCAGCAGCTCCTAATTCCTCCTAGGCACCCGGAGACGCACCCCCGTGCACCAAGAGCACCGAGCAGGGCGCATGGTGAGTGAGGTGACTAACAATTCCTCCCACCAAGCGCTCGCGCAAGCTGCCGTGGCGGGTCCAACCCAAAACAATAAGATCCGCCCCCCAGTGCGTGGCCAAGTCCACGATAGCTGAGCCCGGTTTACCCACCTCAACCGTCGACGCGGCGCTAAGGCCCTCCCCTTGTGCCTGGCCGCAGAGGTCGTCGAGCCATGCTCGCACGTGTTCAGCTTCTCGCTGCCGACGATGATCAACCTTACGCAAGGCCTCAGACTGTTCCAGCTCGGCCACAAGCCCGATCCGGTCCTCAACTTCGGCGACCGTCTCTTCGGGCAGGCAGTGATAAAGCAACAGCTCGCAGTTTCCCTTCTTCGCCAGATCCAGGGCCAGCTCAAACGTAGATGACGAACTCGCGTTCCTCGGGTCGAGCGCCACAAGAACCTTCTTCAAGTGCATAAATCCTCCAGAAACCTAGCCGGGCAAAGCGATGGGAAAAAACGCCCGCACTCGTGATGGGACACTCGATCTCCTAGGCTCCTCCCGCCCTATGTCGCCACGCAGCTCCGCACTTCCCCAGAGGGCTTGTCGGGCTCCGGTTTCACGCCCACCCCTATGTAGCGCCCCGTCGGTGAGCTAACCCGTATCGTGGCGATCTTGTTCTGGGTGAAAAAGTCGATTCCGTCCTTGCCCTGAACCTTGTTCGTGCCGATCAGGGAATCCTTGATACCGCCAAAGGGCAAATACGGGTGTGGGGCGCAAATTCCGACGTTTACCCCAACCATGCCCACATCCGCGTCAGAAATGAACTTTTCGGTATGGTACAGGTTCTGGGTAAAGATGCAAGCACCGTTTCCAACCCTCTGCTTACGAATGAGTTGCAGGACCTCATCGAGGTCCTTGATCCGGACCACTGACACTACCGGCCCGAAGATCTCCTCCTTGGCAATGGCCATATCAGGGTTTACCTCAGTGAAGATGGTAGGTCCGACGAAATAGCCGTTCTTGTTCTTCTCCGGTAACCTCGGACTGCGGCCATCCAGGGCGAGCTTCGCTCCTTCCTTGACGCCCACCTCGATGAAGTGCTCGATCCTCCTCTTGGCCTCGGCGGAGATGACCGGCCCCATGTAGACCTTGGGATCGAGTGCATCGCCGACAACGACTCCCTTCGAGGCCTCGACGATGCGAGCAACCACCTCGTCGTAGATCTCCGGTACTGCAGCAACGATGGAGCCGGCCAGACAGCGTTGACCCGCGGAGCCGTAACAGGAGTTGAGGTAATTATCCACAAAGATGTCCATCTGCGCGTCTTCCATGACCACGAGATAGTTCTTGGCACCTCCTAGCAGCATAGCCCGCTTGCCGTTCCTGCCACAAGCCTCGGCAATCTTCTTGGCCGTAGGCGTGGAGCCCACCGAGCAGACCCCGACAATTTTCGGATGGTCGTACCAGACCTCAGGGACTCGATGGTCGCCGTTGATGATGCTGACCACTCCCTTCGGCAGGCCAATCTCCGTGAAGATAGTACCCATCTTCTGCATGAAGAATGGAGACTGTGGCGACGGCTTGAAGATAAAGGTATTACCCACGCTGATGGCGAAGGGGACAAACCAGCCGAAAACCAGCGCCGGAAAATTGAACGGCGCCACGCCGCCAAAAACCCCCAGGGGCTGGCGAATGACCCGCCCAGTAATATTGCCCGCTATGCCTTCAAGGCTTTCCCCCTGAATCAGGGTCGGGATGCTGCAAGCAGCCTCGATAATCTCGATAACACGCCGGACTTCACCTCTGGCCTCGCTGATATGCTTGGCCTGGTCGATGGCAATCGAGAAGGCGAGTTCTTCCAGGTTCTCTTCCATCGCCTGCCGCATTTTGAAGACGTAGGAAACCCTTTGGGCAATGCTGAGTCGCCGCCACGATTCGTAGGCCTGGCTGGCCGATTCCACAACAGCCCGCGACGTTTCGGGTGACGACAGGGGAACTTCGCCGATGACCGCTCCGGTGGAAGGATTATAGAGCGGCACACGCTCCGCGCTGGGATCCTCCACCCACTCGCCATCGACGAAGTTCTTGATCTTAACCCACCCCATCTCCTCGCTAGTCGCTACTCTAGCGACCTCTTGACTCATGGTTCCCTCCTCGCCTGGCCTTTTGCCAGGACGCCCCAACTGACTGTGAGACAGATCTCCATCCCATCTCAGGCAATCTCTTTCCCTCGGAACGGAAAACTGCTGCTGAGCTCCTCACTTTTCACAATGAGCATCCGCCGCCGCCAAGGCCTTGTCCATGATGGCGACACCCTCGTCGATCTCAGCTTTGGTCACAATCAGCGGCGGCGCCATGGCCACCACGCTCCCCGGATTAGCAGCCATGGCCATCATGCCCAGTTCGGCGAGCTTCCTTGCCACCTCGAGCTTGGGATTCAGCCCCGGCCGGAGTTTGCCTGCCACAGGCACCAGCGGCTCCTTGGTCTTCCGGTTCTTCACCAATTCCAGGCCCACAAAGAGACCGAGACCGCGCACATCGCCGATGCAGGGATGTTTGTCCTTGAGCTCCATCGCCTTCTCCAGGAGGTATTTACCCATCTTTGCCGAATTCTCGATAAGGTTGTCCTCCTGGTAGATCTGGATCGTCCGGACTGCTGCGGCACAGCACAGGGCATGCCCCGCATAGGTGGCCCCATGGCTGAAGAACTGCTCCTTGAACCGATCCGCGATGTGTTTTCGCACAACCGTGGCGCCCAACGGCAGATACCCGCAGGTCATTCCCTTCGCCATGGTCATGATGTCAGGCACGACCCCCCAGTGATCCATGGCGAACCACTTGCCGGTCCGGCCGAATCCGCTCATTACCTCATCGGCGATCATCAGAACCCCCCACCGGTTGCAGATCTCCCGGAGCTTCGGGAAATACTCGGGCGGGGGCACGATAATGCCGTTCGCCCCAGTCACCGGCTCAAAGATGATTCCGGCCACCTTCTCGCCGCCACCTTCGAGCTCGATCGCCTCCTCAATGTACTTGACGCACGCCAGATCACACTCGGGGTACTTCTGGTGCAGCATGCATCGGTAGCAGTAGGGATGTGGCACGGGAACGCAGTCTACCCCACCCAACACCTGGGCCCAGCTCCTGGCATCGCCGACCGACAGTGTCATGGAGGCAGTGGTGCCGCCATGGTAGGTCCGATACCGGGAGAGAATCTTGCGGCGCCCGGTGTACTGATGACAGATCTTGACCGCTGCCTCGTTGGCTTCTGTGCCCCCGAGGGAGATGAAGGATCGCGACAGGTCACCCGGGGTGACTTCTGCCAGCATCTTGGCCAGCACGGCCCGCGGTTTCGTCGAGAAATTTGGCGCAAACGAGGTCAGAGTCTTCGCCTGCTCGCAGATCGCCTCCACCACCCGAGGGTCCTGGTGCCCGATGCTGTGGCTCACGAAGCACGAACTAAAGTCCAGGCGCTCTCTCCCATCCTCTGTGGTAAAGCGCATTCCCTTCGCACCAAGCACCCTTAAAGGCGCTGCAGAAGGCTGATACCCCCAGGAATGAAAGAGGTGTTCCACCTCATAGGCATCCAGGTCTTGCTTTGTCGCCGGAATATTCTTCAGATTGATCATGCAACCCTCCTACGTCCCTCACCCGGTCTCATGCATGTTAAGCAGGAAACATGGGTTAGTCGGACCGGTCCAAAGTCTCATTGTCGTTTCCGTTTCCCGTTTATTCCATCGGGAGACGCCCCATCCAAAAGAAGCAAGACGTGAAAACATAATGCTGCCTCTTCTGTTGCCTTGTCAGAACCGCTAACCCCTCTGGCCGACGGTTTAACCGCCTCATCCCACGCGAAGAACAAAACGGGGTCGCCTCAAGAGAGGCCCTAGGGAGAGCCCCGAGGGCTCTCCCTAGGCTTTGTGTTAGGCTCCACGCCGCAGATGAGAGGCCTAGGCGACGTTCAGGTGCTTGTACTTGGGCAGAAGCCGGTAAGCCTTCTTCAGGGCGTCACGTCTGAAGGGTTCGGCCAGGACCCTCTCGCCGCCCTCGATCATGGCGTTGATGACACACGGCTTCCCGGATGCCACGGCGTCTTTCACCACATCCTGCACATCCTTGTAATCCTCGACCTTGTAACCTTTGGCCCCCATGACCTCCGCCAGCTTGGCGTAATCAGGGTTTTCCCTGAGGTTGGCGCCGATGAACCGGTTGTTGTAGTAGTCGATCTGGTTCTTCTTTTCCGCGCCCCACTCCAGGTTGTTGGCCACGATGGCGATGACGGGGATCTTCTCCCGCACGGCCGTCATGACCTCGGCGATGCCGCTGATGCCGTAGGCGCCGTCACCCTGGAAGGCAAACACGGGTGTGTCGGGCCTGCCGATCTTGGCCCCCATGGCCGCGCCGTACGCAAACCCGCAGTTCCCCCAGGAGAGGGCGGAGATGTGCTGGCGAACGCCGCTAAACTTGAAGTACGCGTTGCACATGGACGAGTTGTTGCCGATGTCCGTGGCGATGATGCTTCCCTGGGGAATGGACAGGGAGAGCTCCCTCAGAAAACGGCGGGGATGCATGAGCTTGTTGGTGGAGGTGGACCAGGTTTCCAGTTCATCTCCCCAGGTCTTCTTTTCCTTTTCCACGTCCGCGAGGCGCTTGTTGTTGGGCGTAAGCGCGGGCTTCAAGGCCTTGACGGCCTTGAGGAGTTCCGCCGTGTACTCCTTCACATCGGCGCAGCACGCCACGTCCACCTTCTTGCTCAAACCCAAAACGGTCACGTCCACGTCCACCTGGATCAGTTTGGCCTTCTCGGGCCAGTAGGCCATGTCATACTGGGGCAGGGTCCCGAACGGTCCCATCCGGGATCCCATGGCGATGACGACGTCCGCCTTGGCGATGGTGCGCATGGCCGCCTTGGACCCGCAGTAGCCGATGGGCCCCGTGGCGAGGGGGTGCTTTTGGGGAAAGGTGTCATTGTGGAGGTAGCTGTTGACCACGGGCGCCGTCAGGTACTCGGCCAGCGCCTTGACCTCCGCTAGTGCATCGGCCTGGGACACCCCACCGCCGGACAGGATGACGGGGTATTTCGCGTTGGCTAGGAGTTTTGCGGCTTCCTCCAGGGACTCCTTGGAACCGATGCCCCGGGATACAGTCATGGTGGGGTAGATCTCGTCCTCCAGTTCACCGTAGAAGTAGTCCCGGGGGATGTTCAGTTGGGTCGGGCCATTGAGGTTCTTGGCCATGTAAAAGGCCCGCCTGGCCAGCTCCGCCATGCGGTCGGGGCGGTTGACCCTCACCTGATAAACGGTCTGCTTCTGGAACATGGCCATCTGGTCCAGTTCCTGAAATCCGCCGGTGCCGATTCCCTTGGTTCCGGTTTCGGGCGTGAGGGCAACGACAGGGGAGTGAGCCCAGAAGGCCGCGACCATGGCCGACACAAAGTTGGCCGCGCCGGGTCCGTTTTGAGCGATGCAGCACTGGGGTTTTCCCGACACTCGGGCCAGTCCGTCAGCCGCGTGGCAGGCCGCCTGCTCGTGTGCCACGGGGATGAAACGGATGCCCGCGTCCGGAAAAATATCCAACGCGTCCATGAATGCCGACCCCACGATCCCGAAAACATTCTTCACGCCTTCCGCTGCCATGGTTTCGACCAACGCCTCACTGGGTGTCATCTTCATCTTGCTCACAATCAATCTCCTTTCGTTTTCCAAATCAATGTGCCTGGTTTCCATTCTGCCTGTTCAAACCCGCAACTTCGTCCTCCTTCAAAAGTGCCGGGGAATTTCCATCAAGCGCTTCGGCGGGCTAGACCAGCCCTTGGTCCAACATAGCATCCACTACCTTAGTGAAACCCGCAATATTGGCCCCCTTAACATAGTTCCCGGGAGCACCATACTGGACTGCAGCCTCGAGGCAGGTCTGATGAATGGTTTTCATGATCACCCGCAGCCGGGCGTCCACTTCCTCGCGCGTCCAGTTCAGGCGCATGCTGTTCTGGGTCATCTCGAGGCCGGAAACGGAGACGCCGCCGGCATTGGCCGCCTTTCCAGGGGCGAAAGGAATACCGCTCGCGTGGAACTCGTGCACCGCCTCAGGAGTGCAAGGCATATTTGCCGCCTCAACAACCACCTTGCAGCCGTTCTGCACGAGCATCTTCGCGTTTTCGCCGTTCAGCTCGTTCTCCATGGCGGTCGGAATAGCAACGTCGCACTTGACTTCCCAGGGACGCCTGTCGGGCACCCACTCGCAGCCGAACTTGTCTGCGTACTCCTTCGCGGACTTGCGGTACACAGTCCAAAGGCTGGCCAGAAACTTCAGTTTGTCGCCCTTGATACCGTCAGGATCGACGACATAACCAAACTCGTCAGAAATCGTGACCACCTTTCCGCCGAGCTCGTTCACTTTTTCGATAACGTAGGTGCCCACGTTCCCATAGCCCGAGATCAGCACTGTTTTTCCTGCGAGGGTCTCACCGCGGGTTGCCAGCATCTCCTCAAGAAAATACACCACGCCGTATCCCGTTGCTTCAGGGCGGATAAGGCTGCCCCCCCAGTTCAGACCCTTTCCGGTAAATACCCCACTAAATTCATTGTGCAGCTTCTTGTACATCCCAAACAGATAACCGATCTCCCGAGCCCCAACTCCGAGATCACCCGCCGGAACGTCAAGGTTGGGACCGACATGGCGAAACAGTTCGCACATAAAGCTCTGGCAGAAGCGCATCACTTCGTCGTCGGACTTACCCTTGGGATTGAAGTCTGAGCCACCCTTGCCACCTCCCATGGGCAGGCTGGTTAACGCGTTCTTGAAAGTTTGCTCAAAGCCGAGGAACTTGAGGGTGCTCAAGGTGACCGACGGGTGAAAGCGGAGTCCTCCCTTATAAGGGCCTATGGCACTGTTCATTTGAACGCGGTAGCCCCTATTGACCTGAACATTCCCCTGATCGTCCATCCAAGGCACTCGAAACATGATGACCCGTTCCGGTTCGGTAATTCTCTCCAGAATCTTTGCCTGCCGATACCGTGGATTGGCCTCCAGTACCGGTTCAACGGATTCCACAACTTCGCGAACAGCCTGGTGAAACTCCTTTTCGTGTGGATCCCTCGCCTTTACGATGCTCATAATCTCGTCAACCATGGCTTAATCTCCTCGATCGGTGATGAGGTCGGTGGCAAGTACATGTTCGCCAGCCCCGCAGCGCTTCTTCAGTTCCTTTCGTTACGCCGCCATTTGTTCTGAACGGGTCGCAGTGAGCATCACGCAGAGAGACCTCCGTCCGTCGATTTTCAGGATAAACGGATCATCCAGCTGCTTGTGAGCGAGATGGGGTGTTTCAGCGGCCAGAGGAAGGGTTTGGAGCCAATTCCAGTCGAGAAAATCACCCCCCTGATCGGTAACCATGACATAGCTAATCCCTAACGTGGTGATGTTGTGGAAGAAATGAGATCCCTGCGAGGGTTCCACCTTCAGCTGTGGCACTGTGGTTTCGACGATCGCCCCTACAGCGGAAATATCCGCCCATCCGACCGGTATCCCCAGCCAGCGATCACCAGAGCCCCACCTGCCGGGACCAACAAGTAAATACTTGCGTCCGGCGCGGGTGAGCATGGAATTTATCTTCCCTATTTCTCGCGCGATTTCGGGCATCCGGCTTGGTTCGAAGACATCGGGTTTGACGTAAAGGATATCTGCCATGTCCCCTTTTCTGCCATGCCCGAGGGCATGGGTGGAATAGCAGAAGGCGCCAGAGATCTCATCAGGACTGATTTCAACCTCAGCGAGCTTTTCTTCGCTCGCCATCGGCCTGATTTGCAGAATATTAAACTCGGGTCTTTGCTTTCTTCCTGAACCCAAGTTTACCGAGAATTCCATTTCCACGGGCCAGCCCATTCCTGCCCGGGCGGTCTCCAGTATCTCTGATAGCATCTCAGGAAGCGGGAAGAGCTTATGTTTCAGCACCTGAGCGAAGGTGATGACCTTCGGACCCGCCATCATGACGCCATCCCTGATACAGTGCTCTTCCGGGCTGTACGCGCTCGCCAGCAGCTGCACCGGTTCTTCCCCCTCAGCATCCGCTATCTCTCGCCTCGCCAGGGTTGATTCCTCCTCAAGATCAATTTGGATACGCTGATCGCTCATCTTCAAGGCATAGAATTGGCGTTGAGCGTTGCTCAGGGTATCATCGACGGTCGAGAACTGAGGTAGGATGTGGGGGTACTTGGGACAAAATCGGAGAACCTTTCCGCCCTCCATGACTATCTTGCCGAGGCCGACGGCGATATGGGCCACGCCATCCTCTGTTTTCATGGGGGCGACAGGATAATAGTTTTGCGATTGGGCCACACCTGAAATGGCTGGATAGAAAAACTCGCCGTACTGGTTTCCGATGAGCCTTTGGATAATGATCGCCATCTTCTCCTGTTCGGCGCCGTGTGAGGTTCTCGCGCCAAAGGCTCGGGGCGCCTCAAAGTACGTAGAGGCATACACCAGTTTTATAGCTGTGACGAGTTGCTCCAACCTCGTGTTGAGCTCAGGATGGTTGTTGGGCAGCATGTATGTTCGGTAAAGGCCAGCATATGGCTGTTGCTGATTGTCTTCCAGAAGACTCGAAGACCGGATCGCGAGCGGAAAGCTCACCTGGGCAAGATAGACCATAAGCTTTTCCTTGATCCATTCTGGGAACCTCGCTTTAATAAAAAGTTGAGCTATTTCGGTATCCGAGAGGCCCATTTCCAAGAGCCCCTGCAAATTGTTTTCTTGAATGAACGCGTCAAACCCCTCGGTCGTGATGATCAGCGTCCGAGGAAAGGTGAGGCGCACTTGCGGAAACCTCTTGTGTAGATCGGCATGGCGATGGATCAGATTAGAGACGAACACCAGTCCTCTGGCCTTGCCTCCAATTGAACCTTTTCCGATCTTGAGCAAATCCGTATCAAGGTCAAAATCGCTGGCGTCAAAGCTCGCTACCAGCCCAGCTTGCTGACGCTTCCGTCGCGCATGAATATTGGAAATGATAAACTGTCGCATACTCTCCACGTCCCCAGAAAAGTCGTTATCAGTGGCCGGGCGCAATTTGGAGGCAAGGATTATCTCTGAACGCGCAAAAAGCCACCTCGAAAAATCATTGCGGCTCCAATGATAGTAAAACGACTCCACGGGGATGGTGGGCAAAATCTTCTCGAAGGAGTGCATGTTGGAAACCCTGTCGATCTCGTGGCCTCCGGGCAGGCGGAAAACAAAATCTCCGAAACCGAGATGCCCGGTCAGAAAAGATCGCACCTCATCCTGCAGGGCATGGGAATTCTTATCTATGAACTCTGCTGGGATCTCAAAGGCTTGCTCGGCATTTGAGGGTTCGGAACTCGTAAGCAAGAGCGGAACGTCAGGCTGCTCTCGCTTGACCCGAGAGAGAAAGGTGATACCGGCCTTATCATCCAGCTCGCCGTCCCTAGAAAAACGGGTGTCGGAGATGACACCGAGAAGACAGGGCAGGTAGCGCTCATAAAGGTTGGTTGCTTCTTCAAAATCCTCGGCTATCAGGATTTTCGGGCGTGCCCGCATGGTCAGCAGCTTGTGCTCCTCATTAAGACCCTGCTCCATCACCGCCTGGGTCTGCAACAAGACTGCCCGGTACAGAACGGGCAAGAGTATGGACAGGTAAATGGGGGAATCTTCTACAAGAAGGATGACCCGGACTTTGGCCCTGTCAGTGTCGTGGGTCACGTTCATCTCATCTTCCACGCTCTTCACCAAAGCGATGATGAGATCGGTATTGCCGGTCCACACGAACGTCCGGTCAATCCCTGGTTTCTTGAAGTGACGAGGGCTTGTTCTCGGGTCAGGAGCGGTGTGAGAGAGAAGTATGAGAGGCAATTGCGGGTTCTTTGTCTTCAGCCTTTCACCAAAGGCATATACATCCATGTCGGCGAGGCGCCGCATGGTGATGACCATATCAGAGTCGGTCCGGTCCAGGTATCCCAAGGCCGCCTCTGCAGAAGATGCCCAGGTCAGGCGAGGTGGCTCACTCAGACCGAGTCCGCGGTACTCATGAACGATCCTCTCAGCCAGGCGCCCATCCTCCTCCATGATGCACGCGTCATATAGGGTCGAGACCAAAAGGATCTCCCTCACCTTTCTCGCCATCAGTTCATGAAAGATCTTGAACCGGGGGTCGAATTCATCAACGACGTGTGAGGAGCTCACTACCATCTCGAGTCATCCCTGGTGGACCGTTCATGGAACACACTAGGAGGACCAGTCACGCACCATCGTTCGAGTGGCCTCGCAGTAAAACAAGGCTCGTGCCTCTAAGGAACGGATGGAACCAGCCGAGGGTTGGGGGGTCAGGCGGTTCTCAGTGCGAACTCTTGCCGGTGCCTGAAGGATTGCCCCGAAGCCTCTGCTGTTTCAGCTCTGTATAAGAACTTTCGTTGCATCGAGGACTCTCCGAACGAAAGCCATAGCCTGGACGGGCGGACCAGCGAGATTTTCTTGCACGCGCCAGGTAACCCGACCGAACGCGCGCCCAAAAACCCCTCTGTGACAAAATCTCGTGGCCTTGATATCTGATACATCAGACTTCAGATTATTGTCAAGAAAAAAATAACTCCCGGTCATTTCTTTCAGGTCGGGTTCTCGACCTCCAACCTGGATAACACCTATCCTGGCAGATTAGGAGTGGTTGCGGCGCGAAGCGGACGTCAAAACTCGACTGAGGCCCATCTCTGAGGATAGAAAAACTTCCTTGGAACTAAAGCGCCCGATTCACTATCTCAAATTTGCATTCGGAGACTTCTGATTTTTGTACTATAGGACTTTCTAAGTAAGAGTTCAACTGAGAAGCAGGGACGTTTTCCGCAGAGCCAGCAAGTGGCGTAAAAGCGATGGAGAGGAGGATTCGATCCTGATCCCCCCGCCGCCGATGAGCGGCCAGAGGGCCCTGGTTGTCGGCATCGCCGAAGAGCATGCCACCGCCTACGGCTGTGCGAAGGCATGCAGAAGGCTCGGAACGGAACTGGCGTCGCCAGTACTCCCATGAGAAGGTGGGGACCTGCGTGGCGCCTCTGGCCCGGGAGCTGGAGCCTGAAAGTTCCATGCCCCTGGATGTCCAAGTATCCAGGCAGCTCGATGCCGTGGTCGGGTCAGGGTGAAATTGTTACGTGCACCAGACTGCATGGGATCCCAAGAAAGACATTCCAGGGGATCTCGGTCAGGTCTACAGCATATCTTCGGCCCTAACCAGATCTTCGAAATGGATATCAAAGCCCAGGACACCCACCATCTTATCCGCCTCGGCGAAAATGGGAGCCGAGACAGTAAGACAAAGAATTTCGGTGACGCGGGACACATAAAATTTGGAGACATGGATCTCTCCGTCTGCCAGTGGTTCAATAAACCACGTTCTGTCGGAAAATTCTGACGGCATTTGTGCCATCTTGTATTTTCCCTTAAGAACGGGTTGGGTGATAATAGGGGTGATCATTTTGCCCTCAAGATTGGTAACATAGGCCCATTGGATAAATTTATATTCCCGAACAAGTTTCTCAAGGATGGCAGTAACGAGCTCCGGACTCATTGACTTGATGTCAGGTTCCTCCGCAGCCAGGCGAATAATCCGTTCCGCCATCTCCATCGCGCGTTTCTTAATTCTGTCAAATTCTGACACAAAGAGATGAGGCATATAACTTCTCACTACCTTTTCCATTTCCTTATTGGAGATAATTGTTACTCTCCCTTTGTTATACTGCTCCTGTACCCATTCGTTAATTCCAATGACGCCACGATCACGTTTGTCGATACGGCTGTCGCCTTTCAGCCGCAAATGAGTGTTTATCCATTGAGAAATTCCAGCAGTTCCGGATTTGTCATTGATAAATATCCCCAGCGGCCTCTCGAGCAACTTCTCAGTATCAAAAATATTGTAGATTTCAGCATTTTTGATCAGCCCATCCGCATGTATCCCCGCCGCAGTGGCATTGAAATCAGACCCAACCAGAGGAAAGTTCGCTGGGATCCGGTCTCCCAGCTCATTTTCATAGTAATTGGCTATGTCAGTAATAACCGTTGTATCAATCCCACTCGCCTGCCCAGCCAGGGACATGTATTCAATGATCATTGCTTCGAGCGGTGTATTTCCGGTCCTTTCGCCGAAACCGAGCAGGGTGCAACTGACGGTTGAACATCCATGTAGCCATGCGGTGGCCGCGTTGGCGACACTCTTATGAAAATCGTTGTGACCGTGCCATTCCAAGAGCTCTCCCGGAACACCGGCATAATCTATCAGCGCCCGGACAATCTTCGCCACACTCCTCGGCAGGGCGGTACCCGAGTAGGGCACCCCGTAGCCAAGCGTGTCGCACATTCTGATTCTGATATCTGTCCTGCTCTCTTCCCTTAAAATCATGAGCTCCCTGGCCAAGGGAACTACAAAACCAAACATATCGGCTCGCGTTATGTCCTCGAAATGACACCGCGGCTTCAAGCCCAGGTTCAACGTCTCTTTGACAATAGCGAGATAATCCTCAAGGGCCTGCTTCCGGGTCTTGTTCAACTTCAGAAAGATATGATAATCGCTGCAGGAGGTTAAAATGCCTGTTTCTTTTAACTCCGCGTCTTTTACCAATTGCAGGTCATCTTTATTGGCCCGTATCCAGCCGGTGACTTCCGGGTACCTATAGCTCAGGTTAAGTACCTCCCTAACCGCCTGCCTATCCTTGTCGCTGTAGAGAAAGAACTCTGACTGTCTGATTATTCCTTCAGGACCGCCCAGGCGGTGGATGAGCTTATAAAGGTCCACAATCTGCTTCGGAGTATAGGGCGATCTGGCCTGCTGTCCATCTCTAAACGTAGTATCACTTATATAGAGTTTCTCAGGAGGACTAACAGGAATTATTCTCTCATCAAAGGGTGTCCTGCATACTTCAGTGTAGGGATAGATATCCCGGAATAAATTGGGCTCACCAACATCCTCGAGCTTAAAAATACTGCCTTCATAGCGGCTGCGGATGTTCATGACTACACCTCTGGAACGTGGGCCATCACATCACCATGCAAATAAATTTCTCGTATCATACACTTTCATATCATCTCTGCCTCCAAGACAACGGTTCGACGAGGAACCGGCCCAGATTTCGTGAGTCTCGTTCATTACCCAACATGACTCTTCTCCGCCAGTCTCTTACTCTGGCCGAATACGGCCTGCGCTCTCCGCTCAGCCGGAGACCCCGGAGAACCGGCCGCCAAGTCTTCGTACCCCTCCTTCACACCTCGATGACAGCCACCTGGATGATGTTCTTGAAGCTCCGCAAGGCATGGAGCGCCGCCGGCGGCACCAGGCTGTCCACCGTGACCAGGCAAATGGCCGTGCCCTTGCTCCGAATCCGGCTCAGGTGCATGTCGGCGATGTTCACCTGGTGGCTTCCCAAGGTGTTGCCGATGAAGCCGATCACGCCCGGCCGATCGTAGTTGGAGATGAGGAGCATCCTGCCCTCCAGGGGCGCCTCCATCCGGTACTCGTCGATGCCGACGATCCGGCACTCAGGCTCGGGAAACACGGTCCCCGCCACCTGGTATGAGCCCCGGTCGGTGAGCACCGTGAGGGTGATCAGCCCCGTGTACCCCCTCATCTCGGAGGTCGTTGCCACCGCCACCTTGATGCCCCGACTCCGCATGATCACCGGGGCGTTGACGATGTTCACCCCTTCGGTGAGGACCTTCTGCAGGAAGCCCTTCTGAGCGGCGTTGGTCACTGGGGCGAGCTCCAGGTCGCCGAGATCGCCGCCGTAAGCGATGTGGAGGCGCTGGACGTTGCCTTGGGTGTACTGGGAGAGGAAGCGGCCGAGGCGCTCGGCCAGGACCATGTAAGGCCGGATCTGCTCGGCCATCTTCTGGCTCACCGAAGGCACGTTCACCGCGTTCTTGATCACGCCGTAGAGGAGGTAATCCACCATCTGTTCGGCAATGTCGGTGGCCACATTGATCTGGGCCTGCTCGCTCGAGGCCCCCAGGTGCGGGGTGGCGATCACCTGGGGCAGGTTGAGGAGGGGACTGGAGGCGGGCGGTTCCGCGGCGAACACGTCGAGGGCTGCGCCCGCCACCTTGCCCGTCTTGATGGCCTGGTGGAGGGAGGCCTCATCGATGAGGCCTCCCCGCGCGCAGTTGATTATCCTGACCCCCTTCTTCATCTTCTTGAAGGCCGGCTCGCCAATGAGCGCCTCGGTCTCGGTGGTGAGGGGCGTGTGAATGGTGATGTAGTCCGACTTCCGAAAGAGGGTGGCAAGGGGCACCATCTCCACTCCGGCCTTGGCGGCCGTATCGGGCGCCACGTAGGGATCGTAGGCGAGGACCCGCATCCTCATGCCCAGGGCCCGCTCGGCCACGATGGAGCCGATGCGTCCGAGACCGATGATGCCGACGGTGTGGTTGTAGAGCTCGGTCCCCACGAACCGCTTCTTCTCCCATCTTCCGGCCCGCATGGACTGATCCGCCTGGGGGATGTGCCGCGACAGGGCGAGCATGAGGGCCATGGTGTGCTCGGCCGCGGCCATGGCGTTTGCCCCCGGCGTGTTCATGACCAGAACACCACGCTCGGTGGCCGCCTCCACATCGATGTTGTCCACTCCCGTGCCGGCACGGCCGATTGCCCTGAGCTTGGGCGCCTCCTCGAGGACTTTTCGGTCGATCTGGGTCTGACTCCGAATGACGACCGCCTCGCACTCGGCGATCCGCTCCGGGAGGAGATCCGCGTCGAGGCGGTCGTGGACCTCCACCTCGATCCCCTTGGCCTTCCGGAAGATATTCACCCCTTGGCGATGCAGCCCGTCGCAAATGAGAACCCGCATGCAGGAAACCTCCTCTCCTTGAGACCTCCGTCAAATCCATACCATGGTAGGGGGAGAGCCGGCGGAAGGCAAGCGAAAAATGGGCAGTGATTGTGGCTGGTTAAGGTAACGAATGAGAGGACAAGCCCGCGTAGGGCGAGGATTTTATGCAAATTCGTGAATCTGTGGTAAAATCGCCCGAACTTGTCGATACATAGAGAGGTGGATTATGAGTGGACTCTTCGAGGTAGGAAAGACCTATACTTTTTACTTCTCCAGCGACCAAGGCATCCGCCAGATCACCGGGGTGGTGGTCGGGTACGAGACCCCGCTAGCGAAGGTGGAGACCGAAGGCCTGACCCGGGTGATCAACTGCGCGTCGTCACTCTTCCTTGAGGCCGTCCGTCGCCGCGAGGACGAGCCCATCCCCCCTAACTCGGAGGGACGCTAGCAGCTGCGTGAAAGCCCGCCTCAGAGGAGACCTCCCCGCTACCCCCGCCACGAGAGCGGGTCGGGAGGGGGCGACGGGAGACTCCTCATCCCCTGCCCTTCAGCGGATACCCGCATGGTAGTTCTGGAGTGAACGCACCGTCCCATGCCCGGCGCGGCATGCCGAAATGCCTCGCGCCGCAGCGATGGCGGCCGCAAGCGTGGTGATGTACGGCACCTTGTACTTGATGGCCGCCTTGCGGATGTAGGAATCGTCGTAGGCGCTGAGCTTGCCGCTCGGGGTGTTGATCACCAGATCGATCTCGCCGTTCTTGATGGCATCGACGATGTTGGGACGGCCCTCGTGCATCTTCAGGATGCGTTCCCCTGGGATGGCGCTCGCGGCCAGAAAGGCGTGGGTTCCAGTGGTCGCCCTGATCCTGAATCCCAAGTTCTGGAAATGCCGCGCCACCTCGAGCACTCCCGGCCGATCCCGCTCGGACACCGTAATGAGCACCGTACCCTCCAAGGGGAGCATCTGCTGCGCCGCCTCTTCAGCCTTATAGAAGGCCAGTCCAAAACTGTCGGCGAGCCCGAGTACCTCTCCGGTTGACCGCATCTCCGGCCCCAGGATCGGATCCACCTCCGGGAACATGTTGAAGGGAAATACCGCCTCCTTGACCCCAAAATGGGGCACAGCCCGGCGGTTCAGTTCCAGGTCGGCGAGCCGTTTCCCGAGCATGAGCTGGGTTGCCAGCTTCGCCATGGAGACGTTGCACACCTTGGAAACCAGGGGCACGGTGCGGGAGGCACGCGGGTTGGCCTCGAGGACATACACCACGTCGTTGGCAATGGCGTACTGAATGTTCATGAGCCCCACCACGTTCAGCGCCACCGCGATCCTCTTGGTGTAGTCGTTGATGGTATCCAGGTGCTTGGTGGCGATGCTGATCGGCGGAATGACGCAGGCCGAGTCGCCGGAGTGCACCCCGGCGAGCTCGACATGCTCCATGACCGCCGGAACGAAGGCCTCCTTCCCGTCGGCGAGGGCATCCGCCTCGGCCTCGATGGCGTCCTCCAGGAACTTGTCGATGAGGATTGGTCGCTCCGGCGTCACTTCCACGGCGGCCGCCACGTACTCTCTCAGCATCTCCTCGTCGTGGATGATCTCCATGGCGCGGCCGCCGAGGACGTACGATGGGCGAACCATGAGGGGGTAGCCGATCTCCTTGGCGATCTGGAGGGCCTCCTCCAGGGTGCTCGCCATCCCGGACTCCGGTTGCGGGATACCGAGCTCCCGCATCATCTGGCGGAAACGATCCCGGTCTTCGGCGAGATCGATCGCCTCCGGAGAGGTGCCGATGATCCGCACCCCTGCCGCCTCTAGCTCGTTGGCGATGTTGAGGGGGGTCTGACCCCCGAACTGCACGATGACTCCCTCCGGCCGCTCCTTCTCGTAGATGCTCAGCACGTCCTCCACCGTGAGGGGCTCGAAGTAGAGCTTGTCCGAGGTATCGTAGTCGGTCGAGACCGTCTCCGGGTTACAGTTCACCATGATGGATTCGAAGCCCTGCTCCCGAAGGGCAAAGGCGGCGTGCACGCAGCAGTAGTCGAACTCGATCCCCTGGCCGATGCGGTTGGGCCCGCCGCCGAGGACCATGACCTTGGGCCGCTCGCTCCGCGCCACCGAGTCGGGGGCGTTGTAGGTAGAGTAATAGTACGCCGCATTCTCCACCCCGCTCACCGGCACCGCCTCCCACGCTTCGACGACCCCGAGCGCCTTGCGCCGCCGCCGGATCTCCGGCTCGGCCACATCGAGGAGTTTGGCCAGGTAGCGGTCTGCAAACCCGTCCTGCTTCGCCTGCACCAGGAGCTGATCCGGAAGGTCTCTCCCCTGGTAGCGAAGGATCTCCTCCTCGAGGGCCACGAGCTCTTTCATCTGTTCGATGAACCAGGGCTTGATGTGGGTCCTGCGGGCGAGGGCCTCCACCGTCGCCCCCCGCCGCAGGGCCTCGTACATGACGAACTGGCGCTCGCTCGTGGGCTCGATGAGGAGCTCCATGAGCTGGTCCAGGGAGCGCTCGTGGAGGTCCTTGGCAAACCCAAGTCCATAGCGGCCGTTCTCCAGAGAGCGAATCGCCTTCTGAAACGCTTCCTTGTAGTTCTTGCCGATGCTCATCACCTCGCCGACAGCCCGCATCTGGGTGCCGAGCCTGTCCTCCGCGCCGCGGAACTTCTCGAAGTTCCAGCGGGAAAACTTGACTACCACGTACTCCCCCGAGGGCGTGTACTTGTCCAGGGTGCCCTCCCGCCAGTAGGGGATCTCGTCGAGCGTCACGCCGGCGGCGAGTAGGGAGGATACAAAGGCGATGGGGAATCCGGTCGCCTTGGAGGCGAGGGCGGAGGAGCGGGAGGTCCTGGGGTTGATCTCGATCACGAGGAGCCGGCCGGTCTCGGGATCGTGGGCGAACTGGATGTTGGTTCCGCCGATCACCCGGATCGCCTCGACGATCTGATAGGAGTAGCGCTGCATGCGCTCCTGAAGCTCCGCAGAAATGGTGAGCATGGGAGCGGTGCAGTAGGAGTCGCCCGTGTGCACGCCCATGGGATCCACATTCTCGATGAAGCAGACGGTGATCATCTGGTTCTTGGCGTCCCGCACCACCTCGAGCTCGAGCTCTTCCCAGCCCCAGACCGATTCCTCGACAAGGATCTGGCCCACGAGGCTCGCCGCGATCCCCCGGCTGGCGATGACCCGGAGCTCCTCCACGTTGTACACGTGCCCCCCGCCCCAGCCGCCGAGCGTGTAGGCCGGGCGGATGACCAGCGGGTAACCGAGTTCGGAGGCGATCTTCTCCGCCTCTTCCACGCTGAACGCAGGAGCGCTCCGCGGCATCTCGATGCCGAGCGTGTTCATGGTCTCCTTGAAGGCGATCCGGTCCTCGCCCCGCTCGATGGCATCCACCTCGACCCCGATCACCTTCACCCCGTAGGTCTCAAGCACCCCGGAGCGGGCGAGTCCCGCGGAGAGGTTGAGCCCGGTCTGCCCCCCCAGGTTGGGAAGGAGGGCGTCGGGCCGCTCCTTCTTGATGATCTCGGTCATGGTCTGGAGGTTCAGAGGCTCCACATAGGTCACGTCCGCCATGCCCGGGTCGGTCATGATGGTGGCGGGGTTGGAATTGACGAGGACGATCTCGTAGCCGAGCTTCCGAAGCGCCTTGCACGCCTGGGTTCCGGAATAGTCGAATTCGCAGGCCTGGCCGATGATAATGGGGCCGGAGCCGATGATCATGACTTTCTTGATGTCGTTTCGTCGCGGCATAGGTAGCTCCTCTCGCCCGCTCGCCCCGCCTTAGCGGGGCTCTCTGGAGCCCACGGAGGTCACAGAGGGTGATGGCTTTGGCCTGATTTCTTGAGAGGAGAAATCAGGCCAAGCGCTCCGCGCCTTGAGGCGCATGGACAATCCGTTCTTCGTTGAGGCGGCACCTTGCTCTGCATTCCCTTCTCAGGAATGCAGAACAAAGACTCCGGGCCGCTGAGGCCTCTGTGAGAGACCAAGAACGATTCCTCGACCACTTATGCGCAAACGACCACTCGGCCGTCGCCGTCTCGCTGTCGCCGCGACTATAGGGAAATGGCGATCTGTGTGTCAAGCTTAAAAGAGGGTTATCTTGTGAGTGAAACTGACGGCTCCCCTAGCCCGCATTATGCGCGAGACGCCGCGGCGAGACCGTGGAGATGGCCGTGCCACCGGGCAACCGCAGGGGCTAGGACCTGAGGCGTACTTGTCAGTACGTCGCAAGGTCCGAGATCCGGGGACGCCCGGAAGGACGGCCAGGTCCGCGGTCGCAGTAGGTGGTTCGTGCATAATGCGGGCTAGTCACCGGTTGAACCGGCTGAGGAGGCGGACGAGGAGCCCGCGATGGAAGCGGATGGCGTTTTGGGGACAGACCTCCTGGCAGCAGTAGCAGCGGATGCAGCGCTCGTAGTCAAAGGCAAGCTTCTTCGCCTTGAGCTGGATCGCCGCCGCCGGACAAATCTCCGAGCACTCGCCGCAGCCGGCGCATTCCTTCTCTTCCTGGACCGGCTTCGAGACGAGGAATCGCTTGGTGAACCAGCCGAACATGCCGGGGAGCACGCCGAGGGAGTCCAGGCTCGGGACCTCGAAATCCTTCATTTGAAAGGTCTCCGGAGGATCGCCGCGGAAGGTGATCCGGCTCACCTCGGTCTCGCCGATCCCCCGGGCCTTGGCTGCTCGGTAGAGAGGGAAAGACCGGAGCGAAACACCGAGGAGCTTGCAGATGCTCACGTCCAGGGCCACGGCATCCGTTGCCGCGGCGATGAGGTTCGCCCGGCGCGGCCTCCCGTTCGCGGGGCCGTGCCCCTCCATGGCCCAGACCCCGTCGAGGATGGTGAGCGCCGGCCGTATCGCCTGATAGATGTCGAGGTGGAGGGAGGCAAAGGTGTCCCGATCCACTCCGGCCATGTAGTGCCACTCGGCCTTGCGCTGGGCGACGACGGTCCCGAAAAGATTCTTGACCCCGAGGGTGAGAAGCATCTGGGAGTGGGTTTTCAGTTTCGGAAGATTGATCACCACATCGGCCTCGAGGGCGCGGGCGGCGATCTCGAGGTTTTTGAAGACGGAGCCGTCGCGAAGGCTGACAGGTGTCGGCTGGACGAGCTCCACGAGCTCCAGACCAAGCTCTTCAGCCACCTCTTTCATCCCCGTTTTCCGGGCCACCCGCTGCAAGGTCTCCAGGGCAGGGCTGTCGCCGACGGCGGGCGTTCCGCCCGCCTCGAGCACCAAGCGGGCGACGCCTCTCACGATCGCCGGATCGGTGGTGATGCGCTTTTCCGGGGCCCGAGCCGCAAGCAGATTCGGCTTGAGCAGGACCCGGTCTCCCGGCCTGACGAAGGCGGAGACCCCGCCGAGGAGATCCACCGCCCGGCGCACCGAGGACTCCACCGTCTTACCCTCATAGGTCTCGCAGCGAACCAGGGCGACTGTGCTCCTTGGCGCTGGGTCACCTCCGGCACTGACCTCCTTGTGTGCCTCATTCATCATGACAATTCTCCCATGCGCCCGTCATCACGACCGCATTTCCAGGACACCACCCTGTGGAAGAGCACTGCTTGTTACTCGTTACTCCCCTCCGCCTTATGCCTTGGGCCTTGCGCCCTCACTATTGCGGCGCCCGTGGACAAACCTTTTCGGGTTGACGATAATAGAAGATCGATAAGTTAGGCAAGAGGGAGGCATGGAGCGGTGATCTTTATCGGCGGGATTGGACCGAGACAGAAGCGGCTCGACAAGCAGCCGCGCCTTTGCTCGAACTGCGGTCTGAGCCGCGCCTACCTCACCCGGGTCGACGACTATCTTTCTCTCTTCTTCATTCCGGTCGCAAGGATCCGCAAGGGCGAGCCCTTCATCCAGTGCGAGCGCTGCGGCCATGTCACCGACGAGGCCGGGCGCGTCTTCAGCACCGGCACGGACCTCCGGCAGCCGCGTTGTCACCGCTGCGGCGCCAGCGTCCAGGGGGACTTCCGCTACTGCCCCCAGTGCGGCGCGCCACTCAGGTGACACTCCTGGTTTGGCGACAAAACGGCACGTTCTTTGCTTCGCTGGGTACGGCACTGAGGAGGTTAACATGGTCGCTTACGTCTCGATTCTATCCCTCTATGGCAAAGGCGGTTTACCCTCGCCGTCTCGCGTTTTCATCAGCAATCTTTTAGTGCCCGTCCCGACTCCCGCTGGTATCCACACAGAGTGAGACCCTATGGCTCAGCTAAGAGTAACATCCGGCCCCCATGCCGGTCAGACCATCCCGTTAAAGGACGGTCTGACCATTGGTCGAGGCAGCATTTCCGATGTGTACCTTGACGAAAATACGCTGTCCCGTCCGCACGCCAAGCTGGAGAAAGACAACGGCACCTGGGCGATAACAGACCTGGGCAGCTCCAGCGGTACCTTCGTCAACGGGGTCCCCGTCCGGAACACCACTGTAATCCGGGACGGGGACGACATCGGCCTTGGCAGCATCCTTTTCAAACTCGATCTGGAACCCGAGTGCCCGACGGGAACCGGGGTAGACGTCACCTGGGATCCCCCCGGAGGGGGCACGCGCATCCTCGAGAACGTGTCGGAGGCGAATCAAATCGAGCCGCTCCTCCCTTCAGGGCTCGCAAAAGACGCCACCAAGTTAATGGTCAAGCGCTTGCGGCTCCTCTCGAAGTTCGCCGTCGCTCTCGGAAACGTGATGGAGGCCGAAAAGCTTTTCCCCCTGGTGCTGGAAAAGCTTCTGCACGCCTTCCCCGGCGCCGAGCGTGGCTGCGTTATGCTCTGCGACCCGGACGGCTCGAACCTACACGCCGCCGCCGCCCTGGCCCGGCCGGGAGTCAAGAGCCAGATCTCGGTGAGCCGCACCGTGGCCAAACAGGTCATCGACACCCGCAGTGCCCTGCTCAGTGCCGATGTCAACGACGACGAACGTTTCGACCCCCGACACACCATGGTCCGCTTCGGCCTGCGCTCGGTGATGTGCGCGCCCATGGTTTGCGAAAACACCGTGCTCGGCTTGATCCAGCTGGACAGCTCCAACCCGCGAAGCCAGTTTTCCAAGGCCGACATGGCCTTGTTCTTGGGCATCGCCGGGCATGCCGCCCTGGCCCTAAGCAAGGCTCGGCTCCATGAAAGAGTCGTAGCCCAGATGATTCTGCAGAAAGACCTGCAGATGGCCGAGCGCATTCAGCATTGTTTCCTCCCCAAGGCCCCGCCCAAGAAGCCCGGCTTCCGCTTCGCTGGAAGCTATTCCGCCGCCCAGCACGTCGGCGGCGATTATTACGATTTCGTCGACATCTCTGACAACGCCATGGGAATCGTCGTTGGCGACGTCGCCGGCAAGGGGGTTGCAGCGGCGCTGTACATGGCCAGGTTGAGCAGTGAGATGCGCTATCATGCCCGGGGTTGCTTATCGGCGGGCGCTGTGCTCTCGGCCTTGAACCGCGAGCTGACCATGGAAATGGAGAGCGGCATGTTTGTTACCATGGCCCTGCTCGTCCTCGAGCCCAAAAAGCGAAAGATCACCATGTCATCGGCTGGTCATTTGGCGCCCCTACTACGCAAGCCCGACGGCACTGTTTCTGAGCTGCAGACTAAAGGCAACATCGCCCTGGGGGTTCTAAAACACTACGAGTACGGCGAAACGGAATATGCATTGAGATCCGGGGACCTGGTCCTGTTGTACACCGACGGCATTACCGAGGCGATGAGCAGCTCAGGAGAAATGTTTGGCGCCGCTCGACTGAAGGAGGTGGTCTCCGCCGGCGGCAACGACCCCCAGCGAATCCTCGCATCCATCAGCCGATCGGTTGAAGAGCATGCCGCCGGCCACCCGCAAAGCGACGACCTGACGATGGTGTGCTTCGCCGTCGACTGAAGGTCCCGTGGCCGATGAGAGTCCTGTCCCGCCATGCGGCACGCTCCATGTCGGCCAGGAGCGCAGCCTCTCTGTGTTTCTGTCTTTTGCCCTTGGTCGCTCTGGCGTCAATCGGGGATAGCCACGAGGTGCTCCCGCTGGGATATGCGGGCTGACTCCCGAACCTTGCGGACGTAGGCGTCGATGGTCTGGATGGCCTCGTCCCCAAGGCCCAGGAACTTGACCGCCATGCCGTAGGGGTAGTCGGCGGAGTACCGGTTTACCCAGACCACTTCAGCGTCCGCCTGGATCAGCTCCTCGCTGCCGGGGACCTTGAAGGCCACCTTGAGGCGCTCGGAAAGCGGGAGAGGAGTCTTCGTTTCAATGAGGAGGCCCGTAGCGCTCAAAGTGAGAGCACGGGCCGCCTCCCTGTTTCCCCCCTGGGAATACTCAACCGCGAGGCTCACGACAGCCCGCTGGTATCTTCTTGGCGCAAGAGTCTTCTCGGCCATCGATCTCCCTTCCCCGGACGACACGGCATTCTTAGCAAAAACTCGGCCAGCTCGCGTGCGCCTCACCTCCCCTGCATTCTAGTCGCGCCCTTCGGTTTCTCCGCCGAGCTCATCCGTTTCCGGTCCCTCTCGAAGGTCAGTTCTCTTCGAGCATTACCTCTTTCCCATCTCAGTTTTCATCCCCCCGACAAAACCAGCTCGGCCTTTTCCTTGATGTGTTCGGCAGGAATCCCCGTGCTTGACCCACCGGCACTGGCTTGGCGCTGCATTCTTCAAAGGGAGGTCGAGCGTCTTGACGAGGTCCCGGCGCTGATCGTCGCCAACGCTTGCCTTTTCGGTCGTGCCTCGCAAGCCCCCGAAGGCGGGCGGCGCCTCGAGCGGGCGCGGAGCGAGACCGGGCTGCTGCCCGAGCCTGGCCGACGAGTTCTTCCGCCTCGGGGTGCGGAATCACGTGGGCACGGCGTGGGAGGTCAATGACGTCGGCGCCGTGGAGTTCGCCAAGGCCTTCTCCGAGACCGTCCTCGCCCCCGACAGAGCGAAGCCCACAGTGGGCGAGGCGGTGCGCGTCGGACGCCGGGCGCTCTACGCGCGCAGCCGAAGCTTCGGCTAGCTGTGGGCCGCACGCCAGCACTACGGCGAGCCGATTGCTACATCGGGGTAGACGGCGAGATGCCGAAGGACGTGGCTGGCTAGAACGATCTCACCCGTTTCCATGCTTCGACATAGCTCGGAATAGTCTGCAAATCCTTGACGCTTATCGGACCCTCATGGTTCTCGAGGAATTCCCTGCCGCTTTCCGTGATGGCCCAGAGACTACCCTTGGGCCCTTCCGTCAACCCCGCCAGCCTCAGATGAGTTACCGCCCATGCAACTCGGTTGTCGAAAACACGTACGTGGCTGTCTTCCAACCGTTCCTCACGCTGCTTGTCACTAATCTGAACTCTTCGCTGCACCTCATCGCGCCAATCGGCCAGCGAACGGGCCCCCGTGGCCTCAAGCACCTCGAGCACAGGGCGCATCATCACCTGGAAACTTGGTATGGCCACGGTTAGGTCCTCGTCGCCGCTTGGTCTCTCTCCTCGAGTGTCCTGCAGTCGCGGCTTGCCGTGGGAGAGAGTCCCTCGAGTTGCGGTCGTTTCGCCTTCTCGACCCCTGAGAAAACGTCATCTCGAACGCTGCCCCGCTTTCCCGCATGACTCCCGCAGCTGGAGCAGGAAACGTCAGCCTTTCCTGGACCTCCCTGCTTTTACGGAGCTCTCGTGCCCGTTTTCTCTCGGCCTGAATCTCTCGCACCAGTGGTTGGCGCCGAGCACCTCATAGCCCTCGGTGATCTGATACCCGAAGAAACAGTCCGCCATCTGAAAGAGCGCCGCGCGCCTCAGACATGCGCCGCTGCGCGCCTCGTCGCTGTCGGGGCGCCACTCCCCGCAGACCTCGCACCGCTCGCCTTTTCTCCGTTTCCGTGCAGGCATCCCTCTCTCTGGTCTCACCATTCGTTCCCAATGGGGCTAGGGACCATACTGCTCCGTCACCAGCGGCAATAGCCCTAGTTCTGCCAGCTTGCTCAAGGGGGTCGGCATGGTCACGGTAACCACCCCCGGCAGGCGCCCGATCTCCACTGCACCCGAGATGGTCACCCGATTGAGCACCTCCTCCTTGGATATCCCCAGCAGCTCGGCCAGGCGGGCCACGCCGTTGTCGGCGGCCTCATTCAGGTTCGCACCGGAGCCCACCATCTGGATCGGAGCAAGTTCCTCCAGCGTCTCCTGCCCCAGCTTCTCAGCCAGGCGTCTTGCCGCTTTCTTCTCGGTTGCAGCGAGGGGCCGAGCCAGGTGAGGGAGGTCTTCCATGGGCGGGAGAAGAATCGGTCCTCCAATTCTTAAGTTCTTGAGCAGCCCCACCTGCACGGTCACCTCTGCTGAAACGTCGGTGGTGTGAACCGCTATCTCGCCATCTCCCTGCATAGCGTGGGCGTCTCCCAGGTACACCCCACCTCCTGGCACCTTCACCGGGCAGATAAGAATGGCCCCTTCTCGCACGGAATCAATATCCATGTGGCCATCCGTGCGTGCCTCCAGTTGTTCTTTCGTGATCCCGTATGCGTGGGGAGCACCCACCAGGAACTGGCCGAAGTCCCCGGCATTGTGAGAGTCCGGCATGTCTATGGCCGGGGTGGTGCCGATATTGCCAAGGAAGGGGCGAAGGCGGGTCACTAAACCCACTATGTCGGCAGGGCATAGGGACACGACAGGATTCTGCTTGGACCCCTCGGGCAAGCACATGACCTTCGCTGCATCCGCAGCCAGTTTCTCGGCCACTGCCGGCCCGACGGTTACTGCTATCTGGCGCTCCTCATCGAAGACGATCGTGTAACCGTTCGTTATCCGGAAGGGGTTTACCTCGGCCCCGCACACAGCGCAGCAGATTGCCTCCACGCCGATCCCCTCCACCCGTGTGGGAGGCTTTTTCGTCCCGCAGCCCGGACACTGGCGGGCTACGAAGGGATCGCCGGTGTACCGCCCCTCCACGAAGGACATCGTACCGGAGGCTGTAGCCATTGAGGTCACACGGATCTTCTGGATGCGGATGACGATGGCGTCTCCGGGTTGGGCTCCCTCCACGGCCACAGGGGTGGTAACCTCGTGACCGCCTTCGAAAGAGGGTGTAATCATCGGCCCCCAGCAGCCGGGAGCGGTCCCGGCAACGATAGTGCCGCCGTCGCGTACCGGGCCGACCATGGGAATGCTCGGCCCCACCAGGCCGCCGGTGAACGTTGCAACACGGAT
>Ga0335070_10000941_pt1 | contig 33464 bp, 30 predicted proteins | sample Lox_Sample_13_FD_206722 | JGI IMG/M metagenome (GOLD analysis project Ga0335070, IMG submission 206722) | Soil microbial communities from Loxahatchee National Wildlife Refuge, Florida, United States - Lox_Sample_1.3 | ecosystem: Environmental > Terrestrial > Soil > Wetlands | place: USA... | reverse complement strand
AGAAGTGCGACGGGCAGATCCCCGTGGGACTGCTGCGTACGGTGGTGCCCGCTTCACCTGACGCCTGGTGCGCAGCGCTCGAGCGCTGGGGGACCAAGAGCTTCGGCGAGACGGTGGCGCCCGCGATGGAGTGCGCCGAGCACGGCTTTCCCGTGTCCGTTTTCTCGGCGTACCAACTCGGTCGCGCCGCCGACAAGATTCGACGCTTCCCCACCTCCGCCGCGGTCTATCTGAAAGACGGACAGGGGCCGCCCGCGGGTCATCTGCTGGTGGAGGCGGAGCTGGCGCAGACCATCAAGATCATGGTGGCCGCCGAGGCGAAGTCGCGGGCGCGCGGCCGGGCCGGCGCCATCCGCGCCGCCCGTGACGCCTTCTACAAGGGCGAGATCGCCCAGCGCATCGCCGACTATCATGCGCGCGAGGGCGGGCTGCTGACCACTGAGGACCTGGCCGAGTTTTCCGTCGAGATCGCCCCGGCGCTCAGGACCTCGTTCGGCGAGTACGAAGTCGCCTCGTGCGGGTTCTGGTGCCAGGGCCCCGTGCTGCTGCAGATGCTGAACCTGATCGAGAGCTATGATTGGCGTGCCCTCGGCCACAACTCGCCGCGGGCGCTCCATATCCTCACCGAGGCGATGAAGCTCGCCTTCGCGGACCGCGAGGCATACTACGGAGACCCGCTGCACGTGAAGGTCCCGGCCGACGGGCTCCTGTCGAAAGAGTATGCGAAAGCCCGCCGCGCGCTGATCCGCGAGGACCGGGCGTGGCCCGACCTGCCCCCCGCGGGCGATCCGTGGGGTCTCCGCGCCACCGCCAACGGCGGGCACGGTGTTCCGGGCCCGGCCGCGCTCAGCCGCGAGGGCTCGCTCGATACGTCCTATGTCTGTGTCGTGGATTCCGACGGCAATGCGTTTTCCGCGACACCGAGCGATCCCGGTGTGGACTCACCACTCATCCCCGGAGTGGGCTGTGTCGTGTCGCCGCGGGGATCGCAGGGGTGGCTGGCGCCGGGGCATCCGAGCATCGTTGCCCCGGGCAAGCGACCCCGCCTCACGCCGGCGCCGGCCATGGTGCTGCGTGACGGCCGCGCCTTCATGCCGGTCGGCACGCCGGGCGGAGACGTCCAGCAACAGGCCATGCTCCAGGTATTCCTCAACGTCACCGCCCACGGCATGGCGCCACAGCAGGCAGTGGAGGCGCCGCGTATCGCCACGCGGAGCTTCCCCGATTCCTTCTGGCCTCACGCGCATGCGCCGGGGGTGCTGGAAGCCGAGTCGCGCCTGAGCTCGGCGACGCGCGCCTCGCTCGCAGCACTGGGTCATTCCATGGCCGAGTGGCCGGACTGGGATTGGCGAGCCGGGGCCGTCTGCTGTGTGGTCGCCGGACCCGACGGTGTTCTCAGGGGCGGCGCGGATCCGCGCCGCGGCGCCCTCGCCATCGGCTGGTAACCGGACCGGGCGGCTGTCTGCTAGGCGGCACCGGGGACGGTGGCGTAGGCCGAGAGCAGAGCGGATAGCTTGAAGGGCTTGGCGATGACGAAGTCCACGGCCGAGCTTGCCTCCCCAACCGGAGCTTCCGTTTCGTCCCAACCCGTCATGAGCCCGAGCCGCAGGTGTGGCCACCGCGCTCTCACCGCGCGGGCGAGATCCCTACCGGTCATGCCCGGCATGCCGAGGTCGGTCAGGACGAGGTCCACAGGCTGTCCCGTGTCGAGCCACGCGAGTGCTTCGTGGCCGCCCGAAGCCTGGAATGTCGTGTAACCAGCCAGGTCGAGCATGTCGGCCACCGCGGAGCGCACTTCCGGCTCGTCGTCGACGACGAGAATGCGGAGCTGCGTCGCCGCTGCCTGTTCGTTGGCTGTGGGGAGCTGGGGCCTCGCGACCGGCAGCGCCGCGGGCAGCGTGATGTGCGCCGTGGTTCCGCGGCCCGGCCCCGTGTCGATGTCGATCTTGCCGTTGTGACGCTGGATGATGCCGTAGGTCACGGAAAGCCCCAGCCCTGTGCTCTTCGGACCCTTGGTAGTGAAGAAGGGATCGAAGGCGCGGCGGCGCACCTCGTCCGTCATTCCCACGCCGGTGTCCGACACGACACAGTGGACTCCCGGACCGTCGGTCCACGTTCGAAGCGTGAGCCGTCCGCCGCCCGGCATGGCATCGATGGCATTCAGCACGAGGTTCATCAGGACCTCGCGCAGCGGCGCGAGCTCGCCCGCCACGGGCTTGATGGCGCCCAGGTCGAGCTCGGTGTCGATGCGGATCTGGCGCAGGAGGGCTTCGTTGTGCCAGCGCGGCCGCGTGAGGTCGAGCACTTCCTGTGCGAGCTGATTGAGATCCACCGGCATGGCCCTCGACACCGGCTGCACGCGGCTGAAGCGCTGGACGCGGCGGACCACCTCGGCGCCGTCCTGGGCGGCCCTCTGGATGATCTCGACGTAGCGCCGGGCGTCGGAAGCACCGGAATGATCGGGAAGCTTGAGGAGCAGGGTCTCGAGGCGGCCGAGAATAACCGCAAAGAGATTGTTGAGATGATGCGCCATGCCCGAGGCGAGCTTGCCGATGGCCGAGAGCGTCTCGCCCTGTACGAGCTGTGCCTGGGTCGCCCGGAGATCGTCCACGACGCTCTGCAGCTGCCGCGCCGACTCCTGCGCTTCCTGGAGGAGACGGGCATTGTCGACCGCGTACCCGATGTAGGTCAAGAGCGCGGTCAGGAACTGCTGATCGGTCGGACTGAAGGGGCGGAGAGTCGGCGGCGTGGTGCCGACGTCCTCCTTCTTCGCGAGGTTGAGCACTCCGATCACGCGGTCCCCCACGCGCACCGGCATGCAGATGAAGGAACCCGAGCCGTAGTTCGAGTTGTTGGCGAAGCGCACGTCCTTCTCCATGTCCTCCACGATGACGGTGTCGCCGAGCTCAGCGACCTTCCCCGAGATGCTCTCGCCCAGGCGGACCTCCGTCTTCTCGGACGCCTCATTGGGCAGTCCGCGGGAGGCGGCGATGCGCAGGGCCTGGCGCTCCTGGTCCAGCAGCATGATCGAGCCGATATTGGCGTGAACCGCTCGCATGGTGCTCTGAAGGACGGATGACAGCAGCTCCGGGATCTGCGGGATCCGGGTCGACATCTCGACCAGCTCATTGAGCGTGCCCAGCTTGAAGACGAGATCCTCGAGCCGCTGCGTCGAGGAGCGGAGGTCCTCGAGCATTTGCTGGAAGGCGCCCGCCAGCTGGCCGATCTCGGAGATATGGCCCAAGGCCGGTACGCGCTGGGGCTCGGCTGCGCTCCCGAGAGTCCCATCCCCCTCCGCCGCTGGCAACTGAACCTTGACGGCGAGCCGCGCGATCTGGTCGACGAGCCGCCGGAAGACGAGAAAGCCCAGGCAGGCGATAATGAGCGCCATGAACGCCGCGAACTGGGCTTCGGTCTTCGAGAGGAGGTTCGACGTCGAGAGGAAGGCGACGAAGAGGAGCAGCGGCAGCAGGGCGACCAGCACGAAGATGACCGCCGCCGCTTCGCGGAGGCTCATCGCGCTGCGAAGGCTTATCGCTCGTGACAGGAAACCCTGAAGCTTCATCAATAGTTGTCTCCACTGTAGAGTCCCGGTGGGCGAATTCGCAAGTTTAGTTAGCACGGTCCATCACCCAGGAAGAGAGGAGACCCATGTTCAATCCGCTGAGCCGCAGGGAAGTCCTGAGATTTGGCGCTTTTACCACCGTCGGCGGCGTCCTCACGCCGGGTATCTCTCTGGCCCAGGCCATCGTCACGGACGCCAAGGGTATCGTCGCGCGCGACATCCAGCTCACGGTCGGGGGGACCGCCATTCCGGCCTACGATGCCCGGCCTGAGAAGGCCGGCCGCTATCCCATTGTCGTCGTGATCTCGGGCTTCACCGGCAATAACGAGCAGAACAAGGACGTCGTGCGCCGCTTCGCGCAGGCGGGCTTCTACGCCATAGCTCCCGAGCTTTACCATCGCGAAGGCGGCATGCAGGGGAAGAACTTCCAGGAGATGGGTCAGATCTCGGGCAAGGTGACCCGCGCGCAGTATCTCGGCGACATCCGCGCCGCGGCCGACTATGCGAAGCAGCAGTCCTGGGCGCAGGCCGACCGGCTGGGCGTCACGGGATTCTGCGGGGGCGGCGCCCTGACGCTGCATTTCGCGGCCGAGTATCCAGGTGTCGCGGCCGCCGTGCCCTGGTACGGCCACGTGAAGCGCACCTTCTCCGACGCCCCTGGCGTGGACGCCTTCAGCCTCGCGGACAAGCTCAACATGCCGGTGCTGGGGCTCTATGGTGAAGCGGATCCCGGGATTCCGTCGGACGACGTCAAGCGCTTCGAGGCGGAGCTCAAGAAGCGCAATCCGGCGGATCAGTTCGTACTCTACGCTGGAGCGCCGCATGCCTTCTTCTCCGACGACCGGCCGCAGATCTACAAGAAGGACGCCGCGGAGGACGCGTGGAAGCGGTGCTTGGCGTTCTTCGACAAGTATCTGAAAGCGTAGCGGTACGCATCGGACTGTGCGCGAGACGGGACGGGTCCGTCGTCGAGAGCGGCGGCGGCGCGACGGGCTTCGTTCCGCCCTTCGCGAGTGCGCGCAGCCCGCAGGGCTGCGGCTCACGAAGGCGTAGGGTGGCGAAGCCTGTCGCGCCGCCGCCGCTCTCGACGCCACCCGTCCCGATTGCACCAGCGGCATTCGTGAGGTTAGGGCTCGATTTCGAGCCAGGCGCGGCGGCTGGCTCGGCCGGTGAGGCGGGAGAGCAGGTCGGCCAGTCGCATTTGCCAGCCGTACTTGGATCGGAGCGCGGCGTGGGCTCGCTCGATCGTGCGGGGCTCGGTGATGATGCGCGCGCTTGCTTCGCGCCACTCGCCAAGGATTTGGCCGCGCGCGTCCGAGGGAGCGATTCGCGCTCGTGAGGAATGGCGCAGCCGCCTGACCTTGCCTGACTCTCCGGCGGTGAAGACGTAGAGCTTTCTATCGGCGGCGGCGAACCACACGGGCGTCCTCACCTCGGCGCCATTGCGACGGAAGGTGGCGAGGGTCATGTAGCGATGCCGGTCGAGCGTGCTGGGACGAACAGCGAAAGCGCCGCCGCGCCGGAGAGCTGCTGGCGCGTCCAGCCGAACTCGGCCTCGATGGGCTTGATGAAGACGCCGAAGACGGCGCGGATCCCCGAGCCGGTCAGCATGACGAACACCACCGCGATCAGCAGGATCCAGCCGTAGTAGAGGCGCTTCCGGGCCTCGACCACGGGAGCTCCGCTCGAGGTGTTCATCCAAGATGCGGCGAGCCTCCGCTTGGATTCGTCACTGCGGGTCCACCTGGCCCGCGACCAGCGCCTGTAACCCTTGGCCGATGGGGCCCCGCACGTCGCAGAGACCTGTCCGGGTGAGTCCCACGCCATGGGGCTCGATCGTGGTCACGGCGTCCAGGCCCATCCACTCGCCATCGGGCAGCCGATGGAGGGACACGTTGAGGTCGGCATTGATGAACGGTACGACGCGGACCGGATCGAGCATGGCGCCTACGCCGCTGCCGGAATCGGCCATCAGGAGAATGCGCTGGGTGGGCGAAGTCGCCTCTCCAAGCACGAGAGGCACGCGCTGACGCATCCACACCGCCGCGCGCCCCGAGCCGACCACCCCTCGCGCCAGACGCGACTCCACGGCGGTGTGGTAGCCGACCGGCGAGCGGAAGAACGGGAACTGGAAAGGCTCGGCCTCGGCGGGGAGGGGCAGCATGAGTTCGCGGATGGGCTCGGACGAAGACGCCGGAGGCTCCGCGCGCACGACGAGGGCGGTGGCCCGCGCCACCGCCTGGTCGCCCGCCCAGATCACGGCGGCGTAGCCGCGAGCGCGGCGCCCGTCGCGCACCTGCTCCACGCGAACGGTGAGCGGCTCTATCGGCACCGGCCGGACGAAATCGATGGTGAAGCGGGCGAGCTGGAAGGCGTCGGTCGTGCTCGCCGCTCGCTCGATGGCGCGCGCGATGAGGGCGGACGGAGGGCCGCCGTGCTGGTGCTCCGGGCGCCACGGCCCGCGCGTCAGTACCGTCGGCCTGAAGCGGTCTCCATCCTCCTCGAAGAATGCGGAGGGCTCACTCATCCGTGGCAGTGGGTCTCGGGCATGGGAGACCCATACTGCCACAGGTGAGTCAGATCAGACGGGCTGCCCCTCGACCCGCTTCGAGAAGACGATCTCGCCGCCCTTCGCGTCCGCCACCACGGTGTCCCCGTCCTTGAACACGCCTTCCAGGAGCTTGAGGGCCAGGGGATCCTGGACGAGGCGCTGGATGGTGCGCTTGAGCGGACGGGCGCCATAGACCGGGTCATAGCCCTCCTGCGCGAGCAGCTCCTCCGCCGCCGGAGTCAGCGCGAGGCTGATGCGCTTGTCGGCGAGGCGCTTCATCAGATGAGCGATCTGGATCGTCACGATGCGACCGATCTCCTCGCGGCCGAGGGCCTTGAATACCACGATCTCGTCGATGCGGTTCAGGAACTCGGGCCGGAGCGACTGTCTCAGGACGTCCATGATCTCTTTGCGGAGGCGCCTGGGCTCCTGCTCCTCGCTGAAGAGATGGCTGCCGAGATTCGAGGTCATGATGACCACGGTGTTCCGGAAGTCGACGGTGCGGCCGTGACCGTCGGTGAGGCGGCCGTCGTCCAGGAGCTGCAACAGCACGTTGAAGACGTCGCTGTGAGCCTTCTCGATCTCGTCGAAGAGGACGACGGAATAGGGACGCCGGCGAACGGCTTCGGTCAGCTGGCCGCCCTCGTCATAGCCGACATAGCCGGGCGGAGCGCCAATCAGGCGCGACACGGTGTGCTTCTCCATGTACTCGGACATGTCGATGCGGATCATGGCGCGCTCATCGTCGAAGAGGAACTCCGCGAGCGCGCGCGCCAGCTCGGTCTTGCCCACGCCCGTGGGACCGAGGAACAGGAAGGATCCGATGGGGCGATTCGGATCGGAAAGCCCTGACCGCGCGCGGCGCACGGCATTGGCGACCGCGATGATGGCCTCAGGCTGACCGACCACGCGGCGGGTGAGCCGATCCTCCATCTGGACGAGCTTCTGGACCTCGGCCTCGAGGAGGCGCGTCACCGGTATGCCCGTCCACTTGGCAACGGTCTCGGCGATGTCTTCTTCGTCCACCTCTTCCTTCAGCATGCGCTGGCTCTTCTGGAGCTCCGAGAGCTTCGCGTTCTCCGTCTCGAGCTTGCGGTCGAGCTCGATCAGCGTGCCGTACTGGAGCTTGGAGGCCTTCTCGAGGTCGCCGCGGCGCTTGGCGTCCTCGATGGCGGCCCGCGCGGCCTCGGCCTCTTCCTTGATCTTGCCGATGGCCATGATGGCGGCCTTCTCGGCCTGCCAGTGCTTCCGGAGCGCCTCGGACTTGGCCTTGAGCTCGGCCAGCTCGGCGTCGAGCCGGGCCAGGCGCTCCTTGGATACGGCATCGGACTCGCGCGCCACCGACACCCGCTCGATGCCGAGCTGCATCATGCGCCGCTCGATCTCGTCGATCTCAGCGGGGAGCGAGTCGATCTCGATGCGGAGACGCGAGGAGGCCTCGTCGATCAGGTCGATGGCCTTGTCGGGCAGGAAGCGGTCGGCGATGTAGCGGTGCGACAGCACGGCCGCGGCCACCAGCGCCGAGTCCTTGATCTTGACCTTGTGATGCACTTCGTACTTCTCCTTGAGGCCGCGGAGGATGGCGATGGTGTCCTCGACCGACGGCTCCTTGACCATCACAGGCTGGAAGCGGCGCTCGAGCGCCGGGTCTTTCTCGATGTGCTTGCGGTACTCATCGAGCGTGGTGGCGCCGACGCAGCGGAGCTCGCCGCGTGCCAGCGCGGGCTTGAGCATGTTGGCCGCGTCCACTGCGCCCTCGGCCGCGCCCGCGCCGACCAGGGTGTGGAGCTCGTCGATGAAGCAGATGATCTCGCCCTCGCTCTCGGTGATCTCCCGCAGCACCGCCTTGAGGCGATCCTCGAACTCGCCGCGATACTTCGCGCCCGCGACCATGGCCCCGATGTCGATGGCGAGCAGGCGCTTGCCCTTGAGCCCTTCGGGCACGTCGCCGCTGACGATGCGCTGGGCAAGGCCCTCGACGATCGCGGTCTTGCCGACGCCCGGCTCGCCGATGAGCACCGGGTTGTTCTTCGTGCGCCGCGAGAGCACCTGGACGACGCGGCGGATCTCCTCGTCCCGTCCGATGACGGGATCGAGCTTGCCCTTGCGGGCGAGGTCGGTCAGATCCTTGGCGTAGCGCTGGAGCGCCTGGTACTTCTCCTCGGGATTGGCGTCGGTGACGCGCTGCGAGCCGCGCACGTCGACGAGGGCCTTGTAGATCGCCTCCGGCGTGACCCCGGCCTTGGCGAGGATACGTCCCGCCTCGCCCGACTTGTCCTGGGCGATGCCGATGAGGAGGTGCTCGGTCGAGCAGTACTCGTCCTTGAGCCGCTGCGCTTCATCCCATGCGCGGTTGAGCGTGGCCTCGAGCCGCTCCGAGGCGTACTGGCGCCCGCCCCCCTTGACGGTGGGCAGCTTGGCCAGCGCGGCCTTCAGGTCGCGGGTGAGGGCCTCCGGGCGCGCGCCGAGCTTGCCCAGCAGCGGGCCGACGACGCCCTCCTGCTGCTGGAGCAGCGCCTGCAGCAGGTGCTCCGGCTCGATGGCCTGGTGGCCGCCCTCGACGGCCAGCGACTGCGCGGCCTGGACGGCCTCCTGTGCTTTCACGGTGAACTTGTCGAACTTCATGTGGTCCTCTCTGTCCGGAGATTCTTGAGCTCCTGGTAGAGCTCGCGCTCCCTCTGGCCGAGGCCGGAGGGAATGGTCAGCTGCACACGCACGTACTCGTCGCCCGCGCCGGAGCCCTTGAGGCGCGGCATGCCGTAGCCGGGCAGCCGGAATGTCCGGCCCCCCGAAGTCTCGGGCGGGATCTTCATCGAAACCTGGCCCTTGAGCGTCGGCACCAGGATTTCCGTGCCGAGCGCTGCGTCGTGGGCGGCGACCGGGAGGGTCACGTACAGATCGTCGCCCTGGCGCTCGAAGCGCGGATCGGGTCGCACCGTGACCTTGAGGTAGATGTCACCCCGGGCGCCTCGACCAGTGCCGCCCGCGCCTTCGCCCGCCACGCGGATGCGCGAGCCTGTGTCCACGCCCGCCGGGATCTTGACCTCGAGATTGCGCCGGCTCTTGGCCCAGCCACCGCCACGGCACTGCGGGCAGGGCTTGCGGTTGACATGGCCGGCGCCGCCGCAGGTCGGGCAAGGCTCGTCCAGCTCGAGAGACAGGGCCCGGCTGACCCCGGCGAATGCCTCCTCGAGCGAGAGCTCGATGGCCGCCTCGACATCGCCTCCCCTGTCGGGAGCGAAACCCGGGCCGAGATCGCCCAGATCCCCGAAGTCGGCGCTGCGGAAGCCGCCGCGACGTCCGCCGCCGATATCGCCGAAGATCGTTCGAAAAAAGTCCGAGAAGCCCTCGCCCCCGCGCTCGAACCGGACCTCTGCCCCCTCAAAGGGGTTTCGCGCACCGGCGCCTGCTTCGGCGTAGCGCTGCCAGTCGGGTCCCAGCGTGTCATAGCGCTTGCGCTTCTCGGCATCACCGAGCACCTCGTAGGCCTCGGCGATCTCCTGGAAGCGCGCGGCGGATTCCTTGCCCTTGGCCACGTCGGGGTGGTGCTTGCGCGCCAGTCGCCGGTAGGCGGTCTTGATCGCCTTGTCGTCGGCGCTTTTGGGCACGCCAAGAATCTTGTAATAGTCCTTGTATTCCATATTGTTGGCTGGTGGCGGGAAGCCCGTCTCCGGGCTCCCGCTCAACGTAAGTGTAGCAGACGGAGTGCGACCCGGTGAGAGGGAGGGCTCCGGCCGGCTACTTCTGGACGGGGCGGCGAATCGCTCCCACGGAGGAGGAGCGGGCGTACTCGGTACCCGAGGAGTCCCGGAGCGCGGCCTCGAGGAAGACCGTAGAGCGTCCCTTGCGGGTCACCGCGCCCTCGCCGAGAACGGGGCCCTCCGTCAGCGGGGCCAGGAAATTGACCGTGATGGACGACGTCGACAGGAACTCCCCGTGGTCGAAGAGCGTGTGCGCCGCCAGTGCCATGCACACATCCGCGTAGGCCGTCACGATGCCGCCCTGGACGACCTTGCCGGGATGCATGAACTCGGGCTTCACGGCGAATTCGACGAGGACGCGCCCCGCTTCGACGGACAGGACCCGGGCGCCGAGAAGACGGGCGATCGGGGCGACCTTGTTGTGGTCGGTGACGAGGGTCCGGATGCGTTCGAGGCCCGGGGCGTCCGACCTCATCCCTTCGCGACCGTGAAGGCCACGTAGAGGGGTTGCGGCCCGCGCTGCAGTAGCATGGTCACGCGGTCGCCCGGCTTGATACCCTGGGTGGCACGCTCGAAGTCCTGCATACTGCGGATTCGCTGCCGGTTGATCTCGCGAACGACGTCCCCACGTTGCAGACCCGCTTCGGCCGCCGCGCTCTCTTCCTCGACCCGCGCCACGATCACACCGTCCGGCGTGCGAAGGTTGAGCTGCCGCTGGATATCCGGGGTGATCGGCCGCGCGTCCAGGCCGAGCAGGTTCTTGCCCTTGCCGCCGCCGGGCTCCATCGCGACAGTTTCCTCGGGCGTCTCGCCGAGCTTGATCTCGAGGGTCTTCTCGCCCTTGTCGCGCCAGACCTTGACCGGCACGCCCTTGCCAGGCGCCGTCGCGGCCACGATCTTCTGCAAATCCTGAGGCGTGTCCACGCGCTTGCCGTCGAATTCGACGAGGACGTCACCCGAGGTGATGCCGGCCCGGTCGGCGGGACTGTCCTTGACGACATCGGCGATGAGCACGCCCCGAGGCTCCTTGAGCCCGAAGCCTTTTGCGAGCTCGGGCGTGAGCTCCTGGATCGACACCCCCAGCCAGCCGCGCGTGATCTTTCCTTTGGAGGCAAGCTCGGTGTAGATGCGCCTGGCCATATTGGACGGGATGGAGAAGCCGATGCCGACATTGCCCCCGGAACGGGAGAGGATGGCGCTATTGATGCCGATCACTTCACCCGACATGTTGACGAGTGGCCCGCCGGAATTGCCTGGGTTGATGGCGGCATCCGTCTGGAGGAAATCGTCGAAGGGCCCCTGGCCGATCGAGCGCCCCTTCGCGCTGATGATGCCTGCCGTCACCGTTTGCTGGAGGCCGAAGGGCGAGCCGATTGCCAGCACCCAGTCGCCGACCCTGACCTTGTCCGAATCCCCGAGCACCGCGGAAGGATACGGGCCGCCGCCCTGCAGCCGCAGGACGGCCAGGTCGGTCCGCCTGTCGAGCCCGACGAGCTTGGCCTTGTGCTTCTTGCCCTCGGCGGTGACGACCTCGATGTCGGTGGCGCGCTCGACGACGTGCGCGTTGGTGAGCGCGATACCGGACGCGTCAACGATGACGCCCGAGCCGAGGCTCGTCTGCTGCTGCTGGCGCTCCGGCTCCCCGCCGAAGAAGCGGCGGAGGAACTCGTCGCCGAAGAACTCCTCGATGGGTGTGCGCCCACCACCTCTGCGCGCGAATGTGTTGATGTTGACCACGGCCGGACTGACGGCCTCCGCCACCTTGGCGAAGCTTCCCGAAGCCACCGGCAAGGCCGCGGGCACGACGGGCGCCTGGGTGCCCGCCTGGAGCGGAGCGGTCTGCACGGGGGCCGCCTGCTGCTGGGCCGCCGGCTGAGGCGCAGGCCCCTGGGGCCTGACGAGATCCACCGCGCTCGCGCCCCAGGACCCCAGGCCCACGCCGAGGGCCGCCGCGATCACGAGCATTACCGCCAGGGTGCCACGCTTGACCAGAATCATCGAGTCTCCTCCGGCGGGTCGCCGGCCAGCAATCGGCGCAGGCGGTCACCTTCCAGCGTTTCCTTCGCCTTGAGCTCTTGGGCGGCAGCCAGTAGCACGGGCTTGCGATCCGTGATGAGGCCGCGCACCCGGTCGTAGATCTTGTCGATGATAGCGCGGGTCTCGCTGTCGATGGCCCGAGCCGTCTCGTCGCTGTACTCGCGTTCCTGGGTGATCCCCGCGCCCTTGAGGAAGAGCGCCTGCTGCCCGCCGCCGAAGGTCATCGGGCCGAGCGTCTCCGACATCCCGTAGCGCATGACCATGAGCCTCGCCATCTCGGTGGCCCGGTCGAGATCGTTGTGGGCGCCCGTCGAGATCTCGCCGTAGACGACTTCCTCGGCCGCCCTTCCCCCCAGCAGCACCGCGATCCTGTCCTCGAGCTCGCTTTGCGTGAGGAGATAGCGGTCCTCGAGCGGCAGCTGATAGGTGGCGCCGAGCGCTCCCACCCCGCGCGGAATGATGGTGACTTTGTGCACGGGATCGGCCTGCGGCAGGGACGAGGCGACGAGCGCATGCCCGATCTCGTGATGGGCCACAATGTCGCGCTCTTTTTCGGACAGCACGCGGCTCTTCCGCTCGAGACCGCCGATGACGCGATCGATGGCTTCGTCGAGGTCGGCCATGTCCACGGCGTCCTTGCCCTTGCGGGCGGCGAGGAGCGCCGCTTCGTTGATGATATTGGCGAGATCGGCCCCCGCCATGCCGGGCGTCCGTGCGGCCAGCACGTGGAGATCCACGCTCGGCGCCAGGATGACGTTGCGCGCATGCACTTTGAGGATCGCTTCGCGCCCCTTGACGTCGGGCTTGTCCACCACCACCTGACGGTCGAAGCGCCCCGCTCGGAGCAGGGCGGCGTCGAGCACTTCGGGGCGATTGGTCGCGGCCATGATGATCACGCCCTTGGAAGAGTCGAAACCGTCCATCTCGGCCAGGAGCTGGTTGAGTGTCTGCTCGCGCTCGTCATGGCCGCCGGCGAAGCCCGAGGCCCCCGCGCGCGTCTTGCCGATGGCGTCCAGCTCGTCGATGAAGACGATGCAGGGGGCCTTTTCCTTGGCCTGCTCGAAGAGATCGCGCACGCGCGACGCGCCGACGCCGACGAACATCTCGACGAACTCTGAGCCCGAGAGGAAGAAGAACGGCACATCGGCCTCTCCGGCCACGGCGCGGGCGAGGAGCGTCTTGCCCGTGCCGGGGGGGCCCACGAGGAGCACTCCCTTCGGGATCCGGCCGCCGAGCCGCTGGTACTTCTTGGGATTCTTGAGGAAGTCCACGACCTCCATCAGCTCAGCCTTGGCCTCGTCCACCCCCGCCACGTCGGCGAACGTCGTCTTGAGCTCCTTGCGGTCGTAGATCTTGGCCTTGGAGCGGCCGAAGGAGAGCGCCTGGGTCGGACCGCCTCCCATGCGACGCATGACGAACATCCAGAGGCCGACCATGAGGGCCAGCGGAACGATCCAGCCGAAGAGGAAATCGCGCCAGAAGGTGCTCTCCACACGCCCGGAGAACTCGACCTTGTGCTGCTCGAACTCCTTGATGAGCATGCTGTCGTCGATGCCGGGGATGCGCGTAGTTGTGAAGGTGGTCACGGCCTGATCGGCGCCCACGAGGCTGCGCACCTTGTCGCCGGGACTGGGCTGCGGGGCGGGCAGTGCCCCCGGCTTGAGCGTGCCGCGGATCTCGCGGTCCGTGACGGAGAGGCGCTCGACCTTGTCCTCGCGTAGAAGCGTCAGGAACTTGCTCATCGGAATCTCGACGGTCCGGGGCGCCAGGAGCCAGCTCTGCACCAACGTGAGCAAGACCACCGCGATGAGCAGGTAGACGAGCGAGAACTGAGTCTTCTGTCTCTCGGGGAATTTCATGAAGAGGCCCTCGTGGCCATGCTATCGGAGGCTTCGGGGGCTGTCAAACAACCGGGGCGGCAGCGGTGGCGAGGGGACGGCGGCGACGCCTACGAGCAGACCTTGCCCTTCTCCATCTCGTAGCCCGGGACCTTGTAGGTGCCTACGAAGTTGTCGTCCCAGACCTCGATGGGGAGCCGGCCGACTTCCTTGTCCCCGTCGAAGAAGGTGAGCTTGAGGCCCTGCACGTACTCGGCGGACGGGAGCGTCTTGGTCAGGAAGGCCTGGGTGCTCGCCTTGTCGGCGAACATCGCCAGGATCTCCATCGTGGGCCGGTTCGGGTCGCTGCCGGGCTTGATCCACTCGACCGCGACGGAGTAGCCGTATACGTCCGGGTCCGCCTGGAGGCCCGGCAGCGCCGCCAGCCGGCTCAGCATCGGAACGGCGTACCGCGAGAACATGGCCGAGGCCTGGCGATCGAGCGGCAGGGCAGCGAAGCTGGCGTCCGGCGCCTGCTCTGCCCTGATCCAGACCGCGGCGTAGCGGTTGTCGACCTGTTCCTTCGGCACGCGCTTGAAGCCCAGGCCGTTGCGGATTTCCAGATAGGGAAGACAGTGATACACGTAGTCGGAAAATTCGAGGAGCTGAGGTCGGTACTTCGTGGCCAAGGCGCGGCCCTTGGGGGTCGTATGCTTGTCGACCGGCATGACATAGTCTGCCGGCCCCGCATGAGCGAACGCTACGACTCCGGCCACCACCGCCACGGCGAGGGCCGTGGCGACGCTTCGACGCGACATGAAAATCAGAGCAACCTAGTTCTGGATGACCTGACCGGGTTCCACGGTGATGTTCTTGCCCCACCAGTTCTGGGTGCGCGAGTTCTCCACGTCGAGGCGCGTGACCTTGGGGTTCGTGCCCTGCATATTGTTGGAGAGCGAGAATGAGCCGTGCTCACCGGAGGCGAAGTGCGTCGTATGGGCGCGCCACTCTGCCCACTGCTCGGACGTGGCGCAAGCGCCGGACAGGAAAGCGACCCCGATGAGCGCCGCAACCGTCGCGATCTTGGAACGCATAACCGTAACCTCCTGTGATGACGTGGGGTGTATGGACACTTCAGCGCCGACCATGATACGGAACCTCTGCGTACTGAGTCAACCTCTTGTTTCAAGGGGGGATTCTTTTGCTCTTGCGAGGATGGGTCGCCTCAGGCATCCTGCCGGCAGGACGGTTTCAATGCCCTCGAGCGATCCGCTGACACTCTTCGAGGAACCGGGCGGGCTCCGCCAACCCGTTCTGATCCTTGCGTTTTCGGGCTGGAACGACGCTGCCGAGTCGGCCACGACCGCCGCGCGGTACCTGGGGCAGATCTGGCCGTCAGAGCCGCTCGCCAGTATAGACCCGGAAGACTTTTACCATTTCGGCCTGTCCCGGCCCCACGTGCGTTTCAAGGAAGGCTCCCGGAGCGAGCGCGAGATCGTCTGGCCCTCCACGGACTTTTCCGTCTCACGGAACCCTGCGCTCGACCGTGACCTCATCGTCGGGGTGGCGATGGAGCCACATCTCAGGTGGCGCACCTATTGCGGCGCGGTGCTCGATTTGGCCAGGCGCGCGGACGCTTCTCTGGTCCTCACCCTGGGGGCGTTGCTTGCCGAGGTTCCGCACACGCGGCCCGTGCGGCTGGTCGGTGGCACCCAAGACCCCGCGCTGGCGGCCAAGCTTGGTGTCCGGTCGTCGCGCTATGAAGGCCCGACCGGCATCGTGGGCGTGCTCAATACCATCTGCCGGGAGGCCGGCGTGCCGACGGCAAGTCTCTGGGCCAATGTGCCGCACTACGTCTCGGGAGTCGAAAACCCGAAGGCGGCGCTGGCGCTGGTGCGCAGGGTGCTGACGCTGCTGGGCGCGGAGGCCGACCTCGCGGACCTCATCGAGGCCACGCAGCAGTTCGAGCGCAACCTCGAAGAGGTGGTGGGGCAGAATCCGAAGATCGCCGAGTACGTCCGCAAGCTCGAGGGCCGGCCGCCCGATGAAGAAGACGCGACGGAAGCCTCCTCGACGACGGGCGACGAGCTGCCGCCGTCGGCGGAGCTCGTGGCGGAGATCGAGCAGTTCCTTCGTCAGCAGCGCCCCGAATCCTCTTAGCGTTTCGTCCGAGTTATCGAGCGGGCGGGGCTGGGGGTGCCCTTCCGGGACCACGCTGAGTCGCAATCCGCTCCTCCACTCTGGCCCGCCACGAGACTGTGGTTTGGCGCTTCGGAGAATCTCCCCGGAAGATACGGGTCCTGGAAGGGCACCTCCAGCCCCGCCCGCCTTGCGCATCCCCGCGTCGCGGTGTCGTGGCGGGTCGGGAACCTTCGGGGTTTCGTGCGTGGCGCGTACAATCGCTGCATGACGCCTCTCGTGAGCGTGGTGGCGGCTGTGATGATGGTGCTCGCGGCGGTTGCTCAGGCGGGGGCGTTCAGGGTGAAGGTGACGCCGACGGCGGTCAGGCAGGGCGACGTGGCGCTGATCGTGGTGACGGGGGCCGCGGCTGCTCCCGTGATGGACGGCAGCGTGGCCGGCCGGCCACTGTTCTTCTTCCCCTATGCGGATGGCTATGCGGCGCTCATTGGCGTGGATCTCGAGGCGAAGCCCGGTAAGACGCCATGGCGCGTCGGGTTCGTGGACGGCAGCGGCACGCCGCGCAAAGCCATGGGTGCGATCACGGTCAGGTCACGGAAGTTCCCCGTCCAGCGTCTGACGCTGCCCAAGTCCATGGTCGATCTCTCCCCCTCGAACGAAAGCCGTGCCGAGGCGGAGGCGGCACGGCTTCGCGCGCTTTACGACACCATCAGCTCCGAGCGGCTCTGGCGTGGTCGCTTCACGAAGCCCATCGCGTCCGACGTCAGGTCAGAGGGTTTCGGCTTCCGGCGCATCATCAACGGCAAGCCCCGCTTGCCGCACTCGGGCGTGGACTTCGCCGCTCCCGCCGGGACGCCCGTGGTGGCTTCGAACCGCGGACGCGTCGCCCTGGTCGCGGACCATTTCTTCGGGGGCCGCCTCGTGGCGCTCGACCACGGAGAGGGACTCTATACGCTCTACATGCACCTCGAGCGGTCGGACGTCGGCGAGGGGACTCTGGTCGAGCGCGGTGCCATCATCGGCGCAGTGGGCAGCACGGGCCGCGCCACCGGGCCCCACCTGCATTGGGCGGCCCAGCTTCGGCGTGCCCGCATCGACCCCGGGGCCTTGCTGACGCTTCCCGTGGGCGACTGACCCGGCTTTCCCATGGCGAAGCGCTGCAGGACGCCGCTTGCGCGCGCGGCGGCCCCCCTGCCCGACTCGCGCAAGGCGGAGCGGCTCGCCATGATCGCGGCCGCGTGCGTGACATGGATCGTGTTTCTGCCCGCGCTTCGCGGGGGCTTCCTGCCCTGGGACGACCAGGCAAACCTCGTCACCAATCGTGCCTGGCGTGGAATCGGCTGGGCGCAGCTCGGCTGGATCTTCTCGAGCTTCCACATGGGGCACTGGATCCCCGTGACGTGGCTCTCCTTCAGCACCGACTACCTGATCTGGGGCATGAATCCGCACGGTTATCACCTGACCAACGTCCTGTTTCACTCGGCTAATGCCGGTCTCCTCTGCCTCGTGACCTCGCGACTGCTCGAGGCGGGTGGCACACACGGCGCGGCGCGCCTCGCGGGCGCCTCTACGGCGGCGCTGGTCTTTGCCCTCCACCCGCTTCGCGTGGAGTCGGTCGCGTGGGTGACGGAGCGGCGGGACGTGCTCTCCACTTTCTTCTTCCTGCTCACCCTGCTCGCGTACCTGCGCGCGGTCAAACCGGGGCCGGCATGGCGGAGCCGCTCGTACTGGCTCGGGCTCGGCACCTTCGCGCTTGCGCTCGGCTCCAAGTCGATCACCACGAGCCTGCCCGCGATCCTGCTCATCCTCGACATCTATCCGCTCCGTCGCGTGCGGGGCGCGTGGCGAGCATGCCTCGCCGAAAAGGCGCCGTTCGTCGCGCTGAGCCTGATCGCGAGCATCGTCGCCATGAGCGCGGTTCGTTCGGGAGGCAGCGCGAGCACCCTCGCCGAGCTAGGCGTGGGACAGCGGCTCGCGATCTCGGCCTACTCGATCATCTTCTATCTCCGGAAGACACTCGGGCCCGCCGGGCTGTCGCCGCTCTACGAGCTGCCGGTGGATCTCGATCCCGTGAGCCCCGTCTATCTTCTGAGCGCGGGCTCGGTTATCGCGGTCACCGCGGTGGCCGTCGCCGTTCGCCGGCGCTCACCCTGGCTCACCGCCGCCTGGGCCGCCTACCTCGTCATGGTGCTCCCCGTGACGGGCCTGGTGCAGAACGGGCCACAGATCGCTGCCGACCGTTACACGTATCTCCCGTGCCTGCCCTTCGCGATCCTCGCGGGCCTGGCCGTCGCGTTCCTTTATCAGTGGCCACGGACCGTCGCGGCGCCGGCAGTCGTGGTCGCGGTCCTCGCAATTCTGACGGTGCTCCAGATCCGCATATGGCGCGACGCCGAGGCTCTCTGGACTCACGCGCTCGCGGTGTCGCCCTCGGCCATCGCGCATTCGAGCATGGGCGTGGTCCTCGACGAGCAGGGGAAGCCGCGGGAGGCCGTGGCGCACTTCGAAGAAGCGCTGCGGATCAATCCACGGCTCGTCCATGCTCAGAACAACTGGGGGATCGCGCTCGCGCGTCAGGGCAAGTGGGAGGACGCGCTCGCGCACTACGAAGAAGCGCTCAGGCTCAATCCTGGCTATACGGAGGCGCGCCTCAACCTGGCCGTAGCGCTCGAGCGCCTCGGCCGCCACGCGGAAGCGCAGCAGCAAACCACGCGCGCCCGAGCGAAGCCCTAGCGCGGGTGGTTCAGCAGTCCTTGTGCGCGCGGCGGACGGGTCCTGTCATCGGGGGGCGGCGGTGGCGCAGCCAGCTCCGCCACCCTGCGCTTCGTGAATCGCAGCCCTTCGGGCAGCGCGCACTCGCGAAGGGTGAACGAAGCCGGCCGCGGCACCGCCGCCCCCGACGCCACCCGTCCGAGTTCCGTTGAATATCACTGGTTTGCGCTGGTGTTTGATCGGGAGGACGGGTGCGAGGATGTAGCCACGGCGCCATGCTTCGGGGCCGGCTGGGTAGAAGCGCATGGAGCCGAGCTCGAGGAATTCCAGCGCCGCGCCGAGCGCGCAGAGGACGGCGTCCCACCTGTCCTCGATGTCCTTGAGCTCCGCGGCCGACATCGAGGTCTGCGGCCGTGCGGCGAGGAGCGCTGGCCACGCCGCATCCCGCGTCACGACGTAGCGGCCACCGATTGCCTCCGCGCATCGCGCGATGAACGGACGTAGCCCTCGCTCGACCCAGGCGCGCTTTCCGCTGAAGCGCTGCTGTTTGTACTTCGCGATGGTGAGTCCCGGCATTCTGTCGAGGCTGAAGAGAAGGACCTGTAGCGCGTTCGGGTACACCTCGCGTATGGCGGGACGCCGGCTCGCGGGACGCCAGCCCGGTCCGAAGGAATCGAGCGCATAGCCGGCGAGCAGCGCGCGCGTGAAAGCATCGAGACCTGGGTAGCGGGGGGGACTATGCGTCGAGGCGTGAAAGCGCCCGAAGGCGCTCGAGACTTCGTTGTCGCCGCCTCGGCGCCCGCCGCCGAGACCGAGCAGGGGCGCGTCGATGCCGACCGACGCGCGATGATGCGCGACGTGGCGCGCGATCCAGTCCAGCACGGCATCGTGGCGCGGGAGCGTGTGCGGGATCTCGCAAAGGTGGAGAGGAAAGCGCTGGCCGCCCAGCAGGGCGACGCCGGAGCGATTGCCGTCTTTCCAGGCGAGATCGACTCCGAGGAATCTCACGCGTCTGGCACGGCGATGCTGCCCGCGAGGACCGTGACCGCGGAGCCGCCGACCCTGACGCGGGTGACGGCGCCGGCCTGCAGCTGGAGCTCGACCTGGAGCCGGCCGGGTCGACCGAGGACGTCGCCCTGCTCGGCGGTGAAGGCGACGAGCGTCCCGTCGGCGTGGAGGAGACCGGCGTGGAAGAGCCAGACGCCGATGGAGGAATGCACCGAGCCCGTCACGATGTCCTCGGGGATGCCGAAGTGCGGAGCGAAGAAGCGGCAGTGCGTCGCCGAGTCCTTGCCCACCGTCTCTCGCGAGACGAGGCAGACGCCGCGAACCCCCGAGTGCGTCGCCACCTCGCCCAGGGCCGTCAGGTTCGGCCGCAGAGCCTTCAGCAGGTCCAGTCCCCCGACGGGCACCAGCAGATCGTGATCAGGCGTCGTCACCGCATTCGCCCAGCCCGCAGCGGCCGAGAGCCCAAGCGCCTCCCTCACGTAGGCGAGCTGGCCGGTGAAGGGATGGAGCTCCGGCACCTTGGGTTCGAGCCAGATGAGACGGCGTGTCTTGCCGGAGACGACGTGGGCGCTCAGGGTCCCGCTCTGCGTTTCGAAGACCACGTCTTCGCCACGCAGGCGCCCGGACTCGACGAGGGCGTGGACGGCGGCAAGGGTCGTGTGGCCCGAATACGCGATCTCGCGCGTCGGCGTGAACCAGCGCAGGCGCCACTGGCAATCGTCGCGAGTGGCCGGCGTGAGGAAGGCCGTGCCGGCGACCCGCATCTCGGTGGCGATCGCCTGCATCTGGGCGTCGGAGAGATACTGGGCATCGAGGACGACGGCGGCCGGGTTGCCCCCGAAGGGGCGTTCGGCGAAGGCGTCAATCTGGAGAATGGGGATCATAGGCGAATGCGCTCCCGGAGCTGGCGGGCCTTGCGGGTGAGGGCGCGCGTCGACCAGACCGTCGCCACCGACTGGGCCATCATGCCGTAGACGCGGATGCGCGGCACCTTGAGGACGACGCCGGGGTCGAGCCAGTTGGGCGCCTGCGCCAACAGGTCGAGGGTGCGCAGGCCGATCAGGAGCGGCCACGCGCAGGCCAGGCGCATGCGCGTCTCGCGCTTGGGAATCGCGAAGGTGTACTGCCACCCGGCCTCGTAGTGATCGAGCGCGACATTGACCAGCTCGACCAGCAGAGGGCGGAGCGCCGGCCCCGCCTTCGGGTCGAGGAGGTCCCGGGGCTCGAGTCCAATGAGGGCGAGGTCGTGGCTCGGGAGGTAGCAGCGCCCCTGGCGCAGATCCCGCGGAATGTCGCGGAGGACATTGGTCAGCTGGAGCGCCTTGCCGAAGCGGATCCCCAGCGCCGTCATCTTCTCGAGATCCCAGTGCCGAAGACGCGGGCGGTGGGCCACGTGCACCTCCGTCCAGAACTCGCCGACACAGCCGGCTACGAGATACGTGTAGCGGTCGAGGTCGGCGCGGGTCTCGAGCGCCGCGAGCCCGCCTTCGTCCTCGCCCGGAAAGCGCGACAGATCCTCGGTCATGCCCTCGATGATGGTCTCCAGCACACCGCGCACGCGCCGGCGATCGTCGGCGAGGAGCGCGCGGTAGGCGGCGAGACAGTCGGGCAGGCGCTCGAGCAGCGTGCGCTCGGCGTCGAGCGACTGCACGCCGCGCGTGGCGGCGAGGATGGCATCGAGGCGCCCGGGCGCGGCCACGTCCAGCTCGGCCCGCAGCGCCAGGAGATGGGTGATGCGCAGGTGGCGATCGATGAGGCGGGTGTCGGCGATGGTGTCGGCGGCGCGGGCGAGGAGATAGGCCAGCCCGATGGCGGGTCTGACGGCGGAGGGCAGAACGGCAAGCGAGAGGTAGAAGGAGCGGCTGACACTCTTGAGCAGCTCAGAGGTCAACTCGGACTTCATGTCCAGCGCGCGACGCTCAGTCCATGTCCATCGGGTTCAGCGGCTTCGACGGGTCGTCCTTGGCCTTCTTGAGGGCCTGCTGGAGCTTGGCGTCGAGGACCTTCGACTTGTTCTGCTCGGCCTTCATCTGTTCCCGGAAGCGTTCTTCGCGCTTGGCCGCCTCGCCCTGGAGGGAGGAGATGGCGTCGCCGAGGCCCAGGCCCGACTTCGCCCGCGGGGGCGGCTCGTGCGACACCACGGCCTCGACCTTGGGGTCGATGGTGAGCCGGCCGCTGCAGCAGGGGCAGGTGACGGTGAAGGTCGCCATGCCCCACACCCTATCAGAAAATCAGAGCGCGAGGTATTGGGCGCGCACCGACTCGTCCTCGCGAAAGGCCCGGACGGTGCCGTGATACCGGACATGACCTTTCTCGAGGACGTAGACGCGGTCGGCCAAGTCGAGGCAGAAGTCCACGTTCTGCTCCGCGAGGAGTATGGTCAGGCCGTCGCGCTTGAGCCGCGCGATCTGCTCCTTGAGGTGATCGACGACGAGCGGGGCCAGCCCTTCCGACGGCTCGTCGAGCAGCAGCAGCTCCGGGTTGCCCATGAGCGTGCGCGCGATCGTGAGCATCTGCTGCTCGCCGCCGGAGAGAAAGCCCCCCTGCCGGTCCACCATCTCGCGGAGCTTGGGGAAGAGATCGAAGACGCGCTCGAGCGTCCAGGCGGATGCGCCTTTCCGGCTGCGCGTCGCGACGTCGAGATTCTCCCACACCGTCAGGTCGGCGAAGATACGGCGGTCCTCGGGCACGAAACCGATGCCGAGATCCGCGATCTGGTACGGCGGCCGGCCGCTCACGTCGCGCCCCTTCCACACCACCCGGCCCTGCCGGGGCGGGGTCAGGCCCATGATGCTCCGCATGGTCGTGGTCTTGCCCACGCCGTTCCGGCCGAGGAGGCAGACGCACTCGCCCACGGCGATCTCGAGCGAGACCCCGAACAGTACCTGGGAGAGGCCGTAGGAAGTGTAGAGGTCCTCGACGACAAGGAGCGGCGCGCCTGTCACCGCCGCTCCCCCAGGTACACGCGTCGGACTTCGGGATGCCGGCGCACCTCGTCCGGGGAGCCGTCGGCGATGACCTGACCCTGGTGGAGCACGGTGATGCGGTGGGCGATGGCGAAGACCACTTCCATGTCGTGCTCGGTGAAGAGGAGCGTCAGCCCGCGCTCGCGGCCGATGCGCTCGATGAGCTGAATGGACTCGCGCGTCTCCTGCGCCGACATGCCTGCCGTCGGCTCGTCGAGGAGCAGGATCTCCGGCTCGAGCGCGAGCGCGATGCCCAGCTCGATCTGCTTCTGGTTGCCGTGGGAGAGGAAGCCCGCGACCTCTCCCGCCTTGTCGAGGAGGCCGACCGCGGAGAGCAGCGCTTCGGTCTCGTCGCGATAGAGACGCCCAACGGGCGTCAGGAGATTCCAGCCCCGCCCGCGGTGCGAGAGATAGGCCGCCTGGATGTTCTCGAACACCGTCAGCTTCGGGAAGATATTCGTGCGCTGGAAGGAGCGGCCCATGCCGAGCCGGCAGAGATCGTGCGGCGCGATCCCCGTCACCTCCCGGTCGTTGAAGCGCACGCTGCCCGCGTCCGGCCGGAGATGGCCGGTGATGAGGTTGAAGAGCGTGGTCTTTCCCGCGCCGTTGGGACCGATGATCGCGCTGATCGATCCCCGCGGCACGCTGAAGCTGACCCCGCTCACCGCCTGGAAGCCGGCGAAGCTCTTGCGGAGATCCTGCACGTCAAGCACGGGCCGCCCTCCGCCTGAGACGGTGCCTGAGGGCCATCGCGGCACCGGCGATCCCGCCGGGGAAGACGAAGAGCAGCACCACCAGAATGGTGCCGAGGACCAGCGGCCAGTACTCGGTGTACGAGACGATCTGCTGATTGAGCCAGATCAGCACGGCCGCGCCGAGGGCGGGGCCGAAGAAGGCGCCCATGCCCCCCAGGAGCGTCATGATCAAGACCTCCGAGGACTTGGTCCAGTAGGCGAAATCCGGAAAAACGCCGCGGTTGAAGATGCCGAAGAGCCCACCGGCCAGCCCCGCGAAGCCGCCCGCCAGGACGAAGGCCGCCAGCTCGTAGCGACGCACGTTGACGCCGATGAATTCCGCCCGCTCCGGATTCTCCCGGATGGTGGCGAGCATGCGGCCGAAGGGCGAGCCGACGATGCGGCGGAGCAGCACGAGGCACGCGGCGACGAGGAGAAGCGTCACGAAGTAGAAATGCTCCGCGGTGCGGTAGCCGCCGAGAAAGGGCAGGAAGGCGGCCACGCGATCGACCCAGGCGAAATCCGGGTAGGGAATCTCCGGCATGCCCTGCTCGCCGCCCGTGACCTCGTTCCACTTGAAGCAGATCGCCCAGACGATCTGGGCGAAGGCAAGCGTCAGCATGGCGAAGTAGATGCGGGTCAACCGCACGCAGAAAAAGCCGAACACGAGGGCGAAGAGCGCGGCGACGATCCCGGCGGTGGGGAAGGCGAGCAGGAACGACACCCCGACCTTTTTCATGAGAATGCCCGTCGTGTAGGCGCCGATGCCGAAGTACGCCGCATGCCCGAAGGAGACGAGCCCGGTATAGCCGACGAGCAGGTTGAGGCTCGTGGCGAAGAGCGCCCAGATGATCACGTCGTTGGCGAGGAACGTGTAATAGCGCGAGCCAGCCGCGGGGACGAAGAGCGCGGCCAGAAAGACGATGAGCGCCCAAGGCACACGCCGCATTGCTATTTCAGGGGCCTGCCCAGAAGGCCCCAGGGGCGGATGATGAGCACCATGGCCATGAGGGCGAAGATCGAGAAGATGGAGAAGCGCGGAAAGAAGAGGATGCCGAAGGACAGGACCTGCCCGTAGATGAGGGCGCCGAGGAAGGTGCCCCAGAAAGACCCGAGACCGCCGATAACCACGACCACGAAGGCCTCGACGATGACCTCGGTGTCCATCCCGGGCACGATGGCCCGCATCGGCGTGATGAGGGCGCCGCCCAGCCCGCCCAGGAACGATGCCAGCACGAAGACGCCGGTATAGAGCGCGCTCACGTTCACGCCGAGGGCGCCCAGCGTCTCGCGATCGAGGGCGGCGGCGCGGATGAAGCGGCCGGCCCGCGTGCGCTGGAGCGCGAACCAGAAGCCGAGGGCGATGGCCGGCCCTAGGAGGATGATGAACAGGTTGTAGTACGGGATCGTCGCGCCCAGGACATGCACCGCGCTCGTGAGGCCCGGCGGCCGGCTGATCGATTTCTGCTGCGTTCCCCAGATGATCTTGGCGACATCACCGAGGATGAGGACCAGCGCGTAGGTGAAGAGAAGCTGGTACAGCTCCTCCTTGCCGTAGAGCCTCTGGAAGAGAAAACGCTCGACGATCCCGCCGAGCAGGGCAACGGCGAGGGCGGCGCCGAGGGCGGCTATCCAGAAGCTCACCGGCCCCGTACCCAGCCACCGGACGATCTGATAGGCGGAGTACGCGCCCAGCATGTAGAAGGTCCCATGGGCGAAATTGAGCACGCGGAGCACGCCGAAGATGAGCGAGAGCCCCGAGGCGATCAGAAAGAGGAACATGGCGGCGGTGAGGCCGCTGATCGACTGGGCGAAGACGAAAGACGGATCGGGCACGAGGAGCCGGGCGGAGGAGGGCGATGATCCACCCTCCTCCGCGCGAGGCGCTTAGTCCATGAACTTGGTTGGATCGACGTACGTCACGGGCTTCATGATGGCGAAGGGATACTTCGCCTCCTTCACCGTCTTGCCGTAGAGCTGCCCTCGGTTGGCCTGATGATCCTTCTCACGGATCGTCAGCTTGCCCACCGGTGTGTCGACGCTCAACCCGAGAAGGGCCTTGGAGACTTTCTCGGAGTCCGCGCTATTGGCCTTCTTGATCGCCTCGACCAGGAACTGCATCCCGATGTAGCCCTGGATCGCCCACGAGGACGGGTACTCGTCCTTGAGATACTTCGAGATGCGCGCGGTGTATTCCCGGTGGGCGGGCGAGGACTCGTCCCAGTAGAACGCGTCGTAGGAGTTGCCCCAGATGCCCACCGGGTAGTCGGCGCCCATCGACTTGGTCGTCTCCGGCGTGCCCGCTTCGCCGAGCCCTATGAAGTTGTACTTGATCGCGTCGAAATAGCCCAGGGCTTTTGCCTGCTTGGAGAAGGTGACGAAGAAGCCACCCCAGATGGACGACACCACCGCCTCCGGCTTCTTGGCCATCTGCGCGTTGATGAACGGGTTGTAGTCCTGCTCCCCAAGCTTCGGCCACTGCTGGTCCACGATCTCCACGCTGGGCTTGAGCTTCTTGATGTAATCCACGAAGGACTTGGTCACGTCCTGTCCGTAGGCATAGTCGAAGGCGATGGTGGCGATCTTGGTCACCGGCCACTTGGCCACGATCTCCGCCGCGCTCCGGCCCTCCATCGTCGTGTTCGCGGCCACCCGGAAGACGTAGGGATGGAGTTTGTCGGCGGCCGTCAACTGGTCGGTCTTGGGAATGGGCGCGATGAAGACGATCTTGTTCTCCTTGGCGACCACGGAGACGGCCGGCCCCTCGGCGGAGGTCAAGGTTCCCACGAGGAAGTCCACGTTCTCCTTGAGGATAAGCTCGCGCGCGACGCGCACCGCCTCGTTCGCATCGGCCTTGGAGTCACGGATCACCAGCTCGATCTTTCTTCCCAGAACGCCACCCTTGGCGTTGATCTCATCGACATACATCTGGGCACCCTTCGAGGCGGGCTCGCCGAAGAGCGCGGGTGGTCCGGACAGCGGAATCGGCATTCCCACCTTGATCGGCTTCTGAGCCTCCGCCGCCAGGGGCAGGGTCAGCAGCGCGGCCAGCAGCATTGTCAGTACGCGAATCATGCGAGCCTCCTTTGGCTGGGTGACGGCAGCAGGGTTTACAGGGCGGGGAAGCCCGGCACCTGCACCCGGATCCGGTACACCGATGTGGACGCAGTGATGTAGAGACTCCGGTAGTCGTCGTCGCCCCAGGCGAAGTTGGCGGTGTGCTCGGGTACGCGGATCACGCCGAGACAGGCCGCCTCCGGCGTGAAGACGTGGATGCCGCCGGGGCCGCAGCAATACACGTTGCCGGCGGAATCGATCTTCATGCCGTCGGGGGCGCCCGTGCCCTCGCCTGTCGTCTCCGCCCACACCCGTCCACCCGCGAGCCCGCCGTCGGGCTTCACGTCGAAGACGCGAATGTGCTTCCGGGCCGTGTCATTGACGAAGAGCCGCCGGCCGTCCAGCGAGAAGCAGAGGCCATTGGGCCGGTCGAAATCGTCTACCAGGAGTATCGGGCGCCTCGGATCGCTGCCCGCGCGGAAGACGCCCTGGAACGGCAGCTCCTGCTCACGCTTGACGCCATAGAACTCCGCGCGGCCGTACGGCGGGTCGCTGAAATAGATCGCGCCGTCGGCGGCGCAGACGATGTCATTGGGGCTATTGAGCTGCTTGCCGCTGTAGTGCGTAGCGACTGGGGTGATGCGGCCGTCAGGCTCGGTGCGCGACACTTGGCTCGAGGCATGTTCGCAGGCGAGGAGCCGACCCTGCCGGTCCCAGGTCAGGCCATTGGACTTGTTGCACGGCTTGCGGAAGGTCGTCACGCCGTCCTTGGACGACCAGCGCCGGAGATGGTCGCCCGGCATGTCGCTCCACAGGAGGTACCTGCCCGCGGGATGCCAAAGCGGCCCCTCCGTGAAGAGACAGCCGTCGGCTATCTTCTCGAATTCGACCTTCGGGCCCACGACGGCCGTGAAGCGTGGGTCGCGGATCTCGACGGTCACTTCTTGATCGGCTCCCCCGGCTTGCCCGCCGCGTACCAGTCGGCGGGCTTGACCTCCTCGATCACGACCCACACAGCCTCCTTGGGCTGGCCGGTGACGTCCGTGATGGCGCCGGTCACGCGCTTGGCGATCTCGTCCTTCCGCTCCTTGCCCCAGCCTTCATAGATTCGGATGTTGACGAATGGCATGCAGGCTCCTTTGACCGAACCCCGTTCAGGCCTTGAGGTACTTGTCGAACCAGTCCGTGCAGCGCTTCCAGCCATCTGCCGCCGCGGCGGCGTTGAAGGACGGCCGGTAGTCGGCGAAGAAGGCGTGCCCCGCGCCCGGATAGACCACGATCTCGACGTTCGGGTTGTGCTGCTTGACGAGGTCGCTGAGCTTCCGCGCGTCAGCCGGCGTCGGGCTCGTGTCCGTCTCGCCGTAGAGGCCGAGCAGTGGCACCTTGATGTCCTTCGCCACGTCGAATCCGCTGACCGGCGCGGGCTGATCGGGGAAGGGGCGCCCCGGCGGACCATACCACGCCACGGCCGCCTTGATATCGGGGTTGGTCGCCGCAACCTGGTACACCACCCCACCGCCCCAGCACCAGCCCGTCACGCCCACGCGGTCGGCGCGCGCGCCGGGGCGCTTCTTTGCCCAGTCGATGGTGGCGGCGATGTCACCGAGCACCTGCTTGCGCGGCACGGCGAAGACGATCTTCAGGATCTCCTGGATGTTCGGGATCTGTCCGACACCGCCCTCACGCTTGAAGAGCTCCGGCGCAACGGCGTAGTAGCCGGCCTTGGCGAAGCGGCGCGTCACGTCGCGCACCCACTCGTGGACGCCCCAGACCTCCGAGATGCAGACGACAATGGGCGCCGGCGGGCCCGAGGCCGGCCGCGCCTCGTAAACCGGCATGCCATAGCTTCCGATCTTCACCTCGAAGTCGCCGTCCACCATGCCGATCGTGTCGGTCTTGATCGCCTGCGCCAGCGCCTTCTCGACGCCCACGGCATAGCCCGCGAAGGTGGCAACACCGCCCACCTTGAGCATGTCCCGTCGTGTTAGTCGAGAGGTCGTCTCGCTCATCGATCGCTCCCTCCTGGTCCAGGGCTGTGAGGAATGGTGTCGGCCCGGATCGGGCCGCGGATGGAGTCTAGGTTGACCCCGGGGCGACTGTCAATCCAAACCCGGCCGGCGGACGACCTGATAAACTCTGGGGGTGGCCGACCTCGTCAACGAGTTTTCGTGGTCCCGCACGCGCGACAATGTCTTCAAGGATTGCCGGCGCCGTTACTACTACCAGTACTACGGCGCCTGGGGCGGCTGGGAGGCCGACGCCGACCCGCTCACGCGCCAGCTCTACGGGCTCAAGAAGCTGGGCACGCGGCAGATGTGGGCCGGGCGCCTCGTGCACGAGACGATCGAGCGGGCGCTGCTCGCCATGCGCGACGGCCACGCGCTCTCGGAGGCCGCCCTCGTCGAGGACACCGTGCGCCAGATGCGTCTCGAGTGGCGCGGCTCGAAGGACGGCGTCTACCGCGAGCACCCCAAGCGCACGGGGCTCTTCGAGCACGAGTACGGTGTGCCCATCCGCGATTCGGAGTGGCAGGCCCTGCGCGATCATATCGTCCGCTGCCTGCGGAATTTCCACCGCCTGCCGCTCCTCGAGGATATCAAGCGGACGCCGACGGAGCGCTGGGCCTTCATCGAGGACATCGGCTCCTTTGCCTTCGAGGGCACGCGCCTCTTCTCGGCGCCGGACTTCGGCTACTGGAACGCCGCGGATCGCCTCCAGCTCGTGGACTGGAAGACGGGCGGCAATGGCGAGGGCGCGGGCATCCAGCTGGGCGGCTACGCCATGTATGCCCTCGAGGTCATGCACGTGGAGCTTTCACGAGTGGACCTGCTCGAGGTGAATCTCCGGGAAGGCAAGGTGACGGTGCATCCATGGGATGAAGTCAGCCTCGATCGGGTGCGGGAGCACATCCGGCTCTCCATACGCGCGATGAAAGCCTACCTCAAGGATCCCGAGCGAAACCTGGCCGAGGAGTCGAACTTCGAGAAGACGGAGGAGATGCGCATCTGCCGCTGGTGCAACTTCCGTGCGGTGTGCCGTCCCGAGCTGCCGCCCTTCGCCGCGGCCGCGGAGGCGCCGGTCGAGGCATGAAGACGCTCCTGGTGGACCTGGACGACACGTTGCTCGACTACTCGGGCGGGGTGGACGAGTGCTGGACCGCGGCCTGCGAGACGATTGCGGTCACGGCGGGGATCGACACGGCGTCCCTGGTCCAGTCGGTCCGCGCAGCGCGGCGGTGGTTCTGGGACGATCCCGAGCGGCACCGGCGCGAGCGCGTCAACATGCTGGGCGCCTGGACGAAGATTGTCGCGCACGGCTTCGAGACGCTCGGCATGCCGAACGGGGTCCTGGCCGCCGCCATCGCCGAGGATTTCGCCGCGCGCCGGTGGGAGGCGATGCGACTCTTTCCCGGTTCCGTCGAGACCCTCGGCCGGCTGCGCGAGAGCGGGGTGACCATGGCCCTCGTCACCAATGGCGACAAGAGCCAGCAGCGCCGCAAGATCGAGCGCTACGATCTCGCCCGCTTCTTCGACGTGATCCTGATAGAAGGCGAGTTCGGCGTAGGCAAGCCCGAGGCGGCCGTCTACCAGCACGTCCTCGAGCGGCTCGGCGTGCCCGCGACCGAGGCGTGGATGGTGGGCGACCACCTCGAGTGGGACGTAGGGGCGCCGCAGCGTCTGGGCCTGCGCGGCGTCTGGGTCGACCGCGAAGGAACCGGGCTGGTGCCCGACGCCGAAGTGCGTCCCCACCGCATCATTCGCGAGTTTCCTGAGATCGTCGAGGGCTAGGCCGGCGCGGGTCCGGCTGGCCGCCCCCTCACCCTACCCTCTCCCCCTCCGGGGGCGAGGGAATCAGAGTGGGAGACTCACCTTATCCCCCTCTCCCCCAGTGGGAGAGAGGGTAGGGCGCGGGGGTGGCTAGAGACGCAGCCGCCGTCGCAGCCGCCCCACTTCCTGGCTCATGAGCTGGACGAAGTTCGTCGACGTCCAGTAGAGCACCATGCTGGCCGGGAACGTATAGAAGAGCAGGAAGAAGAGCAGGGCCATGCCCGTCAGGTTTCTGCGCTGCCTGTAAATGAGCTTCGGAGTGAGGACGGGCGAGTGGACCCGGAACAGGGCGGCTATGGAGATGCTGCTCATCAGGAACGGGAGCAGATTCAGGTAGCATCCGAAGAAGGGCAGGCACGCAGGCAGCCGCCAGAGCTCGTCCGGCCGCGACAAATCGCGAATCCAGAGGAATGACACGCCGTGCAGGGCGAAGTTCTCCGCCAGCATGTCGAAGACGGCGATGAAGACGGGCACCTGGATGAGGAAGCCGACGAGGCTTCGGAGCGTGTAGAGCAGATGAACGCCCTCTTCACGGTACAGGGCGAGGGTGCGGCGCGCCCGCTCCTCGCCTCGGTGGGCCGCATTGATGGCGTCGATGCCCGGCTGGAGGCGCGCCTGGGTGGCATTGACCTGGCTTTGAAGCCGCTCGGCCACGATGGCGAGCGGCCAAAGCAGGAGCTTGACCGATACCGCGAGGGCGATGATCGCGACGCCCGGATTGCCGACGAGGGCGGTCAGGCCACGGAGCAGGTCGAGCAGCCCGAAGCTGAGCGCGCGCAGCCAGGACCAGAGGCCGGAGAGGACCAGCCTGCCCAGTTCCGGGTCCGCGGCGGTCAGCGCGCGGTGCTCGACGGGCCCGGAGTAGAACCGGTAGCGCCAGGACAGCCGGCCGGGCTCTTCCGCGGGAACCAGTGCGACGGTGCCGCCGGATCGCGGCTCGACTCGAGCGGCGCCGTCTGGGCGGACAAGAATCGCCCAGAAGCGGCTCCGGAATCCCGTCCAGTCCCCTGCCGGGAGCGGAGTGGAGTCCATCTTCTTGTCGCCGGTGTTGCGGACTCCGCCCGGCCCGACGGCCACTTGCTGCACGCGATCGAGCATGGCGGCAAAGCCGGGGGCGGGCGGCGGGAACAATCCGCGTCCGGCCCCCAGCTCCAACTCGAGTCGGCGGCCCGTCATGAACTGAGCGGCATTCGGGCCCAGAAGCTCCACCGTCAGCTCGACCTCATAGCCTTCCTTCGAAACCGCGAACGACTTGACGAGGCGGACACCGTCGACCGGCAGGTCGGACCGGAACGTCACGATCCGGGAGCGCGAATCCTCCGTGAGCTCCGCACTGAAGCGCAGGCGCTGGAGGTCCGGAGATGGCCCGGGGCCGTGGAGCTGGAGACGCGCCTGGGGCGGGTCCTCCTCGCCGGTGAATCGGACCGACGTCGGCGGGGGCGTGGCTGCCGCTCCCCAGAGCACTGGATTCGCGCCGTCGAGGGAGAACAGGAGGTCGAGGTGCGCGGCGGTGATGCGCACGCTATCGCCGGTGACCGTGACCTCCTCCGCGGAGGCGGGAAAGGCCGGCGCGCACAGGAGGAGGGCAAGCGCCAGCAGCGGTCGCACCCGCCTGCGAAGGATGCCGCCTAGTGAAAGAACCGGCTCATCTCCTGCATCGCGGCCCGCAGCTTGTCGCGTGAGAGCTTCGGGTTCTGTACGAGGCGATAGTTCTGGTCGCGGACCTCGTTGCCGGACGGGTAGACGATGGTGACCTGGTCGGGCTCGAGCAGGGCGAAATCATTGTGGCTCAGCGCGATCAGCCAATCCCACTGGGCGCCGGAGAAGAGGCTCTGCCCGCTGGCATAGTCGGCCGGTGGATTCGTGCAGCCGAACAGCTCGGTGAGCAGCGTGGGCGCGATGTCATTGTGGGACGTTCGGCGGAGCACCCGGTCTGGCGGATGCCCGGGCCAGCGAAGGACGAAAGGCGTACGCATCTGATAGTTGCTGAACGAGGTGCCGTGCCCGGTGAAGCCCTGCCCGTTCTCGTTGAACTCCGTGCCGTGATCCGAGGTGATGATGACGACGGTGCGCTCGAGGAGGTGCCGGCGCACGAGATCGTCCAGCACCCGGCCGACCAGGCCATCCACATAGCGCACATTGGTCAGGTAGCGGGCATGCCGGCGCTCCTGCTCGGGCGCTCCCGGTGTGTCCGGCGCCACCGGCGGGAAATCGGGAACCGGCTGATTGGCCGCGACGGCATCGTAGTAGAGAAAGCCGAAGAAGGGCCGCGACGGGTCCCGTCTGTCGAGCCACTGGAGCCACTCCTCGGTCACGGTGCGATCTCGGCCGCTCGATCCGGGATAGGGGGAGATCGTCTCCTGGCGCAGGTTCGGCACGCGGGCCAGCGCCGTGCGATCGAGCCCCACCACCCAGCTGTACACTGGGGAGCTGGCGAAGAGGCCGAGCTGATACCCGTATTGCCGGAAGAGATCCATGAGCACGGGCGGCCGGCGGTCGTCGGCGAATGCGCCCCAGTAGCTGGCGGGAATGCCGTAGAAGATGGAGAACATGCCTGCCCGGGACGAATTTCCGCCGCTCGCGTGCGAGTCGAAGCGCGTCGCCCCTTGCGCGAAGCCGTCCATGTGTGGCGCGACAGTCGGGGCCAGCGAATCGGCGCGCATGGCGTCCACCACGATGAGCAGGACATTGAGCAGCGGCCGGCGCGGCTCGCAGCGGAGCGGCGAGCGCGGATAGTGCAGCTCGCCGCCGCCGGGGAGACCCAGTGAAGCGACGAGGTCACGCTCGCGCGCGCGCGCCTGATCGACGAGGCCGAGCCGCGCGAGCCTTCGCGAGTCCTTGAGGGGAAAGTAGAGGGGCAGGTACCGCGTGAACGAGGTCACCGGCACGTAGTAGTGCGCCTCGGCCCACATGTGAGTGAGGTGGCTGGCCACGAAGCAACCCACGATGCCCAGCGCCACATACCGCCCGAGCCGATGCCTCGGCGGCTTCACGGTGCGTTTCCACACCCAAAGGGCCAGCATGGATTCGATGGCCAGACCCATGAGGAAGTACAGTCCCAGGAATGCCCAGGTCTGGGGCGCGAGAAGGGAGAAGGTCAGGACGCTCAGGTGGTAGCGGTTGTCGGCGAAGAGCAGGCTGTCGAGCACGAGGAAGCTCAGGACCGCGCTGCCCAGGAGGACACCGAGAGGCACGATCAGGCGCGGCCACGGGATCAGCACGATCAGTGGGATCAGCAGCAGAAACGGGAGGTAGGCGAGCACCGACATCTGCCCCACGAAGGCGAGGGTCGCGTAGACCCACGCGACCGATGATCCGAGAGCGATGTAGTACCAGAGATAACGGAGGCC
>Ga0335070_10000940_pt1 | contig 33474 bp, 19 predicted proteins | sample Lox_Sample_13_FD_206722 | JGI IMG/M metagenome (GOLD analysis project Ga0335070, IMG submission 206722) | Soil microbial communities from Loxahatchee National Wildlife Refuge, Florida, United States - Lox_Sample_1.3 | ecosystem: Environmental > Terrestrial > Soil > Wetlands | place: USA... | reverse complement strand
GTAGTCGATATTGCTTCCGTAGACTTCCATAAAATGCTGGAGAGCGGCGGGTTTATTCTGCGCCGCTTCGAAGGACGAGGCCAGCTCATAGTGCAAGGCGACACGCGTGTCTCCGTCCAGACTGGGTAGCTGGAGCGCTCGCTCATACCACCGGATGGCGGCTTCCGGCACGCCCTTGTCGAGGAAGCACTGGGCCAGCCAGGTATAGGTCTGCATAATGTGTGGGAACTTGTGACCGTGGTCGACGGCCTGGCAGACTTTCTGTAACTCGCCGATCGCTTCATCGAGCAGGCCCATTTCGCGGAAGGCTACACCCAAGTTGTAGTGAGTCTCAGGATCTTCGTCGGTTGTCGCCGTGTCTTCTTCGAGTTCGTACTTCAACTCGTCGAACATGTCCGTCAGATTGACGCCGGCTTCCAGATCAAAGCTGGCTGGAGCCGCTGCCGGAGCGAGCGGCTGAATCGGCGTGGGCTGATAAGAGAAAGCGGCTGCTGCAGCTTCCAGCGACGGTGCGGCTGTCGCGGCGGCAGCACGGGCAGTCGGAGTGGGTACGGCGGCGGCGCTAGCGGCAATTTCGGGTTCGGCCACGACGGGCCGACGTTCCACCTTGGGTGCTGGCTGTTGCAGGACCCGCGGCTCTGCAGCCGGGGCTGGGGTCTGCGGCAGGAACTCCTCGCCGAGAGAGTCCTCTAAGTCGGCGACGAACTCACCCAGCACGCCGCCGTGTTGCAGCGTGCTGGCCGCCGCAACAGGCTCTTCGACTACCGGCTCAGGCTCGACTGGTTCGGGAGCGACTTCATGCGTGGGCGGCGCTGCCGGGAAATCTTCTCCCAGCGAGGTTTCCAGCTCCGCGACGAACTCCTCGATTCCGCCGCCCGGCGGGTGCGGCGCAGGTACAACCTCTGCCACCGGCTCCGGTGCAGCGACTTCGGCCTCGGGCTCGACAACCAATTCTTCCACCGCGACTTCTTCGGCGGGCACTTCCTCGACAATCTCGGGCTCGGGCGTCGGGCTGCTGGCCGCAGCGATTTCCGCTTGCATGGTTGCGAGCGTCGAAGCATCGGCGTTCAATTCTGCCAGCTTGGCGAGGGCGGCAACTGACTGCTCGACCATCGAATGCTGCAGGTAGAAGCGAATCTCTTCCACCGTGTCGGCGATGGCCTGAGCGCCGGTGGGTTCGTCCTGGCCGACGATTGCCACTTCGGGTTCCGACTCTGTCTCGTCCGAAACCGATCCCTCCCATTCTGCTGAGAGGTCGATTTCCCCTCCGGTTGCCGGAGCCTCGGGCTCGACTACAAACTCGGCAGGTTCGGATTCCGTAGCCGCAGGATGGAAATAAAGGCCCGATTTCGCCGGGTGAGCTGCGGGCGCGGTGGCCACAGGCTCCTCTGGCGGAGCGACTTCCGCCTTCACCTGGGCCGGAGCGACCTCTGACGCTTCGGTATGGGGTGCCGATCCTGCGCGCTCTTCATACTTACCCGCCAGCTCTCCATACCGGCTAGCCTCATCGGGATGCCCGGCGTCGTGATAGATGCTTTCCAGGGTGCGACAGCATACGGCACCTTCAGCGAAACGGCTGGCCCGCGTGTGCAGGGCCGCCAACCGCTGGTTCAAGCGAAGATCGCGCGGTGCTTTGGGCAAGACCGAAAGCAGAGGCCCCAGCGCCTTGGCCGGCATGTTGTAAGAAATGAAGAGCTCGGCATCGGTCAGCGCGGCCCGCACCGCCAGGGCAACCTCGTCCGAATAGCGCTGATCCACAAAGGGAGCGGTGGCCTCCAGTTCATCCACCAGCACCGCGCCTTCTTCCGCCGTGATGAGGCGCGTGCCCGTGGTACTGCCCAGCTTCGACAGCACCTGCTGATAATTGTTGGCGTGCAGCTGGTTCTGCGGCTCAAGCTGCGTCAGCTTCAGGTAATAATCGCGGGCCTTTTCCAGTTCACCTGACTGCACGTAGCCGTGGGCGAGAAGCTCGTACACCTCGGCAAGGTGGGTGTTTTCGCCGGCCTTATTCAGAAGCTCAATCAGTGTCTCAAGAGCGGCTGTATTGTCGCGCAGATGCCCGATCAGACTATGCAGGTTTTCCAGGACCTTGCCGGAGTCCGTAGAAAGAAGACGATCGCCGTACTGCTGATAGACCTGAAGCGCTTCCTCGAAGTTGCCGGCTGAGACGAGGGCGCTGGCATATCCCATGATGGCTTCGTTGTCGTTATGTACGTTAGCCAGCTTTGCCGCCAGGGAGCCGGCCTCCTGCAAGCGGCCCGTCTGCAGGTATGCCTGAAGCAAGAGACGCAGACCATCTGGGTGGCTGTCGAGGTCCGCCACCTTCTCCAGATTGTCGATCGCGCCGGCGACGTCGCCGGCGTCGAAAGCAGTGCGGCCGCGCATGAGCAACGCATAGCCATTGTTGGGATCCAACTTCAGCATGCGCTGCAGAATCTCCTCGGCCTGAGGCAGCGCGCCGCGCGAGCGCAGGCTCTCCGCTGCCGCCATCAGAATCTGCCAAGCTTCGGTCTTCTTCCCCAAGCGGACGTAAACTTCTGCCAGCTTGGTCCGCATCGGCACGTTCTCCGGATCCATCTCCAAGGTCTTCTGGAAAATCCGGACTGCCTGCTCCAGTTCTCCGGCGCGCAGGAACTCCTCCGCCACCTGTAAGTACTGGGCGCGAGCATCATTAAACAAGCCCTGCTGGGTATAAAGTTCGGCCAACCGGAGGATGCCTTCGAGGGAAGGCTTGATCTTGGTCAGCTTTTTGTACATCGCGATTGCTTTGACGGTGAAACCCTGGGTGGCGTAGGCGTCTCCCACGCTTTTGAAGCAATCGAGGGCCTTTTCGTTCTCGCCCAGGCGGGCATAGAGGTCGCCCACGGTGTTGGTGACCGTGAGGTCTTTAGGATCAGCCTTCAGGATCTTTTCGTACTCAGTGATGGCGTTTTGCAGTTTGCCTTGCTGGACGAATTTCTCCGCGGCACTGAGGACCTTTTGCTTGTTGAAGCCAAAGCCAAACGCCATAGCTGTGCGGACTCCGTCTCCGGTAGTCCTCCCGTCGAACGCTCCTCACTCGAAGGTCCCCGGGTAGGCTGAACCATCCCGTCGGCAACAAAGGGCCGACACTGAATGGTGATCTTTCGGACAAGGGCCATTGTAAGGCCCGAGGGTTAGAAGCGCACGGTTACCAAGGGTTACCGAAAGGGAGTGTACGACCGGGTTACGAGCGGAACCATCGGGCTAACTAGAAGCAATACAAGGACTCACACAAAAACGCCTGCAAGCCCCACCAAGCACGGTGACTGAGGTGCCAGCAGCCGCGCAGGAGGCGGCTGAACTGGAAACTGCGCCAATCCGGAAGACCTCTGCTGGGGGACAGGAAGATCGTGAAATGATTACCGACTAGGCACGCGCAACAGCCACCAGCAGGAAAAATGTCAAAACAAAAAGAATTGGCTTGGGAAGCCGACGAATAATTTTCCACACCATGAAAGTCACGACGTGATCCTCCGCACAGGGGGTTCTGCGAACGAATCGGTCGGTCAGGTGCCAACAAGTAGGCAATAGGCCGAGCCTGAGACACCACAGGCTTTCTACGTGAAATTACTGACCGCCGCATTGTACGCCAGTCCCGGCAAAGGGCAAGCCCTTTTTTGCGGAGATCAGCCGTAGACACACTGGCTGATGTCAGCCTCTTCCCTGCGCACGGAGGGGGTTTCGCCGCCTTCCTCGGAAATCCAACTCCACACGCGGCGGCCGCGTTCATTCAAGAAGCAATGCGCCTCCGCGTATGCTACCAGCCGGGTCAGCACGGTGGTGACGGACGCCAATGGTTCCTTATGTCGCCGCAACAGTTCGGGGAAGGCTCGTTCCAGTTCCAAACAAACCTGGCGGGCAGTCAAAGCCTTCTTCGACCCGATCAAGATGGAACGGCAGGCATGCGTAAAGCCAAGTTGCCGGCTGTCCGTCCCGCGATCCAAAAAGGCGCGTAATTCCTCGCTCAGAACGGCGTCGCCGAACAGCTTGGCCAGTCCGCACAATGTCTGCTTGATGGTGCCGATCCGCTTCATGACCTCGGCCCGACGCCCCAGAAGCTCGTGGAGCTCCGCTTCCGCAGAACGAATCACTTCCCGCACATGCGGGTCTAGGGTTGGCGTCGGTTGGTTTGGAGAGACTGGGTTCAACAGCAACGCCGACTCTTGCCCTATCCGGTTTCCCATAACTGACTCCCCGTGTTTTGTGTGATTGCAAAATGCCCGCGCACCTGAAAGTTCGAGTGTGTGCTGAGAATTCTTCCCGCGCTATCCGCTTCTTGCGGTCGAAACTCGCTGCTCCGGCGCATCGATCAGACGTTATAGACGACACGCGCACTTATGAGACTTATTGTTTGTTTTCATCCGAAGAATGAACTATCGTCATGCATGATGGATGTGAAACTGGAGATTCGCCACCTGAAGCTGCTGCGCGCAGTCGCTGAAGAAGGCAGCATTACCGAGGCGGGGAAGCGCCTGCATCTCACGCAATCGGCGCTGAGCCATCAATTGCGTGACGCCGAGGACAAACTCGGCACCGCGCTCTTCCTGCGATTGGGCAAGAGGATGGTGCTAACTCCGGCGGGGGAAAAGCTATTGCAATGTGCCTGCCATGTTCTGGACGAACTGCGGCACGCGGAGACGCAGGTCCACGGCCTCAACGGCGGAACGCGAGGTGTGATCCGGCTCAGCACCGAGTGCTACACCTGCTATCACTGGTTGCCCCCGCTGTTGAAGAGGTTCCACAATCGCTTTTCCAAGGTCGAAGTCAACATCGATGCGGGTGCCACGAACCGAGTCGCCGAGGCTCTGCTCGCGGGTAAGTTGGATGTCGCGATCATGAATAATCCGCCGCCCAACAAGAGCCTCCGCCTGACTCCTATGTTTGAGGACGAACTGGTGCTGGTGATGGCGCCTCAGCACCGCCTCACGGCATTTAGTCACGTTCATCCCCGTGAACTGGCAGGCGAAACGGTATTGATTTATCCCCCGCGCGAGGAGAGCACGCTTGTGCGCAAGGTCTTGGAGCCGGCAGGGGTGGAGCCGGAGCGGATCATCGAGGCTCCCCTGACCGAAGCCATCATCGAGATGGCCGCTGCAGGAACGGGGATTGCGCTGCTCGCTCGCTGGGCTGTGGCGCCCTACGTAGATGCCGGTCGCATCGCCATTCGTCCGGTGAGCAGCCACGGTTTTCGGCGGCAATGGTTTGCGGTGACGCTGAGGAATCAACCACAGCCGCCATATCTCACGGAATTCCTGGATCTGCTAGCGAGCTACGCGCCGAAGCAGGCAAGACTACGAGCTTGAGTTCGGGGGTTGGATCCGTATTTTCCCTCGCCGAAAGTTGCGGCAGCCTTTTGAGGCTCTCGCCGGATTCTTATGGAACGCCGCTCGGTCGCCTCATATCTCGAAAACTTTGCGCGAAGAGGAGCGGAATGCGCCTATGTGCAGCGGCGTGGGTACCGCAGCGTGCGCTGGGCGTACCGCGACGTGGCGCAACTGGCCTGTCGGTTCGCGAGCGAGCTTGAGTCACGGGGTATCGGCAAAGGCGATCGCGTTCTTCTCTGGGGAGCGAACTCCGCCGAGTGGGTCAGCGCCTTTTTCGGCTGCAGCCTGCGCGGCGTGGTTTTAGTTCCAATGGATGACGCTGCCGCGCCGGACTTTGCTCGGCGGGTCGCTGAGCAGGTGGGGGCCAGACTGCTTGTGGTTTCGCGTGCGCACTCCGATGCCCCCGGTTTCATGCCGTTTTTGGTGTTGGAGGAGTTGCCGTCGATCCTGGCCCGCCACGCTTCAGAACCGTACTTCCCCGTCCCGCTTGATCTCGCCGACCCTCTGGAAATCGTTTTCACCTCAGGCACCACGGCCGAACCCAAGGGCGTCGTGATTACAAATGGAAACGTTCTTGGCAACATCGCGCCGCTGGAAACCGAGATCGCCAAGTACCTCAAGTACGAGCGATTGGTGCGTCCCATCCGCTTCCTTAACCTGCTGCCACTCAGCCACGTCTTCGGACAATTTCTCGGAATCTTTCTGCCGCAACTGCTGGGCGGTACGGTCGTATTTCAGGACACGCTGAAGCCCGCGGAGGTGATCGGCACTATCCGGCGGGAGAGAATCTCCGTTCTGGTGTCCGTTCCGCGCGTGCTGCAGACGCTCAAGGAAAAAATTGAGCGTGACCTGAAGGTCCAAGATCGGTTCGAGCGATTCCAGCGAACATTCAAGGCAGCCGAAGGCAAGCATTTTCTGCATCGATGGTGGATCTTCCGTAAGGTGCATCGGCAGTTGGGCTGGAAGTTCTGGGCGTTCATCTCCGGGGGCGCGGCACTGGACAGCGCGACCGAAGAATTCTGGAGACGTCTGGGTTTCGCCGTGGTTCAGGGCTATGGGCTGACCGAAACCACTTCCCTCGTCAGCGTGAATCATCCCTTTCACGTGGGGAGGGGTTCGATTGGAAAGGTGCTGGCTGGGCGCGAGGTGAAGCTCGCCCCGGATGGAGAAATTTTGGTGCGCGGCAGCGGAGTGGCGGCCGGCTACTGGAATGGGCAAAAATCACAACCCGTTGTAGCCGAAGAAAACTGGTACCACACCGGCGACATCGGAGAGCTGGACACCGAAGGCAATCTCTATTTCAAGGGGCGGAAAAAAGACGTCATTGTCACCCCAGCGGGCATGAATGTTTATCCCGAGGACCTGGAAGCCGCTCTGCGCCGCCAGCCTGAGGTCAAGGATTGCGTGGTCATCGCGTTGCCGCACAACGGAAACGCCGAGGCGTGTGCGGTGGTGATTCTAAGAAGCGCGGAAGCCGATGTTCGGGAAACGATGCGGCGGGCGAACGCATCCCTGGCGGAATATCAGAGGATGAACAAGTGGTTCGTCTGGCCGGAAGAAGATTTTCCGCGGACACCAACCCAGAAGCCTAAGACTCGGGAGATCCAGAGCATTGTGGCACGGGAATTGGGAAGGCCCGTGTCCGAAACTGGTTTCGCGAGCCCTCTTGCCGAATTGATTGGCCGGATCACCGGCAAAGCATCGGCGGGCCTGACCCCGAACGACAACCTTGAAGCAGACTTGAATCTCAGCTCTCTTGACCGGGTCGAGCTGCTCGGCGCGCTTGAGGACCGCTATCAGGTTGACCTCAGCGAGACCAGATTTGCCGCGGTCGGCAACATCGCCGACTTGGAGAATATGCTGCGGGGGGAGACGACTACCCGCGTCCATTATCACTATCCACGCTGGGTCCTGCGTTGGCCGGCAACTTGGATTCGGCTGATGGCACACTACCTACTGGTTCGTCCCGCCGTGTTTCTGCTGGGTTGGCCGCACATTGAAGGGCGCGAGAATTTGAAAGATGTGCGTGGGCCTGTGCTGGTCGTCTGCAATCACATTGATGACGTGGATGTGGGCTTCGTGCAGACTGCGCTGCCCGCACGCCTTCGGCACAAGCTGGCCACCGCAACCGGAGGCGAGGCCCTGGAGATCCTACGCACGCCGCCGGAAAGTCGAAACCTCGTAAGCAGAATCTACGACCGCATCAAGTGGAACCTCGGCGTCTCCCTATTGAACCTCTTCCCATTGCCCCGGGCTGCGGGTTTTCGGGAGAGCTTCGCCTATGCCGGAGAATGCGTCGACCGGGGATACAGCGTCCTGATTTTCCCTGAGGGGCACCACACCACCGACGGCAAGTTACTCCCATTTCGTGCGGGAGCCGGGTTGCTGGCGAACAATCTCGGCATTCCGGTTGTGCCCGTACGCATTGATGGTCTCTTCGAGGTAAAACAGGCGGGCAGGAAATTCGCCTGGCCAGGAGAGATTCGGATTCGGATTGGTGCGTCTCAGCGCTTTCCGCCCGATAGCGATCCCGCCCGGATTGTGCAGGAACTACAGAAAGCTGTGGAAAGCCTCAGGGATTCTTCGCCGTGATCCCCTGTGTCCCCTGTGGTAATTCCTTTTGCCGGAAACTTTTATTATGGCAACTTTCAAGGACAAACCACAGAGGAACACAGGGAATCACAGGAGCCGTGAACTTTTCTATTCTCTTGAGCAAACCCATCCGAATAATATTCGCCTTTTATTCGCTGCTGTGCTAATCTTTCCACAACTTTGTGACAACCGACACTTACGACCAGCCAGCGCATAGGTGTACTCTACGTGGGTTTTGATGCCCAGATTCTGCAAGGAGCCGGACTTATATGGCTGACGAACGGGTAAAAGCGATAGATCTGGCGTTTGCCCAGATCGAAAAGCAGTTTGGCAAGGGCTCGATCATGCGCCTGGGATCGAAGGAAGCTATCGTTCCCATCTCCGTGATTCCCACAGGCGCTATCTCCTTCGACGCGGCGCTCGGGGTGGGCGGTTTTCCGCGCGGACGGGTGGTGGAAATCTTCGGCCCGGAGTCTTCGGGCAAAACCACGATCGCCCTGCAGGTGATCGCCGAAGCGCAGAAAACGGGGGGCATGGCCGCGTTTGTGGACGCTGAGCATGCACTCGATCCTGCCTACGCCAAAAAGCTGGGCGTGGATGTGGACAATCTGTTGGTTTCTCAGCCCGACTATGGCGAGCAGGCGCTGGAGATCACAGAGAAGCTCGTGACTTCGAACGCGATTGATGTGCTCGTAGTGGACTCGGTGGCGGCGCTTGTCCCCAAGGCCGAGCTGGACGGCGAAATGGGGGACAGCCACATGGGATTGCAGGCGCGGCTGATGTCGCAAGCGCTGCGCAAACTCACCGGGACGGTGGCAAAGTCCCGCACCTGCCTGATTTTCATCAATCAAATTCGCGAAAAGATCGGCGTAATGTTCGGCAATCCCGAGACCACGACGGGCGGCCGCGCGCTGAAGTTCTATTCCTCGGTGCGTATTGATATCCGCCGCATCGCGGCTATCAAAGAAGGCGATCAGGTCACGGGTTCGCGGACGAAGATCAAAGTTGTGAAGAATAAAGTGGCAGCCCCATTCCGGGAGGCCGAGTTCGACATCATGTATGGCGAGGGTATCTCCCGAGAGGGCGATCTGATCGATCTTGCCGTAAACCAGAACATTGTCGAGAAGTCCGGGTCCTGGTTCAGCTACAAGGGTGAGCGGATCGGCCAGGGACGCGAGAATGCCCGTCAGTTCCTGAAGGACAACAAAGATATCCGCGCCAAACTGGAGGCCGAGGTGCGCAAAGTTCTGGGACTTGCGCCCAGCCCGGCGCAACCCGAGTCGCAGGCGTCAACTCAGAGCGCCAAGGTCGCTACCATGCCCACGGGCACGGACGCCGCCAAGGCGTCGCTAGGCAAACGGTAGAGAAGCTGCAGAGAAACCAGCCGAGGTCTACTTCCGGGCTTCGCTCGGCCTGGACGGGTCGCGGAGATCCGTCCGTACGCCCCCCGTGGCCAATTGTCATTTCCTGCCTTCGCCGAATAGAATCGTCATTGCTCCAAGAATCTCCGTAGTTTTTCGCGCGGAAGCGCGAAGGACTTCCTTTGAAAAAAGTCATCGCGATCTATCCCGGCTCGTTTGACCCGCCCACCAATGGACATTTGGACTTGATCTCGCGGGGCAGCAAGATTTTCGATGAGCTGATAGTAGCGATCCTGCGGAATCCGGATAAGAATCCACTGTTCAGCGTGGGCGAACGGCGCGGCATGCTGGAAGCCATGACCGAGGAATTCAACAATGTCCGCGTGGACACCTTTGACGGGCTAACGGTGGATTACGCCGCCCGAGTGAAGGCCAGCGCCGTACTGCGCGGCATTCGGGCCATCAGTGACTACGAATACGAGCTGCAGATGGCGCTGATGAATCGCAAGCTGCATCCCGAACTGGAAACCGTATTCATGATGCCGGCGGAGCAGTATTCTTATGTCAGCTCCCGGCTGGTGCGCGAACTCGCACAGCTAGGCGGCTCCATCGCAGGTTTTGTGCCGGAGCTGGTAGAGCAACGGCTGAAGGAAAAGCTGGACCCGGCCATCAAGTTACAGAACGCCAGAACAAAGGCAGGAAAACGAACATGACGCCCGTAACCGAAGCTCCCGCGGCCCTGAAACTTACTGAACGGATCAACCGTATTGAACCTTCCGCCACCATGGCGGCAGCCGCCGAGGCGGAAAAGCTGCGGCAACAAGGCGTGCAGGTCGTCGATCTGACTGCGGGTGAACCACACTTTGCTACGCCACAGCACATCAAGGATGCGGCAATTGCCGCCATCCAAAACAATTTCTCCAAGTACACGGCTGTGGGCGGTACGGCGGAGTTGCGCGACACGATCGTGAATCGCCATAGCACGGACTTCGGCTCCGGCTACAAGCGCGAAGAATCGATCGCCTCGGTCGGCGGCAAGCACGTGCTGTTCAACGCCATCCAGGTGCTGGTGGAACGCGGTGACGAGGTGATTCTGCCGGTGCCGTACTGGGTTTCGTTCAAGGACATCGTGAACTATGCCGGCGGCGAGTGCGTGCTGCTGGAAAGTGATGAGGCGCAGGGCTTCCGCGTGACCGCCGACATGGTGGCGCGCCTGGTCACGCCGCGCACCAAGCTGATCATCCTGAATTCGCCGTCCAATCCTTCAGGCGCGGTTATGTCCGCCGAAGACCAGACGGAGATCGTGCGCTTCGCCTCCGAGCGCGGCATCTGGGTGCTTTCCGACGAGTGCTACGTGTATCTGAACTACACCGGAAAACAGTTTTCCATCGGCTCGCTGCGCGAATATCGCGAGCGCATTTTGGTGGTGGGGTCTCTGTCCAAGACCTATGCCATGACCGGCTGGCGCCTGGGATACGCGCTCGCGCCTGCACCATTGGTCAGCGCGATGCAGAAGCTGCAAAGTCAGTCCACGTCGAATCCAACCTCGATTGTGCAGAAGGCAGCCGTGGCGGCATTGACCGGCTCCCAGAAGTGCGTAGAAGACATGCGGCGGGAATACATCGAGCTGCGCGATTACATCGTGAGCGGGCTGCGCTCAATCCCCGGAGTAAAGTGCACGTTGCCGGAAGGCGCCTTCTACGCGTATCCGAATGTTTCGAGCTTCTTCGGGAGAGGCGGAATGAAGTCGGCGAGCGACCTTGCAGGCAGGCTACTGCGCGAAGCCCACGTTGCTACGGTGGCCGGTGAAGGTTTTGGAACCACTGATCACGTGCGGATTTCCTACGCCACATCCAAGGCCGAACTCGACCGGGGATTGGAGCACATGCGGAAATTTTTTGCTTCCCTGTGAATGTGCAGGCCGGTCCGCAGAAATAAGCCTCCAAGCTGAGCCAATTTTCGAGTGGGATACGCATTTCTATACGTATGGGTGAACTGTATCCATTGTTGATGTCGCCGGCGTTCGATCCTCGTCCGTGGGGGACGCTCGACCTGTCCCCGATTTATCCCAATCACCGCTTCCAGGAGAAGATCGGCGAAGCGTGGCTGACCGGGGACGCGTGCATGGTGACCAATGGGCCGCTGGTGGGAAAGTCTCTGGCCGAGCTCACCTCGCAGTATGGGGTGCAGCTAGTTGGAGAGACCGCGCGCGACCCCACTCGCTTCCCGCTGCTGCTGAAGTTTCTCTTCCCGCATGAAAAGCTGTCGGTGCAAGTGCATCCTGACGACGAAGCGGCGCGTCGTGTGGGCCAGCCCTGGGGCAAGACCGAGTGCTGGTATGTGGCCTCCGCCAAGCCCGGGGCGCAAGTCGCGTTGGGGTTGGGACCGGGCGTAACACGCGCACAATTTGAGCGGGCCATCCAGGAGAAGCGGGCCGAGGAACTGCTCAACTGGATCAACATTTATCCCGGCGAAATGATCTACGTGGCCGGCGGGACGGTGCACACACTTGGTCCGGGCTCAGTGATCGTGGAGACGCAGCAGCAATCCGACACTACTTATCGCTTGTATGACTATGGCCGTCCGCGCGAATTGCATCTCCAAGACGGCCTGGCAGCGGTAAAAGAGAAAGTGGCATCCGGCAAAGTGGTCAGGCCCGCGCCGGAGACGCTGGAGGGATCGAAGGATCGCCGGGCTTTGCTTGTCTGCTCCCCGTACTTCGTGGTGGACATGTTCACACTGAAGACGGAACAGGAGCTGAGTACACGCGACGAGTCCGGGAAGAATTCTGTCCAGATCATGGTGGCCGTGGAAGGTTGTGCCATCATCGAAATGAAAGGCGCTCAGCCGGTCACGCTGGCCCGGGGCGATGCAGTTGTCGTGCCTGCCAGCGCCGGCAAGTTTCGCGTGCGCCCACAGTGGACAATAGAATTTCTCCGGGCGGCGCTTCCAGGCAAGCCAACATTAGAGCCAGTGACTAGAATGTAGCTTCTGCGGCCGGCTCTGAGGGCCGTGACACTCGTGGCGAAAAAGACAGCACATTTCTATCCCGTAATTCTTGCTGGTGGCCGCGGCACGCGCTTTTGGCCGCTCAGTCGGAAACGCCGGGCCAAGCAACTGCTGGTGATGGATGGCAAGCGCACCATGATCCAGCAGACCGTGGGGCGGCTTTTTCCCCTGGCAGCTGCCAGAAATTTCTGGGTGATTACCAACGAGGACCTGCAGCGCGAGATAGCTCGGCAATTGCCCAGTCTGGGCAAACAACAAATCGTCGCAGAGCCCATCGGACGCAATACCGCGCCCGCCATCGGGCTGGCGGCGTTCATCCTCCGGCGAAGCGATCCCGACGCCATCATCGGCTTGTTTCCTTCCGATCACGTGATCGCGGACGAGCAGACTTTCCGTCAGATCCTGGCCCGGGGGATTGACCTCGCGGTTTCGGGGGAGAACATCGTGGTCCTCGGAATTCACCCCACCCGGCCGGAAACTGGCTACGGCTATATCGAGGCAGGCGCCGCACTCGACGGAGATGTTTTGCGCGTCCGGCGCTTCACTGAGAAACCCAACGCTGGCCGGGCGGCGGAGTTCCTGCGAGCAGGCAATTACTTCTGGAACAGCGGAATGTTTTTGTGGAGCGCACGGACCTTGGCAAACGCCCTGCACGAACATCTGCCCGCGACCGCGACTGTTCTTGAGAAGATTGCGGCAGCGTTCGGAACGCGGAACTTTGCCGCGACCCTGCGCAAACTGTATTCCAGGTGCGAGAACATCAGCATCGACTACGCCGTGCTTGAGCCACGCTCCCAAAAGGGCGAGGAAGCATCGCGTCTGTTCTGCATCCCCGCGGATTTCGGATGGAACGACTTGGGCTCGTGGACCGCGCTCTACGAGCATCGCGCCGCGCAGCAGCAACCGCCGGACGGCAACCTGATTTCGGGAAACGGCGTCTTTACTCTGAATGCAGAGGGCAACTTCGTTCATGCTCCAGGCAAGTTCGTGGCTGCTGTGGGAGTCAACGACCTGGTAATAGTGGAAACCTACGATGCCCTGCTAATCACAACCCGGGACCAGGCCCTGTTTTTTCGAATGGTCCTCAATAATATCGACGAAATCATGATCCAAACAGGGGTTTTATGTTTGTGTGGGTTCGGGGTGGCGCGGCTAACGACGAAAGCTAATGACGGACAATGCAGGACCCAGAGCCGAAATCAAGTTCGGCACCGACGGCTGGCGGGGAGTGATCGCCGACGACTTCACCTTCGACAACGTTCGCCGTGTCGCCGGGGCCATCGCTTCGTATGTATTGAAGCACGAGGAACCCAAGTGCGGCCTGATCGTCGGCTACGACACGCGCTTCGCTTCCAAGAGCGCAGCCAGCGTAGCGGCGGAGGTTTTGGCGGCCGCCGGCATTCCGGTGAAGCTCGCCGATGATGACACACCAACTCCCGCAATTTCTTTGGCAGTGAAAAGCCGGGGCGCCGCGGGCGGCGTGGTCATCACTTCCAGTCACAATCCGTGGAATTGGAATGGAGTGAAGTTCAAAGGAAACTTCGGCGGCTCCGCTACTCCGTCGATCATGAAGGCGATTGAGGAGGAGGTTCGCACTGGAGCCGCGCCTCGTGGCGCCAAGGCTCAAATCGAAGAGATCGATTTCAAGCCGCCGTACGTTGCCGCCATCTGCCAGTTTGTGGACTTGGACCTGATCACCAAGGCCGGCTTCAAGTTCGCGATTGATTCCATGCACGGTTCAGGACGCGGTGTACTAGCGCGGGTGTTCCAGGAGCGCGGCATCCAGCATGTGGCTATTCGCCAGGAACTCAACCCGTTGTTTCCTGGCATTAACCCCGAGCCTATCGAACCGCATGTGGCCTTGCTTCAGCAGACCGTCGTGGCGGAGCATTGCCACGCCGGGCTTGCCACCGATGGCGACGCCGATCGCATCGGCGCCGTAGCCGAGGACGGCAGCTTTGTGGATTCGCACAAGATCTTTTCTGTTCTGTTGCGCTGGATTCTGGTGCGCAAGAAGTGGCCCGGAGAAGTGGTGCGCGCTTTCAACACCACGCGCATGCTGGACCGCATTGCGGCAAAGTACGGGCGCAAATTGAATGAATGCCCGATTGGCTTCAAGTACATCGCCGATCTGATGATGGAGCGCGACATCGTCATCGGGGGAGAGGAGTCCGGCGGTATCGGCTATTCCCGTTATCTTCCGGAGCGCGACGGCATCTTAAATTCTCTGTTGCTGGCGAACGTGATGGCCGAGGAAGGCAAGCCATTGGGACAGCTGGTGGCGGATCTGCAACACGAATTCGGCCCGCACTATTACGGACGCCGCGACCTGCACATTCCCGAAGAGGTGAAACAAAGTGCCATCCGGCGGGCAAGTGCTGCATCGACCACGGGGCTTGGCCCGTACTCCATCGCGAAAAAAGAATCGCTCGACGGAGTGAAGCTCTTTCTCAATGCTCCCACGAACGGGAATGGAGCCGAACCTTGGGTTCTGTTGCGGGCTTCGGGAACTGAACCCCTGCTGCGTGTGTACGCCGAGGCGGCCTCGCCGGACCTTGTGAATGAGATACTGAGTAGTGCCGAAAAGTTTGTAAACGAAAGTTCCTGACGGGCAATGAGGGTTGCGTTCGACCAGCAGATCTGGCCGCATCGACCATCCGTCACTGTACTTTTCTGCTTCCGCCAGACGATAATTTTCTTTCTGCCGATGAGTGCTACAACCATTCCGCTCCCCCCCGCCGATTCTCCCGAGGCTCGGCGGTACAACCGGATACGCCGCTGGTTGGGAATCGGTGACTTCATTGTCGGCGCGGCTTTACTCATTGTGTTACTTGCCACCGGGTGGACAGGAGGGCTGCGCGACATCGCATTGGGAGGCGCAGGACAGAATTACACATTGGCTGTCGCGCTCTACGTTCTGATGTTGATGGTCGCGGGAAAACTGCTTGGGCTGGGTCTTGACTACTACGGATTTCGCCTGGAGCACCGATTCCATCTCTCCAATCAACGGCTGCGCGCGTGGGCCTGGGACGAAGCCAAAGGCTTCCTCCTGGGTGCGGTAATCGCGATCGTGGTGGCCGAGATTCTGTATTTCATCCTACGGCATTTTCCCGAGCACTGGTGGCTGTACTCCTGGGTGGTGTTTCTTGGGCTTTTTGTCCTGCTGGCACACTTGGCTCCAGTGATCCTCTTTCCCATCTTCTATAAGTTCGAACCGCTGCAGGACGAAGAACTGAAGACCCGCTTAGTGCGGCTCAGTGAGCATGCGGGAACTCGCGTGCGCGGCGTCTACCAGTGGAGGCTTTCCGAAAAAAGCAAGAAAGCAAACGCTGCCCTCACGGGGCTTGGCCGGACACGGCGGATCATTCTGGCCGATACACTACTGGAGAACTATTCCGCGGATGAAATCGAGGCCGTGCTGGCCCACGAACTCGGCCACCACGTCCATCGCCACATTCTGAAAGGAATCTTGGTGCAAGCAGGCATCACATTGGCCGGATTTTGGATAGCCAATTTGGTTTTGCACTACGCCGTAGATCGTATGCACATGTTCGAGACGTTCCACGATTTCGCCAACTTGCCGCTTCTGGTGCTGCTCTCGACCGTGCTGTCATTTCTTCTAATGCCCGCTCTAAATGCGTATTCGCGCTACAACGAACGCCAGGCGGATCGCTACGCCTTTCAAGCAATCGGCGTGGTAGCTCCGTTCATCACTGCCATGAACCGGTTGGCGGATCAGAACCTGGCGGAACGTGCTCCGTCAAAATGGGTGGAATGGCTTTTTCATTCCCATCCCTCTATCTCGCGGCGCATTGCAGCCGCGAAAGCATGGGCGCAGTTGCACGCGCTCCCTCATCAACGGTAACGGCCTCCCGCATTTCACCGTGACTGCTGGTGAAGAAGTTCTTCCACGCGCTGCAGATCCTCTTCGGTGTCTACGCCGACGGTGTCGAATGGAGTCTCGGCCACCAAAATCGGAACGCCATTCTCCAGGAAACGCAGCTGCTCTAAGCGCTCTGCGCATTCCAGAGGGGATTCGGGCAACGCCACGAAGCGATCGAGCGCCGGCTTGCGATAGGCATAGAAACCAAGGTGTTTGAAGTAGTGGGGGCCGATGCCGTCGCGGTCGCAGGGAATGGTCGAACGGGAGAAATATAACGCTCGCCCGGAGGAATCAGTTACCACCTTGACCGCATTGGGACTGTTGATTTCCTGCGCCGCACAAGGTGTTTTCAGCGTTCCGACCTGGACCTCCGGGTTTTGCATTACTGCGAGCAGAGAAGCGATGTGCTCCGGCCGGGTCAGCGGTTCATCGCCCTGCACGTTGATGTAGATATCGGCTTTCACCAAGTTTGATATCTCGTGTACTCGCTCCGTGCCGCTGCGGTGAAAAGACGAAGTCAGTTGTGCCTTCCAGCCATTCTTGCGGCAGACCGAGAGAATTTCTTCCGAATCGGTGGCCACGATCACGTCAGCCAGCAGCGGCGATGACCGGACTGCCCTGTACACAAGGGCGATCAGCGGCTGGCCGGCGACCTCGCGCAGCATCTTTCGCGGTAAACGGGTGGAGGCAAGGCGGGCGGGAATGACGGCAATCGCTGTCAAAGTACGCGACCTATTGGAATTATGAGTCGCTGTAGTTTGAGGCTTAGGCGTGGAAATTGGCAAGTACAACCGATCCGGCGAGGAAACCTTTCACCACAGAGGGCACAGAGTGATACAGAGGACGATTACAGCAATTCTCTGTGATCCCTGTGGCCTCTGTGGTTCATGAAAGCGCTGCTACAGAAAACAAGCCACAAATAGGGGCTAATGCCGCTTGTCGCTCAGAATCTCAATCAGCGGCCGCCCTTGCACTGTGGGATCGGGTTTCACATGCAGGAGCTTATCGATGGTCGGAGCTACGTCGATATTCTGCATGTATGGCAGTGCTCCGCGGTTAACATCCGGTCCGGCCGCATAGAAGATCGCGCTCATGTGAATCAGGTTTGGGTCGTACCCGTGAGCCCCGTAGAAGTTCGAAACGGAGATCACCGGGGACGTGGAGGCCTCATCACCCAATCGCTGCACCACCGGCGACTGCACGCCGTCGAAGTTGTACCCCGACGTGAGCATGGCAAAAACGTCGCCCGAATCCTGCCCGATGAAGCGGCTTGTCTCCCGCCCGAAATTCGGGTCGGTAAGGTTGCTGGTTACCGGACGGGCATAGACCTTGTCAAATACCGGCACAGAGCGGCGTCCGAGGGTGTAGTTGGAATTGGTGTCTTTTAGCCCGTTCAACAGATCGACCACCTGTTTCTGCAATGTCACATACTCCGCGGGAGCAACCGTGCCGTTTGGTTCCCTGCCGATCAGGTTGATGTACACGTTCACCGCCGGTCCCGAGGTTACGGCGCGGACCTTCGTCGACGGAATGCCCGCGTTCGCCAACAGGTTGTTCATGCTTACTGAGGCGAAGAACGGATCGAAGCCGTGATCCGAAAGCACAATAATGTTGCTCTTCGGTTCGCCGCGACTGTCGAGTCCGGTAGCTTCAATGATCCTTTGCACTGCAGTATTGGCCACCTGGTAAGACTTCTCGACATACTTCGCATAGCGTGCGACCTTTGCCGGGTCCTGCCCTTTCCAGATCGAGTTGGGATCGGTCGGGTTCGAGGCTTGCCGCGGGTCAATCAGCAAGAACTGATGCTCGGATCCATCCGGCTGTTCGATATAGATCATCACCAAGTCGGCGTCCGGGTTCTGCTCGATGGCCCTCAGTCCCACGCGGGTCTGGTAGTCCACAAAGCTCGTGATCTGGTCTTCGTAGATCGCCTCCAATTCCTGGTCGGAAAAATTCGCGATTCCGGGGTTAAGGCGCTCCGGGAAACGGAAGTCGTCTTGCGGAAGCCAGAAGCCCACGTGAGTGTTGATGTCATCGACCGTGGACTGCACCCCCGGTTGAGGCGGAATGTCATAAGCCGAATAGCGCGCGACGTGCACAAGCGAAAGATCCGGCGCGAGTACCGTCACATAGAACGAAGTTCCGGCTTTGCGGGGCGTTCCTTCCAGGTAGAACGGACTGGATTTCTGGTCACTGGCCTTCACGTATGCCGGACCGGTCGAAGGCAAGCTGAATGGGCCCGGCTGAATGCCGTTCGTCGAATCAAAGAAGACCAGCGTGTCGTAGTTGGTCGTGCCGTCGTCGGTGGAATCGAGTGCCGCAACTTGGATGGTGAAGCTCACGCCGCCCACCGTGAAAGTCTCTAGAGGGCTGGTCTTCTGCAGGACCGGACTGAAGCTGTTCTTTCCCGCTGCGGCCAATTGCGCGGTCGTCGTGCTCGGTGCCGGGCCGAAATCAGCCGCCGTGAGAGTAAAACCTTTGCCGCCCACGCCTGCGAACTCGCCGAAGGGCACTGTGTAATCCACCGTGCGGATGCTGGCATCCTGAATGATCGGACTACCCGTCAGGCCCGGGACTGTCACGTTCACGCCGTCTCCGCCCGGCCAGGTCGCAGTCGCCACCGTCTTCCCTGCCGCCCGCAGAGCGTGCCAAAGGGGAAAGGCGGTGGGGTTCGCGCCGGCCGCCGGGCCGTCAAGCGAATATCCGCCGATGGGGGCGCCGAATCCGCTGATGTTGCTGGTGAATGGGCTGGCGACCAGATGGAACGTGTTCGACGGAATGTCGTTGCGCGCCGCACTCGACCCCGTTGCAATGGCTACGTGCGCAACCGCCGTCAGCGATGGTGTGACCGTGGTGTTCTGGAGGGCGAAGACGCCCTTGCGCCGCAGAAGTCCCAGTCCCTGGTTGGCGGGAAGTACGCCGGTGCGCAGGTACTTGTCCACAAAACGTGGCGTGGCGCCGTCGAGCGAGATCACGACCACGCGCGGGCCGGCCCAACAAAATGGTGTCAGAAGTGTCGCCACCAGGAACAGGACGGTTTCCCGAAAAATGCGAGGCAGGCGAAGGTAAGCATCGGCCTGAAAGAAAGGTGCACTCATCACAGAATCCTCCTGGTGCAGCACGCTAGGGGTCGCAGGTTACAGGGAGGAAAACCGCAGATGAAAAACTGGTTAAGAAAAATCCACTGTGTGGTCACTTGGCGAGCATAACCGCTCCTTGTAAGGGTTTGACACTGTTTTGCGCCGACTTCTAGAATCAAGAAGCAAGGCATTATGTTGAGTTATTTGAGTCATGCCGTGCAACCTCCGGCTGTTCTTCTGCATTTCCGCACAATGCCGGCGCAGTGGCGGTGTAGCTCAGGTGGTTAGAGCGACGGTCTCATAATCCGTAGGTCGTTGGTTCGAGTCCAACCGCCGCCACCAAACTTCGGATCTGCCTTCTGGCTCAGTCTCTCTGGCGAAGATTGCCGACGCCGAACTGGTTTCCTGCGCCGACCACTTTGCCGTCAATGATCGCCAGGTCGAGCAACTTTTCGCTCTGCACCTGTCGGCCTGCCTCGTCGTGCAGCGCCGCCACAATCTTCTTCGTCCTTACGTCGACGATCTCACCCGTCGAAGAGTAAGCAAAGCGGCCATCCAGACTGAAGCTGAGCCAACCCACGCAATCCCGCATCTTGATGCTGGTGAGCTGTTTCGGCGGCATTACGGTGGAGTCAAAAATGTGGATGGCGCTGTTGGCGCAGTCGGCCAACCAAAGTTCCTTTTCGTCAGGAGTAAGAGCTATGCCATGGCTGGGGCATCCGTGGCGCTTGACCGGGCCGGGTTTGTAGCCCTTCACCTCCACGCGGTAGAGCTTCTTCCCTGTGTGCAGATCACCCACTTCGAATCCGAGCAAGCCATTGATGTTGACGAAAACCAGAGTGTTGCTGCCGTTGATCGTAAACGGACGTATGACGTCATCGAATGGCCCGACGGTACTCTCGACCTTCTGCGTTTGCGCATTCGCCGCTGAAAGCAGAGGAGATTTCAAGCCAGCCAGGTAGACGTGTGCACCGTCGGCGGAGTAAATCGTATTGTGCGAACCGGATTTTGTTTCAAGCGTCGCCAGTACATCGCCCGTCTCCGCATCTACGACATGCCACGCCGTCCCCTCGAACTGTGGAACATAGAGAGTCTTGCCGTCGGGGGAAATCGCCATGCGGTCGCATCCCCCTTCATAGCTTTTGTCCCAAATCTTCTTGCCAGTAACAGCGTCGATCGCCACCATGCGGCTCAGCGAGGTCACGTAGATTTTTCCCGTGGCCGCACTGGCGGCAATTCCTTTGACGTTCTCAGGCTTGGTACCTTCGGGAACGTCCCAGGTGGGAATGCGACGAACAAACTTGTACCCGTGGTCGATGTCAAACACCAGGATGCCAACCCCGCCATATTCCACGTAGTTGCGAATTCCCGGACTCGCGACGTACAGCAGATGTTGCGCTGCTCCTGCCCGCATCCGAACGGGAGACAGCGATATCGACACCAGGAACAGAATCAGAGCGAGAGAGCAAATCCGGTTGATCTTCATCCTAGACTCAGACGCCGGTGGGCAGTTCGGTCATGATACCCGCGCGCCTATCGGCGGATCACGGGGCAGGAGCTGGCAACATCTTGATCGTGTGCAACCAGGTCTCCACAGTCTTGGGCCAGGTTGTGACGGGGAGCTCTGTCGGGCGGAGCCCGTAGCCGTGCCCCCCTTGAGCATAGATGTGCAGTTCGGCTGGGACGCTAGCATTTTTGAGGGCGAGGAAGTAGACAGTGGCATTCTCCACATGCACCGGGTCGTCCTCGGCCTGAACAATGAATGACGGCGGAGTCTGATCGGTGACGTGAATCTCGGGGTTGGGAGCGAAGTTTTGCTCGGAGAGCGCAAGGTAGCCAGGATAGATGATCACGGCGAAGTCCGGACGGCAGCTTAGCTGGTCGGCGGCATCAATTGGATCGTAGAGGCGCTTCTCGAAGTGGGTGCTGAGAGCGGCGGAAAGATGTGCTCCGGCGGAAAAACCGAGCACGCCGATGCGGTGCGGATCGATGCGCCACTCGCCAGCGTGGGAGCGAACAATGCCGAGTGCGCGCTGGGCATCCTGCAGTGCGGCTGCGGACTTTGGATACGGTCCCGAATCGGGAACGCGGTACTTCACAAGAAGGCAGGTGATGCCGGCGGAGTTGAGCCAGTCGCAGACCTCGGTGCCTTCGAGGTCGATGGCCACAATGCGATAGCCGCCGCCGGGAAAGACAACCACTGCCGCACCTGTGTTCTTTCCCTTCGGAGCGTAGAGAGTCAGCGTAGGTGTCGATACGTTGCCGAGACGGATGATCGGCTTGCCCGCTATAAGCCGATCTTTGGCTGTCGTAGTATCGACATCGGGCGCCGAGCTCGGTTGCGCGCCCGGGGCGCCCTTGGGCCACAAAGGCAACGTAATGTGGCCGGGTGCAGGCTGCCAGGCAGGTTGCTGAGCGGACAAGCCAAGGGAAACGCCCACGACGACAAAAAGAACAAGATACTTGCGCATGATGAAGATCCTCGGATCGAAACTTCCCGAGCGATGATTGCAGCCGGCGGGGTCACGATGCAAGTCAAGAGGACTCGCGGAAAGGTAAGCTACGCGGTAATGGTTCGGCCCGCGCGATCGATGGGGCGCACGTGAGCGAGGGGCTTCTCATGCAAAAGCAGTTCGGTTGCCTGCACGCGCCGCTCCCGGTGGAACCAGCGCTGCACGACGTTGTCACGCAATAAATTGGCCACGGCAATCAGGCTCATTCCCTGATGGTGCGCCATCCAGCACTTCACTAGTCGGTAGCGAAGGCGCCGCCACGCGCCGGGCCGCGAGGATGAGTAATCGGCGGCTTCATAGAAGCCATAAGCTGCAAGCCATTCCATGTCCGCCATACGATGTAGATTGCGCAGCGATTCCGCCGGGTCAACGTTCAGCGCCAGGAACGTCGAGTAAGGCGAGATTACCAGCGCATCGGATTCGCTTTTGCGCAGGGCGAGGTGGGGAAGCCCGAAGGCGTGGTACTGGTAGTTGCCGGCATCGTCCACCTTGAAATACGCGGATTCGGAGATGCCCCAGGGAATGTTCTTGCTCGAAGTATAGGCACGCTGAGAATTCACCGCGGCGGCGCGTGAGCGCTCCAGCAGGGTATTGGCGTAGGTATGCATCCACAACGCCGGCATCAAATACTCGAATAGCGTTCCGGTCCACGAGAGCAAGATGGCGCGTCCGTGATCCAAAGTGTGGGCCCGGCCCAGCAAGAACCAGCTCTCCTGAGGGATATCGTTCTTGGCAATCGCGGCAAAGACTGCTGTCCGTGATTCCGTGGCAAGAAGGTCATAACAGGCGGAGTGCAGTTCGTGCGAATCCACGTCGAATCCGACGGACATCAGCTTGCGACGGGGGTTTAGAAGAAAGCTGAAATCCATCTCGTCGGCGATCTTGCCGGCGTCGGCAGCCACCTTCCGAATGTCCTCTATTAAACGTAGGGCGTTTGTCAGCGCCGCGGACAGCTTTTCGCGGAGGCGAGCAGCCAGGCTTCTCTGTTCTTCGGGAGCGGACGACTGCGCAAACGCATCGAGGTGCTGATCAAGCCGCTGCAGAAAGCCAGGCAATTGTTGCAGCGAGAGCTCACCCGCCACAGCCGAAACTAAGCCTTTCGGCAGAGCCGAAAACTCCGGCAAACACCATGGAAGATAGGCCTCGATTGTTTTCTGGATGCCCCGCAGACGACTGCGCGCCTCTTGCTGGAACCAGCGCACCTCCGCAGCGTACTGCGATACAGCGGTGGGTCGCGGCGAATCGAACGCGGAGTCGGACAGCGAAAACACACCCTGCAGCCAATTCTCCCGGCTCAGTTGTCGTTCCAAGGCGGAGAGCTGCTTCCGCCGAAACGCATCCAGCTCGACCAGGGCGCGAACGCTATCGAGCAAACCAGCAGAGAGTTGAGACCGCAAAATCGGCTGCTGCAACTGCTCCAGGCATCCGTGCTGAAGCGTCCAAAGCGATGCCAACAGGTTGCCGCTGTCGACGGAAGATACGAACAGCGGTGGCAGCGGCCGCAGGCTGCGCGTGTCGTACCAGTTGAGCAAATGTCCCCGGTGCTTGCGAAGTTTGGCGACCGTACCCAGAGTCCGCAGCGTCTGCTCGGCAAATTCGGCGACCGTGAGATAACCGAATTCGCATGCCACCTGTCGCGCATTTAGCAGAAGCCCGAGATTCGTCGGAGAAACCCGCGGCGCGATGGCCGCAGGTTCTTCCTGAACGTTATCCGGAATCAGCCAGTTGTGTTCTTCTGTGCTAAAGGCGGCGAAGTATCGCCAAGTACGAAGCGCAGACTGACGAAGGAACAGCCGGTCCTTTTCGGAGACTTCGTTTCGCGGGGCGACCGGCGGGCGGTTCAACCACAGCGACACGAGTTTGCTTAAGGTCCACAACAAGAGGACCGGCAGCGCAGCCGGAAGAGCGTCCGGCCGCGTCACCCAAACCAGAAGTCCCAACCCCAAGCCGAGCCCCGGCGTCCAGTCGAGGTATCGGTCGACCGGAGTCCGCCCAAACGCGCCTAATTCCGCTTCCGCAGCCGTTTCCCACTCCAGAAGCCGGCGCCGGGTCACCAGTCGTCGTACCAGCGCGCGCACAACGGCATCGAGGGAAACCAGCGTCTGGTGCGCCAGGAATACCAGGGTCAGGAAGATGTTGACTAGCGAGGCAAACAGAACACTGGGTGCCTCGCGGGCAATTTGAAGTTTTTGCGTGAACGCGGCCCGCAGCAAGCTTAGTAGGAACTGGCCGCACGGCGGCAACAGCAGGATGCCGACAGCAGCAAGAGTCCAATAGCCGTGGGCGCGGCTCACTACCAACCATCCGAAGACAAAGAGCACGAAGGTGGCGGGTTCCACCAGACTGCGCCGCAGGTTATCGAGAATCTTCCACCAGGAAATCAGCGATATCGGATTCGCGACACGCGCTCCCGTCTCGTCCACCACATGGGGGAACAACCACGCCGAGATTTGCCAGTCACCACGCAGCCAGCGATGCTTGCGCCGGTTGTATGCGCTGTAGTGAGACGGATAGTCCTCGATGACTTCGATATCGCTGACCAGGCCCGCGCGTACATAGGCGCCTTCGATCAGATCGTGACTCAGCAGAGCGTTGCGCGGGAACCGCCGCTCCAGGACCCGGTAGACTGTGTCAACTTCATAAATTCCTTTGCCGGTGAAGCTGCCTTCGCCGTACAAGTCCTGGTAGGCGTCAGAAACTGCCCTCGTGTAAATGTCAAATCCAGTTTCTCCCGCGTAGATCGCCGCCAGCCGCGAGCGCACCGTACTCTGCACGCTCACTCCGACACGCGGCTGGAGTATTCCATACCCCGCAACCACGATGTGTTTATCCGGGTCGATGATTGCCTGGTTCAGGGGATGGGCCAAAGCGCCGATCATGCGGCGGGCTGACCCACGCGGCAACTCGGTGTCCGAATCCAGAGTGATCACAAAGCGGACTTGGGAAAGGATAGAAAGGTTGCCAACTTTCACCGGGAAGTTGTCGTACTGTCCGCGCAGCAGACGGTTCAGGTCCATCAACTTTCCGCGTTTGCGTTCCCACCCCATCCACGCTCTTTCCCGCGGGTTGTAGGTGCGATGGCGATGAAAGAAGAAAAACGGCCCCGTGGTTCTACTGCCGTACTTCTCATTCAACTCGCGAATCAGGTCCGCACACAGATCGACTAAAGGGCTGTCTTCGGACGCAGGCTCGCGCGAGTCAGGCAAGTCAGTGAGAAGGGCAAAACGCAGATTGGAGTCGCGGTTCCCCAGGAAGCGCACCTCCAGGTCTTCTACCAGGCCACGCACCTGCTTTTCGTTGAACAGCAAGCTAGGAACGGCAACCATGGTCATGCAATCGTCGGGAACGCCATCCGAGAAGTCGAGTTTCGGAAGGATTTGCGGCGGCAGGACGGCAGTAGTCAGGGAGTTTATCAACTGCACCGCGCTCTGCGAACATGCCAGCAACAGCACCAGCATCGAAACAAGAATAAATCCCGGCGAGTTGTAAGGGTCGCTGAGCAGCAGAACCACCGCCGACATGATGGCGAAGGTCAGGATTTCTATTCCCGGCAGAAAAATTTCATCGGGATGTTTGCGGAAGAAGATCTGGATCTGCTGGCCCAACGAGGGCTGGAACCCCACCCGCTCGTAGAGCAGAGTCGCACCCTTATCCAGAAGGTAGTAGCCTACGTGCGATTCACGCAGGGCAACCCTCGGGTCGTCATACCTACGCCTGCGTGCCTCCTCCGCCAGCTCAACCGCCTGGCGGGCGACCTCCATTTCACTGAAATCAGAGTGCTCCGCGATTGCCGCAAGTCTGGTCCGATATAGGTCACGGCTGTCGAAATCCATTTGCAGATAGGAATCCGCCGGATCCTCGCGCAGGATGTGGTCGACAAGAATCAACGGCTCCAGCGCGTCTTTCCAGGTGGTTTGCGCGACATCGCGAAGGCTGCGTATGCAAGGCCCGACGTCACAGGATTCGCTGCTCGGATCCTTAACCAACTGATGGCCCCGAGCCGCAATCTCCTCGAGCAACACAAGTTCCAGCGCCGGAACCAGCGCCCACAGTTCCGCGATCTCCAGAACTGTAGTTTCCTGGAAAGCAGCAAAGAAGGCAGTAAAACCTTCCTCGCTGAACTGATACTCGGCCGCCCGCAAAAATCCTTCCGCTAGCCCTACGACTCGTGGGACAACCTGCCCGTCGCGCGTGCGCACATGAGGGATCTTCTTGAAACGCTTGATGGCGCCTGCAGTGTCCGCCAGTTCGGCATAAAGCATTCGAACGTTGTCATGAAGCCAGCGAAAGTCGTTTGAAACCGGCCGGCCTTCCAAAGGCCGTTCGAGCGCGGCGACCAAGGGGCGCAGGGTATCTCTTACCTTGCGCCAACGCTCAAGGAGGGTGCGTGACGAAGATACGCTGGGCAGCCAGGAGAGGCTGTGGGCCAACGCTTGCGCCTTGGCGCAAAGGGCCGGAAGGTCGCGGGTTTCGGGCGAACCCCCGGGTAAGCGCTCGGACTCAGCGCTGATGATTTCGAGATGGGTATTCTGCGGCATCGTTACTTTCTTTACCGGTAGTTGGCGGCCTGCATTTCGAACATCTCCGCATAGCGGCCGCCCAGGCTGGCCAGTTCGTCGTGGCTGCCATCTTCGGCGATTTTGCCGTTCTCGAGGACCACAATCCGGTCTGCCATGCGCACGGTAGAAAACCTGTGTGAGATAAAGAGGGCCATCTTTCCCGCCGTCAATTCCGCAAACCGGCGGAAAACTTCGAATTCGCTGCGGGCATCGAGCGAAGCCGTGGGCTCGTCCAGAATGAGCACTTGCGCATCCCGGAGATAGGCGCGCGCCAGTGCCACCTTCTGCCACTCACCCCCGGAGAGATCGACGCCGCCGTCAAAGCGCCGTCCCAGCGTCTGCTCATACTCGCGGGGCAACCGTGCAATCACCTCATCGGCCAAGCTTTTCCGCGCCGCGGCTCGCAGCAGGTCAAGATTCTCGAGCTCTTCAATTCTTCCCACCGCGATGTTTTCCCGGGCAAGCATCTCGTAGCGCATGAAATCCTGAAAGATCACTCCAATTTCCCGGTACAAATCCTCAAGCGAATATTCGCGGAGGTCGACACCATCCAGCAAAACTTGTCCGTCGCTCGGGTCATACAGCCGGGTTATCAGCTTTACGATGGTAGTTTTGCCTTGTCCGTTTTCTCCAATCAGCGCAACTCGTTCGCCCGGGGGCAAACGGAAATTGAACCCGGACAGAACCAGGCGGGAACTTCCGGGGTATTGGAAGAACACATCGCGAAATTCGAACCCCCGCACGATCGGCCGCGGCGCGGGCAGCGCGTTCGGCTTGGAACGAATGGTCGGCTGCATCTCGAAAAATGCGAGGAGGTCAGTCAAGAACAAAGCTTGGTCAGCGATGCTCGAAACCGTCGAGAAAATCTGCTGGATATTCCCGCTGGCCTGCAGGATGGCGCCAGCCAGAAACGTCAGCGTACCGATGCTGAGGACTCCGGTGACCGTCCGCCAAATCACGAAAACATAAGCGGAGTAATAGCCGGCAGTGCCGATCATCGACAGGAATGAGCCTGCGACCAAGCGCCGTCTGGCCAAGCTGACGTTTTCGGCATAGATGTCATCTGAAAGCCGCGCAAACCGGTTGGTCAGAAAGTCTTTTAACCCGAATAGCTTGAGTTCCTTAGCCCCTTCCCGGCTGCCGCCCAGCATGCGCAGGTAGTCGAGCTGGCGGCGCACCGGCGTCTGGCGAAAATTCTTGGCGTAGCCCAGAAATGCAAAGTGGCTCTCTCCTAAGAATGCGGGGACTACCCCGGCGATAAGGAGAAGCATCAGCCAGGGCGAGAACAACATGATGGAGATAGATAAGGAAACCGTGGTAATGACCTGCTGCACCAGCCGCCCGATCGACTGAATCATGCCCAGACGATCTGTCGCCTGCACCCGGGCCCGCTCCAGGCGGTCGTAGAATACCGGGTCCTCGTAAGCAACTAAGTCCAGTTCTGCGGCGTGCTTCATAACCTGGACGCTGACGTGGCGGGTGTACTTGTCGGCCAACAAAGAATCCAGGTAGTCGATGGCGCGACTGATGATGCCGCCGAAGACCGCCAGGGCGAATTCCGCGACAACCAGCCACCAAAATCCGGGTTGGACGGGTTGGTGCGAGGTAACGGCGCGAACGATGCCGTCGATGATCAGCTTGGTGATCCAAAGTAAGGCGATCGGCAGCAGCGAGATCAGCAAGCGGAAGAAGAGCCCGAAGGCAACCACATAAGGTCCCGACTCCCACACAATTCCCAGAACCGGCGGCACATTCCGCAAAGCGGAAATTCGCTCCTCCCACCCGCTCCAGAGATTTTCTTGCTTAGCCATGTGCAAGTCTCACCGCGCCGCTCATAGGGTCCGTGGACCGCGGGGCCGGAGGTATCGCGCTCTCAGACACTGCCAGCCTGCGAGCATCAGGAGAACACTACAAAGATGACAAAAGGGCCTTTAGGGTTTTTACCACACGCACGTCGGACCGAGATTCGGAATGTTTCGTGTTGTCGCGCGCTGACCATTACTTTGGGAATATTCACGTGGACTTCCTAACCCCACGCTTCTCGCACGATCACAGAGCCGGGGGCGACGCGGCCGGCATTCCCGTGTCCGCACTGTCGGTTATTTTGTTGAGATTGTTTAGCTTAGTACAAAACCACGGTGCAGGCGAGCAGGGTGCGAAAACGCGACGACAAGACCGCGAAAGTCCCAGTGTGCACGCGTTGCGTCCGTCTATAAGCAAAAATTGCATTCTTTGATGGAAAAAATCTATGACACGGCTGGAGATGGAAAGGCGAAAAATCGAGCCTACAGCCTTCCTCGTATTCAGTCCCCTTACTCGGCTAGTATGGCTTAAACCCGGCACGTTCCATACCGCGCTGCGCTTCTGGACTGGTCATGAAGGTCTTCCAGACAAAACCGGTCTGAACGTTTTCCGCCATCAGCATGGTAATTCCCGTGTCGATGCCGACGACACTTTCGTCGTACCAGTTTTTCAACGGGTTGAACGCATTGACGAAGCCATAGCTGCTCCATGCCGATCCATAGCGGTTTCGGATCGTCCGCAGTACGCGCATCGTGGGTCCAGGCAGAAAAGGCAGCGAGCCCGCTGTGGCGCTTGGTACTACAGTGCCGTCGATAGGCCCGACCGCCGGAGGGCCGCCCCAGATGACATATCCTTCTTGGGAGTCGGATGCTGTAATTCCCCAAAGGTCGTCGCTGTAATCGGGGAACTGCGATGCCAACTCCAGGCAAAAACGCCGGTGAACGTCGGTGGCGACGATGGAATTCTGGAAATAGTCCGTGTATTGGTCCCGTTTGCCGCGGAAATCGAACCATGCCTGGGAATACTGATGCACGAACAGGGGCGCGAATGATCCGATGTAGCGCAAGCCATCGTATTCGAAGGTCAAACGCTTCCACGCGTGCCAGGTATCCTGCCGCAGGGGATGCGAAAACGAACCCAATCCCAGCAGATACATCATCATCAGCTCGCTGTAATAGTCCCAGCGGTAGGGCAGGAAGCCGATTTCCGGCGTCCAGCCGTGGGGCAGGAGTGGAGTGTCTTCGGAAAGCCATGTCCAATCCACGCGATTGAAGATCTCGTTTGCCAGCCGGGTGATTTCCGGATGGCGAAAGTACTGCCGACACGCGAGCACTCCGCACAGTACGATAGCCGTATCGACGGAAGAAACTTCCGAATCCCACACTCTTTCGCCGCTGTGTATGTTGGCCCAGTGATAGAAGAAGCCCCGATGGTGAGGCAGCTTACGCGCGAGGAAGCGCAACGTGATCAGCACCCGTTCACGGACGTCGGCGGCTGGAATGAACCTGCGCTGGTCGCCGATACACAGCGCGGTCAGTCCGAAACCGGTGGCGGAAATGCTGGCGACTACCCCGTTATCAACGACGCGGACGTTGCACCGGTCTTTTACCATGCCGGTCTTGGGGCTGGCTTGTTCCCAGAAGTAGCAGAAATTTGCGTTCTCCAATTCGATCAGAAAGTCGTAATCGTCTTTGGCAAGCGTGGTAGGTTTGGGTGGGGGCGCGGGAACCGCGTGTTGCTGGTTGAGCATCGGCGCCCAGGAGGGCAATCCGGTGAGATGCACGCACGCGCCCAAGCCTAGCATCTGCCGGAGCACAGTGCGCCGTGAGAGTCGGTTGGAGTCAGCGGCCATCCGTGTCGTTTCCGTGATCTTAAACGATAAGCGCGGATCGAGGCGTGGGTCTGGAGTGACAAGTACATTACTCCCCCATAATACTGTTCTCAGCGCGGTTCAGTCCGAGGCTTCGAGATTCAACATGGGCGACGTCGTAAGATAGCTGCGCGGGTTTGCGAATGATCAAGTCACGGCCAGTCGCAGTTTGGACGATATCCACTATTTTCTTGTTAGTTGTGCTTGCCGCGACACTTGTCTCGCGTTTCTATCGCCTGCCCGTGACCCTCAGAGGCGCAGTCACCGTCCAGGATTCGGACAGCCGTAAGGAATTACCCATCGCAGATGTCGAGGTCACCGCAGCGAATAATCTGGCCATCGCGCCCGGGAAGTCCGATTCGAATGGTTTCTTCAGCATCACCCTGCGCGCCGGCCTTCGGAAGGGGCAAGCAATTACTCTCCACTTCCGCCATCCCGATTATCAACCCCTCGACCTTCCGGAATTTGCCGGGGACAAGCTCTACATGGCCCACATGGTGCCCCTTTCCCGCGACACTGCTACCGACGCAGGTCGCCGAATAGCGGTCGGCAATGTCCGAGTCCGGTATTCGATCAAAGCCATGACCTCGGTGAACATCGGAAGCGCGGTAGAGACGTTTCAGGTCGAGAATAAAGGGAATGTTCCCTGTGCGGGGCATCGTCCCTGTTCTCCCGATGGCAAGTGGAAGGCTGCGTCGGCCTCGGCTTCGCTCGATGCTGGTCCAGGGAATGAATTCCGCAACGCCCGCGTGTCGTGCATCGCCGGTCCTTGTCCCTTTACCAGGATCGAATCAGACGGTTTTACCCAGGGCGGGCAAGTAATTACGGCCTCTGCCCGCAACTGGTCGGACACGGCGACCTTCCTGATGGAAGCGGAAGTGATCCACCCCATGGTCAGCGAGGTCGTGCACCAGTCTTATCCTGTGATCTTCGGCCGGGCGCTCAACTTTACTTTGCCGAGTTCCGCCGAGGGAGTAAGCATCCAGGCTGATCTCGATAGTGAAACCATTGTCTTCCCCCTCGGTCCAAATCTGTACTTGAGCTGGGCGAACTGCAATGCTCGCGTGAATCCGGACCAAACCAGGGTCTATCGCTGCGCGCTGAAACCTGGATATCAGTTCCGATAGTCTCCGAAGGGCGCGGGGCACAGAGCTTAAGTACGGTCGATCAACGTTTCAACAGGTCTACGGGTTGGCGTATGTCGTGTACCCGGAAATACTTTGCGAGTGCGGGATATTTTCGCGAGACCGCTTCATACATAGCATAGGCGACGCTGCGGTAAGAGGTGTGTCCGGCGGGCGTGGTTCGCAACTCGGAAATGTAGACTGCTTCGGCGAAATCCATCTTGAACAGCGTTCGCTTACGGAACGCCAGCGGTATTGCGTATTGCGAGTTCTCCAGCGTTTCTACCCCAGGCCGTTTGGCGAGAGCTTCCACCGACGCCGCTGTGCGTTGCATGGTCTCGTCATACTTCTTCTGCAACCCGGCAGTCTTAAGTTCCTCCGGACTGTCGTAGCCATGGCGTGTGGTGAATTCTTGTCCGATCTGAACGCAGCGGCGGTGGCGGTGCATGTCCCGGAAACCGCCGATATCCATAAGAATGTCGAAGCGGAACTGCTGACCCGCACAAAAGGCACGCAGCATCTCGTCGTGTTTGCCCCGGTGACGTTGCCCCAGATCGATGATTTCCCTGCGCCGGGATTCGCCGATGTCCTCGACCACCTGGCGAAGTTGACGATACGAGTAGTGGCAATGCTCATACAGCAGAGTGGTCGTCAGCTCCACATCCAAAAGTTCTTCATCGAGAAGATCAACAACCGGAGCAGACGCAATGGGAGCCCCGCCCATCAGTTCTAACGCAGCCTGGCGCAACTCACGGCGGGATTCGATCTCGTAGGAATTGGGATCGGCATACTTGACCAAGGTGGGCGACACGCGAATCTCTCGCAGCAGTTCTTGCTCGGCGCGATCCCCCAGCTCTGGCGAGACAGCGCGAATCTGCCCCACGAGTTCCTTTAGAGATTCCAGGTTCACGTTGTAGGCAGGCGAGGTGGCGGCGCGTTTCAGCAGCTCGCCCAGGTGACGCACTTCCTGATGGGTGTGAGACAGAAGACGCGCTACCTGCGTCTCCAGCGTGCGCGCATTGACGATCTCTCCCAGGGAGGTGTTTGTAGCCATCGGCAACAGATAGCGGGAAATGTCGAAGGCGCGGGCCCGCAGGATTCGTTCGTAAGCATCCTGCTTCATATCCTCAGGCTTGGGAGTAATGCCGGATAAATAGCGGAACACGTCTTCGGAAAAAGACTGATAGTCAGCAAATAAGCTCTCGACGGTCTCGCGATAAATGGCGAGCGCCGGAGAATCGTCGCCGAAGTCCGGCGTGAAGTAGCCACTCTTCTTGAAGTCCTGGTAGCGGGTGGAGCGTTCCTGGCCGTCCCATCGCTGCTCGTCCACCACCGCGATGGCAGCAAGGATGGAGAGCCGTTCAATTGCCAAGGCGATGTGAGCCAGATCGGCGATCGAACGATGGCCGTACTGGAAATAGAACGTGTTGAGGAACTTCTCTGCTTTTTGCTGGTTGATCTCCTTCAGCGACTCCTTCATCGAGAGAGCCGACCGCGAATACTTGGCCATCGCGTACGCCTGGACCTCAGGTTCGACTCCGTATACGGCATAGACCTCGGCTGAGGACGAGGCTGCGGATCCATTGCTCTTGCTGATGTTGCTCGGAGTTTCTGTGACCTCAGGCATGACGTGGCAGACCTCGCGGGAAAGATCAAATCTTATATTGCCGTTTGCAGGATGGAAAGGCGGATCAGTCTCGACGAAAGAAACAAGGGAATCACGAAAGCAATTCGACAAGCCGGATCGAAAATCCGAAAATGACTCCTTGCACACTGCACTAAAGTCGATCAAGCATCGCCCTTGGCCGCTGCCTTCCGGCCCGTGGATCATGGCTCAGACATGGCACGACCTCCGGTTTGCTCACTGGCCAGTCGCAGCGGACGCGTTGCGGCATCTGGTGCCGCGACAACTTGCGCTCGACTACTTCGACGGCCGGTGCTGGGTTGGGGTCGTACCCTTCTGGATGAGCGGGATTCGCGCCCGTGGATTGCCGCCTCTTCCCGGCCTCTCCCGGTTTCCGGAACTGAATGTCCGCACTTACGTGATGTTCAACGCAAAGCCCGACGTCTATTTCTTCAGCCTGGACGCGGCGAACCTGGCTGCGGTGTGGGCCGCGCGGACGTTCTTTCGGTTGCCATACTTCCGCGCCCGCATGACCGTGAACGCCGATTCCGGCCTAGCCCTCTACGAATCAACACGAGTGGAGAATGTGCGGGTTCACTTTCAAGGTCGTTATCGGGCCACCGGCGAAATATGTCTCCGCGAGAAAAACAGTCTGGAGAGTTGGCTGACTGAACGGTATTGGCTTTACACGGTTTCCGGAAATCAGGTCTA